>WNFZ01006475.1_pt1 | contig 10577 bp, 7 predicted proteins | sample 5400081 | NCBI WGS metagenome assembly WNFZ01 (sample SAMN13153365, study PRJNA577476) | soil metagenome | isolation source: 80 cm soil or saprolite under grassland replicate 1 | place: USA:California | collected 2016-06-15
GCCGCCGACGATGGCGATTGAAGCGACTCTACGTTGGGATCTTCGGAAACAGGTCACGATGGTCCTGCCAGTAGCTCAGCATTTCAGTTTCCACATCCCAGCCGCGGCATTCGCCAATCAAGGCTATGGCCAGCAATTCCCTGTCAGGACAGTAGGTCGGCGGTCCGGGACGCTTGAGGACATTTTGTCAATCAACTAGCATAAGCCCCTACTTGTATACTACTACCAATCATTTTTCTAAAAACAGGGAGACGATGGTCTTTCTCTGTTTTTTTAAGAACCTATAAAGAATTTTTTAAGAATCTATATAGAACTTCTACAACAAAAGTCTGTATAATCTTACTTAATCGTTAGATCGAAATTAGTTTATCTTTAAAAGCTTCTTAGTTCTTATCACATCATCGATAGGTCATGACCAACTTAATATTGCTTATGGTAGCATCATTGTTGGTTCAGCAGTTTTATTTTCGCTTGCAACGTGTGTAACCAACTACGACCCATTACGACCCATTTTGTGACCGAATTACGACCGCGTCTGTGCTAATATATGTGTTAATACTTCGTTAAAAGGCAAAATATATGCATATTGAAATCAAGGCGGCAATGATTCAAATGGCTCTTAACTGATCGCTGAGGTGTATATTATGTAGAGCACCTGGCAAGTCAGTAGCGAAACCGCAATCTGTAGGTTTCGCTCTTTTTAAACAACCAGAATGAATGTTAGTAGCATGTACTGGCTGCTGTGAAAGTTTGATTTGGTTCTTGTTCCTCATAAGATTTTATTTATTTTTTAACATTTTCTGAAGAAAGCTGTCCGGGAACGTGTTTTCATGATTGAAATTAGCAAGTTGTTTCGCTGTCACACATGTTTTCAAGTGGTTGGAAACAGAGTTTGCTTTCTCCTAGCAAGGGCGAAACCTTTCTTGTAGAACTCCTGAAAATGCCGGGGCCATTGTTCAACGCGACTTGATCAGTGGGCAATTGAAAATCACTTATCTTCAACGAGGAAGTATGAGTTCGCCAGCTTATCCTAATCGATCAGATTTTATTCGTAATCTACAATCCCTCAACATCAATCATGTCTACGAAGTAGTACGGGGGTTGATAAAACGGGCCTTTGATTTTACCTTGGCATTGGTGGGTTTAGTTATCCTTGCGCCAATCTTTGCGTATATTTCTATTTTAATCAAACGAGATTCCCCTGGTCCTGTTTTCTTTTGGGGCACGAGGATGGGCAAGAATGGACAACCATTTAAGATTCTTAAATTTCGTACCATGTATGAGCGGCTTGAGAGTTATCAGGGGCCCCCAGTAACGGCAGATATGGATGAGCGTATTACTTTGCTGGGACATTGGCTGCGAGACACGAAAATTAATGAATTGCCTCAACTTTGGAATGTCCTCATTGGCGAGATGAGTATAGTTGGGCCTCGGCCCGAAGATGTTGAGATTGCAAAATCCTGGCCACAGGACGCGTTCGAAGAGATTCTTTCGATCAGACCAGGTATCACGAGCCCTGCGAGTGTCCTTTATCATGATGAGGAAAAACTACTTTCCCAAGATAATCTCATGCGAGATTATCTCAAAAGAATTTTGCCAGATAAGATCCGTCTGGATCGGCTTTATGTCCGTCATCATTCATTCTTTTCGGATCTTGATGCTATTTTTTGGACTATAGCAGTTATCATCCCACAACTATCTAAGACAAAGATTCCAGAAGGCTATCTTTTCGCGGGTCCGATATCTCGTATTATTCATCGTTACGTTGGTTGGTTTCTAATTGATTTTCTGGTTTCTCTTATTGTTGCCTATATGGCAAGTTTCATTTGGGGAATAGGACTGCAGGCTCCTCTTGCGATGGTGTATCTAACCGCCATTGCCCTACCTGTAGCACTTTTCTTTAGTGGTTTTAACTCTTTAATTGGGCTTGATCGAGTGCTATGGTCTGAGGCAACCGTAGATGACGCAGTTCGCTTAACTATTTCCAGCGTTTTTATGACGGTAATACTCTGTATATTTAATTACCTGCAATCCATTTACCATTGGTTTTCTTTATCGCCGCTTCCGGCAAGCATGATTCTTTTTATTGGGATAGTTGCCGGATGCGGCTTCCTGTCAGTACGATATCGTTTGCGCTTACTCTCATCAGTAGCTCGTCGCTGGGTAAATTGGCGTCAAGGAACATCCAAGGTCGGTGAACGAGTTTTAATTGTTGGTTTGGGTGAAGGCAATAAAATAGCAAATTATCTTCTTAAACAGCGAACATTCCGCACTGCATTTTCTGTTGTGGGTACGGTGGACAACAATAATCCCTCGCAGCATGGAATGCGGGTGAGTGGGAACTGGATATTGGGTGGCATTAAGGATATTCCTAATCTGATTAAACGCTATGACATTGGAATGATCCTATCTACCATCCCGCACACTGAGACTGAAAATGAGCATATTCTGGAAAATTGTCAGATGTCTCATACGAGATTGATTTTCCTCGACGATCTTTTATCGATGACTGATCAGCAAGTGACTCGTCCGCGAGGACAAATTGACAGCCAACTTTGGTTTGGGGGGCATTTGGAATACAAAGCCATGCACGACGTTGTGACAGGTCTTCCCAACCGTTACCTCCTACAAGACCGCGTGCAGCATGCTCTTGCATACGCAAAACGTTATGGCACGCAACCAGCATTGATCTTCATTGAGCTCAGTATGAAAGCGAATATTGAAGAAACACTTGGACATACAATTCGCAATGAAGTTCTAAGAAGTATGGTTGAACAACTTAGAAAATGTAAAAGGGAAAGTGATACCTTAGCCCGTTTTGGTTTGGATAAGTTCGCGTTATTGCTGGAAAATTTACCGAGTGAGCGTGAAATAGAAATAATTGTTGAAAGAATTAGTGCCGCGTTATCAAACCCATTCCATGTCGCCGAAAACGAATTCTTCCTCAATGCCCGAATCGGTCATTGTATGTGCCAGCAGACATGCAGTGCTTTTGAGATTCCAGAAAAGGTCGAATTGGGTCGATACTATAGTTGTGCGATGTCTAAAAGCACGCCAAGCTAAAAAGAAGCAGCGAATGCCTATGAAAAGATTTTGGCAAAATAAGAACGTTTTGGTGACCGGCGCAGGTGGATTTATTGGCAGTCACTTGGTCGAATGCTTGGTCAATCAAGGTGCACATGTGCGGGCTTTCGTACGATACAACTCACAAGGAGAGGTTGGACACCTTTCAGCACTGGGAGCTGAGGCGTTTTCTAAACTAGATATTATTGCAGGAGATCTACGCGACTTGTCAGCTGTTACTTCAGCGATGAATGATATCCACATTGTATTTCATTTGGGTGCTTTGATTGCTATCCCCTATTCTTACAAGCATCCTGCCAATGTGGTTGATTCAAACATCCTTGGTACTATGAATATACTTCTTGCAGCTCGAGAAACCAAGGTCAAACGTGTTGTTCATACTTCTACCAGTGAAGTTTATGGTACTGCGATCCGTGTTCCCATTGATGAAAGCCATCCCTTACATGGTCAATCCCCTTATTCTGCGAGCAAGATTGGCGCAGATAAACTGGCTGAAAGTTTTTACTGTGCCTATGACTTACCTGTAGTGACCATTCGTCCCTTTAATACTTATGGTCCACGTCAATCTACCCGTGCTGTAATTCCTACGATCATTACCCAAGCTCTGACTCAAGATGTAATTTATCTCGGCAACCTGGATGCGACACGTGATTTGACGTATGTTTCTGATACTGTGGAAGGATTTCTATGTGCAGGTGAAGCTCAGAAGATTGAAGGAGGAACCTTCAATCTCGGTGTTGGCTATGAAGTAAAAATAGGCGAACTTGCCAATCAGATCATTTCCTGCATTGGCAGAAAAGTTGAAATCCAAGTGGATACTTCACGTTTGAGACCACGCAAGAGCGAGGTAGAGCGGTTATTATCTGATAACCGCCTGGCAAAGGTCAAGCTGAACTGGTCTCCCCGCGTCAATCTGCAAGAAGGTCTGTTAAAGACAATTGCGTGGATTTCTGATCATATTTCATCATATCGGCCAAGCATGTATCAGCTTTAAGTCAATGGAGGCGGAGAAAAATTATGAAAGCAATCGTGTTAGCTGGAGGCAAAGGGGCTCGTTTAGCCCCCTATACAAAGGTTCTTCCGAAACCGCTCATGCCGATCGGAGATATGCCCATTTTAGAAGTAATTTTGCGTCAAATGAAATATGCTGGCATCAAAGATGTTGTTCTCACAGTGGGTCACCTTTCGGAGCTCCTGCGCGCATTCTTCCAAGACGGATCGCGTCTGGGATTGGATATTTCTTATAGTTATGAGGATTGCCCTCTGGGAACCGCAGGTCCTATCGCATTTGTACCAAACTTGAATGAAACTTTTCTTGTTATGAATGGTGATGTGCTTTCAACTCTCTCGCTTAGTAAGCTGATCGAGTTTCATAAAGAACAAAATGCGATCGCGACCATTGCGACACATCATCGCAAAGTAAAAATTGACCTGGGTGTGATTCAGTGGAATGGTGGTACTCATATTACAGGTTATATCGAAAAACCATCCTATGATTACTCTGTCAGCATGGGGATTTATGTTTTTGAACCCGCCATTCTAGCGTACATTCCCACGGGGGAATACTACGATTTTCCTGACCTGGTTAAGAAGCTGATTGAAAAAGGGGAAAAGGTTGTTGGTTATCGCTTCGATGGATATTGGCAAGATCTTGGCCATCCTGAGGATTATGAGAGCGCGACACAAGACTTTGATCATATGCGCTCACAATTCCTGCCGAGTGAGGTGTAACAATGGATTGGCGTATTCCACTTTCAGATATTGATTTTGATGATACAGAGGCCTTGGCAGTCCAGGATGTAATAAAAAGCCGTTGGTTAACAATGGGAAAGGTGACTCAAGAATTTGAGTCATCTTTCGCTGACTACACCCAGACAAAACATGCCATTGCTGTAACCAATGCTACTGCTGCCTTACATCTTGCTTGCCTAGCGCTTGGGATCGGGCCAGGCGATGAGGTGATTGTGCCGTCCCTAACCTTTGTAGCTACCGCCAATGCAGTCCGATATGTGGGTGCAACCCCGGTTTTTGCAGATATTATCAGCTCGGGCGATCTCAATATTTCTCCAGCGGCAATAAATTTGTTGATTACAGCTCGAACACGTGCCATCATCATAATGCATTATGCAGGCTATCCCTGCGACATGCCGGCAATTCTTTCGATTGCCGAAAAACATGGTTTGTTTGTAATTGAAGATGCGGCTCATGCAGTTGGTTCTGAACTAAACGGCCGCAAACTTGGAGTTTGGGGCGATATCGGTTGTTTCAGCTTCTTCTCGAACAAGAATATGACAACGGGTGAAGGTGGGATGCTGACCACCGACAATGACGACTTGGCTCAAAAACTTAGCCGCTTGCGTTCGCATGGGATGACTTCTCTGACTTGGGATCGACACAAAGGACATGCATGGAGCTATGATGTCATTGACCTGGGCTATAACTATCGTATTGATGAGATTCGGGCGGCACTGGGTCTTGCACAGTTAGTCAAAGTAGAGAAAAACAACGAGTGTCGTCGTCATTTATCACAACTCTATCGCAGCGCATTGCAGGAGCTTGAATCACAGGTTGCCATTCCATTCCAGAATCATGCAGGGAAGACGTCTGCCCATATTATGCCGATACTGCTTCCGAAAGGGACAAACCGTGAACAGTTTATGGGCTCCATGAAAGAGCATGGGATTCAAACCAGTTTTCACTATCCACCTGTCCATACATTCACTGCTTATAACAGCGATACAAAATGGAATTTGCCGGTCACCGAAGAAGTTGCCAGCCGCGAAGTGACCTTACCCCTCTTCCCAACCATGGCTGCCGAGGATGTGGATACGGTAGTATCCGCTGTCTGTGCGAGTTTGTAAGCGTATTCATCACTAGTACTAAGCTTTTGAATATGATTTTCTATAAAGATTATGATGGATCAGGAACTTTACTCAATGATCGGAATTTCTCAAATTGATAGTTATCGTGGTGCTCAAGGGAACTATTTTGCCATATCTGGCGTAACACCAAGCCAAAGTCTTACGATTGCACTTTGACTTGCAAAGAGGCTAAAGTGAAAGATTTTATTGAATTACATTATGTAACGATCATCGTATTAAGACGATGGTGGGTGTTAATTGTGTTGACAATAATTGCTGCAGCGGCAGGTTATTTAATCAGTATCAGGCAAACTTCCGTTTACCAGGCAACTACAACTATTCTGATCGGTCAAGCTATTCAATCTGCTGACTTGAATCGGACAGATATTCAAACAAGTGAAGCCCTGGCACTCACTTATGCTAATATGGCTCTTCGAGAACCGGTAATACAAAGGGTCATCGACTCCCTTAATTTAGGAATAGGCTGGCGGAATTTGAGAAATCGGATAAAGGCTGAACCCATTACGGGTACCCAGTTGTTGGAAATAAAAGTAGAGGCGGAGTCGCCAGAATTGGCCCGAGTGATTGCGAATGAGGTTGCCAATCAATTAATTTCACTCAGTCCTAAAAGTGGATCAAATAATGAGGACGAGTCCCTTTCTACTTTTAATCGCCAGCAGATTCAATATTTGCAAGAAAAAATCATAAGCGAGCAAAAAAGGATTCAGGCAATCGAAAATTCCATACAGAGAGGTAGAGATTCTGCCCAAATCACTGAACTTCAGAATGAAAAAGCTACGCTGGAAAGATTGAATGCGGATCGGGAACAAAATTATTTGGCGCTGGTCACGCTTGTTAATAAAACTACAACGCCAAATTCCCTGACGGTCATTGAACCAGCGCAAGCCAGTAACTATCCCATTCGGCCTCGTATTCAATTGAATACGGTCTTGAGCGGTATGGTAGGTTTGATAGTAGCCCTGGGGCTGGTATTCTTGCTTGATTATTTCGATGATACTTATAAATCGCTGGAGGATTTTTACCAATCGTTAAATTTGACGGTCTTTGGCGTGATCGGCAAAATTCAAGGGAAGACCAATTCAGATAAACTCATTTCTCAACTAGGACCATTTTCCTCCACTGTGGAAGCATACCGCATGATCAGAAGCAGAATCGACTTTAAGATGGGCGATTCTTCGAAGAAATCCATTCTTCTAGTAAGCCCTATGCCACGCGAGGGAAAGAGCATTACTGCAGCCAATCTCGCTATTGTCACGGCTCAGGCAGGTCTGAAAACGATACTTGTTGATGCTGACTTAAGAAGGCCATCTGTCCATCAACTCTTTGGCGTGGACAACGAAATTGGAATGACAGATTTGCTCAAATCGCAAAAAGTCAAAGTCAACGATTGTTTAAAGAAGACTTATATCGAGAATTTACAAATCATGACAAGCGGAAAGCAGATTCCCGATACTACAGAGCGATTGGCCACAAAGCGACTGTCGGAGATAATAACCGAATTTAAGAAAGTTTCCGACGTGATCATTCTTGATAGTGCACCTGCCACGCTGGTTGCTGATACAGTACTTTTGAGCAATCAAGTAGATGGGGTGATTCTTTTGATCCAGGCTGGAAAAACGAAACGTCGCTTGATACAACAAACCATTTGGGATATGGAAAAAGCCAAGGCGAATTTGATGGGCTGTATTGTTAATCAACCGCACAAAAACAATACTTTTTCGATGTACAGACCCTATGAAAACACTTCAATATGGAGGAAAAACGGGCGACACTAATCTGTATTCATGAATTTTCTGAGCATGCAAAAGACATATTTTCCTATTTCGACCAGCTTCGGCATTTCTTCAAATGTGCTGCAGAGAACACCAGTTGGTCATTTGAAATTTTCGTCATTCAAGGTTTTAACATTTTCGTATGGCATCTTCCTATCATCGAAGATCTTGACTTAACTAAGAAGTCTAAGATTGGGAGCAGACAATGGTTCATCAAAATCGCAAAGCAATTTTTTGGAAATTTTTCGGCATCAACAGGAATTATCTTTTTACACCTTTGCTCATCCTGGGCTTGATCTTCAATCTCTCCTTCATGAAAAGCCAGGTTACGGCAGCACCTGGGATCGTGGGCTTTCTTCGGCAGGTGCGGGTGCTGGAAATCGATCACCCGGCGGGTCTGGCTTTCTCCAACCGAGCCAATGCCTTCCAGGTCATGGAAGCACACACACCAGGACAACCCGTGCCTTCTAGTACAGATTTCGTCCAGCTGACACCGTTTGCCCATCGAGCGGGTTCAAGGCAGATTGCGGCTGCGGTGCAGTATCCAATCAACCTAGCCTTGGATAATAAAGAGCATCGTTTGCTCATCTTGCAAGGCTCGGCCAACCAGTTGCTGGAAGTACGCGAGGATGTGAATGGCAATCTGGATGCGGCGACCCTCACCCGCTACGATGCCAAGCGGTTCGGATTACAGAACCCGCAAGGCTTGACCGTCGATCCAGGCAGCGGGACTCTATTTATTCTGGATGCGGTGGGACCGCGGCTCGTGCGCATCCTCCCAGGCTCGGATGGCAGTTTCAACAATGCCAGTATTTCTGCAATCAGCCTGTTGTCATCGGGTTTGACCGAGGTCCGCGGTTTGGCTTTCGACTCAGCCAGTGGTCATCTATATATGGTGAGCCCAGCCGAGCAAGTGTTGTACGAACTGACCCAGGCTGGAGAGCTGGTGACCAGCCGCGACCTGTCCCCATTCCACCTGGGTAACTCCCAAGGGGTGCTGTTTGCCCCGACCAGCGACCAGACGGATGCCGCCTCGAAGACCAGCTGATTCCTGGCTGACCAGGGAGACACGACGACCCAAAGCTCCGGTCAAATCGTCGAGTTCTCTCTGAGTGCAGCCACCGCTTCCGCAGCAGCCTCCTTCACCTCTGCGCTGGTCAAGACGACTGATATGGCCAATACCGCAACATTCTCGCCGCCCAGTCCTGACCCGTCGGGGTTGACGTACCTGCCTAACAGCAATACATTGCTGATGAGCGATGGAGAAGTGGAAGAAACTGTGAGTGGCATTACGCACTTTCAGGGTGCCAATGTGTGGCAGATGACGCTGGGTGGGAGTGTGGTGCGCACCGCTAACATCTCCAAGGTGGCTCCCACGGTCGTACCCATGACCAACGAACCGACTGGGGTGACCTGGAACCCAACCAACGGACATTATTACGTCAGTGATGATGATGGAACGAGGGTCTATGACCTCAACCCAGGCGGGGATGGGTTGATTGGCACCTCCGATGATTCCTGGACCTTCTTCAGCACACTCGCAAATGGAAACGATAATGGCGATCCCGAAGGCATTGCCTTCGATACCTGGAATAACCATGTCTTCGTCTCGGATGGGGTGAATATGGAAATCTATGAGTATACAACCACCGGGACACTGGTGAACCACTTCGACGTTGAAGTCTATGGCGTGCTGGATAATGAGAGCGTGGAGTTCAATCCTGACAGTGGCACGCTCTTGGTGCTGAGCAACCATGAGAGCAAGATCATCGTCGAGACCACCACCAGCGGTGGCTTGCTTCGCACGATGGATGTGTCGGCGGCCAATGCCTTCGCCCCGGCTGGATTGGCATATGCACCTGCCAGCGATGGCTCAGCGGCCAAGCGCTTTTACATCGTGGATCGTGTGATTGATAACAATGACAATCCCAACATCATTGATGGCAAGATGTTCGAGGTGACTGCACCAACGCCCCTCCCGCCGGGCTTCAACACTCCGCCTTCAGTGAGCGCCGGTCCGGATCAAGCCGTAGTCTTGCCCGCCAACGCTATTCTGGACGGGACGGTCACGGATGATGGGCTGCCAAACCCACCTGGAGCAGTGACCACCACCTGGAGCCAGATCAGCGGACCGGGCTCGGTCACCTTTGGCAACGTTAACGCCGTAGATACCACCGCCAGTTTCACCTTAGCGGGCACGTATATTCTGCGCTTGAGTGCTTATGATGGCGAACTGACCGGCTTCGACGACTTGACCATTACCGTGACCGGAAGTGGCAGTGTCACTGGCTATGATATCCGCATCGCGGCTGGTTCAGACGATGCGGAAGAAAACATAAATAACAGCATGAGCCTGTCGAGCACCGACCTGGATATGATGATCGACACCGGCAGTACCACGAACCTTGCGGTAGGAATGCGCTTCAACGGAATCTCGATTCCTCAAGGAGCCTTTATTGTCAACGCCTATGTGCAGTTCACGACGGATGAGGTTAATTCGGAAGCCACCTCACTCACAATCCAGGGCCAGGCCGCCGATAATCCCGCCACGTTTGCAACCGGCAGCGGCAAGATCTCGCTTAGGCCACGAACCACAGCAGCGGTCACATGGTCGCCGGATTCATGGTTGATCGTGGGGCAGACCGGCTCCGCCCAGCGAAGCCCGAATCTGACCCCGATCATTCAAGAGATCGTGAATCGGACCGGTTGGGCGAGTGGGAACTCCCTTGCCATCATCCTCACTGGCAGCGGCCACCGAGTAGCAAAGTCGTATGAAGCAACGCCTGTCGGAACCGTGGCGCCTCTGTTGCATGTGGAGTGGTGGAGCGCCACCCCACCT
>WNFZ01006480.1_pt1 | contig 10574 bp, 7 predicted proteins | sample 5400081 | NCBI WGS metagenome assembly WNFZ01 (sample SAMN13153365, study PRJNA577476) | soil metagenome | isolation source: 80 cm soil or saprolite under grassland replicate 1 | place: USA:California | collected 2016-06-15
CCTCCTCGCCAGTTCCAGAACCACCTGCGGCAGCAATCGGTGCTCCGCTTCCAAAACCCGAGCCGCGAGCCTTTCGGGCGTGTCCCCAGGTTCGATCCGCACCCGTTCCTGCGCGATGATCGCGCCCCGATCAAAGACTTCGTCCACGAAGTGCACCGTGGCGCCGGACGCTGTGGCGCCGCTCGCGAGTACCGCTTCATGCACGCGATGGCCGTACATTCCCGGCCCGCCGAAGTCCGGCAGCAGGGCAGGATGGATGTTGATCATCCGTCCCCGAAATCGCGCGACCACGGACGCGGGCACGAGCTTCAGGTAGCCCGCGAGCACGACGAGCTGCGCGTCGCCGAGGGCGGTCTGCAGCTCGTTCGCATCATTCGGATCACGCAAGACTGTCGTCGGGACAGCGGCGCGGCGCGCGCGGTCGAGCGCACCGGCATTGGGCCGGCTGGAAATTACGCGCGCAACGCGTGCAACGGGAGAACTCTGAAGGGCGTCGAGGAGGGCCTGCAGGTTCGTGCCGCCGCCCGAGACGAGCACGGCGACACGAACCGGCTGTTCTGTCACTGACTACTGCGACTGCACCGCGCGACCGACTTCGGCTTCGAGCCGCTGGTAACGCTCAACGTGAACGATCCCGTGGCGTAGTGATCCGCCGTATTCACGTCGATCTCGTACTCGCCGCTCTGGGGGAACGTCGCGGTGAGGCGGGCGTGACAGTTGCCGCCCGCGTCGTCGTCCTGGAAGTCGCGGCCGCCCGAGATGCCGGGTCCGCGCAGGAACAGGTAGGCATCGAACGCGTCCGACTCGAGGTCGATCGTGATCGTCTGACCGGCGCGACCCTGGATCGTCCACGGCTGCGCGTACGTGCTGTCGGCGGTCAGCAGGACGTCGTTACGGGTGAGCGTGCCCTGCCGGCTCTGTCCCACGTCGATCGACCGGGACGATCCGCCCCCCCCGCTTTCCGCCCCGCCCCCGCTATTGCCGCCGCCGGCGGCGTTGCCCTGTGGCGCCTGGCAATCCCTGTTGCCGTGGTCCTGGACCGGCTTCGTCCCTTCGGTGATCGACAGCGAGAACCGGCCGGTCTGTCGTTCAGGCGAAGCGGTGGTGTTCACGAGGATCCGGTACGGCCCGCGGCTCGGGAAGGTGCGCGACACGCGCGCCGAGCAGCCGGGCCCGCCGTCGTCGTCGATGATCGATGCGTCGAGATCGTCGCCACGCACGATCAGCACGGGATCGAAGTCGTCGGATGACAGGTCGATCGTGACCGGTCCCGACGGGGCAGTGAACGTATAGAACTTGAAATAGCTTTTGTCGGGATAGAGCGAATCGTTGCTCGTGAGCGAGCCGCTGAGCGTCTCGCCGACCCGAATCACGGGTATCCCAACGTTGTTTTGATTGCCTGGATGACAGTCGGAGTTACTGGTGCCGTCCACCGGCATGCTGCCTTCCTTGAGCGACAGCGTGAAGCGGCCCGTCTGCCGGCGCGGGGAAGACGTCGTGTTCACGAGAATGCGGTAGGGCCCGCGGCCGGTGAACGTCTGTGACACGCGTGACGCGCAACCGGGCCCGCCGTCGTCGTTGATGATCGACGCCGCCAGGTCTTCGCCGCGAATGATGAGCACCGGATCGAAGTCACTCGACGACAGGTCGAGGGTGATGTCGCGTCCCGGCGCGGTCGTGAACTGGTAGTACTTGAAGTAGGTCGTATCGGGATAGAGTGAGTCCGACGACGTCAGCGCCCCGTTGATCGTCTGACCCATGCTGAGCTGCGGGATGCCGGCCAGCGAGCTCGTGTTGCTCCTGCCACCGGGAGTGTTCGCCGTATTGATCACGGACTTCGGCGTGAGCAGCCCCTGGCCCTCGGCCACGGCGACTTGATCGTTATTGAGGTTGCGGATCGCGTCCGTTGCGGTCGCGAAGTTCAGCGACTGCCCCGCCTCGATCGTGCTGCGCACGATGCCGATCACCTGACCCCTCGGGTTCAGCACCGGCGCCCCGCTCGAGCCGTGCGAGATGGCGGCCGAGATCTGCAACAGCTTGGTGCCGTGCACGACGCGCGATGCGGAGACGATGCCGCGCGATACCGTCCCCGGCAGCTGCCCCAGCGGGTTGGAAATCACGGTGACGTCGTCGCCGTCCTTGACCGCCTCGCTCACGCCCCAGCGCAGCGTCGCCGGTGGTGCGCCCGGTACCATCAGCATCGTGACGTCTTTCACCGAGTCCGAGGCCGCGACGGAGCAGCGCTGTTGCTGGCCGTCGGCCAGCTCGATGCGGCACCCGGCGGCCCCTTCCAGCACGTGCGCCGCGGTGACGACGTAGCCCTCGGTGACGAAGAAACCGGTTCCGCTGGCCATCAGCTGGCCGCTCGCGTCGAGCGCCTGAATCGTCACGACGGCCTTGCGGGCGGTGGGGATGTCGATGCCGGCGGAACGGGGCTGTTGAGAAGCGACTGGTATGGCAAACAGGGCGAGGGCCGCGAGGGGAGTCAGGATTCGTCCGCGCATGCACAGCTCCTTCATGAAGGGCGAGTTCGGGCTAATCTGCAATTTGAGGTCACCAAACACAAATCAGGAGCGCAAAATCTCATCGGCCGCCGCCGCTAAGTCGGCGACCACCGTCACACCGCTCGCCCGCGCCTGCCCCTGATGCAGGTTGCCTTCCCCCGTGGCGACCAGAATGCCACGTCCGCCCAGCGCCCGTGCAGGCTGCACGTCCGACAACCGGTCGCCCACCCACCAGGAGCGGGCAAAGTCGATGTCGAACGCCGCCTGCGCCTCGCGGAACAACTTGAGGCCCGGTTTGCGGCACTCGCAGGGTCCGGTGACATCCGGCCAATGCGGACAGCAATAGTCGCCGTCGATGCGCGCGCCGTGCGCCGTGAGCAGCTCGCCGAGACGACGCTGGACGGCGTCGTAGTCTTGCACCGAATAGAAACCACGCGCGATTCCCGATTGGTTGCTCACCACGACGACGACAAAGCCGCGCTCGTTCAACCGGCGGATCGCCTCGCCCGCGCCCGGGAGCAGTTTTACCCGATCGGGCTCGTGAAGATATCCGGGGTCGTCGACAATCGTGCCGTCGCGGTCGAGAAAGGCCGCGCGCTTACTCACGAAGGGCTGAGACTACGGTATCCACCTGTTCGGGAAAGATTGTGCGCGCATCGAGCAACACGCGGCTGCCCGCGACCCGCGCGATGATGGGCGGATCATTGGCGCGCAGCCGCTCGGCGAGCCGTTCGTCCGGGAATCCGGCGAGCCACGTCCGGAGCTTGGCGCCGGGGAACGACCCGCCGCCGACCTCGGAGTCGCCTTCGATCAACTGACCGCCGAGTCGTTCGGCTCTGTGGCGAATGCTGTCCATGCTCTCGGTCAGCATTCGCAATACCGGGATTTCCTTTCTGGCCATTTCGGGCTCACGATACAGCGCCAACGTGGCCTCGAGCGCCGCCAGCGTCAGCTTGTCGGCGCGCACCGTCCGCGCGATCGGATCGGCCCGGCACGCCGCAATCGCGGCCTCGCTTCCGACCAGGATCCCCGCCTGCGGGCCGCCGAGCAGCTTGTCGCCGCTGAACGCGACGACGTCGGCGCCGGCGGCGACGCCTTCGGGGACCGTCGGCTCGCCGCTCAATCCCCAGTGGGACAGATCCATCAGCAGCCCGCTGCCCAGATCGTACACGCACGCAATGCCCCGATCGTGCGCCAGCTCGGCCAGCTCCACCACCGCGACGTCGGCGGTGAACCCGGTGACCTGGAAATTCGAGCGATGGACCTTGAGCAGTAATCGGGTGTCGGTCGTCAGTGCTCGGTCATAATCGTTGGGATGCGTTCGGTTCGTCGTGCCGACTTCGACCAGAGTCGCGCCGGATCGCGCCATGATGTCGGGAATGCGGAACGACCCGCCGATCTCGACCAGCTCGCCGCGCGACACGATCGCCTGGCCGCCGCGCGCCAGCGCGCTCAGTGCCAGCATCACGGCGCCCGCCGCGTTATTCACGACGAGCGCGTCGGCGGCCCCCGTCAGCTCGATCAGCAGATCGCGGCAATGCGCGTGGCGCGAGCCGCGCGTGCCGCGGCCCAGATCGTATTCCAGCGCCGAGTAGCCCTGCGCCACGCGGGTCAGCGCGGCGATGGCCGCCGGCGCGAGCGGCGCGCGGCCGAGATTGGTGTGCAGCACGACGCCGGTCGCGTTGATCACCGGCGCGAGCGACGGGACCCCGAGCCGCGCCACCGCCGCGCGCACCGCCGCATCCCAGCCCTCGACCGGCGGCGCGCCGCCGTTGACGCGGGCCGCGTCGACCGCTGCACGCGCCGCCTTCACGACGAGCGCGCGCGGATGCTCGGCGAGGAGCGACGCGATCCCCGGGTTGGCGAGGATCGCATCGATGGATGGGAGTTGGCGGCGGAGATCGGTCACGGGCGACCGGTGCGTGGTGCGTGGTGCGTGGTATCTGACACAACGGGCTTCGGCATCGAGAAGCCGATCAGACCGTCGCCCTTTTTGCCGACGAGGTTCGTCGCGCCTGTCACGCGCACGACGTAGCGCGCCTCGGGCTGCAGCGCGCGCGCCAACCGCACCACGATCTTGTCGGACGGAACGGGGCGCCGGGCGAGCAGCTGCCGCACCAGCGTCGTATCGACGGGCGCCCTGGCAGGCGCGCGGGCCGCCCCCGCCGCCCCCGCCGCCCCCGCCGCCCCCGGCCCGCGCGCGGCCTGCGGCGGAGCCTTATGCGGGGTGGTGGAGTCTGCTTTTGCCCGCGCGGCGTTGGTCAGCGAGTCGAACTGCCGTTGCGTGAACACCTGCGTCGTTGCGACGGGCGTCGAGTCGGGCAGCTCGAGGACATGGAGGCGCGCGGTGTCGAGCGACGCAGTCGGGTCGAGCGCCTGCGTGAACTCGACGCGCACGGTGTTCGAGTCAACGGCCACCGCCGCGCGCGGGCGCGGGGGAACGGTGTCATGCGGGAAGGTGAACAGCGCGACGTTGCTGCTCGAATCAAGCGTCACTTCGGTCGAGTCGTACGCCTCGCGCACGCCGCGGCGCCGGTCGCCGTTCTCGTCCGCCGTCGCATACACGATGTAGCGCCCCGGTTGCAGGTTGGTGAGGTTGAACTGGCCGCCGGAATCGGCCATGGTCAAGTACCCGGCGCTATCGGGGAGCGGCACCGCTTCGATGAGCGCGCGCGCCAGGATCGTTTGCTCGATCCACTTCAGCGCGATGCCGCCGATCCGCGCACGGCCAATCTCCGGGCCCGTCGAGAAGATCACCGTCTTGGCTGAGTCGAGACGGTTGCGGCGCAGATCGTAGAACCCCGGCAGGATCTCCAGCCGGTAGACGCGTTTCTTCCACCCTTCCTTCGGCTTTACCGTGACTTTCGTGCGGTGCCAGCTCACCTTCACGCCGCCATTCACCGGCGAGAGCAGCACCTGTCGTTCCAGTCCGGCGACACCGCCGCCCCCGCGGCCACCGCCCCCGCCACCGGCCATTTCGTCGATCACGTCGTCGAACTGAATGACGACGTCGTCCTTGAAGTTGGGGACGATGGCGCCCGAGTCGGGCTTCACGCTGACGATTTTCGGCGGGGCCTTGTCGGGCGGCCCGCCGGGAGGCGGGCCGACGCTGGCGCAGGCCTGCAGCAGGCTTACGAACAGCCCAGTGACTTGAGCTTGCCGGCCAGGACGTCGCGCTGATCGCGCCATGCCTTTTCCTTTTCGCGCTCCTTGGCCACAACGTCCTGCGGCGCGCGCGAGACGAAGCTTGCGTTGGTCAGTCGCGCCGCGAGGTTCCCCAGCTGCTGCTCGAGGCGGTCGAATTCGTCCGATAGTCTCCGACATTCGTGCGTGAGATCGACCACGCCTTCGAGTGCGACGACCACTTCGCTGCCGTCGCCGAACACGGCATGCGCGCCGACACCCTGTGGCGCACCGTCGAGCGCGAGGCTGTCGAGCTGGGCGAGCCGCACGATCGTATCGCGCTCGCCAGCGAACGTCGCGGCGCGGTCGTTGCCGCGCGGCACGATCGTCGCCCGCAGTTTCGTCTTCGGCGGCACGCGATACTCGGCGCGGATCGAGCGAATCTGCTCGATCACCGTCTGCACGCGCGCGAACTCCTGGTCGGCGCGCGGGTCCTCGAGCTCGGGCTTCGGCGCCGGCCAGTGGCTGACGGCCAGCAGCTCATGCGCCTGCCGCCCGGGGAGCTTCTGCCACAGCTCCTCGGTAATGAAGGGTACCACGGGATGCAGCAGCCGCAACGCGAGATCGAAGCAGTACGCGAGCACGGCCTGCGGCGTCTGCGCGCTCCCCTGATCCGACATGCGCGGCTTGACCGCCTCGACATACCAATCCGCCAATTCGTTCCAGGCGAACGCGAAGCAACGCTTGGCGGCTTCATCGAGCCGGAACTGCTCCAGCGCGGCGGTCGCGTCGCGCACGGTCGCCTGCGCGCGCGACAGGATCCAGCGATCGGCGAGCGTGAGCGAGCGCCGATCGACGGCATCGATGGCCGGCACGGACTTGGGGAGCTGCCCAAGGACGAACTGCCCGATGTTCCAGAGCTTGTTCGCGAAGTTGCGGCCGGGCGCGAACGTGGTTTCGAGATCGTTGGGATCGACGATGACGTCGGCGCCGAGCGAGCCGCCGCCGATCAACGTCCAGCGCAGCGCGTCGGTGCCGTAGAGCCGCACCACGTCGCGCGGGTCGATCCCGTTGCCGAGTGACTTCGACATCTTGCGGTGTTGCGTGTCGCGTACCGTTCCCGTCAGATACACCGCCGTGAACGGCAACCGCCGATCCATGAAATGGTACCCGGCCATGAGCATGCGCGACACCCAGAGCTGCAGGATCTCGGGCGCCGTGACGAGCGTGTGTCCCGGATAGAAGCGCGCGAGGTCGGGCGTCTGGTCCGGCCAGCCGAACGTCGCGAACGGCCAGAGCCAGGATGAGAACCAGGTGTCGAGCACATCGGGGTCCTGCGCGACGGTCGCGCCGCACTTCGGGCAGGACCTGGGATCCTCGCGGTCCGCCCACTGATGTCCGTTCGCGCACGTGAACACCGGGATGCGATGCCCCCACCACAGTTGCCGCGAGATGTTCCAGTCGCGGATGCCCGCCATCCAGTTCTCGAACGTCGCACGCCACCGCTCCGGAATGATCCGAAACTCGCCGCGGTGAAACGCCGCGAGCACCGGTTCGGCGAGCGGCTGCATTTTCACGAACCACTGGTCGCTGAGCCGTGGCTCGACCACCGTATCACACCGATAACAGCGGCGCACCGCATGCTGATGCTGCTCCACTTTCACGAGCAGCCCTTCCTTCTCGAGTTGCTTGACGATCTTTTTCCGAGCATCGAAACGATCTAGCCCCTGCAGGTCCGCAGGCACCCGTCCCCCGTCCCCGCTCCCCGCCATTTTCGCGTCTTCGGTGAGGATCAGCGGCTTGTCTTCCTTGGGCCAAGTACGATTCGCGATGTCGAAGTCGTTGGCATCGTGCGCCGGAGTGACTTTCAGCATGCCCGTCCCGAAGGTCTGATCGACGGCGTCGTCCGTTGCAATCGGGATCGCCACACCCGACAGCGGGATCTTCACCCGCTTGCCCGTCAGGGCCCGGTAGCGCTTGTCCTTGGGGCTGAAGACCAGACCGATGTCGCCGAACATCGTTTCCGGCCGCGTCGTCGCGACGGTGACAAACCCGGAGCCGTCCTCGAGCGGATACTTGATGTGGTACAGATTGCCCTGCGTCTCGTGGTGCTCGGCCTCTTCGTCCGACAACGCCGTCAGACAGTGCGGGCACCAGTGGATCACGCGATGGCCGCGGTAGATCAGCCCTTCATCCCAGAGACGCACGAACACCTCGCGCACCGAGCGCGAGTAGGCGGGGTCGAGGGTGAAGCGCGTCCGGCTCCAGTCGCAGGAGCAGCCGATGATCTTGAGCTGCTCGAGGATCGTGTCGCCGGTCTCGCGCACGAATTCCCACACACGCGCCACAAAGGCCTCGCGGCCCAGATCGAACCGCGTCGTGCCTTCGTCGGCGAGCTGCTTCTCGACGACGTTCTGAGTCGCGATGCCGGCGTGATCGGTCCCCGGCAGCCATTCCGCCGCCCGCCCGCGCAGCCGCTCGAAGCGAATGAGCACATCTTGAATGATGTTGTTGAGCGCGTGACCCACGTGCAGCACGGCCGTCACATTGGGTGGCGGAATGACGATGACGTATGGCTCGCCCTCGGGCCGCGGTTGGAAGACGCCCGCATCGAGCCAGCGCTTATGGATGGCGGGTTCTACGGGCCGCGGATCGTATGCCATTCCTTAATATAGAAGCGGCCGCTAGAATATCGTTCAATGACCGATCCCAAGTCCGCCGGGCCCCCGCCCTCCGATGATATCCTGCCGCCCAGCCGGATCATTCGCTGGCTCTTGCTCGGAGCCGTCATTCTGCTTTCGGTAGCTTTGTATTTCCGATTCGGCTTGCATACGCCGCACATCGGAACCGTGCCGACGCCGTAACGCATGCCCCCCGCGGAGATTCAGGTCGTCCTGCCGGATGGGAGCAAGAAGACCCTGCCGGCCGGCGCAACGGGCGCCGATCTAGCCCGGGCCGTGGGCCCGGGCCTGGCAAAGGCTGCGTTGGCGATTCGGGTCAACGGAGACGTGCGCGACTTGCAGCGCCCGCTGCCCAACGGTGCCACAGTCTCGATTCTCACCAACAAGGACCCGCAGGCACTCGACGTGCTGCGCCATTCGTCGGCGCATGCGTTGGCGACCGCCGTGCGGCAGCTCTTCCCGCAGGCGCAGATCGGCTTCGGGCCGCCGATTGAAGACGGCTTCTACTACGACTTCGATATCGGGCGGCCATTTACGCCCGAGGACATCACGGCGATCGAAAAGAAGATGGAGGAAGTCGTAAAGGCTGATTATCCGTTTGAGCGTGAAGAGGTAAGCAGGCAAGAGGCAAAACGGCGCTTCAAGGATGATCCGCTCAAGCTGGAGCGCATCGATGACCTGAAAGAAGATGAGGTCATCTCGGTGTACACGGACGGCCCGTTCGTCGATCTGTGCCGCGGGCCGCACGTCCCCAGCACCGGCAAGATCCAGCATTTCAAGCTGCTGCACGCCGCCGGCGCGTACTGGCGCGGGGATGAGCGCCGCCAGATGCTGCAACGCATCTACGGAACGGCCTGGTTCACCAAGCAGGATCTCGACCAGTACATCACGCGGCTCGAGGAAGCGCGCAAGCGCGACCACCGGATCATCGGCAAGCAGCTCGACCTCTTCTCGATCCAGGAGGACGTCGGGCCGGGGCTGATTCTCTGGCATCCCAACGGCGCGATCCTGAACTTCGAGCTGCGGCGCTTTATCGAGGACATCATCCGCCGGCGCGGCTATCAGCTCGTCTACACGCCCAATGTGACGCGCGAGCAGCTGTTCCTGCGCTCGGGGCACCTGCCACTGTACGCCGCGAATCAGTTCCCGGCGATGGCGGCGGGGGAGGGCGAGTCTGAGGACGTGCGCTACCGCGTCAAGCCGATGAACTGTCCCATGCACATCCTCATCTACGCGAGCCAGCAGCGCAGCTATCGCGACCTGCCGATTCGCCTCGCCGAGATCGCCAACGTCTATCGCAACGAGCGCTCGGGGACGCTGCACGGGATGCTGCGGGTGCGCGGCCTGTCGATGGACGACGCGCACATCTTCCTGCGCGAAGACCAGATCGAGCAGGAGATCTTCGAGATGCTCGACATCGTCGATCTGGTGATGGGCAAGACGTTTGGGCTGCAGTACCGCCTCGATCTCGCGACGCGACCCGACAAGAAGCTCGGCACCGACGCGATGTGGGACGTCGCGGAAAAGGCGCTGGAGGGCGCGCTGAAGCGCCGCGGTCTCACGTACCGGATGGACGTCGGCGGCGGGGCGTTCTACGGCCCGAAGATCGACATCAAGTTCAACGACGCGATCGGCCGCGAGTGGCAGGGCGCGACGATCCAGCTCGACTACGCGCTGCCGGAGCGCTTTCAGCTCGAGTACACCGGCGCCGACAACAAGCCGCACCGTACCCTGATGATGCACCGCGCGATCTTCGGGACGATCGAGCGGTTCACGGGCTTCCTGATCGAGCACTTCGCGGGCGCGTTCCCGTTGTGGCTCTCGCCGCAGCAGGTGCGCGTGCTGCCGATCGCCGACGCGCAGCTCGAGGCGGCGCGCGTCGTGCACCAGACGCTCAGCCAGGCCGGCATGCGCTCGCATCTCGATGAGCGCTCCGAGACGCTGAACTACAAGATCCGCGACGCCGAGACGCATAAGGTGCCGTACATGGCGGTGGTGGGGCAGCGGGAGGCGGAAGCGCACTCTGTCGCGGTGCGGGGCCGGGGCGCCGGAAACAAGCAGGTGGTCATCCCCATAGCGGAATTCGTCGAGAAACTGAAGGAAGAGGTTCACACCAGGAGTCTCAAGCCGTTAATTTGAACGTGGAACGCGGAAGTCGGAACGCGGAACAGGCGCTGGCCGTTCCGTTCCGCGTTCCACGTTCCACGTTCCGCGTTTAGAGGACTAATGAACGACGCCGCAACCACACCTGTAATCGTTAGCGCTT
>WNFZ01006482.1_pt1 | contig 10572 bp, 7 predicted proteins | sample 5400081 | NCBI WGS metagenome assembly WNFZ01 (sample SAMN13153365, study PRJNA577476) | soil metagenome | isolation source: 80 cm soil or saprolite under grassland replicate 1 | place: USA:California | collected 2016-06-15
TTCCCGCATGCCCAAACGGAGCCTCCAGGCTTTGCCCCTCACCGGTGCCGAACCCATCCAGCGACACCGAGAAGTTGTGCACCCGGACCTGCGACACGATGACCTCCTGACAGGTTGCTTCACAGCGACCGGGACCGGTTGCCGCGGCCCGCCACCAGTGAGGACGATCCACTGGCCCAAAGTCATCGCCAGCGCCTGGCCGCTGAGCATCATACCTGCGGATCACCGGGTGTTCCTGCTCACGGAGCGTAACCGACCCTGGACTCAGATAAGGCGCACATCGCCGCCGATCTGCGCGGACGTCGGCTGGAGTGCGATCAAGCTGGTGGCCGCCCCGATCTGCGCGTTCTGCGCGGCCGCCGCGGGCCGGTGAGGACACGGATCATTGATCTGCTGACGAGCTGTCACCAAAGGGCGAACGGCGGCTGCGCGGCCTCCTGCTCGCTGAGTTCCAGCGGAAGTTCCACTCGACCAATGCGCGCGGCCCGGTAAGCCGCGTAGATCAGCTCGAGTACCGCCCGGCCGTCCGCACCTGTCTCCTGCGGCATCACCGCGTCTAGGACGCAGCTGACGAAGTGATCCATCTCCTGCGGAATGCCGGAGTGCCACAGCTCGTCGAAGATGGTGAACGTCCAGCCGCGGGTATCGGGTGCCTTCTCGACGGCATATCCGTAGCCGACATCGCTGTACGTCGACAGGGACGAGCCGCGCATCAGGTCGGCATAGGTGATTCCCCGGCTTCCCACGATCTCGGCACGGTCGTCCATGCCACCCGGCTTTGCCCAGCTCGCCTCGACCAGGCCCACGCGGTTGCCGTCAAAGCGGATCGTCACGATCGCGTGGTCCTCCGCCCGCGTCCGTCCGCCGTGCACGAATGTGCCCGCCTCCGCCGCCACCGTGCGGGCAGCGGGCTTGCCCAGCACCCACCGTGCGAACTCGATGCCGTGGCAGCCCATGTCCATCAGCACGCCGCCACCGGACTGCTCCGGGTCCCAGAACCAGTCTGAGTGCGGGCCGTAATGCTGCTCGGTCTGCCGGACCAGGTACACCTCCCCGAGCGCGCCCTCGTCAGCGAGTTCCTTCGCGCGGACGTACTTCGGCGCGAAGCAGATCTCCTCCGCATACATCAGCAGCACCCCAGCGGCGGCGCACGCGCTGATCATTTCGTCGGCCTCGCGCAGCGTCCGGGCGAGCGGTTTCTCGCAGATGACGTGCTTGCCGGCCTGGGCCGCGGCGACGGCGATGTCTCGGTGCAGCGCGTTCGGCGCCGCGATGCACACCACGTCGACCTCGGGTCGGCCGGCTAGCTCGCGGAAATCGGTGAGCCAGGCGGGAATCCCCCAGCGCCCGGCGAACTCCGCTGCCCTGTCCCCCGACCGCGAGGCCACAGCGCGCAGGGTGGCACGGGGCAGCCGCGCGAAAGCCTCCGCATGCGCTCCGGCGATGAAACCGCTGCCCACGATTCCGATGCCGACGTGATCCGACGTCATGAACTGCCTCCGCCGTGCTGGCATTATCCCGCCGACCGCATCGGACCCGCGCCGAGCTGGCCGATCTGCCGACCGTACCGGACGCCGCCAGTCCCCGACAGGTGACCGAGCCCCGCGCCAATCGGCGCGGCCCCGTCACGATGCCAGGCTGGGCAGCGCCGCGATGAGCGCGGCGGTCTCTGGTGCCAACGACCGGGTGAGCACTTCCTCGGCGGGCCGTACTCCACGGCCCGGCCAGCACCGCTACATGCTGGGCGATCCTCCGTACCAGATCCAGATTATGGGTGACGAACATCAGCGCGAAGCCCTGCCGCCGCAGATCGTCGGGCAGTCGCATGATGACCAGCCTTGACGGTTCCGGACCGAGCTGCCAGCGCCGGAACAACCTGATCCGAGCACTATCCGCCGCGCACCGCCAGGGCCGCAAACGACCTTCAGAACGAGTCCTCAGTACGCCTCCAGTTCTTGGGCCACTAGATTGCCGCGGACTGGCAGATCCTCGATCCAGTGTGACGGTCGGCAGCTGCAGTGTGCATGAATCAGCCTGTCGCGCAACTGACCCTTGCTGTTAGGAGGAACTCAGATGAAGTACCGGGATTTCGGCGGGGCTGACGGCCTGTCGGCACCGGAGGAGTTGGCAGTCAACAGGCGATCCAGGAACCGGGGCGATCCGCGCGCAGGAGCCGCATCTTCGATCGCAGTACTTGGCCGACGCATACTCGGCAGCGCCGCGCGGCGTCGCGCTGGGAACCGGGTCACACTCTGTAACTCGCGCTGGTTGAGGTCCAGTGCGCGAGTAACCGCCTGAGCCGTTATGGGGTCCTCCGGGTCGGCGTCCGGGCCGTGCCTGAACAGGCATCCGGCGCGCGTGTGGCACGAGATCACGCCGGCATGTACCTCTCGAACCAGATCACGAGCCGGGTCAGGTAATCAGTGACGGCCGGAAACCTGCTGACGCCGTGTCCTTCCCCAGGGTAGATCACCAGTTCCGAGTCGACGCCACGACTGATCAGTGCCTGGTAGAACTCCCTTGCCTGGCCGGCCGGCGTGCACCGGTCCTTCGCGCCCGCCGTGAGCAGAGTCGGCGTCCTGGCCTTGCTCGCGTGCATAACAGGACTGCGAGTGTGCACCTGGTTGCCGGTTTCCTCGGGATCGGCGTTGTCCAGGAACCACAGTCCCCAGTGGGGGATGTTGGTCGTGAAGGTGAAGCTGTACCACTCAGTCACCGGCGAGCCGGCCACGGCGGCCTTGAACCTCTGGTCCTGGGTCACCAGCCAAGCGGACATGAACCCGCCGTAGCTGACGCCCATCGTGCCGATCCGCGCCGGGTCGGCGATCCCGCGCTCGATCATTGCGTCGATTCCGGACAGGTAGTCGTGGGTGTCCGCGCCGCCCATGTCGCCGACGACCGCGGCGGCGAACTCCTGACCTCGCCCGGAGCTACCGCGCGGGTTCGGGAGCAGGACGGCATATCCTCGGGAGACCAGCAGGGGTACCGCGTGGTCACGCATCGTCCAGCTCCGCTGGTAGGCCCCGATCGGCCCGCCGTGGACGTGCAAGACCAGCGGGAACGGCCTGGCTCCGGGAGGCGTGCATAGGACTCCTTCGATCTGTGTCCCGTCGGGTGCGCTCCAGCTGACGTTCGCCGCCGAGCCCGCGACCGATCGGATGTAGTCGGTGCCGGCATGGGCCAGGGAGGCCAGCACCTGGTCGGTGCCCATGCCAACGACCGCGATCTCCTGCGGAAGGTCGTAGTCGTCCCGGACCACGACGACCCGGCCGTCGGACGTGAAGGCGCCGGCCGGGTAGAACCAGCTCGCCCACGACTGCGCGGACGCGACCAGTTCCTTGGCGGTGATCGTCTCCGGCAGGGGTCCCTCCCCGGCTTCGGCGATCCCGGCCACGCTGTCCAGATGGCGCTGGCCGATGTAGCCGAGCCGCGTTCCGTCGATCCACTGGACCGCGGTCACATCTGCCCCGGCGGTATCTACGGCGCACCTGGTGCCGACCACCAGGTCCAGCAGGATCAGCTCACCCGCCACGATCCACCGGTCGCTACATACGGCCTCTACCACGGCGGCCCTCCTACCGTCGGACGTCCCGGCAGGCAGCCCGAGCTGGACGTCACTACGGACCAGTTCGGTCACCTCACCCGTCGAGATGTCGAGCCGGCTGAGCACCGCGCAGTACCAGTCGTCCTCGCTGGGCTGTTCGCTGGTGATCGCCAGCACATGCCCGGAGCCGGACCAAGCCGCCTCCCAGACGTTCAGCCCGTCCGGCGAGACCCTGGCGAGCTCGCCTGAGGCCGGCGTGTAAAGCCACAGGCCGCGCCAGGCATCCTCCGGCGTCCCAGCCTCGACCTCGGGGTACCAGGACGGCAACCCGGACTCGCCCGAGCCGACCGTTCCCGATCCCTGTGCGTCAGCCATCTCGGCTCCGAGCCCGGCGACCCCTAGCAGGATCCGGGTGCCGTCCGGTGACCACGCGAGATACTCGACCGTGCCGGGGACAGCAGGCGCTGGCCGGGCCTCGCCGAGCTGCCCGTCGGCCAGCAGGTAGAGCTGGAACACCTCAGCCTCGGCCCGGTCGGACAGGAAGGCCAGCGATGACCCGTCCGGCGCGAACCGGGCGGCCTTGGCTGACCCGCCACCGGAAGTCAGCGCGCGCAGCGCGCCGCCCCGCACCTCGTACAGGGCGGTGCGTGGCAGCCCGTCGAGTTCGTCATAGACCGATCCAGTCACCACGATGCGGCTGGCATCGGTCGCCGTGACGAGGTCGGTGACATGGTGCGGCCTGCCGAAGGCCGGCTCGTGCAGCCGTCTCAGATGCTCGGCGACCGCAGCGTACTCAGGGGATTCCCTCAGGTCTTTGCGCACAGTCCGGGATGATCTCATGCGTTACGCGGGTGCCGCTATCAGCCAGGCCATCCCGGCCGGCGCGGGTCCCGAGACGCCAATCGCACCTCGTACCCTTCGGCGCGCACACTGCCGCCGCTATGGCCGCTAGGTAACTAGCGACGCCAATACTGGCGGTTCTGTGCCGCTCAGCCGCAGCGACTTCGTCATCAACAAGCAGCGCGTATTCGGCAGGGAGGATGTGGATAAGTGCTTCCGGCCCTGCCTCCCCGGTTTTGGGGTCGTACGGGCGTAGGGTCGGGGCCTGGGGTCCCGGTCTGACCTCCTATTCGGCTGACGCCGTCTTTGGGCTGTCTTGCGATCGATTTGCCGGCCGGGATCCCAGACTTTCAGGCACCCACCGGCGTGCCGGTCTGATCTGCCTGGCCTGGGAAGAGGCCGGGGTTCACAGGATCCGACGGCCAGCGGGTGCGTGCCACCTCTTCAACCAGTGAAAAGAGATGGCAATGCCCATCGCAGGTGACATGCGCAATTACCGGCGGCGCAGGCACGCATGCCGATACCCACGTCGCCGCCGCCCTGGATCCGGTCGGCGGGCTGCTCGGCGTCCGGGAGTTCCCCGCCACCGCGGCCGGGTATGCCGGGCTGCTGGGCTGGCTGGGCGGATTCGGGACGGTGTGCCTGGACCGGGATCGAGGGCACCGGCAGCTACGGCGCCGGCCTGGCCCGCCACATGTCAGCGGCTGGCGTCCGGGTCGCCGGGGCCGGCCGCTCCGACCGGCAGGACCGCCGCCGCCAGGGCAAATCCGACCCGCTCGACGCGGTCAGCGCTGCCCGGGCCGCCCAGTCTGGCAGGGCCCGCGGCGCGCCGAAAGGACGCGACGGCGCGGCCGGGGCGATCCGGGCGCTGATGGTCGCCAAGCGCAGCGCCCGCTCCGAGCGGACCCAGGCCATCAACCAGGCCCGGGCCCTGATCGTGACCGGCCCCGGCGACCTGCACGCCCGGTTCACTCGGCACGCCACCGCTGACCTGGTCGCCGAGCTGGCGGCCCTGCAGCCCCGGCCCGGCGCTGTCGTCGGCTACCACACCCAGATCGCGCTGCGCGAGCTGGGCCGCCGCGCCGAGTTCCCCGGCAGCCAGATCCTCTGCCCCGGCGCGCTCATCGTGCCGCTGGTCACCGGGCACGCCCCCGCCCTGATCGCCCTGCACGGCGTCGGCTCCGACACCGCCGCGCTGTTCCTGGTTGCCGCCGGGGACCACCCCGGGCGGCTGCGCTCCGAGGCCGCCTGGGCGCACCTGTGCGCCGCCGCCCCGATCCCGGCCTCCTCCGGAAAGACCGTCCGGCGCCGCCTCAACCCCGCCGGCGACCGGCAGGCCAGCCACGCCCTGTGGCGCATCGTCATCACCCGGATGAGCTCCCACCCGCCAACCCGCGCCTATGCCGGACGGCGCACCGCCGAAGGCCTGCCGGAGAAAGAGATCATGCGCTGCCTCAAACGGTACGTCGCCCGCGAGGCCTGCCCCCACCTCCGCCACGTCGCTGACTGACAGCCACTGACTCCGGGGGCGGCCTGACCCCCTATCCGGCTGCCGCATCCATGCTGGCCTTCTAACGATTTGCCGGCCGCCCCCGGTCCAACTTGACCCGCTGCCAGCGTGACCTAATAAGAGCCTGCCCTCCACCCGGAGTGGCCCCTCCCTGTCTTGTCCGCACCAGCAGCAGCCAGACCGCCATTCCCTGCGCCTTCAGAAATTGAAGGACTAAACATCATCCGAGCCATTGACAGACATAGGAGCATCGTTATGCCTGGTATGTCTGGTTGGCTTTCGGCATAGTGCCCGCTCTCCATAACAGGCCACCTCTCACATCAGCGGCTCGCTATACGCCGGGCGGGAGTTGCGATTAACGGGTACTAGCCGCAAACCAGCCCGCGACCCGCAGCCTCTGGACTGGCCGCTACGGCATATCGGTTCACCCGGACGGGGCTTCTCAGGCTCGCCTTCCTGTCCGCCTAGCCGAAGATCGTCACCGGTACCACCGGTACCCACCGGTCGACCGGCGCGCCGAGCGGCGAGCCCGCCGCCCCAGCAGTGGCGGCTGGCCGGCCAGGCCAGCGCACGCCCTGTCAACGCGCGCGAATCACCATCATCCGGTGACGACCTCTCACCTGGCTGGCGGTGAGCCTGGGTCTGTCACGAAGGCTCGCATGATCAAGGAGAAGCGCCATGACACTGGAAACGAGCAGATCACCCGGCAGGCCTATCACTTCGCCACGCTGCTCGGCCGCGACGGCGGCGACGTGTCAGACGCTGAGGCCGTGCTGCTAGCGGTCCCCGATCGCGGCCGGATCACAACGAGAGGGTTAATCGCATGCCAGACGCGAAGGAGTTGCTTTACAGCAACCTGCACGAGGTCTTTTCCGAGCGGGACCCCGAACGCCGGCGGGCGGCCATCGAGCGAACATATGTGGAAGACGTCACGTTCATCGACCCAGAAGTAGAACTTGCAGGCAGACAAGCGCTGAGCGACCAGGCTCAGAAGCTTCTGGATGGCGCCCGGCGGACTTCTCGCTCGAGGAAGACGGGCCCCGGTACGTTGGGCCCGACACCGCCGCGCTGGCATGGCGCTTCGGGCCGCCCGGTAGCCCGGTGGCCCGCGGGATCGACATCCTCACGATCCGTGATGGCCGCGTGAGCGTTCTGCGCACTCTGATCGCGGCCGAAACGGATGCATGATCAGCCACAGCCGCTCTCCCTGGTTGTGCCAGTTCCAGGCCAAGACAAGCGGCTGTTGAGGGGTCGGCAGCGGTCATTCATGCCGGGCCGTTTATCCCAGTCGGGCTGGAGAAGGCCGGGCCATCCGAACTGCTGCCGGTCGCCCGCCGGGTTGCGTTTGGCTTACGACGTGGTGCGCAATAAGGCGGTCGCGGACAAGACATGACCTGCACTGGCGTGTCGGTCATTTAGTAGCAGACGGCCGCACAAGATCATGAACCGGTGTCTAGTCGATCATGGGCTCGTGCGGCCTTGAGCCATTCTGCCTTCATCGGGATCTCCCGTCATCACCTGGGCCGCGTGGTGGCCGGGCTGGCCGGGCCGTGGCAGGCGCGCCGGGAGTCTGACCTGCGCCAGCGGCGCGGCCGCGACCGGTGCCGGGCCGAGGGCGCCGCCCCGGAGGTGATCCAGACCTGGGAGCAGGCCCGCCACGCCCAGTCATCGCGCCGGATCTGCGTGGAGCACGCCATCGCCGGCAGCAAGACCTGGCGGCCCCTGCAGCGCTGGATCGGCCGACGCGAGTACCTGCCGGAGACGATCACGGCGGTCGGCTCGCTGGTGTCTGACCGCGCCGCCGCCTGGTAACTCACAGCTACACCCCGATCACGCCAGCATCCCCGGCAAGGACGCCTCGAACCCTAATTGCGCACCACGTCGTTAGCGGGCACGAACGCCGGTGACCCAGATACGGCACATCGCCTACGGCGACGAGCTGGCCAGTCTCGGCCTGGAGCTCGTCGAAGTTCGCCGCGACGGCACATAGGGCGAGGAAGGAAACGCGATGAAGGTGGGAATCGGGCTTCCGAACGCGGTGCGCGGTGTCAACCGGCCCGGGATAGGCCAAGCATGCCGCCACGATCGACTCGCTGTCGGGCGGGCGCCTCACCCCTGGGCCTGGCTCCGGGGGGGCGCCGGGACGACTTCGACGCCAGCGGCGTCGACTTCAGCCGGCGCGGGCGCATCTTCGAACAGCAGCTCGATGAGATGACGGCGGTGTGGCGCGGGGAGCGCGGCATCGGGCCAGCGCCCGGGCATGGCGGGCGGCCAGGGCTGTTGATCGGCGGGCGCTCCGATGTCGCCTGCCAGCGAGCGGCCACCTACGCCGACGGCTGGACGATAGGAGGCGGCTCTCCGGACATGGTCACCCAGGCCCTGGGCAAGCTGACCGCGGCGTGGAGTGCCGCGGGCCGTGCGGGCAGACCACGGACGATGGCGCTGTTCTACTTCGCGCTCGGCGAGGACGCCGAAACGATGGCGGGCGATTCGCTCGGCCACTACTACGCCTTCCTCGGCGATTACGCCCAGCAGGTCGTGGCGAGCGCGGCGAAGGACGCAAATACCGTCAGGCAATACCTCGCAGGCTTCGAGGCTGCGGGCACCGATGACGTCATCTGCTTCCCCGCCTCGGCAGATGTCAGCCAGGTAGACCGCCTCGCCGAGGCCGCGCTTTAGCTGACGGGTCCTGCCTCCGCCCCCCGGAGGTACGCCACGGCGCTCCGCAGGCGCTCCCGCACGACGAGCCGCCCAGGCGCCGCCTGGCGGCGCGCAACCGGCATCACCACACTTCACCGGCCGGCCCTCACATCGCACACCGGAGGAGGCCGGGCATTACGGACATGGCCGCCTGAGCTCGACGTCACAATCTGTGATTAACCCAGCTCCTTATTCACGCGCGCCCGAGCCGCCGTTCTGCGCTGCCAATCGGATCGACTGGCTGTCGGTCGCGGGCGCACCCGAACGAGCATTATGTGCGGCCTCTTTGGGAGCATCTACCTACGCTCGCGCCCCGATGCCGGGCGCGGCCTGACCCACGTGGCTCGCGGCATGGGCTTGGCCGCGGCCGCATCGCCGTCCACACGGGGCCGCCAGCCCCAGCGCGCTCGTTGCGCCGTGGCGTCAGCTTCCCGGGTCGCAGCCTGATCGCGGTGCTGGCTGGGGTGGGGGTCCGTCCGGGTCCTGGTTTGGTTCGGTGTGGTGCAGGTGATCGGGCTGGGTATGCCAGCCGGGCGGCAGATCTGCCGCCAGCGCGCAGTGGACGAATCGGGCAACGGCGATGGTGTGCACCCGGCTGGGGTTCCATTGCAGGGTGAATGGCATGAGCTGGCGGGGCGTCACCGGGCGGATGATTGTCTGGGTGTGGGCGGCCGCCAGGGACGGGATCAGCAAGATCCAGTCAATGCCGGGCTGGTCGGCCCAGCGGATTTCTGCCAGGTCAGTGTCGGCGAGTTCGATGGTCGGCGGGGCGATGCCTGCGGTGTCGAGTGCCTGGCGCTGGGCCAGGACCCAGGCGGGAAACAGCGCCTCGGGGGCGGCGCCCAGCACGTCGTGGGCGAGGTCGGACAGCGCGATCGTGTCGCGGCTGGCCAGGCGATGGCTGGGGCGCAGGCCGACCACGACCGGTTCGGCGCAGAACACCTCGGTGGCGATCCCGGCCGGTTCAGAGACCGGGCCGCAGGTCAGGGCCACGTCGATGTCGCCGGTAACGACAGCATCGAGGAGCTTGGGCAGCCACATCCGCTGCAGTTCGACAGTTACCTGTGGTGCTTCGGCGGCGAACAGACCGATCAGGTGCGGGGCGAGCACTGGGGCAGCGGGCGGGGTGATGCCCAGCCGCACGGTGCCTGCCTCGCCGTCGGCGACGCGGCGCATGGCGGCCTTGGCGGCGGCGACCTCGTCGAGAATGACCGTCGCGCGGGTGAGCAGTTCGGCGCCGGCGCTGGTGATGGCGACCTGGCGGGTGGTGCGGGTGAATAGCGGTGTGCCGAGTTCGCGCTCGAGGCGGCGGATCAGTTCGCTGAGCGTCGGCGCGGCGAGGTGCAGCCGCTCGGCGGCCCGCCCGAAGTGCAGTTCGGTGGCTACTGCCACGAACGCTTCGAGCTGACGCAGCTCCACATCCTGACGGTACCCCGGCAGGCTGGCGGCCGATCGGATGAAGTACCCCCGGCCGCCAGATTGTTCGGCCTGGCCGAAGAGTGCGTTCGCAAGCTGCCTCTTTTTCGGCTGCGGGCACGGTGTCAGCCTTGCAGCAAGAGATCGCCCGCCAGCGCGAGGGGAACTTGCGCCGGGCAGCACGGCAACCTTCTGCACGTGCAGGATCGCCAGGTCATCCGCAGGAATACCGACAGGCTGAGAGGACACCATCAGCCATGCGATCCAAGCCCATGATCCTCGTCGCGCTGCTGCTCGCAGCGTTCCTCGTCAACCTGGACACGACCCTGGTGAACGTGGCGCTTCCCGCCCTAGTGCGCGAACTGCATGCCACCACCACTCAGCTGCAGTGGGTCGTCGACTCCTACAATCTGGTCTTCGCCGCGCTGCTGCTCACCTTCGGCAGCCTGTCCGACCGGTTCGGCCGCAAGCGCATGCTGCTGACCGGACTGACCGTGTTCGGCGCCGCCAGCCTCGCTGGTGGCTTCACGTCCAGCCCGGCGCAGCTCATCGCGGCCCGGTC
>WNFZ01017383.1_pt1 | contig 10572 bp, 12 predicted proteins | sample 5400081 | NCBI WGS metagenome assembly WNFZ01 (sample SAMN13153365, study PRJNA577476) | soil metagenome | isolation source: 80 cm soil or saprolite under grassland replicate 1 | place: USA:California | collected 2016-06-15
ACTAGTTCGGCCCCTCGATTCGGCAGGATGCTACGTTCCCGGCGGCAGGTTCCCGCTGGTGTCGACACTGCTGATGACAGTCATTCCAGCGCAGGTCGCGGGGGTGAAGAACATTCGCGTGGTGTCGCCGAAGCCAAGTGCCGAGGTTCTTGCAGTTGCCGGAATGTTGGGCGTGCGCGAGTTCTATCGAGTGGGCGGCGCTCAGGCGATTGGGGCCCTGGCCTATGGAACGGAAGCTATTGCGCGCGTGCAGAAGATTGTGGGGCCGGGAAATCTTTATGTGACCGCGGCGAAGAAGATTGTTTCGTTCGACTGCGCGATTGACATGCTGGCGGGACCAACCGAAGGTCTGATCGTAAGCGATCGTGGCGAAGCGGCGTTTATTGCCGCCGACATGGTCGCTCAGGCGGAGCATGATCCAGAGACGCTGGTGGTGTTTATCACAACGTCGAAGCGGCTGGCGCAGGAAGTTTCGCGAGAGGTTGAGATTGGGGGGCGAGGGCGCCCGCCCCTCCACGAAAACAAGATCGCCGCACAGTCGATTGCTTTCCGCGGAGCTGCGCGCTTCCGCGGTGGGTTGAGCGTGATGGATTTCGTAAAGCTGATTACAGTGCAGGAACTTTCTTCGCGAGGGTTGAATCGGATTGCGAAATCGGTTGTCACTCTCGCCGAAACCGAAGGCCTTCGAGCGCACGCCGATTCCATTCGCGTGAGGTGCGCTCGTGCTTAAGGCTCGCGAGTCGGTACGCACGCTGAAGGAATACCACCCGCCGCTGGGAAATCGCGAGGGATTACGCCTCGATTTCAACGAGAACACGGCAGGCTGCTCGCCGCGCGTGCTGGAACGTTTACGACAAATTGATGGCGAGGACCTGGCGCGATATCCCGTGCGCGACAAGGGCGAACAGGTGGCAGCGAAACACTTCGGGGTTTCTCCGGAAGAATTGCTGCTCACCAACGGTACGGATGAAGCTATCCATCTCGTCTGTGAGACATATCTCGATGCGGGCGACGAAGCGCTGATCGTGGTGCCAACATTTGCGATGTTCGAGATTTACGCAGCGGCGACGGGCGCGAAAGTGATTTCGATCCCAGCGGGAGAGAATTTTGAGTTTCCCACTGACGCGGTCATTGCCGCGATCACTCCACGCACCCGCTTCATCGCGGTGGCGAATCCAAATAATCCGACGGGGACGTTTGTTCCAGTCAAAGATCTAGTGCGCATCGCCGAAGCAGCACCGGATGCAGCAGTGCTAATCGACGAAGCGTACTTCCACTTCTGCGGCGAGACGGCCGCGACTAAGTGGCGCGATGTTCCGAACCTGTTTGTTTCACGCACTTTTTCGAAAGTCTATGGCATGGCAGCGCTGCGCATCGGCGTGTTGATGGGGAACATCGAACAGATGAAGGTGCTGCGGCGTGCAAGTTCTCCCTACAATTTGAACTCGGTTGCACTGGCGTGTTTGCCGGAAGCGTTGGCGGAAGAAGAATACGTCAGCAACTACGTTTTGCAGGCGCTCGAAGGGCGGACTGAACTTGAGGCTGAACTCGCCGCGTGGAATGTGAGGTATTGGCCTAGCCGGGCAAATTTTGTCCTGCTGTACCTCGGCGAGAACTGCAAACCGTTTATCAGCCAAATGCGGGAGCGCGGAATTCTGGTACGTGACCGCTCGGCAGATTATGGTTGTAAGGACTGCGTCCGAATCACCGTTGGAATTCGCGAGCACAACCAGCGCATGCTCGGAGCATTGCGCGAGATATTTTCCGAACTCGGGTAACGACAACAGGTGGCGAGATGAGAAAAGCTTCGCTCGACCGCACGACCAAGGAAACCAGCATCAAATTGCGGTTGACCATCGAAGGCAAGGGCCGCTACAAGATTTCGACCGGCATCCGGTTTTTCGACCACATGCTCGAACTGCTCGCGCATCACGGAGGATTTGATCTGGAGCTGGAGGCGACAGGCGACCTCGAGGTCGATCAGCATCACACTGTGGAAGACGTGGGCATCGCGCTGGGCCAGGCATTTGCGAAAGCGCTGGGCGACAAGAGAGGCATCTTGCGCGCCGGATATTTCATGATGCCGATGGATGAGACGCTGGGCGTGGCCGCCGTGGACTTTTCCGGACGCGCTGCCGCAGTCGTGGACACAAAAGTTCGCGTGCGCCTGGTGGGTGACTTGCAGTCCGAACTGGTGGACGATTTCTTTGAAGGCTTTGCGCGCGGAGCAAACGCCAATGTGCACGCGAAAACCCTGTACGGCCGCTCGAACCATCACAAGATCGAAGCCTTATTCAAAGCCTTCGCCCGGGCTCTTCGTGCAGCGTGCTGGCGTGACAAGCAGATGAAAAGCCTGCTGCCGAGCACCAAGGGGTTGCTGTAGTGATCGCCATCATTGACTACAAGGCTGGAAATCTCACATCCGTCAAGAAAGCGTTTGACCATCTGGGCGCCGAAACCGTTGTGACGGCAGATGCGAATATCGTTGCTAAGGCGGACAAGGTAGTGCTGCCCGGCGTTGGCCATTTTGCTTCGACGCAGGCGCTCGATGATGCAGGTTTAAGAGACGCCGTAATCAGCGGTATCGAACGCGGAGTTCCCTTCCTTGGAATTTGCGTGGGTATGCAATGGATGCTCGCATCGAGCGAAGAGGCGCCGGACGTTCATGGACTTGGGCTGTGGCCGGGCGAGTGCAGTCGCTTCCCTTCGGGAGTAAAGTCGCCGCATGTGGGCTGGAACAGCCTCGCGATATGTCGTGGTGCATCGCGCCTGCTGCAGGGAGTGGCTGACGGAGCTTTCGTGTATTTCACGCACTCGTATCGCGTCCCTCTGCTGGCGGCAACCGCGGCGGAATGCGAGTACGGTGGTGGATTCTCGGCGGCGGTGGAACAGGACAATTTGTATGGGGTCCAGTTTCATCCGGAAAAATCAGGTGCCGTCGGGCTGAAGATTCTGGAGAATTTCTGCGTATTGTGAAAATCAAGAGCCTTTAGCCGCAAAAGACGCAAAGGACGCGAAGAAGGCAATGGTGGAATTCACACTTCTGCCAAACCTATGGAGAAGTGAGGTACCCACAGATTTCTTGATGTTGAATTCTAGATGCTGACGAAACGCATTATCGCTTGCTTGGATGTTGACGCCGGACGCGTCGTCAAGGGAACGCAGTTTCTCGATCTGCGCGACGCGGGTGATCCCGCGGAGTTGGCGAAGGCGCACAGCGCAGCCGGAGCTGACGAAGTGGTGCTGCTCGACATCACCGCAACGCACGAAAAGCGGAACACGCTGCTCGAGACCGTTCGCCGCACCGCGAAAGAACTTTTCGTGCCGTTTACCGTCGGAGGTGGCGTGCGCAAACTGGAAGATGCTGCTGCGATCTTCGACGCAGGCGCGGACAAAATCAGCATGAACTCGGCGGCAATTGCCGACCCGACGCTGATCACCTGCATCGCCCATCGCTTTGGGTCGCAGGCGGCGATTGTAGCGATCGATGCAAAGCACGGCGCGAGTGGCTTCGAGGCCTACGTTTCCGGCGGGCGCGTGGCTACGAACCGCGATGCGGTTCAGTGGGCCAAGGAAGCCGAAGACCGCGGAGCAGGAGAGATTTTGCTCACCTCCATGGACCGCGACGGCACTGGCAAAGGTTTTGATTGCGAACTGACACGCGCGGTCGCGCACGCGGTCAGGATTCCGGTAATTGCTTCGGGGGGCGCAGGGGGCGCAGAGCATTTTGTGGAAGTGTTTCGCGCAGGCGAGGCTGATGCGGCACTCGCCGCGTCCATCTTTCACTTCGGTTTGAGTTCGATCTCAGAGCTCAAGCTCAGACTCTTTGCCGCTGGCGTGCCCGTGAGGCTCTTATCCTGAGACTTCTATGCTGATTCCTTCCATTGATCTGATGGGCGGCAAAGTCGTCCAACTGGTGCAGGGCGACAAGAAGGCGCTCGAGTTCGAGAACTTCGAAGAGTGGGTCGCGCGGTTCGCCAGCTTCCCGCTCGTGCAACTCATCGATCTCGATGCTGCCATGGGAAGAACAGCGAATTCCGATCTGATCAGATTCTTTGTCACCAAGCTTCCCTGCCAGGTCGGCGGCGGAATTCGTTCGATGAAAGCGGCACACACTGCGCTCGATCTCGGAGCGAAGCGGGTAATCCTCGGCTCAACACTGATTCAGAACGGCACGATCAACGTCAGCTTTGCACAGCAACTCGCAACCAACTTCGGGCCGGAAAAACTTGTATTTGCCGTCGACGCTCGCGGCGGCAAGATCGCGATCCGTGGGTGGAAGGAACTCACGTCGATCACTCCGCTCGAAGTCGTCAAGGCGCTGGACCAATATTGCGGCGCATTCCTTTACACGCACATTGACACCGAGGGTTTGATGAAAGGCCTTCCACTCGAACCAGTTCGCGAACTGCGGGCCGCAACTGCCAAACAACTCATCGCCGCGGGCGGCATCACTACTCACGAAGAGATTGAGACCCTTAACGAAATGGGAGTGGACGCTGTTGTCGGGATGGCGCTGTATCTGGGACGTTTGTCGCTTCCTGATAGTATTCCTCTTTCGAAGTAACGCATCTCACTGCAGATCAGGACACAATCGTGGGTGATCCTACATTTGCTCCCGGATGGCCGGGCATTCCTCCGCGCTGGACGTCGAGCGCCAAGAGCGGCGCGGGCACTGCGCTGAACCGTAGCAGCCGCGTGTGGTTCACCATCAGCCACGGCATCCTCAACGAAATCTATTTTCCTCGCGTCGACATGCCCTGCACGCGCGACTTTGGCCTGATCGTGACGAACGGCTCAAACCACTTTTCCGAGGAAAAGCGGCACTGCAAATTCGAAGTTGAGCCTTTTGAGCATGGCGTACCCGGATACCGGCTGACGAACTCTGCTTCGGATGGACGATATCGGATTGAAAAGGAAATCTTCGCCGATCCGCATCGCAACGTAGTTCTGCAGAAGATTAAGTTCGTTCCGCTCACGGGCAAGCTGGAGGATTATCGGCTTTACACGTTGCTTGCACCGCACCTGGGGAGCGTGGGAACGAATAACACCGGCTCCGTCGGAGAATACAAAGGCGAGCCGATGCTGCTGGCCGAGAATCCAACGGGATACGCACTGGCGCTCGATTGCTCGGAAGAATGGCGCAGCATGTCAGTGGGATTTACCGGCGAGTCCGACGGCTGGCAAGATCTCTCGCGAAATTTCCAGCTGACCCAGCAATACCAGCGAGCGGAAAACGGAAATGTTGCGCTTACCGGCGAGATTGATCTCGTCGCTTGCCATGGCGAATTCGTTCTGGCATTGGGGTTTGGCGGCATTTGGGCTGAAGCGGCGCAGCAGGCGCGATGCAGCCTGCTCGAGGATTACACGGAGTTGAGGCGCGACTACATCGCACAATGGTCAGGGTGGCAGAAAAATCTTATGGCGCTGGACCGCCCGGTGCATCAAGATCTGTACCGCGCCAGTACTGCGATTCTGCGCGTGCACGAGTCGAAGGATTTTGTGGGTGGAGTGATTGCCAGCCTTTCGATTCCCTGGGGTTTCAACAAAGGCGACGAAGACCTCGGCGGATACCATCTTGTCTGGCCGCGCGATCTGGTCGAGACCGCGGGAGGATTCCTGGCGGCGGGCGCAGTGGGCGACGCTCTTCGCGTGCTGCATTACCTGGAAGCCACACAGGAGGCTGACGGACGTTGGGCGCAAAACATGTGGCTCGACGGTCGCGCCTATTGGAGCGGCTTGCAGATGGATGAAGCCGCGTTTCCTATCTTGCTGATTGATCTGCTCCGCCGCGAGGCACCGAAGGCGCTTGGCGATCTGAAACGCTGGTGGCCCACAGTGCAAAAGGCCGCCGCCTTCATCGCCTGCAATGGCCCGGTCACGCAGCAGGACCGATGGGAAGAGGACGCGGGCTACTCGCCATTCACCCTCGCCGTTGAAGTTTCCGGCTTGCTCGCAGCCGCAGACGTCGCTGAACGAGTCGGGCAGAACGAGAGCGCCTCGTATTTGCGCGACCTCGCCGACATCTGGAACGAAAACATCGAGCGTTGGACGTACTCGACGAATGGCGGCCTCTCGCGGCAGATCGGGGTTGAGGGCTACTACGTACGAATTGCACCGCCCGTGAGTGACTGCGCGGCTTCTCCGACCGAGGGCTTCCTGCCGATTAAGAACCGGCCAGTCGGCGAGAATTGGGAGCAGGCTTCGCACATCGTCAGCCCGGACGCGCTGGCACTGGTACGCTTCGGCTTGCGAAGGTCAAGCTGCCGCAGGGCGCCTGCTGGTATCGCTACAACGACGACGGTTATGGCGAGCACGCCGACGGTGGCCCCTTTGACGGAACCGGCATCGGACGGCCGTGGCCGCTATTGGCGGGCGAGCGTGCGCACTACGAACTCGCCGCAGGAAATGCCGCTGGAGCGCAGGAATTGCTGCACTCCATCGAGCATTCGACGAATGGCAGCCGCCTGCTTCCCGAGCAGGTGTGGGACAGTCCCGACATCGCGGAGCGTGAGCTCTTCCTCGGCAAGCCCTCCGGATCAGCGTGCCCGCTGGTCTGGGCGCACTCCGAGTACATCAAGCTGGTCCGATCCCTGAAGGATGGCAAGATTTTTGATCAGCCGCCGCAAACGGTGAAGCGCTATCAGGTGGAGAAGCGGCGGGCCGCTTACTTCGAATGGCGGTTCAACAATAAATGCCGCAGAATGCCGCGGGGAAAGAACCTGCGAATCTCGTTGCTGGCTCCTGCGCTGGTGCATTGGAGCGATGACAACTGGCGGACCACGCACGACACCGACACCGTCAGCACCGGAGTGGGTATTCACGCTGTGGACTTGCCCACCAGTGCTCTGGGATCCGGCCGAGCTGTGGTCTTCACGTTCTTCTGGCTTGAGCAACAACGCTGGGAAGGCACGGACTTCTCGGTTAACCTCGACTCCGAAATGGAGGCGTAAAGCAAAGCGCGATCCGGAGGGATTGCGCTTAGTTTCTTTCAGCTTCCGAACGGTCCGACAGAAACGAAGGCCAATGTGACGGTCACCCTGTACCTCTCTCTTCAATTCTTGCTAGAATTGTTGTTCCGTTAATAAACAGCATTAGGAGAAAACGTACTCATGGCCTATGTCATAGCAGAGCCGTGCATCGGCACCAAGGATAGCGCGTGTGTGGACGCATGCCCGGTCGATTGCATTCATCCCAAGAAAGACGATCCCAAACACACCAGCGAAGAAATGCTCTACATCGATCCGGTGGAGTGCATTGATTGCGGCGCCTGCGTCCCAGTGTGCCCGGTGTCGGCGATCTTCGCGCTCGATGACCTCCCGGAAAAGTGGAAGGACTACGCGGAGAGGAACGCGAAGTATTTCGGGCGGTAGTCGGGAGCGCCTTGGCTCTTGGTCGTTGGTTCTTGGCTCTTGGCAGAATCTTGAAACTTAGAGGCGTATGCGCAAGCATGCGCCTCTTTCTTCTTTGCAACGTTACTTCTTCGCGACCTTCGAAGCGGTTCTTTGCGGTTAAAAGCTTCTTCGCCTCAAAAACCACAGTCTACTCACCCCTGAAGCGCTTCGCATCGACAGAGTCTGTTTATAGGACCGCGGCAACATCGGGCTGAGAGCCGAGAGTCAACAGCCAAGAGCGGCTTGCTCTACAATTCCCTGCAGCACCCCTGCATCCATGCCTCTCAAAGAATCGGAAGCGATTGTTCTGCGGACCTACCCGTTTCGCGAGTCCGATCTGCTGGTGACGCTATTCACAAGAAATGAGGGCAAAGTGCGCGGGGCTGCTCGCGCAGCCAAGAAATCGCGCCGCAGATTCGGAGGTGCGCTTGAGCCGCTCACCTACGTGAAGGTGACCTACGAAGACCGCGAGCGGCAAGAGCTGGCGCGGTTGGACGCCTGCGAGGTGCTCGATTCGCCGCTCACTGCTGAAGTTACGTATCCTCGGGCGGTTGCAATGGGTCATGTCGCGGAATTACTCGATGAACTCCTTCCCGACCGCGAGGCCAGCGACGCCGTATTTCGACTTGCGATAACCGTCATCAAGCAACTGCGCGGGGATCAACTGTGGCTGCCGGTTACGTATTTTCAACTCTGGATGGCACGGCTCATGGGCTACCTGCCGGAACTTTCCGAATGCCTCAACTGCGGGCGAACTCTCAACGGCAGCCGAGCATTCTTCCATGCCTTGGCTGACGGTCTTATGTGCCCGGAGCACAAACGGCTGGCATCGTCAGAACTTTCTCCCGCATCGCGCCAGCTTGCGGCGCAGATGTTGCGGGTGCCGCTGTCGGCCTTGCAGCCGGTGACCGTTGCCGCGCATTCCGCCAGCGATTTGAGAAAATTCCTGCTGCAGCTATTCGAGCGGCACATCGAAAAGAAGCTGGTGACGCGGGGAATGCTGGAGAAGCTCAGCTTTTGATCTTCTCTTTGACTGCTACAGTTGTTGACGCCCGTCGTAGCGTTCCAAGCCAGCATCGGGAGAAGCTGCGTGACATCCTCGCGCGGCTGGACGTGGCAACTGCGATCACCGACATGGATTTGCCCGGCTTCCGCTTACATCCCCTCAAGGGCAATCTTAAAGGCTTTTGGGCGGTGACAGTCCGGGCCAACTGGCGCGTGATCTTCCAATTTGCCGACGGTGAGGCGCTGGAAGTTGATTATATTGACTATCATTGAGAGGATTTGACACCATGCCGATGAAGAATCCACCACACCCCGGCGGTTTTGTGCTGCGCCAGTGTATCGAGCCGTTGGGTTTAACTATTACCCAAGCCGCGGCCGCATTGGACGTGACGCGCACAACGTTGTCAGAATTGGTGAACGGCAGACGCGGGATTTCTCCCGAAATGGCGCTTAGGCTGTCCCAGGTGTTCGGCGGCAGCGCTGAAAGCTGGCTCACGCAGCAGGCGCACTATGATCTTGCACACCTTCGCGCCGGGCGAATCAAACTCAAGCGGCTGCAATTCGCGTGAGACGTGTTTCTGGTTTATCTGTCTTCGATGAATGAAATGGTTGAATCCGCCGCTGCCGGTACAATAAGAAGCTCTGGAACCAGGACTCCAGTGAATCGCTCCAATCAAAATCCGCCGACCTTTCAGGAACTGATCCTGCGCCTGCAAACTTTCTGGGCGGAGCGGGGGTGCGTGCTGCAACAGCCCTACGACATTGAAGTGGGCGCCGGGACGATGGCGCCAGAAACTTTTCTGCGCGTGCTCGGGCCGAAGCCGTACAAAGTGGCGTATGTGCAGCCGTCGCGACGTCCGGCGGACGGACGATACGGCGAGAATCCCAACCGGCTGTACAAGCACATGCAGCTGCAGGTCATTCTGAAGCCACCGCCGGAAAACATTCAGGAGCTGTATCTCGAGTCGCTGGGCGCGATGGGAGTTGACCTGCGCCAGCACGACATCAAGTTTGAAGAAGACAACTGGGAATCACCGACGCTGGGCGCGTGGGGCATTGGATGGCAAGTTATGCTCGACGGTCTCGAGATCACGCAATTCACGTATTTCCAGCAGTGCGGTGGGATTGATCTCCTTCCTATCTCGGTTGAGCTGACTTATGGGCTCGAACGCATCGCTGCATTCCTGCAGGACGTGGGATCGATCTACGACATCGTGTGGGCGCGCGATCCAGAGTCAGGGAACGTCACGAAGTATGGCGAAGTGCGGCTCGCAGACGAGTTGCAGCTGTCGGTTTACAACTTCGAGATGGCAGACCTCGCCAGCGCGTGGAAGCATTTCGAACTGTGCGAGGCAGAGTGCGCTGCGCTGATAAAACAGTACGCCAATATTGGGAAGGAAGATCAGAATCCCCGCCCTGTCTCTCCAGACGACGGAGAGACAAGGACGGGGCACCCGGACCTACAGGGCATTCTTCGCGAGAAGCAGCGCTTCCCTCTTCTCGGCGGCTACGAGCTGTGCCTCAAGTGCTCACATCTGTTCAACATTCTCGATGCGCGAGGCGCAATTTCAGTGACGGAGCGCGTGGGGGTCATTGCTCGGGTGCGCGCGCTGGCGGTTGGGATTGCGAAGGCGTGGGTGGACCAGCAAAGCGGCGAATCTGAATCGCCGATAGAAGAGCTTGAACCCGCGGCTGAAAAGAAGGCTGCGCAGTTGTCGCCAGTCGGGTCGTAGGGTTCATTCGTTCGAAAAGTCAAAAAGCCTTTAACCGCCAAGATCGCAAAGGTTTCGCAAAGTTCGCGAAGATCTTCTTTTGCTTGGCGCGGCGTTGCGGCACCCATGGACGCAAGGAATACCCTTCGCGTCCTTTGCGGATCTTCTTTGCGCGCTTTGCGGTTAAAAGCTTTTCTTTCTAGGGCCGAAGGCGGGCATCAATTTCGCGTTTTGCGTCACACCGGAATCACTGCCCACTGACCACTGGCCACTGACAACTGCCCCTGTGATTCTAGTCACACCGCAACGACCCAAGATTTGAGACAATAACGTTATCCTTAAATGCCTGATTTCCTCCTAGAGATAGGGACCGAAGAAATCCCTGCCAGAATGATCGCAGCCGCACAGGAAGAGCTGCGCCGCCGCGTGGGCGAACTGCTGGCGCGCGAGCGTTTAGCACC
>WNFZ01006488.1_pt1 | contig 10569 bp, 7 predicted proteins | sample 5400081 | NCBI WGS metagenome assembly WNFZ01 (sample SAMN13153365, study PRJNA577476) | soil metagenome | isolation source: 80 cm soil or saprolite under grassland replicate 1 | place: USA:California | collected 2016-06-15
CTCCCGGCGGACCGTCTCGACGTGGATGTCGCGGCCCTCTGACTCCACCACGAACATGTTGGGGTGCTTGTCGGCCAGGGCCAGCGCGCAGGCCCGGCACTCCCCGCATCCGCCGTCCGGGCACAGCAGCGCGGCGGCGAAGGCCCGGGCAGCCTGCTGCTTCCCCCCGCCCTCCGGCCCGGCCAGGAGGTACGCGTGGTGGGGGCGGTGCACGGCCTGCACCAGGAAGGACACCGCGGCGTCCTGCCCCGGCACCGCGCGGAGCACCGGGCTGGACGGCGTGTGGGCCGGCTCCGACACCGCCGGTCCCCTATTCGGCCCGGGGGAGCCGGGGCCCCCGGCGCCCGTTCCCCTGGGGCTCGGTCCGGGCGGCCGGGGAGATCACCGTCCCGTAGGCCGGTGTGTCGGTGCCGACGTGCGACCGGAGCAGCCGGCGGAGGGCGTCGCGGACGTCCTCGTGCACGACGTCCGGCGGCCGGTCCGCGTTCACCGTGACGAACCGCTCCGGATGCTCCTCGGCGATGCGGAGGTACGCGTCGGCCACCTTGGCCATGAACGACGCCCCCTCGGACTCGATCCGGTCGGCGGTGCCGGCCCGGTTCAGCCCGAGCTCCGGCTCGATGTGGAGCAGGATCACGAGGTCCGGGAACAACCCCTGGGTGGCCCATACGTTGAGCGTCAGCACGTCCTGCTCCCCGAGCCCCCGGGCCACGCCCTGGTACGCCAGCGAGGAGTCGACGTACCGGTCGCACAGCACGACCTTCCCCTCCTCGAGCGCCGGCCGGATCACGGTCGCCACGTGCTGCGAGCGCGACGCCGCGAACATCAGGGCCTCGGTGCGCGGCTCGACCTGCCCGATGCGGGGGTCGAGCAGCAGCTCCCGCAGGCGCTCGCCGACCTCGGTGCCGCCCGGCTCGCGGGTCACCAGCACCTGCCATCCCTCGGCCTCGAGGTACTCACGGGCCAGCCGGATCTGCGTGCCCTTGCCGGCGCCCTCGACCCCCTCGAACGCCACCAGGACTCCCTTGCGCGGACCCTTCTTCAGCCGGGGCATCAGCGACAACCCTACCGGCTTGGTCAGACGGTTCCGCTTCAGCCCCCGGCGGGTGGCCAGGGCCCCGAGGACCGCGACCCCCGCGCCGATCCACAGCGCCAGCCTGGTGCCCGAGAGGTCGATCCTGAAGTGCCCGAGATGCCACGCGTGGTTGCCGATCAGGCCGGCCAGCGTGGGGAAGCCCGCGAGCGACGCGAACAGGCCCAGCCGCGACATCACGGTGAGCGCGCCAAAGGTCCGGCCCCGGTACTCGTCGGCCACGTTCTCCTGGAGCAGCGCGTACCCGTTCACCCACGTGGCGCCCGCGAAGATCCCCATCGCGACCGTAAAGACCGCGGCCAGGGCAATGTTCGGCATGGCCGCCACGACCGCGAGCAGGATCGCCGCTCCCAGCATGGTGAGCGGGAACAGCAGCTCGCGCTCCACGAACTTGCTGATCTGCGGCACCGACGCCATGCCGATGCCCATCCCCACACCGAGCGCGGTGACCAGGAACCCCCAGCCCGGAGGGCCGGCGTGCACCGTCTGCTGCGCGAAGATGGGGCCGATCGCCATCACCGAACCGACGCCGGCGAACGCGATGACGATCCCGACGGTCATGGCCCGAGCCAGCCGGTGGCCGCGCAGGAACTTGATGCCGTCGCGGATGTCCTTGCCGGCGTTCGACAGGTGGAACCGCTCCCGGGTACTGGGCCGCATCGCCCGGATCGGGAGGCGGCTCACCATGTACGCGCTGAACAGGAAGGAAAGGCCGTCGACCCACAGCGCCAGGAACTCCTTGTTGTCGGCGAAGTACGGGACCTTCTTGCCGATGGCGGTGGCGAGCGCGGCGAGCAACGTGAAGATGATCCCGCCGAGCGGCAGGGTGCCGTACGTCGTGGCCATCCCCACTGTGTTCGCGTTCACGATCTGCCGACGGGGCACCAGGTTGGGGACGCTCGAGTCCTTCGCCGGAACCCAGAGCAGCGCGAGCGACTCGATGAAGAACGACAGGACGTAGATCCCCCACAGGGCGCCGATGAAAGGCATCGCCGCGTACATCGCACCGCGCGTGATGTCGGCGGAGACCATGAGCTTCTTGCGGTCGACCCGGTCGACCAGCACGCCGGCGAACGGGCCGAAGAGGATCGACGGCAACATGCGGGCGATCATCACGCCGGCGACCGAGAAGGCGGCGGTGGACCCGGTCCCCCCCAGCCGCGGCGACGAGACGAGCGACGCGACCGCGATGAACCCCACCCAATCGCCGAGCGAGGAGACCGCCATGGCGGCCATGAGCTTCGAGAACGCGGGATGGCGGAAGAGGTCCTTCAGGGTCGCGGGCTTGGTGCCCCGGAGGGCGGCGACCTCGTCGGCCAGGCTGGACACTGGGTTCCTCTCGTCCGGCTCGGAGTCGGCTACGGGCCGGCCCCGTCCCCTCCGGCGCCGTTCGAGCCGGGCTCCGCGGTGGGCGCGGCGGGCGCTGACGGCTCGACGGCGCCCACCTTCACCAGCACCCCATCCTGCACCACCGAGCCGCACACGACACACTTGGCCTTGTCCCTCGCCTGGGCAGTGAGCAGGCCGCCGCAGTGCGGGCAGGGGTCCGGAAGCGGCATCGACCACACCGCGAAGTCGCAGTCGGGGTACCGGTTGCAGCTGTAGAAGACCTTGCCCCGGCGGCTGCGCTTGGTCACCAGCTCGCCCTGGCCGCACTTGGGGCAGGTGACACCGGTGCCCTTCGGCGGGTCCTTCTTGATGTACTTGCAGTCGGGGTAGCCGCTGCACCCGACGAACGGGCCGTACCGGCCGGACTTCTTCACCAGGGGCTTGCCGCACTCGGGGCAGGCCTCGCCGGTCTCCTCGGGCTCGGGCCGGGCCGAGTCGTCGCCGACGTTGCGGGTGTACTTGCACTCGGGGTAGTTGGGGCAGGCGATGAACTTCCCGTTGCGGCCGAGCTTGATCACGAGCTTGGCCGGCGTGCGGCCCTCCAGCGGGCAGAGCGGGCAGAGCTCGTCGAGCTCCTCCTGGGGCCGCTCGATCTCTTCCTCCTTCTTCTCGAGGAGGCGTTCGAACGGGCCGTAGAACTCGTCGAGGACCTGCGTCCACCGGAGCTTGCCCTCCGCGATGTCGTCGAGCTCGTCCTCCATGTGCGCGGTGAACGACACGTCGACGACCTCCGGGAAGTGCTCGACAAGCAGGTCGATGACCACCTCGCCGACGTCCTCGGGATAGAAGCGTCGTTCCTCGAGCCGGACGTACTGCCGGTCGAGCAGCACGCTGATGATCGAGGCGTACGTGGACGGCCGGCCGATCCCCAGCTCCTCGAGCGTCTTCACCAGCGAAGCCTCGGAGAAACGCGGCGGCGGCTGGGTGAAGTGCTGCTCGGGGAGGACCTCGAGCAGGCGCAGGACCTGCTCCGCGGTGAGCGCCGGGAGCCTGCCCTCGGCGTCCTCGTCCGGCGCGTCGTCGCGGCCCTCGAAGTACACCCGGCGGAACCCGTCGAACTTCAACGTCTGGCCGGTCGCCCGCAGGAGGTACGCGGGAGCGTTCTCCACGGTGGCGGCGATGTCGACCGAGACCTGGTCGAACCGGGCCTCGGCCATCTGCGAGGCCACGGTGCGCTGCCAGATCAGGCGGTACAGCCGCGCCTGGTCGCGGTCGAGGTGCTGCTCCACGGCGTCGGGGAGGCGCTGCGCCGAGGTCGGGCGTACGGCCTCGTGGGCCTCCTGCGCACCGCGCTGCTTCTTCTTGTATCGCCGGGGCTTCTCCAGCGAGTACTCCTGGCCGAACTGGGTGCGGACCACGTCCGCCAGCTCGGCCAGCGCCGTGTCGGCGATGTTCACCGAGTCGGTTCGCATGTACGTGATCAGGCCGGTCTGGCCCTCGCCGGGGAGCTCCACGCCCTCGTAGAGCTGCTGGGCGATGCGCATGGTCTTCCTGCTCGAGAACCCCAGCTTGCGGGCGGCTTCCTGCTGCAGCGTCGACGTGGTGAACGGCGGCGCCGGCGAGCGCTTGACCTCGCGCTGGCGCACCTCCTGGACCCGGTAGGCGGCCCGGCGGAGGTTCTCGACGTGCTGGGCGCCGTCCTGCTCGCTCCCCAGGACCAGCCCCTGCTTGTCGGGCGACGCGGCGAGCTTGTCCTCGCCGATCTGGATCAGCCGGGCCAGGAATCCCGTGTCCTCGGAGTCCTGGGAGAGGTCCGTCGACAGCCGGGCGTCGATCGACCAGTACTCGACCGGAACGAACGCGCGGATCTCTCGCTCGCGGTCGACGATCAGCCGCAGGGCCACGGACTGAACGCGGCCGGCGGACAGCCCCGGGCGGACCTTCCTCCACAGGATCGGGGACAGCCGGTAGCCGACCAGGCGGTCGAGCACCCGCCGGGCCTGCTGGGCATCGACCAGCTGCATGTCGACCATGCGGGGGTGTGCGAAGGCCTCCAGGATCGCGTCCTTCGTGATCTCGGTGAAGGTGACGCGCGACGTGGACGCGGGCTCGAGGCCGAGGATCTCCGCGACGTGGAAGGCGATGGCCTCGCCCTCCCGGTCGAAGTCGGTGGCCAGGATGACGTCGGCCGCCCGCTTGTGGGCAGCCTTCAACGAGGCGACAGCCTTCTTGGACGCCTCGGGGATCACGTATTCGGGCTCGAACTCGTGCTCCGTATCCACCCCAAGCTTGTTCTTGGGGAGGTCGCGGATGTGTCCGTACGAAGCCCGGACGGTGAACTCCTGGCCGAGGTATCGCTCGAGGGTCTTCGCCTTCGTCGGTGATTCGACGACGACCAGTTTCTTTGCCATGGAGTTTCCGCGGCATATTCCACGCGCCCAGAACGCAATGTCAACAACCCGGGCGCCCGGTGGAGCCGCAGTCGTACCCTGGAACGGCCCCGGGCCGGTAGGTATTCCCGACGACGGCCGGGCAGGATTCGGATCACCGTGGAGCACTTCCTCACCGATATCGTCGCGCGGCACGGCTACGTCGCGGTGCTGCTGCTGATGGCCGCGAGCACGGCCTGCATCCCCGTTCCGTCCGAGGTGGTGCTGCTGTTCGGCGGCGCGCTGGCCTCCTCGACCTTCGCCCAGACCGCGCTGGCCGGGGGCGCGAAGCACCTCGACCTGGCCTGGATCGTCGCGGTGGCGACGATCGGCACGCTGGTCGGGGCCTGGGCGGCGTACGGCATCGGAGCGATCGGCGGCCGCCCGCTGGTGGACCGGGCCGGGAAGTACCTGCTGTTCCGCCCCGACGAGGTCGACCGGGCACACGCGTGGTTCGAGCGGCACGGTGACAAGGCGGTACTGATCGCGCGGATCATCCCCGTGGGGCGCGCGTTCATCTCGCTCCCGGCCGGGGTGGCCCGGATGTCGGCGTGGCGCTTCACGCTGTACACGCTGATCGGCGCCCTGACGTGGGACGTGGGGCTGGCCGTCGCCGGGTACTACCTCGGCGAGTCCTGGCGCACCGTCGAGCGGTTCATGTCGCCGATCTCGATCGCGATCGCGGTCCTGCTGGTCGCGGCCGTCGCCTGGTGGATCGTGCGGCGGGTCCGGGCCAGGCGAGCCGCGCAGGAGGGCACCGGGCCGGGAGGCGACGGACGAGCAGGCGGTCCCGGCACCACCGCCGGCGGCCCGGACGCCGATCTCCCCTCGACTCCGGCCCGGGCCGAGCGCGAGCCCTGACCGCGCCCGCGGTTCCTTCCCTGGAACCGGGGAATGCTCCTGGGGAAGACCCGCGGAGCCCGGGAGGTGCTGTGGTGGCACAGGAGACGAAACGGACCACCGACATCGAGGCGAGATCGAGAGCGGACCGCGCCGACGACGCCCGGTCCACGCCCGAGCTGATCAAGGCGATCGCCGGCGACACGTCGACGCTCGTGCGCAAGGAGATGGAGCTCGCCCGCCAGGAGATCGTCGAGGCCCTCGTCGCCCGGGCCAAGGGCGCGGGGGCGCTGGGGGCGGCCGGGGTGATGGGACTGTTCATGCTCCTGTTCCTGGCCGTGGCGGGCGCGCTCGGGCTGGCCATCGTGCTGCCGGCCTGGGCCGCGTTCCTCATCGTGGCGGCCGTGTTCCTGGCGCTGGCCGGCGGCGCGGCGGCGTTCGGGATGTTCCGCATGAAGCGCCCGCCGATGGCCCCCGAGGAGACCAAGCGGACCGTGAAGGAGGACGTGGAGTGGGCGAAAACTCAGCTGCGACGGTAAGGGAGATCGAGCAGACCCGGGAGCGGCTCGAGGAGGAGCTCACCGAGCTCCAGGAACGCCTCCCCGCGCCCGCCGTGTGGGCCAAGCGCGCGGCCGGCATCGCGGCGTCGGGCGGCGCGGCCGCGACGATCGCGCTGTTCGTGATCCGCCGCCGTCGCAAGAAGAGGAGGGAAGCCGAGGAGGCCGCCCGGATGGCCCCGGTGAACGCAGTGATCCAGGTCCTCCCCGAGGACTGGGCGGACCGCATCCGCACCGGCCTCGAGGACGGGCAGTGGAAGCCCTGGGTCGCGGGCGCCGCAGGCCTCTACGTGGCCTTCCGCCTGGCCGAGCTCCGCCAGCTCCGAAGGATGAACCGAGCCCTGGTCACGGCCCACTGACGGAACTGGCCTCCGGCCTACAGCCCGATGTCCGGGGCGACCTGCTGCAGCCCCTCGATCCCGACTGCGATGAATTCGTCGAGGGGAATCCCGATCGACTCCTCGACCGAGGTGACCTCCTCCCGGTTCACGCCCGGGGCGAACGCCTTCTCCTTCAGCTTCTTCTTCACCGACGACACCTTCATCCCGACCGAGCGCTCCGGCCGCACCAGCGCGGCGGCCACGAGCAGCCCGGCGACCGCGTCGGCGTGCACCACGGCCTTCGACATGAGGTCGGTCCGGTACTGCTCGTAGGCGTGGGCCAGCACGGCATTCACGACGCGCTCGTCGGCCCCGGCTTCCCGGAGCCACTCGGCCGCGAGCCGCGCGTGCCGGTCGAGGTCCTCGCCGGTCTGGTCCTGGTCCAGGTCGTGGAACAGGCCGGACAGCGCCCACGCGTCGGCGTCCTCGCCGGGGAACCGCCCGGCCAGCGCCCGCATCACACCCTCCACCGACACGAGGTGCCGGTACGTCGTGTCCTTCTCCGTCTTCTCGCGGGCCAGCGCCCGCGCCTCGCTTAGCTCCATGTCACTCCACTCGGTAGGGAACGCTCGACAGGATCACCCGCGGCTCGAAGATCAGCAGGCGCTTCACGAAGAGCGGGGTCTGGTTGTGCAGCAGGAGATGCCGCCATTTCTTGACCACGATCTCCGGCATGACCACCGTGGCCACGGTGTCCTCCCGGGACGTGTACCGGCGCACCTCCTCCAGCATCGGCGCGCGGAGGTCGCGGAACGGCGCCTCGACGACGTCGAGCGGGATGCCGTACCCGGTCGCGCCCCACGCCTCCTGCATCGCCGGTGCCTCCTTGGGATCGAAGGCGAAGAAGACCGCTCGCGTCTCGGACGCGCCGAGGCTCCGCGCGTAGTTGACGGCACGGGTCGTGGCGTCATGCACTGCCGAGGCGAACACGAGGACCACCGTGCGCTGAGGGATCAGCGGCAGCCCGTCGACCCCCACCGGCAGCCCGCCCTCCATCAGGACAGGGACGTCGGTGACCACCACCCGCCGCTCCTGGAGCAGGCTCCCCTTCAGCCGGATGAGGTCGCGCCGGCCAAGGAGATAGCCCAGCCCGGGCCGCTCGATGAGCTCCGGCACGATTACCGTGACGAAGTCCCCCTCGCGCCGCGGGATCTCGCGGATGTATCGCCGGACCCGGTCGAGCGTGCTCCCGTCGCCGTCCGGCAGCATCTCGAGCTCGGGCCCGGTCGCCCGGCAGAACGCCGCCCATCGGGCCCGGATGTCCGGGTCCGGGTCCCGCCTGGGCGTGTACACCGCCCGGAGGTCCTGCACCCGCCCGGCCCGGACCCACCCGAGCGCCTCGGCGGTGGCCGGATCCAGGTCCGGAACCAGCAGCACCACGTGGTTCTCGGCGGCCGTTCCCACCGGCACCAGCCGCTGCCGGAGCTGCTGCCCCACCGCGTCGTAGTGCCGGTGGATCGCGAGCAGGACGACGGTGATGATCACCATCCCGGCCATGGCGATCCAGGCTCCATGGACGAACTTCGTGCTGGCGGTGATCAGCAGGACGACTCCCGTGCACACCCCGCCGATCGCGTTGATGACGATCGAGGTCCTCCACCCGCGCTGTCCCTCCGACCCCTTGTCCCGCTCGCGGATCCAGTGACGGACCATGCCGATCTGGGACAGCGTGAACGCGGTGAACACCCCGACGATGTACAGCTGGATCAGCTTGTCGAGGTTGGCGTCGAACACGACGATGAAGGCCGACGCCACCAGCGACAGCACGACGATCCCGTTCGAGTACACGAGGCGGTCGCCAACGTTGCGGAACTGTCGGGGCAGGAAGCTGTCCTGGGCCAGGATCGCCGACAGCCGGGGGAAGCCCTGGTAGGAGGTGTTCGCCGCGAGCACCAGGATCAGGGTCGTGAAGACCTGGACCAGGAAGAAGCCCGGGCCGCCGTTGAAGACGGCGTGCGCGATCTGCGCGACCACCGAGCGGCTCTCGTTGACGGTCGGGTGCGTCCGGACCGCGAGGTAGGACACCCCGATGAACATCGTGATCGAGATGCAGCCCATGACGATCATCGTCCGCTGGGCGTTCTTGGCCTGGGGCCTCCGGAAGATCGGCACCGCGTTCGACAGGGCCTCGACACCGGTGAGCGCCGTGGCCCCCGACGAGAACGCGTGCAGGATCACGAACAGGCCGATCGGTGCGACGTGGCGGGCGAGCCCGGCGAGCGGCTCGATGTGCTCGGCCTGCGGACACCCCCCGGTCGCGCACCGGGCCAGCCCGAGCGCGAGCATCGCGAAGATCGATGCGATGAACAGGTACGTCGGCGCCGCGAACGTCAGCCCGGCCTCCCGGACGCCCCGGAGGTTCACCAGCGTGAGCAGGACCACGAAGGCGACCGAGAACTCCACCCGGAACCCCGACAGGTTCGGGGCGAAGGAGACGATCGCGACGACCCCCGCCACCACCGACACCGCCACTGTCATCACGTAGTCCACGAGGAGCGCGGCCGCCCCCACCAGCGCCGGCAGCGTGCCGAGGTTGTCCTTGGCCACCACGATCGCCAGCAGCACGGCGATGGCGATGGCGATGGGCATCACGAGGTGCAGCGACCCGGCGCTCGCGGCGAGCACCACCACCATGATCTGCTCGGTGGCGTAGGCAACCGAGGACAGCGGGTCCGAGGAGAGGATAGGCAGCGCGAGGAGCTTCGGGAGCCTGGTGTGCTCCATGTGCCACGAGGGCTGGGTCCTGCCCAGGAAGACGCCCTTGAAGATGGCGCTGCGGCTCCGGCCGGGCTTGCGGATCACCTGGGACACGAAGAGCGATTCTACGGTTGCCCGCAGTTCGCCGGTTGGACGCGGCCGGAGTCGTGCGGTCACTGTTCCGCGCCACGCGCCCGGCGCGCGAGGGTAGGCTAATCGGCCGTGAAAGTGCTCATCATGGGATGCGGCCGGGTCGGCGCGGAGCTCACGATCCAGCTGGCCAAGGCCGGCCACGAGGTCTCGATCATCGACAAGCGCCGCGAGGCGTTCGACCGGCTGCCGCCAGGGTTCGAGGCGAAGACCTTCGTCGGGATCGGGTTCGACCGCGAGGACCTGGAGGAGGCCGGCATCAAGGAGGCCGACGCGTTCATCGCGGTGTCCTCCGGCGACAACTCCAACATCCTGTCGGCCCGGGTGGCGCGGGAGTACTACCACGTGCCCCACGTCATCGCCCGGATCTACGACCCCCGCCGGGCCGAGATCTACGAGCGGCTGAACATCCCGACCGTGGCGAGCGTCCGGTGGGCGGCCAAACAGGTCATGCTGATGCTGTTCCACAGCCGCGAGGAGATCAAGGAGACCCTGGGCGGCGGCGACCTGTTCCGGATGAAGGTCCGCATCCCCGACCACCTCGTGGGCAAGCCGGTCGGCGCGCTGTCCGCGGCCAAGCAGGTGATCGTGGCCGGGGTGGAGCGTGGCGGCCAGGGGTTCATCCCCGACTCGGCCAGCACGTTCCAGGAGGGCGACGTCGCCCACGTGATCGTGCACCGCGACGCGCTCGACAAGCTCGACGAGCTGCTGACCCCGCTGGCGGAGGGCTAGGCCGTGCGCGTCCTGATCGCGGGGGGCGGCGCCGTGGGACGCCACCTCGCGGCCGACCTCCTCGAGCGAGGCCACGGGATCACGCTGATCGAGCAGGAACCCCGCATCGCCGGCAAGATCGAGAACACCGCGCCGGGTGTGGAGGTAGTCCTGGGCGACGCCTGCGAGCTGTGGGTCCTCGAGAAGGCCCGGGTCGCCGAGGCCGACGTGGTGGTCGCGGCGACCGGCGACGACGAGGACAACCTGGTGATCTCGCTGCTGTCGAAGCAGGAGTTCGGCGTGCCCCGGGTGCTGGCCCGGGTGAACCACCCGAAGAACGAGTGGATGTTCACCGACCAGTGGGGGGTGGACGACTCGGTGTC
>WNFZ01007287.1_pt1 | contig 10568 bp, 8 predicted proteins | sample 5400081 | NCBI WGS metagenome assembly WNFZ01 (sample SAMN13153365, study PRJNA577476) | soil metagenome | isolation source: 80 cm soil or saprolite under grassland replicate 1 | place: USA:California | collected 2016-06-15
ACCGGCACTATGAACACGTCGTGGAAATTTTTGCTGAAATGCGGGATGCCCACTTGCTTCTCGATATGGCCAATAAGATTTGTCCCGACGCTATGCCGGCTATCACAAAAGCTATGTCTTTGGCGCGCTACGTGTAGCGCCAATCTACCATTCAAGCTACCGTTCAAGCCTTCAACCGGTCTGATCACGCCCGCGGATGTATATTCGCATGCACTGTCTTTACGGACGTACGATCATGCGCTGTCCCATCAGACCTGATGGAAGCTCACGAAGTTTCAACGCTCGTTAACTCACCTGAGAACGATACGGCGGCATGCATTGAACCTGTTTCGCCCAGCCAACGCAGTAGGCCACAGTTGCCGCTCCTCTAGCGAATTAGCCCATCGCAACACAGCGGCGTTCATGACGCGGAAGGTGAGAAGCAGCGTTAGGAATGGATTGATGGAGAATACAGTTCAATCCTACGCTGCTGAGAACTGAAAAGAAAACGGCGACCCGATGTGGGCACCGATAAGCTTTGAGGAGCTAGTAAGTAAGACGCTGATCAAAAAAACGGGCACGGTTTTAGCCGTGCCCGTATTCCATCTGGTGTCGCTGAGTACTGATCAGCGGGAGCCCTTATAATAGAATCTTACGAGCCCGACAAATCCGGTTCCAAGAAGCAACAATGACGACGGCTCCGGTACCACGGTCGATGACGCACGAATTTGAGCTCTCGTGAACGTCTCGCCGGTAAATATATCAATCGTCGGCCCGAAATTGGTGAAGGAACCGAAGACTCCGCCATCAACATATGCAAATGATCCGGTAATCGCATTGTTGCTGGTGCTCAGATGCGATAGCCGGAGTGCAATCTGATCATGATTGGTGTCCAATGGAATACTCGCTATGAGGGCGTTGGTGTTCGCTGGATCATCGATATCGCGAAATTCAATTGCCAATTGCCCGTTGCTTCGGCGTACGACTCTGAGATCGACAATATCATTTCCCTCGATGCCACCCAAGATTGTGGCGTTTTCAGCAAAATTGAAGTTCGTCTCCCCGTTGGCACTATTCAGTTGAAGTTTACCTCCGGATTCTGGACCGGGTATACCATTGACCGTGTAAGTCGCCGCCGTGCCGCTGACAAAATTAGGGGCGCTAGGTGGCGGGTTGCCGTCAGTAAAGGCATCATTAAAGATGCTGCTGCCGTTTTTGACAACGTCGAAATTATCGATACTAAAGTTAAAAGCAAACGCCGCTGATGCCTGGGTCACGCTGAAAAGCACTATAAACATTCTCGCAAGAAGTTTCATTTTGCTCGTCTCCCATGCAACTTTAGGAAATTTAATCGTTTAGACACATTTGCAGGCAAATGCTGTTCCGAATTCTCCGATTGAAGAAATTAGAGCTACTTAGAAAAACCCGCTAACGCCGATATTTGTAAACTACATTTACAGATTCTTTGGGTTCCCCAATGTAGTTTCAGGTATGTGATTTCACTAACGAAATATGGCGGTAATTTGTAAATTTAATTTACACGTAGGGGTAATGGGAAAAAACACCTGACAGGGGCAAACCATCCCAGTTTTGAATTGACTCAGCATTTACGACGCAGCGATGACGTTCTCAGCCATTCCAAACCTTCGGTACAACCATCTTGTTATGTGGCCTGTACACCGTAGGATTGAACTGTACGCCGCGTCAATGCGATAACATCCAACTATGCCCCGGCCTCACCTCGGTCCAATCTGGATTTGGAACCACGGAAACCAGTTTGTTTTTGCGATGGTTAGCACTCGTTCAGGAAAAAAAAGAAGATATGGCGTCCCCGACGGGATTTGAACCCGTGTTATCGGCGTGAAAGGCCGGTGTCCTGGGCCGAGCTAGACGACGGGGACGTATTGGTGAGCCGTGCTGGATTCGAACCAGCGACCCTCTGCTTAAAAGGCAGATGCTCTACCGCCTGAGCTAACGGCTCGCTGGCGGAATCAAAGCATTATTAGATAACGAGATTACCATGCTAAGTCAAACATTAGGGGACAATTCGTTCGCGCTGCGGGGAGTGAATTTGACATCCTTACCGTTGTTTAGGATCCAAAAGATCGCGCAATCCATTACCCAAGGTATTAAACGACAGAATGGTGAAAAAAATCGCCGCCGCCGGAAAGGCGATCACGTGCGGGTAACTGCGCATGGCGCGGTAGCCGTCTTGCGCCAGCGTGCCCCAGCTGGTGCCCCACGAACTATAGGGATCGTTGATGCCGATGCCGATGAAACTAAGCGTGGATTCGGCCAAGATGGCGGAGGGAATGCTAAACGTGAGGGTGACGATGATCGGGCCGACAATATTCGGTAGGATGTGAAGTAGGAGGATTCTCCCGCGCGAGGCTCCAAGAGCCGTCGCGCTTTCGACGAAGAGAAATTCTTTTGCCTGAAGCACTTGGCCGCGCGCGACTCGGGCGAAGCGCACCCAGGTAACCAGCCCTAGAGCCACCAAGAGACCGCCGATGTTTCTACCGAACACAAGTGAAAGTAGAATGAATATCAGCATGTCAGGCAGTCCGTAAAAAATATCGACGATGCGCATCATGAAATGATCCCAGTTGCCTCCCTTGAACCCTGCGATGAGGCCGTAGACCGTTCCGATCACCAATGCAATCAGAGCGGTTCCCAGACCGACCGTCATGGACACGCGCGCTCCATAGAGCACGCGCGTCAGTAAATCACGTCCAAGACCGTCGGTGCCCATCCAGTGAGCCCAGCTGGGCGATTCCAATAGAATTCTTTCTTCTAGCCCGCCGACTCCGTAGGGGGAAATCCACGGCGCGAGAAACGCCGAAAGCAATACGATCGCGACAAACGTCGTACTGGCACCGAGCAATGGGCTTACGTAGCTTGGCTGGGTATTCGGATCAGTGTTCATGCGACAACAAGATCAGTGAGTTCTGATTCGCGGATCGACATACCCATATAAGATGTCGACGAGAAAATTAGCCGCGACCAGGATTGCCGTGTAAACCAGCGTCACGCCCATGATCAGGGGATAGTCGCGATCTGTGACTGCGGTGATGAAGAACCGTCCCATGCCCGGAATTGCGAAGACAAACTCCACGACGAATGATCCGGTGAGGAGCGCCGCTACGAGAGGCCCCATGACGGTCAGAACCGGAATTAAGGAATGGCATAGAGCGTGTTTCACGACCACAGTCGGCTCTTTAAGTCCCTTGGCGCGCGCCGTGCGGACGAAATCTTCACCGAAGGTATCGATGAGAGTCGAGCGCAGTAAAGCGGCAAGATAGGCCGCCGGGGCGGCGCCGAGAGTAATCATCGGCAGGATCGCGCTACTCAACTGATCCCAGCGCGCCGCGTAAAGCCAGCCGAGCTTGAGCGCGATGGCCCAAATGAGTAGTGCACCCAGAATGAAATTCGGCAGTGAGATGCCAAGCGTCGCCAGCAACATACAAAACCGGTCGATGACGGAGTTCCGGTAATAGGCCGCGAGCAAACCCGTCGGGAACGAGATCAATAGGGCGAAAAGCACGGCCAGCCCGCCGAGCAAAGCCGATGTCGGCAGAGTGTCGGCGATGATCTGGGTGACCCCGCGATCGAGATATTTGTACGAAGGACCGAAGTCGCCCTGGGCGATTCCCACTAGGTAGCGGAAGTACTGTTGCCAGACCGGTTCATCAAGATGGTATTTGGCTTCGAGATTGGCGATGACTTCCGGCGGCAGCTTTCTATCGCTGTCGAATGGACCGCCGGGCGCGACTCGCAAGAGCAGAAATGTCAGCGTGGCGACGATCCAAAGAACAATGATGCCGTGGAGCAGACGTTTCAGCAGTAGGGGAATCATCTAGCGACGGTTGACGCGAAAATTACGGCCCTCACCCTCGCCCTCTCCCGCAGCGGGCGAGGGAATAACACACAGGGGGAAGTCATTCTTCCCGCCAGGCTAAATTGATCGGATGAGGGAAGTTTCACTTGAACTCTTGCGCGTGCGCCTTGAGACTTCCTCAAGCGCTTTCACGCCTCTCGGCTGAAATCGGTCAAATGCAAATTACCTCAACCAACTATTGTGTTTTTCCAGTGCTAAGTAAAAGCCGTCCTTGCGCACGTAGATCTGACTACAGTCTTTCCGTTGGGTCAACTCTCGCAACAAAGTGAGCAACGGGTTCCGCGTGTCGCTGTACTGCTTTGGCGCGCCGGCGGCACGCATGGCAGCGACATCATCGTTACCGACGACGTAGCGCATCAACAATTCATCATCGCTGAGACTTGGGCCACCTAATTTCTCGCGCAACTCTTGTATGGTCGGCTGAGGCGGCTGCCACTTAGCGAACTCCTTGGCGCGCGGCCGGTCGAGTATTTTCGTTTTCACGCCTCGCTCGACTTCAGAAGCCGCCTCTTTGCCCCAAAATCCGGCAGCGTATTGGATAACTTGATCCGTCACCTCACCATAGCGCTCACCCTTGATCACGTTGATCGCCGCTTGGCTGCCAACGAACTGCGAGAGCGGCGTAACCATGATCGGATAGCCTAAGTCTTGGCGGACTTGCACGCATTCTTCCAGGACTTCGGGCAACCGATGCAGCAAGCCCAGGTTCTTAAGCTGGAAGTGTAGATTAGAGATCATGCCGCCGGGAACCTGGTGGACATACTGGCTGTAGTCGTATTCCACCGGCGCGCCCATCGGCATGTTCTCGCGTTTTGCGAAAAACGTCAGGTCTTTATCGACGGACTTGAGCGCTTGCTCATCGATGACCGGCGAATAGCCCAAGGCGCGAGAATTTTGCGCGACATTGAACACGGAAGGATTGGACGATGCATTTGCCAGCGGCGGCACCGAGGTGTCAATGAGCTCGACGCCTAGTTTGATCGCTTCGAGCGCGCACAGAGGACCAAGACCGGTGGTGCAATGGACGTGAAGCTCGAGCGGAAATGTCGGCGCTTCGCGTTGTATCACTTTGATTAGGGCGACCGTGCGTTCCGGCGTGAGCAAGCCGCCCGGATCCTTAAGACAAATGAAATCCGGTTTGAGCGCTGCGGCCTCGCGGGCTTTGCGCGCGTTAGTATTCATCGGTGTGCTTTGGCGATACAGAGAAGATTAGATTGAGAACCGTCAGGAGACCGTTGCGCTTGGCTCGGGTGACCGATTTTTTCCAACCGGCTGGATCATTGGATGGATTCGAGATCCGCAGTTGTTTGATGCCGTTGGCGACCATGCGTTCGAACCATAGATCATTTACCGCGTCGGGAGTGAGCTCAAAGGCGCTGAGGCGCTCGGAGCCAATGGCGCGGAGCGGCGTCCTGGTGATTTTCTTCGCGACCAGGCGCATGCGCTCGAAGGGATCCTCGCGGAGCTCTCTGACGCACTTCTTGATGTGGCTGGAAGCGATCAGCTCGATCGCTTGAAAACCCGCGTTGTCGATGCGATCGGCCACGGCCAGCATCATGCCGGTGCGCATATTCTCGGCCCATAGACTCGCCTGGCCGTCGCGCAGAGTCGTGTCGACAAATTTCACTTCGCTCATGATTTGCTTCTCGGATTATTTAACCACAAAGAACCTAGGGTGGCGAAGTGCCCCCACCTCTTTCCTCCCCCGCGCGCGGGGGAGGATGAAGGAGGGGGACTTCTGTGGCGAAATGTGTGCTGCTACTTTGGGGGGCGCAAACCGCGAAAACTCCTAGGTACAGTAATACAAAGTTCACAGAATTAGGATGAACGTTCATTATTGATTGGTATCGGCGGCGGAGTACTCTTCCAGCTTCTTTTCGAGCCAACGCGTGTTGACCTTGCCATGGCGGTATTCACTATCCCCAATCACAATTTCCAAAAACGGTATGAGTGTGTCGATGCCGCTCACCTGGAATTCATGCAAGGCGCGCTTGGTTTCAGCGGCGGCCTGATCCCTCGTGTTTGCGTGAACGATCAATTTGGCCAGTAAGGAATCGTAATAGGGCGGCACGAAATAACCGGGATAGCAGTGGGTATCGAGCCTGATCCCCGGACCTTGCGGCGCTTGCCAGGTCGAGATCCGTCCAGGGCAAGGGCGAAAACCATGTTGCGGTGACTCCGCGGTGATGCGGCATTCGATAGCGTGCCCGGTAAATTTGATATCCGATTGCTTAAAGGGCAACGGCTCGCCGCGCGCGATCAAGAGCTGTTGAGCAACGAGATCCACGCCGGTGATCATCTCGGTCACCGGATGTTCGACTTGGATGCGCGTGTTCATCTCGAGAAAATAGAAATCCGCCGTATCGTTGTCATAAATAAACTCGATCGTGCCGGCGCTGCGGTAGCCGATGCTGCGCGCCAACGTTGCGGCGGCATGACAAATCTCGGCGCGGACTTGTGGAGACACCGCGTAAGCCGGCGCTTCTTCGACGATCTTTTGGTGGCGCCGTTGCAGCGAGCAGTCGCGCTCGCCGAGATGGATCACGTTGCCATGTTGGTCGCCGAGGATCTGTACCTCGATATGGCGGGCATTCCCGACATATCGCTCCATGTAAAGCGTGTCGTTGCCGAACGCGGCACGCGCCTCGGCCGCCGCCGTGCGAAACGTGTTCTCCATCTCATTGGCATTCCAAACGAGCTTGATACCGCGGCCGCCGCCGCCCGCCGACGCTTTGAGCAGCAGTGGATAGCCAATTTGTTGCGCCAGTTGCGCTGCTTCGTGAGGGTTCCGCGCCTGATCCGAACCGGGAACCAGCGGCACGCCCGCGGTGCGGGCGATCTTTCGCGCTTCGAGCTTGTCACCCATCATCGTGATGTTCTCGGCGGTGGGGCCGATAAAAGTGATCTTGTTGTCGACGCACGCTTGCACGAGCGCCGGCCGTTCCGAGAGAAATCCATAGCCGGGATGAAGGGCGTCGCAGCCAGTACCTTGAGCGGCGGCGATCAAGTTCTCGACCTTCAAGTAGCTGTCACTGGAACGCGCGGGGCCGATGCAAACGACGCGATTGGCGATCTTCGCCGCCATGCTTTCGCGATCCGCGTCAGAAACCGCGGCGACAGTCTCAATGCCCAAACGCTGGCACGCCCTAATAATGCGAACGGCGATCTCACCCCGGTTGCCAACGAGTACTCGCGTGACGCTCATGAATTCTCCGGGAAAAAGGCCGGTATCTCGGTTGTTATGGACATTGTGGATTTCGGAATCGTCAGGTAGCGGCGGGTTTCAAATCCGCCCCTGTCAAATTGCCGTGTTCGCGGAATGACTGCGAGGGTGCTTTGAATTCTTAAGCTCACACGAAACAGGGACGCCAGGCGGTTGCGGTGAGGTTTACGGTTTGACGATGAAAAGCGTCTGACCGAACTCGACAAACTGACCGTTTTGCGCGACAACTTCGACGATAGTGCCGGCGACTGTGGCGCGCACGCTACTGAAGACTTTCATGACTTCGATCAAGCCGACGGTGGTATCTTCCGTAATCTGTTGGCCGATTTTAACAAACGGCGGGGCACCGGGCTCGGGAGCCACGTAGAACGTTCCTAGCAACGGCGCGGTGATCGGCCGCATGCCTTCGGGAATCGCCACGGGCTTGACTGCCTGGGCAGTCGGTGCGGCAGCCGGCGAGGACGCTGTTTTTGCAGCGGACGCGGCGGAGGCCGGCGCGACGCTAATATTTGGCGGCGCCGAAGTGAGAGGAATCGGTTCCCCTTTGCTGACGGTAATCTTTAACTCGCCGACTTCGAGTTGAAAGTAATCGAATTTCGACTCATCGATCAGTTTTAGAATATGCAAGACATCATCTTCAGTGAGTTCCATGACGTGCCTTCCTCTAAGTTGGTTGTTTCAGTTTTCTTATGTGATTTCGTTGCTGTTGGCAAATCGGAATGGAAACAGACCGACAATTTTTCGAAGAAACTTGAGAGTTACCAATGCGTTACTTTGCGACGGGCTTTACGTTGCGAAGGTCCATGCGCGCCATTGAGTTGTATTCCAAGCCGGTGAATTTGGGACTGAGCATGGTGCTTTCGGCTTTCCAATACAGCGGCACGATGGCGACGTCGGTTTCGGTGAGAAGTTTTTGCGCGTCGTCATAAATTTGGCTGCGTTTTTTTGCATCGAGTTCGCGGGCGGCGAGTTCGAGCATTTGATCGTAGCGGCGATTTTTCCAGCGGCCGTGATTGTTGCCGCTATTGGAAGTGAAAAGTTTCATGAAGTTATCAGGGTCGGGATAATCGGCGCCCCAGCCGGCGCGGAAAACGGGAAAGGGATCGTTTTGAAGTTTCTTTAAGAAAACCTTCCACTCCTGGTTTTCAAGTCGAACGACAATGCCCAAATGCTTTTGCCACATGCTTTGGATCGCCTCGGCGACTAACTTTTTCTCCTCGTCGGTGTTGTAGCCGAGAACGATGCTCGGCAGACCTTTGCCGTCCGGATAGCCGGCTTCGCTTAATAGGCGACGTGCTTCAGTGGGATTGAATCTAAGACCAATTTCGGGATTGTGCGCCAGCATGCCGGGGGGAATCCACGACGTTGCCGGCGTTTCGCCGCCCTGCAGTATTTTTGGAAAAACACCTCGGTCGATTGCCAGAGCGAAAGCTTTTCTCAGTTTCGGATTGTCGAACGGTTTGCGATCCACGGCGAAGCTATAATACTCGCCACGCAGTTGGGGCACGAGCTTATACCCGGGCATTTTCGCTAAGCGCGGCTTGTCCAGCGGCGGAATGCTGTGATCGTCGATGAAGTCCATGTTGCCCTGTTCAAACAGCGTCACTGCCGTAGTTTTTTCATTGATCATATACATCGTGACTTTTTCGATCGATGGCTTGCCGCGGAAATAATTGGCATTCGCGCGGAGCTCGATTTCGTTCTCGTGTTTCCAGGAAGCCAAGCGAAAAGGGCCGTTCGTGACGATGTTTCCGGGTTCGGTCCATCGGGTGTCGAATTTCTCGATCACGTCCTGGCGCTGAGGATAGGTGACTTCAAAAGTCGTGATGGCGAGAAAATAGGAGGCCGGGTGACGCAAGCTCACCACCAGCGTCGAATCGTCTTGCGCCTGAACGCCGACGGCTGAAGAGTCTTTGAGTTTTCCTTCGGCGTACTCTTGTGCGTTGACGAGGTCGAATAGAATGTAGGCATATTGCGCCGCGGTTTTGGGATTGAGCAGGCGCTTCCATGAGTATTCAAAGTCCTGGGCGCGGACTTTTTTGCCGTCGGTCCATTGCACGTCGTCGCGCAGATGGAAGATGATCTTCTTTCCACCTTCGAGAAAATCCCAAGATTTGGCAATCACCGGCGCGGGTTTTAGATTCTTGTCGAATTCCGTCAATCCGACCATCATATTGGCAATTACGTTGAACGAGACATGATCGGTCGCCAGCGACCAGTCCAGACTAGGTGGCTCGGTGCCGAGATTGACGCGAAAATGACTCTCGCCGCCGCTTTGGGGCGCGGACTTGCACGCGCCAAACAATGACGTGAACGCGATTGTTAGGACGCAAAGATAGTCGCGGAATTTCACCGGGGAACCAAGAAAATCTCTCTTGCTTGAAAAGGATTTAGTCGGTATTAGTACCGCAATACCATTTTACCTTCAAGAAAGGGTCCGGCAGATTAATTTATGGATGCAAAGGAGCTGTTGCTGAAAAACATCGTCGTCGAGGGGCATCGGGATGTGTACGAGCAGATCTATCGCACTTCTGTCGGTGAAAGGGCGCCGATTCGTGATGCTATTGCACCGCGCTTGATTCGCGATGGCATCAACCTGACTGTCTACGCGATCAGCGGTGACTCCTATTCTCACTCCCAGAACACCGGACGCTACCTGGAAACCGCGCTGGATCAAATCGATCAGTTTCTCGAAGAAGCGCCGCGCTCGGAAGGGATGATTCAGATGGTCAAAACCCGCGGCGACCTGCCGGAGAAGGCCGAGCCGGGGGCGGTCAAATTTCTGCTCCATTTCGAAGGCTGCATGCCGCTGCGCGGCAGTATTCATAATCTGAGAAACTTCTACCGTCTGGGTTTGCGCTCTCTGCAACCAGTTTGGAATTTTCGTAATGAGCTGGGCGACGGTGTGTGGGAAAACCGCACCGGCGGCGGCCTGACGAATTTTGGTGTCGAGGTCATCAAAGAGGCGAATCGATTGGGAATGGTCGTCGATCTGTCGCACATGAACCGAGAAGGTTTTTTCCAAGCCCTCGAAGCCGCGACCGCGCCGCTGCTCGTCAGCCACGCCAATGCTTGCGGCATGCTCGACAATGCGCGCAATCTCGCCGACGATCAGATCAAAGCCATCGCCGACCAGGGTGGACTCGTCGGCATTCTCGCATTACCTGAGCGTGTCGCTAAGAAAGAGGCCACCATAGAAGACTTGCTCAAGCACATGGACTACATGATCAAGCTGGTGGGCGTGGAGCATATCGCTCTAGGCATGGACTTCGTTAAGTACGATGGACCGCGCACGCTTAAGGATCGCCATCACCCGCTGCACAAGCCCGAGTTGGTCAAAGGCTTCGAGGAGATCGAGGATTTGCCAAATTTGATAAATGGCTTGCAGCACCACGGATACAAGGACGAGGAGATCGCGCTGATCCTCGGCGGCAACTATCTCAGAGTGTTGAAAACGATTCTTCCCGA
>WNFZ01006490.1_pt1 | contig 10567 bp, 9 predicted proteins | sample 5400081 | NCBI WGS metagenome assembly WNFZ01 (sample SAMN13153365, study PRJNA577476) | soil metagenome | isolation source: 80 cm soil or saprolite under grassland replicate 1 | place: USA:California | collected 2016-06-15
CTCGCGCCGAGCATCACCATTAACGTCCTGCTGGCGATCATCGGGACGATAACGGGCTTCGAGCTCATTTTCGTTTTGACGGACGGCGGCCCCGCGTTCACCTCGCAGACGCTTGGCATGTGGGTCTTCAACCAGGCCTTCTTTAGCAATAACCGGTTGCCCGGCTACGCCGCGTCGATCGCAATGGTGCAGTTCGTACTCGTGTTCGTGATTGCGCTGGTGGCGCAGTACTACTTGCGGCGACGAGAGGCCGTGCTGTGATTCGAGAAGACGAGTTTGACAAAGGCCGGGCTGCCGTTGTGCGTCCAACCACGGGCATTGAGATCGGCATACGCCCGGGCACGATCGGCGGCTACGTGATCCTGGGGCTCCTGGCGCTGATCTACCTGATCCCGCTGCTGTTCGTACTCTTCGTCTCGCTCATGTCGAGCCGCCAGTTCGCCTTGAACGCTGCCTCTTTCCCTGACCCGGTCATGTGGTCGAACTACCCGGAGGCCTGGGTTAAGGGTTCCTTCAGTACCTACTTCATGAACACCCTGGTGTATACGTTCGTCATCGTGTTCGGAACGCTGATCATTGCCACGCTGGCTGCGTTCCCAATCGCGCGTGCGCATGTACGCGGAAGCAACTTCTTTTATGTACTGTTCCTGTCCGGCATCCTGCTACCCGCGGGGATTATCCCGCAGTTCTTCGTCATGCAGCAGTTGGGCGTGTACGACACGCGCTTCGGCTACATCCTGCTCTGGCTGAGCAGAGTGGCGCTGCCGATTTTCATCATCACCGGTTTCATCAAGAGCATCCCCTCGGAGCTCGACGACGCGGCGGCGATCGACGGATGCTCCTATATCCGCTACATCCTCCAGGTGGTCGTGCCGCTGATCCAGCCAGCACTGAGCGTGGTCGGGTTGATCATCGCGATCCGCGTCTGGAACGACATCATCGGCCCGGTGATCTTCCTGCCATCCAACTCGATCAAGCCGATCTCTGCTGGTCTCCTCCAGTTCTTCGCCGAGTTCGCCGCACAATGGACGTTGATTGCGGCGGCTATAGTAATTACGGCCTCACCACTCGTTCTGCTGTACGTCTTCACCCAGCGTTACATCATCGCCGGCATGACAAGTGGGGCACTCAAGGGCTAGCCGGACGGTGGCGCAATCTTGACCAAGGCGCATGGTGTTAGTTCGTCCAGAGCTCCTCGCGACGCGACTGACCATGCGGTGATAAGAGTTGAGCCCCGCAGCGCTAACCTCCATATGCACGCGTTTCCACACAGAGCGTCGGCATTCTTATCAATACGACCAACTCAGCGATGGAAGTGTTGGGATTACTTTGCACCTGGGTTTGTCCTGCGGCCTGCCGTCAACGATGGTCACCGGCAACGGGATTGGCGCAGTCACTACCTACAATCTGACGGACCGACTGACTCAACTCCAGGGGCCCGTCATTGACGGTGTAGTCGTCGATCAAGCTTCCATTCAGCGCGATCGGCGCTGCTGCCGACCAGTCATCACAGCCTGAGCGTGCACCCGCGGGAACTGGTTGTTCAGCGCAACCGGCTCCCGCGGGGTGCGGGAGAGTGCGTGCTTTCAGGCGAGGCGCAGCACCACCGGCCTTCCGCCGAACGGCGCCTGTACCACTCCTGTATTGCGGTCGATTAGTAACTCAACGCGCGGGCTCTCACCGGGTTGGAGCTGCGAACGGTCCTCGATCTGCGCGCGAACCTTCACCTGACTACCCTGCTGATCAACTCCCGTCACATTCATAATGCGTCCCAGTCCCGGGAGACCGATTTCGCTCAACGCTCCGGGATGACCTGCCAGCACCCGGCCGGTGACGATGCCTGTACCCTTGGCCAGATCCACTGAGCCCTCTATCACATACGTGGCGTAGCTCGGCAGCGGCCGCTCTGGCAACCCGAGTGTGGCGCGGAATCGAAATGCCTCCGGTCGGTCGAGTGCCCGGCTGGCAAGCGCGGGAACGGCCACCGCGGCGGCGGCCATCGTGCCGACGCCGGCGAGCTTCAACGCATCTCTGCGATTCATCTGCATGAGATCGAGACCCTCCTACGCGTGAGGCTTGCCAAGGTACGGGAAATCGGCCAGATAGTCCGTGTGCGGGCCGACGCCGTCGCCAGTCACTTTGCCGTTGGTTGCGAGGTTCAGCGAAATGTCGATCACGTCATCCTGGAGCCGGCGCCCGTTTAAATATCCAGCCGCGCTCGTGTAATCGTAGGTCAGGACGTCAGGCAGCAGGATCTGCGCGATCGACAGCGCCTGCTCCGCGGTGTATTGACCCTTGGGACTTCCCTCGGACAGTGCCTGAAGCTCCTGCTGAAAAACCGACAATAGCGTCTGGCCAGTGGTCGGCGACACTGTGCTCAGGACCGTCCGTTGATCAGCCGGCTGCGTCACGTTGAACAGGTTCTTGTCGTTGCCGTGGTTGAAGACCGTGTTGATCCCCGGCCGACCCATCTGGTCGACCTGGGTGAGGCGCTCGGGCTGCATCGTCATCGGCACCAGTGTGCGCGTCCAGATGCCAACCTTCGGATTTGGGCCGAGCAGGTAGTTCGGGATGTCCAGCGCGATCCCGTACACGTTCTTGTCGATGAAGAAGTCTGCGCCGGTGAACTGCAGTCCATGCAAGAAGCCGGCGAGGTCGAAGAAGAAGGGATCGCTGCGGAAACCAGCGAAGAACTGTGCTCCTTCGTGACCCTGAGTGATGTGGGCCTCGGACGTCAACGACACGGGCGCGTTGTTGGCCAGGGTCACAGTAGCTTGTTGCGTTGGCCCGCCTTGCACGTTCCCGGTCAAGTCAGTCCGCACCACCGATGCGAATTGTTCGCCGTGGTCGTCTTTGGCCGTGAACCGGCACTGGAACACGATCTCGGGTTTGGCATCGCCGTTAGTATCGACGAGCGTTTCGTACACGGCGTCGGAGCGGAATTCAGCCGCGTGCGACGGCGCCAGCGGGTTGACATTGAAGATGAGAATAGTGCGGTCTGGATGATCAGGCTTTTGAAACGCGTAGTGATCGGTGATGTCGACTCGCGCATCTACCGCGGGTGACGTGAGGTCGGGCGCATCGAGATGATCTGCCATGCCGTCCCCTTCCTGAGAGCGTATTGCAACGTGTACGTCAAGCCCGCCCGGGTGGATCAACTCCTCGACCTCAGGACTCGCGAGCCGGGTTCGACAATTGGGAAGCGTAGCCTGGCTCCCCGCTTGCGTCCAGTGATCCAAGCGGACGCTGACGCTCTATCCCTCGTTCGAGGGCGACTCCGGTCAGCGCAGCTACCACGGCGAACTGCCGTCGCCGTGAGGCTCGCATTCGTACACTTCTGAACAGACATGTCACCTGATGAGCTGGTCGAAGAGCTCACGGCCAGCCAGCCGTACACACTCGACGACTTTCAGCTCGTGGCAATTCGCGCCCTGGCGAGCGGGCACTCGGTGCTCGTGGCGGCGCCCACGGTGCCCCAACCGACCGCCGCGACGGTCGCACAGGCGCCGAGTATTGACCAGCAGTTCATCGACATGAGGGTTCCGTACGATGAAGGTGCACTCGGAATGGCGCAGATCGCCCAGCAGCGCGCGGAGCGGCCCGAGCTGCGGCAGTCGATCGCAATCATGGAGGCAGAGCAGCGTGAGATCGGCCAGATGCGAGCCCGGCGACTCTCCTGGAGCCAGACCGGCGCTTCCGCGACACCGGCTGCGAAGCCCGCTACCGAGACGGACAAGCCGTCGCACATCGTGCCTGGCGAGGACATGAATCATTAGCCTCCGTCAAGACCGGTCGCGCTGGGTATGCCCACCCCCCTCGGGAGGGGGTTGACGAGGCCAGCCGACTGGCACTACAGTGTCTTAGACACCCCTCCCCAGGGGGATGGGAGAGACACTGATGCAGAGTGACAAGAAACAGATCCTGAACCGCCTCGCCACGATCGAGGGCCATCTGAAGGGCATTCGCAAGATGGTCGAGGCCGACCAGTACTGCGTCGACATCATCCATCAGGCGTACGCGGTCGAGCGCGCGCTCAAAGCCTTCGAAGCTGCCCTCCTCGAGGGCCATCTCAGCTCGTGCGTCCCGAACGGCTTCAAGGAAGGTCGCGACCAGGAGATGATCCGCGAGCTGGGCGAGCTCTTTCAGCTCTCGCGCAAGTGAGCTCGCGCGATGGCCACCAACACTGAGTCCAGGACCTCCACGGCGCAGGAAGTCACGTTCCCCGTCGCGGGCATGACGTGCGCCTCGTGCGTGCGTCGCATCGAAAAGGCGCTCAACAAGGTTGACGGCGTCGACCACGCAAGCGTCAACCTCGCAACCGAAAACGCGACCGTCAGGTACGACCCCGCGGTTGCGTCGCCAGCGCAGATGCAAGCGGCGGTCGAAAAAGCCGGCTACCAGGTGCGCGAGACGCCGTCCGTCGCACCGCAAACCACTGCCCAAGTGGAGGCGACCGAAGATCCGCTCGACCTCGAGCGGCAGCGCGAAATCGACGATCTCAAGCGCAAGTGGGTCGTAAGCCTCGCGGCCGGGCTGGCCATGATGGCCCTCAGCTTCATCCCCCTGAACGTGCCGATGGACGTTCTCGCGCCGATCATGTTGATCGCGGCGACCGTCGTCCAGTTCTGGGCCGGCGCGCCGATCTATCGCGCCGCGTGGTCGGCAGCCCGCCACGGCGGCACCAACATGAACACGCTGATCGCGGTCGGCACCAGCGTCGCGTACGCGTATAGCGCGTTCGTCACTTTGTGGCCGCGGCTCGCGATGCAGTGGGCTTTTCCACAACACCTGTACTTCGAGACCGCGGTCATCATCATCGCCCTGATCCTGCTTGGACGGTGGCTCGAAGCGCGGGCGAAAAAGCAGACCAGCGCTGCGATCAAAGCATTGATGGGGCTGCAGGCCCGAACTGCGCGCGTGATTCGCGATGGCGTCGAGCAGGACGTCCCTGTGGAAGCCGTCCAGGTGGGCGATCTTGTCCGCGTGCGGCCAGGTGAAAAGGTGCCCGTTGACGGCGTCATCCACGAGGGCCGTTCCGCGCTCGACGAGAGCATGTTGACGGGCGAAAGCCTGCCGGTCGACAAGGGGCCCGGCGACCAGGTCATCGGCGCCACTCTGAATAAGTCAGGCAGTTTCGTGTTCAGGACGACGAAGGTGGGCAAGGACACCACGCTCGCCCAGATCGTGCGGCTCGTCGAAGAAGCGCAGGGCTCCAAGGCCCCGATGCAGCGTCTGGCGGATCGCATCTCAGAAGTGTTTGTGCCCGCCATCCTTGTGTTGTCGGCGCTGACCTTCGTCGGGTGGATGGTCCTGTATCAAGGCGCCGAGCCGCGGCTGACACTGGCACTACAAGCGGCAATCGCGGTGCTGATCATCGCCTGCCCATGCGCGCTCGGCCTCGCGACACCGACCGCGATCATGGTCGGCACGGGCAAAGCCGCCGAGTACGGAATCCTGATCCGCGGCGGTGAGGCGCTCGAAGGCGCGCGTCGCGTCAACACCATCGTGCTCGACAAGACCGGCACGCTCACGCGCGGCAAGCCCGCGGTCACGCACCTGTTTGCCACCAACGGCCTGTCCGAAACAGAACTCTTGCGCCTCGCGGCGGCGGCCGAAGTCGGGTCGGAGCATCCGCTCGGCGAGGCCATCGTCGGCTACGCACGCGAGCTTGGGCTCGAACTGCCGAAGGCGGAGCACTTCCAGGCGTTCGAGGGCCAAGGCGTTCAGGCGCGCATCGACGGCCGCGAGGTCCTTCTCGGCAACGAGCCGTTGCTGGCTGGCTACGGCATCGAACTGGACGGGCTTGGTGAGCGCGCCGCTGCGCTGGCTGCGACCGGCGCTACGCCGATGTTCGTGGCTGTCGGCGATCAGCCGGTTGGCCTCATCGCGGTCGCCGATACGCTGCGCCCCGAATCGAAGGTCGCGGTGGAGCAGTTGAAGGCTCTCGGTCTCGAGGTCTGGATGCTGACCGGAGACAATCGCGCCACCGCCGAGGCGATCGCCCATGAAGCGGGCATCGAGCACGTCCTCGCCGAAGTGCTACCGGGTCAGAAATCGGACAAGGTTCAGTCGCTGCAGGCCGAGGGTCGGAGAGAAGTGGTCGCGATGGTGGGCGACGGCATCAACGATGCACCGGCGCTCGCGCAAGCCGATCTCGGCATCGCCATCGGTACGGGCACCGACGTGGCGATGGCTGCCTCCGATATCACGCTCATCGGGGCCGACTTGAGAAGCATCGTGACGGCGATTGCGCTGTCACGAAAGACCGTGGGCGTCATCAAGCAAGGCCTGTTCTGGGCGTTCGCCTACAACGTCGTGCTGATTCCGGTGGCTATGGGGCTGCTCTACCCGTTCTTCAGCGTCTTGTTGAATCCGGTGCTGGCGGCGGCGGCAATGGCGATGAGCAGCGTGAGCGTGGTCACCAACGCGTTGCGTCTGCGGCGCTTCAAGCAGCCCGAGTCGGCGGAGGCGATTCTGCATCCGCCGCTACGCGAACGAATCGCCGAGTACGCCTACCTGGTTGGCATCGCGCTGGCGGCGCTCGCGATCGGCGTCGCGGCGCTGTTTTTTGCCCGCGTGCAGATGGGCACGGTTGGCGAGTCAATGCCCACGGAGACTGTCAGCACCCAGCCAGTGAGTCGGACGATTCAGGTCGAAACGACCGACACGCTGCGGTTCGTGCCGGATCACCTCGACGTGCGAGTTGGTGAAACGATCGCTTTCGAGATCCGCAACGCAGGCAATCAACCGCATGAATTCTTCACCGGAACACCCGCGGACCAGCAGCAACACGAGCGGGAGATGGTCGAAGATGGCGCACCTATGCACGCCGAACCGGGCCAGATCGACGTACCGACTGGCAAGACGGTACAGCTTGTGTACACCTTCAACGATCCAGGAACGCTGGAATATGGCTGCCACATTCCGGGCCATTACCCGGCGGGCATGCGCGGAATGATCACCGTCTCTTAGAGGAAGGAGCACGATGAGCAACGTCACTCTGAACGTCCCTGACATCTCCTGCGAACACTGCGAGCGCGCGATCACCAGCGCGCTGGCGCCCGTCGAGGGGGTGCGCACCGTCAGCGTCGACATTCCTGGCAAACAGGTTCGCGTCGACTTCGACGAGGCGCAGGTCAATGTGGAGAAGATGAAAGACATCCTCCAGGAGGAGGATTATCCGGTGGAGTCGGTTGCCTGATGGCCAAGGATCCTGTGTGCGGAATGGACGTCGACGAGGCCACCGCCAAGCACACCGCCGAACACCAGGGCCAGACGTATTACTTCTGCGCGCCCGGGTGTAAGAAGGCCTTCGAAGCAGAGCCCGAGACGTACCTCGACCCGAATTACAACCCATCTATGTAGCGGCGCCCGTGTTCATGCCATGGCACGTGCACCATCGATTGACCCTGCGGAGACGCGGCACGACGTAGAAACGCTGACCGTCCCAATCGGACGCCGGTGCTGCGCCGCGTGCGTCGAGCTCCTGCAAAAACGTCTGCGGAGACATCCGCATGTCGCGAGCGTCCACGTTGAAGCGCGCAACGGCATAGCGCACGTCGAAGCGCGACCGGGTAAGACGTCCGTCGAGGAGCTGGCTGAGCTCGCCGGCGAGTGCTGCGGAAGTCGTTGTCCTGCGCCCCTGCCGGACGCGACTGTTTCGTCGCACGATCACGCGCATACCGCGAAACCCGAGCACGGTGTGGATGCGCCCGAAGCGCGTGCAATGGAGCACGCGGAGCACGCCGGCATGGCCCACGGGGGCCACGACATGAGTGACCCACGCATGGCGGCAGCGATGGAAGCCGACATGCGCCACCGCTTCTGGATCAGCCTGGTGCTGGCCATCCCCGTGGTCGCGTACTCCGGCTTGGGCATGCTCCTCCTCGGCGGACGAATCCTGCCGACGCCGTTCGGCATCCCCGCCGACTGGATCATGCTCGCGTTCGCGACGCCGGTTGCGTTGTGGACGAGCAGTGTCTTTCACATCGGGGCCTTTTACGCGTTGAAGAGCCGCGTGCTGAACATGAGCGTGCTGGTCTCACTCGGCATTCTCACTTCCTACCTGTTCAGCGTTGGTCTGACCCTGTCCGCGCCTGGACAGGAGACGTTCTACGAGGCCGCGGTGATGTTGGCGGTGTTCCTCCTCTTCGGCCATTGGATGGAGATGAAGGCCCGCCGTGGTTCCTCCGATTCTGTGCGTAAGTTGCTCGACCTGGCACCGCAGACCGCGACGGTTGAACGCGATGAGCGACAGATCGAATTGCCGGTCGCCGAGGTGCGGGTGGGTGACGTCGTCGTGCTCAAACCCGGCGACAAGGTGGCGGTCGACGGAGAGGTCATCGACGGCTCGAGCAGCATCGACGAGAGCATGGTTACGGGCGAGAGTGTGCCCGTCGAGAAGGGTCCAGGTGACAGTGTCATTGCCGGCACGATCAACCAGGCGGGCTCACTTCGGTTTCGCGCGACCAAGGTCGGCGCCGACACAGCGCTGGCGCAGATCGTTCGCATGGTCGAGACGGCGCAGAACAGCAAGGCGCCAGCTCAGCGGCTTGCAGACCGTGCCGCGCATTACCTGACGCTGATCGCCGTCGGCTCTGGTGTCCTCACGTTTTTCGTTTGGTTGTTCATCGCGCGCGAGCCGCTGCTGCTGGCGCTGACGTTCGCTGTCACCGCCGTCGTCATTGCGTGCCCGGATGCGCTCGGGCTGGCCACGCCGACCGCCGTCATGGTGGCGACCGACCTCGCCGCCAAACGTGGTGTGCTGTTCAAGCAGGCGGTCTCGCTCGAGCAGGCGTCGAAGATCCAGGCGATCATCTTCGATAAGACCGGGACGCTAACCGAGGGCAAGCCGCGCGTCACCGATGTCGTTGCCTCTGGAGTCGCTGAGGGTGAGCTATTGCGCCTGGCAGCCGCGGCAGAGGCTCGTAGTGGCCATCCCCTCGCCCAGGCCGTGCTCGACGAGCTCGAACGGCGCAAAATCGCCAACCACGCCGAGATCAACGACTTCGAGAACATCCCTGGTCGCGGCGTCCGCGCAACGGTTGCCGGTCGACAGGTCCTCGTCGGCGCACCGCGCTTGCTCGAGCGCTTCGACGTCCCGATCGGGCCAACGGCTGACGCCGTAGAGCGCCTGATCAGCGAAGGCAAGACGGTAATCGTGGTCGCCATCGACGGTCGTGCAGCGGGCGTGATCGCCGCCGCAGACGTTGTGCGCCCGAACGCCACGCGCGCTATCGCAGAGCTGAAAGAGCTGGGTATTGAGCCGGTCATGATGACCGGTGACACCAGGCGCACCGCGGAAGCTGTGGCGAAGCAGGTCGGGATCGAGCGTGTGTTCGCTGAAGTGCTGCCCGAGGACAAGGCCGCTGGGGTCAAGCAGATTCAGGCGGAAGGTCGGAGTCGGAGAAAATTCACCGCGATGGTCGGCGACGGCGTAAACGACGCCCCGGCGCTGGCGCAAGCCGACCTGGGCATCGCCATCGGCGCCGGCACCGACGTCGCCGTCGAGACGGGCGACATCGTGCTGATGAAGAGCGACCCCGCCGAGGTGCTCGCTGCAATTCGGCTGTCGAAAGCAACGGTGCGCAAGATGAAGCAGAACCTGTTCTGGGCCGCGATCTACAACGTGATCGCTATTCCCGTCGCCGCGGGTGTGCTGTACCCCAGCCTGGGCATCATGTTGCGCCCCGAGTTCGGCGCATTGGCCATGTCGGCGTCGAGCATCACGGTCGTCTCGAACGCTCTGCTTCTACGAAGGGCTGCGTAACCATCGTTTCGTTGCCCCACTCCAGCCACCTGATCGCTCGTAGCAAGGTTGGCGTGCTGACGCCGCGTAACTCATCGTCTTGGTAGACGAACGGCAGGACCGTAGAAGCACCAGCGGCGGTGCCTGCTTGGGGCCGCAGACGACAAGATGTCCTGCCAAAACGGCTCTCGATGTCCATCGGTTCGTACGGCACGGGGCCAGAGCCGCCACCCAGAGCATGTAGGGTAGTTGATGCGATCCTCGAGGCCCATCGACGACGTCGGCAGGTCTGCCTCCAGCAGGGGCACGTCCTTGGGCGGTCACGACACCGCCTACGGCCGCTGCGACGATCATCGCGAGCGAGAGTGTTCATGTGAGGGCTTTCTCCGTCAGGCTTCTGCGCGTAGCTGCACTATGCGCCTGCCAGGTTTCGACTGGCACGACACGGTGGGGTACTTCCCAGGAATGGACGTACCTACCCCCTCAGGTGGTGCGTCAACTCTGGCGCAAGGCCTCCGGGACACACCCACTGTTAACTTCGCGTTTACCGCGCGCAACCAGCGGTGTTACCGGTCGCCCGTAGTGTGGCGTCATGTACAAGAACATCCTGGTTCCACTCGACGGCACCCCGGTGGGCGAGGCCGCGCTCCGGTACGCCGAGGCGCTGGCCGGGAAAGCTGGGCCGGCTTGATCCTGGTGCGGTCTGTTCACGCCCCTTCGCGCGGCGACAGCGGCGCCGGCCAGTTGCGTGCCATCGTGGAGGCGGAGGACTACCTCGCGGTAATTGCCGCCGAGCTGACGAAGCGCGGGTTCACGGTG
>WNFZ01006491.1_pt1 | contig 10567 bp, 9 predicted proteins | sample 5400081 | NCBI WGS metagenome assembly WNFZ01 (sample SAMN13153365, study PRJNA577476) | soil metagenome | isolation source: 80 cm soil or saprolite under grassland replicate 1 | place: USA:California | collected 2016-06-15
CCGCTTCCCCTGCCTGGCGCTCGCCCGCCACGCGCTGCTCGAGGGCGGGTGCGCGCCGGTGATCCTGAACGCGGCCAACGAGGTGGCGGTGGCGGCCTTCCTGGGCGGGACGATCCGCTTCACCCAGATCCCCGAGCTCATCACCGAGGCGCTGGGGCGCGTGACGAACCGCCCGCTCGACAGCATCGAGTCCTGCGTGGACGTGGATGCCCGCACGCGGGCGCTCGTGCGGGGATGGGCGCACGCGGAGCCGCTCGCGGGCGCGGCGGCCCGATGAGGCTGGCAGGCCTGGAAGAGGTAGGAGGAGTGCGGCCGTGACGACGATGGTGGCCTTCGTGCTGGTCCTGGGAATCTTGATCCTCGTCCACGAGTTCGGGCACTTTGTCGTGGCCCGGCTGGCGGGCGTGGGTGTGGAGCGGTTCTCCATCGGCTTCGGTCCCGTGCTCTGGCGCTACCGCGGGCCGCAAACGGAATACTGCCTGTCCGCCTTTCCCCTCGGCGGCTACGTGAAGATGATGGGGGACGACGAGAACCCGGTGGAGGGCGGCAAGACGGGCGAGGTGGACCCGACACGCGCCTTCAACAACAAGCCGCTGCCCGTCCGGTTCCTGATCGTGTTCGCGGGGCCGGCCATGAACGGCGTGCTCGCCGCCGTGATCTTCGCCCTCGTGTTCATGATCATGGGCCGCCCCGTGGCTCCGGCGACCATCGGGCGCGTGACGGACGGCGGTCCCGCCGCCCAGGCGGGCTTGAGGATCGGCGACCGGATCGTCGCGGTGGACGGCCGGCCGGTGCAGTACTGGGAAGATGTCGTGCGGGCGGTCCAGGATCTCCACGGCGAGACCATCCAGTTCACCGTCAAGAGCGACGCGGGCGAGCGCAAGGTCGGCGTGACGCCGGTCAAGACCAAGGTGCGGGACGTCTTCGGCGACGAGCGGGATGCCTGGGACATCGGGGCACGCCCCTTCGCGGCGCCCGTGATCGGCGAGGTGCTCTCCGGGATGCCGGCCGCGGTCGCCGGACTCAAGTCCGGCGACATCGTGGTGGCGATCGAGGGCACGCCGATGCGGACCTGGGACGACCTGGCCGAGAGCATCCACAAGCGGCCCGGCCAGCCGACCCGGCTCGACGTGAAGCGCGGCACCGAGACGCTGGCGGTGTCGGTGACCCCGAACGCCATGAAGGACCGGGGGCCCGACGGCAAGGAGATCGAGGTGGGGCGGATCGGCATCAGCCCCGCCGCCGCGACGACGTTCGTCCGTTCCAACCCGGTGGCCGCGCTCTGGGAAGGCACGGTGCGAACGGCCGAGGTCACCGAGCTGACGGCGGTCGGGCTCTACAAGATCGCCGTCGGCCAGCTCGACCGGCGGAACATCGGCGGTCCGATCCAGATCGCGGTCACCGCCGGGGAACAGGCGCGTCAAGGACTGCCGAGCCTGGCCTTCTTCACGGCCGTCATCAGCGTCAACCTGTTCATCCTGAACCTGCTCCCCGTTCCCATGCTCGACGGGGGACATCTCCTGTTCTTCGTCTGCGAGGCGGTGCTCGGCCGGCCGCTCTCGGTGAGAAAGCGGGAGGTGGCGCAGCGGGTCGGGTTCGTGCTTCTCATGCTGCTCATGGTGTACGCGGTGTACAACGACCTGGACCGGATCGGACTGTTCAAGATCTTCCGATGATACCGGGCCCACTGCCTTCGCCGGAGGAACGGTAACGTCATGGGACAGTACGCGCGCCACGTGTTCGTCTGCACGGGCGGGGAGACATGCCCCACCCAGGGCGACGTCGAGAAGTTCGTCAAGACGCTGCGGGCCGGCGTCCTGGCGGCGGGCCGACAGGTGGAGGTCCGCATCAACAAGGCCGGGTGCTTCTCCCAGTGCGGCCACGGGCCGATGATGGTCGTGTACCCTGAGAATGTCTGGTACTGCGGCGTCCAGGAATCGGACCTGCAGGAGATCCTGGAATCCCACATCGTGGGCGGCGTTCCCGTCAAGCGACTCATCTACGAGCCCGGGGTGCCGGGAGCCCACAAGGTCCCGGGCGCGAAGTAGACCTTCCGGTCGGCGAGGTTGGTCGCGGTCGCTCATCCCCACGCCCTGGGACGGTCCCGCCGACGCCGAAGCGATCAGTCACCAGCCCCTGGTGCGCGGGCTTGGTCCGTCAGCTCGCCGCCGGCATCCATGTCTCGAACAGTCGTTCGGGGTGTCCTCGGCCGGTAACCGCCCCTGCAGGCTGCGTTTGGCGGTTGTTTAGAAGTCAAAGCCTGACCCCGTTCGCCGCTGGCCCCCCTTGCGGGGCGGCTCGTACGTATGCTAAAGTTCAAGGCAAAGTGGGCGCTGCCCACTTTTTTTTCTGGGGGAAGCAGGGGTGGACACGGATGCGGACGGGGCCTGGCTCAGCCGAGTCGAGGCGGCGGTCGCCCCGGTGCTGGCCTCACGCGGGCTCAGTCTGGTTGACGCGCAGTGGCACCGGGAGGGCCGACGCTGGGTGCTCCGCTTCTTCGTGGACAAGCCCGGCGGCGTCAGCATCGGCGACTGCCAGGCCGTGAGCCGGGAAGCCGGGGACGTGCTCGATGTGACGGGACTCATCGAGCCCGCGTATGACCTCGAGTTCTCGTCGCCGGGACTCGACCGTGAGCTCCGGACCGAGCGCGAATACGCATGGGCGGTGGGCAAGGACGTGCGGTGCTGGGTTCGTGAGCCCGTGGAGGGGCGCACCGAGGTTTCCGGGCGCCTCCTGGCGGTCTCGACCGCGGCATTGACGCTGGAAGGCCCGGAGGGGCGGACGCAGGACGTGCCGCGGCCGCTGGTGACCAAGGCGCGCCTCGTGCCGGCGTTCGACCAGCCGAAGCGAGTCGGGCGGAAGTGAGCAGGGTAGGGCCACGATGAACAAGGAACTGATCTACGTGATCGAGCAGATCGGCCGCGAGAAGGGGATCGGCAAGGAGGTCCTCTTCGAGGCGGTGGAGTCTGCCTTGCTGTCGGCGTCCAAGAAGACCATGGGGCTCGCCGACAACGTCCGCATGGAGCTGGACCGCCGGACGGGAGTGCTCCGGGTGTACGCGCGGAAGAAGGTGGTGGAGATCGTCTCGGATCGGAAGCTCGAGATCGGCCTGGAGGACGCGCGCAAGCTGAACCGCGAGGCCGAGCTCGACGACGAGCTGGAGATGGAGCTGCCGCCCCAGGAGTTCGGGCGCATCGCCGCGCAAACGGCCAAGCAGGTGATCCTGCAGCGGGTGCGGGACGCGGAGCGCGACGCCATCTACTCCGAGTTCGTCGACAAGGAGGGCAAGATCGCGCGGGGCATCGTCCACCGCGTCGAGAAGCGCAACGTGATCGTCGAGATCGGCAAGGCGGAGGCGATCCTCATGGAGCGGGAGCAGATCCCGGGGGAACGCCACGGTCCCGGCGATCGGATCCGCGCCTATGTCGTCGAGGTGAAGAAGGGCGCCAAGGGGCCGCAGATCATGCTGTCGCGGACCCACCCGGGCCTGCTCGTGCGGCTGTTCGAGAGCGAGATTCCCGAGATCGCCGAGGGCATCGTCCAGGTCAAGGAAGCCGCCCGCGAGGCCGGGGAGCGCGCCAAGGTCGCGGTGGCCTCGACCAAGCGCGACGTGGATCCCATCGGGGCCTGCGTCGGGCTCCGGGGCACGCGGATCCAGGTCATCAGCCGCGAGCTGCGTGGCGAGAAGATCGACATCGTGGAATGGTCCGCCGATCCCGCGACCTTCGTCGCGCGCGCGCTGTCGCCGGCAAAGGTCAGCTCGGTCACGCTCGGCGAGCCCGACACGGAAGGCGGACAGCGCTCGGTGCTGGTCATCGTCCCCGACAGCCAGCTCTCGCTGGCCATCGGCAAGCGGGGCCAGAACGCCCGTCTCGCGGCCAAGCTCACCGGCCTGCGTGTCGACATCAAGAGCGAGAGCGAGGTGGAGGACGAGCGGCGCCGGGAGGAGGAGGAGCGGATCGAGGGCCGTGAGGTCCTGGCGCAGTTCCCCGGCGTCGGGCCCCAGCTCCTGGACAGGCTCGTGGAGGCCGGGTTGTTCTCTCCCGCGCGCATCGTGCAGGCCGGTGTGGAGAGTCTCCTGAGCCTTCCCAACGTGGGCGAGAAGAAGGCCGCCAGCCTCTTCGAGGCCGCCCAGGCGTGGGTAGCCGAGCGTGCAGCGGCCCAGGAGGCCCTCGAGCGTGCGGCGGCCCAGGAGGCCCTCGAGCGTGCGACGGCCCAGGAGGCCCTCGAGCATGCGGCGGCCCAGGAGGCCCTCGAGGCCACGGCCGAGCCGACGGATTCCGAGTCGACCGGCCCCGTCGGTGAGTCTGCCACCGGAGATGAGGCGGTGGCCCAGGAGGCGCTCGAGACCACGGCGCAGCCCGTGGATCCGGAGTCGGCGCCCTCCGCGGGTGAGCCTCCCGGCGGAGATGAGGCGGTGGATGATCCCGTGCCGCGGGCGTCGGCGGAGTGAAGGAAGGTCCACAACGGACCTGCATCGGCTGCCGCCAGGTCAAGCCGAAGGGGGAGCTGGTGAGGTTGGTGCGGGGGGGTGACGGACTGGCAGTCGTGGATCGTCAGGGGATGGCGGCGGGACGGGGCGCGTATGCTTGCCCGACGGTCGAATGTCTCGACAAGGCGCTCGCGGCAGGACGTCTGGCGCGCGCGTTGAGGGCGACAGTGCGGCCGCCGCGCGAGAGCGCGGCTGAGATCCTGGAAACCTGGCGGAGGAGGTAAGAGCACCGTGGCAGGACGTATGAAGGTGATGGACCTCGCGAAGGAACTGGGTGTCACGAGCAAGGACCTGGTGGTGGCCCTGGATGGCATGGGCCACAAGGGCATGCGCGCCATGAGCCCGCTGCCTGCGGCCGCGGCCACCGAGCTCCGGGTCAAGCTGGGGCGGGGCCGTGACCTGCCCGCGGAGAGCAAGCCCAAGCGCGCCCCGAAGCTCAAGGAGACGGTGACCGGGGAGGATGCCGCGGAGGTGGTCGCGTCGCCGGGGAAGGCGGAGAGCTCGAAGGAAGGCGTGACGAAGCGGCCGCACCGGCCCGCCAGGGTCGGCAAGGTCGAGCTCGAACCCGAGCCCGCGGTGGAGGCCATCAAGCCTACCGCCACGATCTTCCGTCCCTCGGCGGCGCCCGCTCCGCCCGTCGAGGTGCCGCCCCCGGTGGCGCCTCCCGCCGCGCCTGTGGTCACGCCCCCTCCGCCGGCTCCTCCGGCGCCGCCGATCGCGCCGCCCAAGCCGAGCCCGATGCCGGCTCCGGCGCCCGTGATTCCCATCAGGCCCGCCGCAGTCGCGCCAGCGCCGGCGGATGTCAGACCGGCGCCCCCCGCGCCGAGGAGGATCGTGCTGCCGCCGGCGCCGGCCGCCCCGGTACGGCCCGCCGCCACCTCACCACCGCCCCGGCCTTCCGTGGCCGCGCCGCCGGTGCGCCCGGCGGCCGCCGCGGTCGTGGCGACGCCCGGGAAGCCACAGCCGCGGCCGGCGCCGCCTGCCGAGCCCGAGCCGCCCCAGGAGATCAAGCGAGAGCTGATCAAGGTGCCCGAGTCGGTCACGGTGGGCGAGCTGGCCGCGGCGATGCGGCGCAAGTCGGGCGAGGTGATCAAGGCCCTCCTGGAACTGGGGGTCATGGCCACCCTGAACGAGGTGCTCGACCCGACCGCCGCCCGGCTGGTCGGGGACAAGTTCCACTTCGACCTCGAGGTCCGATCGCTCGAGGGCGAGATCCTGGAAGAAGAGGAGGCCGATCCCAGCCAGCGCCGCCCACGGCCGCCCGTGGTGACCGTCATGGGTCACGTGGATCACGGCAAGACCTCGCTCCTCGACGCCATCCGGACGACCAAGGTGGCCGAGCGGGAGTTCGGCGGGATCACCCAGCACATCGGCGCCTACCAGGTGGACACCACGCACGGCAAGGTGACCTTCCTCGACACGCCCGGGCACGAGGCGTTCACCGCCATGCGCGCCCGGGGCGCCCAGGCCACCGACATCGTGATCCTCGTCGTGGCAGCCGACGACGGGGTGATGCCGCAGACGGTGGAGGCCATCAACCACGCCAAGGCGGCGAATGTCCCGATCCTCGTCGCCGTGAACAAGATCGACAAGCCGGGCGCCGATCCGGATCGGGTGAAGCGCGAGCTGTCCAACCTGGGGCTCGTGCCCGAGGAGTGGGGGGGCCAGACCATCTTCGTCCACACCTCGGCCAAGCGGGGCGACGGCATCGCGCAGCTCCTGGAGATGACGGCGCTGCAGGCGGAGGTGCTCGAGCTGCGGGCCAACCCCAACCGCGCCGCGCGCGGGGTGATCGTCGAGGGGCGGCTCGACCGCGGGCGCGGTCCGGTCGCCACGGCGCTGGTCCAGTCAGGCACGCTGCGGGATGGCGAGGCCGTGGTCGTGGGCTCCCATTCCGGCCGGGTGCGGGCCATGTTCAACGACCGCGGCAAGAAGGTCACGGCCGCCGGGCCGTCCGATCCGGTGGAGGTGCTCGGTCTCTCCGGCGTGCCCCAGGCGGGCGACACGTTCCTGGTGGTGGCCGACGAGCGGAAGGCGCGCCAGATCGCAACGGTGCGGACCGAGCGCGACCGGCTGAAGGGCAAGGGCGTCACCCGCGTGACGCTGGAGGACCTGCACAAGCAGATCCAGGCCGGCGAGGTCAAGGAGCTGCGGCTCGTCCTCAAGGCCGACGTGCAGGGCTCGGTGGAGGCGCTCACCGAGTCGCTCGAGCGGCTGTCGACGGACGAGGTGAGGCTCAAGGTCATCCACGGCTCGGTGGGGGCGGTCAACGAGTCGGACGTGATGCTGGCCTCGGCGTCCAACGCCATCGTGCTGGGCTTCAACGTCAAGGCCGATGTCAAGGCGGCTTCCCAGGCCCAGGCGGCGGGCGTCGACCTGCGCAGCTACAACGTCATCTACGACGCCATCAACGACGTGAAGGCCGCGCTCAGCGGCATGCTCGCGCCCGAGATCCGGGAGACCCTCCTCGGCCGCGCCCAGGTGCGCCAGCTCTTCCCGATCACCAAGGTCGGCACGGTCTTCGGCTCCAGCGTCACCGAGGGCAAGATGGTCCGCGGCGCGCGGGTGCGGATCAAGCGTGGCGACACCGTGCTCGGCGAGAGCACGGTCAGCTCGCTCAGGCGCTTCAAGGACGATGTGCGGGAGGTGCTGCAGGGCCTCGAGTGCGGGATCGGCGTGGAGGGCATCAGGGGCGTGCAGCCGGGCGACATCATCGAGGCCTTCACCACCGAAGAAGTGGCCCGCACGCTGTAAGAGCGCCGGACATGTCGGCGGCGCGCGTTGCGGTCGGTACGGTGGAGCTGCACCTGCCCGATGTCGGGTCCTTGAAGGGGAAGCGCCACGCCCTGAAGGGCCTCAAGGAAAAGCTCAGGCACCGCTTCGAGATCTCGGTGGCCGAGGTCGATCACCACGACACCTGGCAGCGCGCCACCCTGGCCCTGGCGTGCGTGTCCGGCGACTCCCGCCACGCCAACGAGGTGATCTCCAAGGCGATGGACTTCCTCGAGGATCACGTGGATGGCTACGTCACGGACATCGAGGTGGAGATCTTCTGAGAGATGCAGGGCAAGCGGCTCGAGCGCGTGAACCAGCTCATCAAGGAGGAGATCTCCATGCTCCTCCAGCGGGAGCTGAAGGACCCGCGCCTCGGCTTCGTCACGGTCACCGAGGTGGACGTGACCACGGATCTGAAGCACGCGAAGGTCTACGTCTCCGTGCTCGGGTCCGAGGAGCAGTGGGCGTCGTCGTTCCAGGCGCTCCAGAGCGCGCGGGGCTTCGTCTGGAACTGGCTCCGGCGCCATCTGGATCTGCGCGCGACGCCGGAGATCGCGTTCCGGCCCGACCGGTCCATGGAGCATGCCGCGCACATCCAAGCGCTCCTGGCCGACCTCCGTAGCAAGCCTGACGGCGAGCGGGCGGAGCCGTGAGCGGAGGCGTGACGGCCGTCTCGTCGGCCCCGCCGCAGCCGCTGCTGGACATCCTGGCGGGCCGCGGCGGCGCGGCGCTGATGCTGGGGCACGTGCATCCGGACGGCGATGTGCTCGGCACGCTCCTGGCGCTCGGCCTGAGCCTGGAGGCGGCAGGGTGGTCGGTGACCTACGCCGGTCCGCACCCGGTTCCGGAGGTTCTGGCCTTCCTGCCGGGGGCCGCCCGCTGGCAGGTTTGGAGCGCGCCGCCCCACGCCTTCGACGTGATCGTGCTCACCGATTGCCCGAACCCCGACCGCACGGAAGGGCTGCTCGACGGGACGCGCGGCGCGGCGAGCCGGGTGCTGAACATCGATCACCACCCGGACAACCGTGGTTACGGGACCGTGAACTGGATCGATCCCTCCGCCGCTGCCACCGGCGAGATGGTGTTCGACCTGATCCGCGCGCTGGGGCATCGGGTGAGTCCCGAGATCGCGCTCAACCTCTTCACCGCCATCCACACCGACACCGGCTCGTTCCGCTACTCGAACACCACGACGCGGACGTTCCGCATCGCCGCCGAGCTCACCGCCTCCGGAGCGGATCCGGCTCTCGTCTCCGACCGGCTCTACCAGCGCCGCGCGCCGGGGGCGCTCGGCACGCTCGGCGAGGTCCTGCGCCGGGTCCGCGTCAGCGAAGACGGCCGCGTGGCCTGGCTCGCCGTGCCGCACGGGCTCTGCTCGGAGGCGTTCCTGGCGGCCGAGGATCTCGTGACCTACCCGCGCTCGATCGAAGGGGTCGAGGTGGCGCTCCTGCTGCGCGAGGAAGCCGGCGGGCTCGTCAAGGCGAGCCTGCGCGGCAAGGGACAGGTCGCCGTGAACCGGATCGCGCACCGGTTCGGGGGCGGCGGTCACGAGAATGCCGCCGGCTGTACCCTGCGGGCAACGCTCGAGGAGGCCACCGCGGCGCTGCTCGGCGCCGTGAGCCTGGTCCTGGACGGAAAGAGTCCTTGAGTCAGCGTCACCCCTCGGGCATCCTCCCCGTCGAGAAAGGGCCGGGCGTGACGTCGTTCCAGGTGGTGGCCCACCTCCGGCGCGTCCTTCGCGCCCCGAAGATCGGCCACGGAGGCACCCTCGATCCCGAAGCCACCGGCGTCCTGCCCATCCTGATCGGCGAGGCGACCAAGCTCACCCCGTATCTCACGGAGCTGGACAAGGAGTATCTGGCCACGGTGCGCCTGGGCGTGATCACCGCGACCCAGGACCTGACGGGGGCCGTGCTCGAGACGCGGCCCGTCCCCGCGGTCGACTCCGCCGCCATCGAGGCCGTGCTGCGCCGCTTCGTGGGAGTGATCAGCCAGGTGCCTCCCATGTACTCGGCGCTGCGCCGGGACGGCCGGCGCCTCTACGAGCTGGCCCGCCAGGGGCTCACCGTGGAGCGCGAGCCGCGGCAGATCACCGTGCACGCGATCGGGCTCGAGGCGCTGGCTCTGCCCGAGTTGACCATCCGCGTCCGGTGCGGCAAGGGCACCTATGTCCGGACCCTGGCCGCCGATGTGGGCGCCGCCCTGGGATGCGGCGGCGCCCTCGCCTCCTTGATCCGGACTCGCGTGGGACCGTACGTGCTGCCGAGCGCCGTGAGCTGGGCGGAGGTCCGCGAGGCGCGCGCGGGGGCCCCGCTCTGGGCCCGACTGCTCCCGTGCGACTCGGCTCTCGTCGCCTGGCCGGCCGTGAGACTCGACGCGGGCGAGGCGGCGAAGTTCGTCCACGGCCGGACGGTGCCGGCCCCCGCCAGCTCCGAGGGCCGCGTCCGCGTGTACACGGCGGACGGGGTCTGCCTCGGTGTGGGGTTCGGCCGCGCCGGCACGGTGAAGCCGGAACGACTGCTTCATGCGGATCCTGCGCGGGCTTCAGTCCTACCCGCCTGAGCTCAGGCCGTCGGTGACGGCGCTGGGTGTCTTCGACGGCATCCATCTCGCTCACGCCAAGATCCTCGCGACGGCCGTGGAGCGCGCGCGCGCGCGCGGCATTGCCGCCGTGGTCTGCACCTTCGATCCCCATCCCGCCACCGTGCTGCGTCCCGAGCGGGCCCCGGCTCCCATCGCCACGCTGGAGGAGAATCTCGCGCGGATAACCGTCATCGGGCCCGACGCGGCCCTGGTCATCCCGTTCACGCTGGAATTCTCCCGGATGGAAGCGGAGACCTTCGTCGGCGAGGTCCTCGCGAAGACGCTCGGCGTCCGCGAGGTCGTCGTGGGATTCAATCACACGTTCGGCCGCGGCGCGCGCGGCACGGCGGCGCTGCTCGAGGAGCTGGGCGAGCGGCACGGCTTCGTCACCCACGTGCTCCCGCCCTTGGAGGTCAACGGGCAGACCGTCTCGTCGAGCGCCATCCGCGACGCGCTCCGTGAGGGGGATGTGGAGCTGGCCCAGGAGTTCCTGGGCCATCCCTACCGGGTGAGCGGGACGGTGCGGCGCGGCGCGGGACGCGGCCGCACACTCGGCTTTCCCACCGCCAACCTGCGCCCCGATGGGCCGCTCATCCTCGCCGCGGGCGTGTACGCCGCGCGCGTGGCCTGGGAGGAGGCGCGCGCCGACGCGGTCGTGAACGTGGGCTACCGGCCGACCTTCGGCGAGGACCAGTACTGGGTGGAGGCGTACATCTT
>WNFZ01015778.1_pt1 | contig 10567 bp, 11 predicted proteins | sample 5400081 | NCBI WGS metagenome assembly WNFZ01 (sample SAMN13153365, study PRJNA577476) | soil metagenome | isolation source: 80 cm soil or saprolite under grassland replicate 1 | place: USA:California | collected 2016-06-15
CAGATCGCCGCTCAGAGTGGTTACATTAGTCTGCCAGTTACGTTGGTCGAGCTGTGTTTCAGTTCCGGCAAACCCTCCATAGATTGCCACTCCTGTTTTCAGGTTAAAGGAGAGAGATCGGTCGTTATCAGTAAGCCCGGTTCCCTCATCGGGGTAATAAGTTCCTGCAGCTACCCATATCTGGTCGCCGCTTGCTGCTGTTGTGATGGCATCCTGCAAACTGCTAAAAGCGTTTGTCCACGAAGTACCATCGTTGTTACCGGTGGCAGTGTGTTTTACATAATAAGTGGTTTGGGAAAGAGCAATCCCACTATAAAGCAGACACAGAAACACAACAAATATGCGGTTGATAGATACAGAATGTAAAAAAATAGTTCTCATAAAATACAGTTTGGTTGAGAAGAATAAAAATGTAGTCAGAGTTTGAAATCAAAAGTATAGTTGCAGTTAAAGCAAGTCAATAGCTAAAACAAGCTATTGCCGATGATAAAAAATTTGAAATGGAATGGAAATGAATAGAGTAATGAAAATAATTCAAAAGTAAAAAGTAAAAAATCAAAAATTGGGATAGCATATTTTTACTTTTGAATTTTGACTTTTTACTTCTTTCGGATGTGTTCCAATCAAACAATTCTTTTTTGAATTGCAGTTGCTACAGCCTCTGAAACGCTATGTACATGCAGCTTTTGGTAGATGTTCTTGATGTGATTACCAACGGTAAATGCAGAGATATGCAGTTCAGCAGCGATCATTTTATGGCTTAAACCCTTTACAAGACAGGAGAGAATTTCAATTTCGCGCTGTGAAAGATTGAAGCCCCCGGTTTCTTTGTTCGGCTGATTGCGAAACATCTGCAGCACCTTGCGGGCAACCGTTGCAGTCATTGGAGCGCCGCCGTTCATTACATCATAAATTCCTTCGATGAGTTGTTCGGGAGGTGTTTTTTTTAAAATGTATCCGTGTGCACCGGCGAGTATGCTATTGAATATTTTATCATCATCTTCAAAAACCGTTTGCATAATGATGAGCGTTTGTGAAAAATGTTTGCGCAACAATTTCACACCTTCAATTCCATTAACGCCGGGCATATCAATATCCATAAGCACAACATCAGGTGGATCTGATCTGAGGTCTTCAACGATGTTTGAGCAGTTCTCAAAATCGCCAATGCATTTCATTTCTTCTTCAAGACCTATCAGCAATTTCAGCGCTTCACGTCTTTCCCGGTGGTCGTCATATATTGCAATCTTTATCATTCGACAAAAATATTTTGAGACAGTTATTAGTACAATAGCTTAAAAAGGCTATTGTTTCATATTAATCTTTGAATTCCAATTTTATTTCTGTTCCTTTTCCTTCTTCTGAACGTATTTGTATTGAGCCGTTCAAGGCTGTTGCCCTGTTCTTCATGTTTATTAGTCCATTGCTGCTTTTGCGAATATTCGTTGTATCAAAACCTCTTCCATCATCTTTAATTTTTAAAGTGATGTATGAATTGTTTTCGACAAGACTTATCCAAATATTTTTCCCGCAGGCATATTTGGCAATATTGTTCAGCGCTTCTTTGTAGATGAGATAAAAATTTTTTCGTTTTTCCATTCCAAATTTCAGGTGATTTAATTTCTCATCAAATTCAAAATGAAGATTGTAATGTTTTGCTTCAAAAAGCTGAACTGCGTGTTCGCGCATGCGGTTGATGATATTTTCAAAACGATCATTGCGTGCATTGATGCTCCACACAATGTCACTCATTGCCTCCATCATTTCATTTGTATTCTCACTGATCTTTTTTAATAACGGTTGCGGATTGGAGGTTTGTTTATTCAACTGCTCCTGCGCGACTTTTGAATAAATAGAAATAGTGCTGAGCGATGAACCAATCTCATCGTGCAGATCACTTGCAATGCGGTTGCGCATTCTCTCAAATTTTAATAACTGGTACACGCGATAACGATAAATGCCATAAACAATCGCAGTTACAAAAATTGTTATCAACACTAAAAACCAGGAGGTCTTCCACCAGGGTGGAATGATTGTTATATTTAATTCCGTTGATTGTTTGCTCCACACACCTTCTGTATTGCTACCCTGTACAACAAAAGTGTAAGCGCCAGGATTTAAGTTTGTGTAAGTTGCTTCACGATTTGTTCCTGAATAGACCCAGTCTTTATCAAAACCCTTCATCATATAACGATAACGCACACTTCCTGCTTTGCGATAATCCATGGCAGCAAACTGAAATGTGATTACATTTTGATCATAATTAAGAGTGATTTCTTTTGTATAAGTAATATCTTTTTTGAGCGGCGAATTTGGTGTTTTAAAAGAAACAGTTTTGTTGAATAACCTGAAATCGGTAATTAAAACATTGGGAGGATCGAGAGGTTTTATTTCAGCGGGATCAAAATAATTTAATCCTTTAATGCCGCCAAAAAATAAAAGTCCTTCTCTTGTTTTACAATAAGAAAAACGATCAAACTCATTGCTCTGCAAACCATCGCTTACATCAAAGTTTTGAAAGGTTTGTGTTGGCGGATTAAATCTTGATAAACCCCTGTTGGTGCTCATCCATAAATTGCCGTCATTATCAGTTAAAATACCATACACAACATTATTGGGCAAGCCGTCTTTATCATTATAGCAGGTAAACTTTCCGGTTGTTTTATCAAAGCGATTCAAGCCTCCGCCTTTTGTTCCTACCCACAAATATTTTTCCGGTTGGAGAGCATCATCGCAAAGAGAAAGGATAAAGTTGGTGCTAAGAGATGTTGTATCACCCTGTTTATATTCAAAATATTTCCAGCTATTATTCTTTATATCAAAACACAACAACCCCCTTACGGAACCCATCCACAATCTGCCATTTTTATCTTCGGAAAAGCACTGCAAAAAATCATAATCACCTGCCTCCGGTTGCACAGGATATTCATAAACATGAAATGATTTGGTTGTTGGACTGAATTGAATCAAATTTTTATTATAATCTGTCCATATATTATGATGACTATCGAAAAAAAATGGAAAGGGTGACGCGCCTGTTTCAGCGGGTAAATTAAAATACTCTGCTTTTTTTGTTTTTGCATTATAACAAATTATTGAGTTGTTATAAGGTAACCAATAATCTCCCTTTTCATCCTGCCAGATAAAGGCATAGGAACTTTTAATTTTTCCAAAAAAATTCTTTGTTAATGTATCAACAGATACTAATTGTTTGTTTGATATCATAATTGCATAGATTCCGTTGCAGATAATGTCTCCATTAATGTCCTGAAATAGTCGATAAGCAACGATGTCAGGAAGTATATGATGAAAAAGTTCTTTCACAGGATTGAATTTTAAAATGCCGAAACCACTTGTTCCAATCCATATTATCCCGTTCCTGTCGCTGCAAAAACTATTGGTGTGATTTACAAAGGGAGCTAATACGGGATCAGCAGAAATAATATTTTCAACCTTGCCTGTTTGTGCGTTAATGCGGCAAATTTTGTTTTTGTCGCCGAACCACAACATTTGCCTGTTATCGATTATGCCTTCAGATTTAAATTGATCGGGCTGATAAATTTTTTGCGGTGTGTTGAAATTGTAATTTGAAAATTTAACAACTGCATTACCGGTACGAAGAAAAAAAACATGACGAATTGAATCTTCAATAAGGGTCGGTATGATATCTTCTTCAGACAAAGAATATTTTTTTGTTACCGTGTAAGAATTTTTTTCATTATTAAAATTGATTTCCAGAATGTCTTTATGAGTTATGACAAAGACGTAATTGCGGCTATCTACAAACACTTTTACCGGAATAATTTCCTGTGAATTTGCTGATTCTTCATCAAGTTTTATGTGCGTGAATTGAAAATTATGATTGAAAAGAAAATTATTTTTTTGGTTTTCATTCTTATCAAAAGATTTTTTATCACTGATCATTAAACGGTCAATACCGCGATCTGTTCGTATCCAGAATGCTCCTGTTTTATCTTCAGCTATATTTAAAATACTGTTTGACCTAATGCTATTTTCTCCTGTGTGCGTAAAATGAGAGAACAAAAGATTTTCTCTGTCGAAAAAATCAATTCCGTTGTGGCGTGTGCCAACCCATAATCTTTCCTGTGAATCTTCAAAAAGACAAGTAATGTCATCTTCGGCAACAGAGGTTGAATCAAACGGCTCATGATGATAAACAGTGAACTTATAACCATCGTATTTGTTCAATCCGTCACTCGTACCAAACCACATAAAACCTTTTTTATCCTGAATGATGCTGCTTACAAAGCCTTGTGAAAGACCATCGTTAATAGTAAGTGATTCAAATTTTAACGGAATTAAAGTTTGAGAAAATCCCGCTTTTGTTACAGTTACGGCAATTAGCAAAGTGAGAAACTTCAAAGCTAAAAGGTTGATGCAATGAAGAAGATTTATGCTTTGCAGGTTCAGATTAACTGTCATAGTTCACATATAGAAGCACGAATGCTTTTGTAATTTAAAATAATTCGATAGAATATAGCGGTTTAGGTGTAAACTTTATTTAAAAAAACCATAGCCGACTTCATTGAACAAGAAATATGGAGCTAGTACATAAAGATCTTGTCAATTGTACAAGCTGATGCGACAAAAATAAGCGGTTAGAAGTCGAGGATGTACACACTCTGTGCGAAACTTGTTACTACCCTGTGCGACTAAATTGCAGAATTTTACTAAGCGAATGCGACATTCTTACTTTTTACAGGTAATGATTATCACGAAAATGGTCGTTATTGAATCTAAAACCTACAAGACGCATTACAAAAAGCCACAGGTCTATTACAGGTAAAAAGCCAAGTAAAAAGACAGGTAACTCCCATCGGTTTGAATCGGCTCTTGAGAGAGATTATATCACACTATTAGAATTTGATGATCAAGTTGATTACTATATAGAACAACCCCTCGCTATTCATTATTTGCATGATGGAAATGATAGAGTTTATACGCGTGATTTTTTTGTGGTTTATAAATCATCGGCTAATACTAAACCTCTGTTAAGCGAAATAAAATATAAGGCAGACTTAGCACTTCATGAAGCTAATTACAAGCCAAAGTTTAATGCCGCAATTAAATTCTCTTATGAAAATGGGTATCAATTTAGCATCATAACAGAAGATGGCATTCATACTGCTTTTTTTACAAATAGGTACACATATGAAAAGATTGATGAAGAATATGCTACTTGTTTACTAACAGGTTTATCAAGCTTAAAAGAAACTACCCCTGAAGCACTTGTGACACACTGCGAAAACATTGTCAGACATAGAGAAGAATTACTTTATGTATTGTGGCAATTGGTGGCAAATAAAGAAGTTAGTTGCAATCTGAATACGCCAATTACAATGCGCTCAAAAATATGGATCAATCCATTGAAATAAAACCCGGCGTTGTTGTACTATTCAATACTGAAAAGTATGAAGTGCTAAGAATGTTGGATGCAGTAAGTGTTCTTGCCAGAAATCTCCAAACACAGGAAGTACAAAAATTGCTTAATGAAAAAATAGAGGCTGTAATTGATTGTGATAATCTTCCATCGGAAAAGATAACGGATTTAGTAAAACTATCGGAGAAGGATTGGGAGATTGCAAAAAAAAGATTTGATCTTGTCACTTCATTTTTAAATAGAAATAATAGGAATGATACAGCAGAAAATATTGCAAAAAATGCTGGAATCCACAAGTCAACCTTTTATAGATGGATAAAAAAATATCAATGTACGGGACTGGTATCATCTCTTATCAACGATGCAAACAATGGAGGCAAAGGAAATAAGCGATTAAACAAAGAGAGGCTGCCCAGCATTTTCTCCACTGGATGAAAAGAATTAGCCGCATTTGCAGCATCCATTTCAGTTACAGCATCACCGTTTTTTGATACGATATGGAAACTATCATAAGTTATTTTAAGCACAAAGCGCTCTACAGTATCTTTTACCGTTTCATAAATAAAACCAACCGTACTGTGGTTAATATTCTCTACCTTTTTCCCGCTTAGTTCCAGTTTGGTTTCTGTTTCGTTTGAGATGCTATAATAATATTTCGAGCCCGCCTTTATATGTAAACCCAGTTTGTATTTCTTCTCTGTGGCACTATGACTTTGTTGGTTGTATGAGAAGAAAAAGAAACCGTGCATCAATAATACATGAATAAGAACTGATTTTTTTAAAGACATAATTATGCTGTTAGTTTTTGTTAAAAAGGGATTTGCACTGTAAGAAGTATTAAGATGTAAAGATTATTTTTGAGAGCAGCTTATATTTCTTGAATTCCAGACAGAGCTTGGCTTTTCGTTTGCATCAGTAGTTTGCTTCGCAAGACTTTAGGATGTGGGGTAATCTTTAATATGACGGATGTGGGGTAATCTTTAATATGACGACGAAGGTAATTATTGTAACTGGTCCAGAAGCCAATCAATAGCTTCCTGTTGAGTAGCAAAAATATTAGCTTGGGGGAATCGGTTCTTTAACACTTTAAAAACCTGGTTCATTACTTTTAAAGGGTGACCAGCCATTTCTTCAGTATCGAAAATAACGACTGTTCTTTCCGGATGATCATAAAGTGCCATAGTTGCTTCTACCATAGAATAGGTACTAAGAGGGCTACCTTCTTGCTTTGGATTTGCAATATAAAAAATTAAATGACTTGCTTCCCGCTTTGCTTTTTCCTCACGGGTTTGAGCTTCCTCATTCCAATCTTTAACCACAGGATTAAAAAGAATTTCTTCCTTAATACCTTTTGAAACCAGGATAGAAATAAAGTGATCCCGCCAATTGTTGTTTCCTGATGTTCCACCTAAAAATACAAGTTTTTCCATATTTATTTTTTAATACTTACAATAGGAGTTTAAGTAGATGCAGTCACTCCTTTTATAAAAAGTGACTTAAAGAAGGAGTTTCAAAGCCACTGGAGCCAAATTTTGTGCCCTTTTCTAAATTCAGAGAATCAATTTCAAATTTTATCAATCCCAAATATTACTCTAGCCCTATTATTTCCCATTAAATCCAAGGCTGTAATTGTTGAATTGTATAAATCGTTACTAAGCACCTTTGATATATTCTCAAAATAACCAATAAAAAAAGAAACGGCTGTCTCAAACGAAATACCCTCTAAATAGTCTTCGTTCTTCAAAATATAAGATCTTAACAAATCAAGTTCTATCCATTTGAATTCATCCTCTGTTCGTTTAATATCTATTGAGGTATATCCATTAAAATCTTCACCAATGCGCAGTTTAAAATTATAAGAAGCATAAATCAAAATTCTTCCATTGAGCTTTGTTTCTTCCAATGTAAATCCCCTCTGCTTCAAGAAATCTTGGAATGTTGGACTTAAAGTAATCATATTGCTATTTTTTAATAAAATGTGTTGGACTTAATTGAATATAATCCTCAGACAAATTTAAATATTTTAACTCCCAAGCTAATGTAGATTTCGGTGACACTTCGTTTAATGGTCTCGAGAGTATAAATGTCATCTCCGCATTTTTACTTTATCTAAAAACTCTTCATTAACCTCTTTAGAATATTCAGTTGTATAAAAAAAAGAAGCACCCTCTTTTTCTGCTATACCCTTATAATCATCTTTAAATGAATACAGAAGAGTTTTCCCTTTTTTCTCTAATTGTTTATTGCCAGTTTCTTTAAGTACTTTCAAAAGTTCTTCACCTGATAAATCAGATGCTTGATGAACTGAAGTAGTTTTGATTTCATTACCGAGCGCTTTCTTCGCAAGATTTTCAAATTCTCCTTCTCCCGGTATTATCCATAAGAATGGATTATTTAAATCTTACCTAATCCTTGTGTAATAATTTCTGCATAGTTTCTCCAATAAAGACTTTCCTTCCCTATGAGCCTCTGCTTTTACATTTGTATTAATGTTACTGAAAGTATTACTCACGTAATTATAGGCCTTAATTAATACTACTTTTAATTATCGGCTTAAACAATCCCATAGCCCAAGGAAGTGATTTTGTAGGGGCCTTTACAGCAAACATTGTTACATGACCCGCACCTCCGTTTACCCAGCTTACAACGCATCTTCCCGCGTTAGCACCCTTCTCGATTAAATGCATGCTACGCACTATGTACGCTTGCGCTATAATTGTGGCGGAATGCCCGTATTTTATAAATCTTTATAAATGATAGTTTGTTTATTTAAGATTGAATCATAAATATCTACACCTACGGAATAAATTTCATCATTAGGCAAGATTGATAATGAAATCTGTTTAAAAGGAAAATCATTCTTAATTTTTTGAACTTCAACAAAATCATTTTCGGAAGCCGTCTTCTTTTTAAAGATTGTGTATTTGAAAGAAAATTTAGGAGGTTCAATTAAATAAAGAAGTAAATAAATTTTTCTCGTGGAATCTTCTTTTGCAATGTGCAATGTAAAATTTATACAATTTGAATAAATTTCTTTTATACCTCTCCACTTCTGATAATCAATTTGTAAAAGAGTTTCATTTTGCAGATTAGTAAAATAAAAGGTTTTAGGCTGCCCCTTCAAATCAAAAAAAGTAATAGGTCCAGTAGGCAACCCGAAATAATAGAAATCTCTATAAAAATATTTACCTAGTGAATCGAAATAAATATTCTCTCCATTCTTATATCCATCTAAGTAATTAGTAATTTTCATTGGGTTACCATTTAAATAATATTCTGTTGAAATACCATTTTGTTTTCCTTCTTTAAAAACAGAAAAACGGATTAGTTTCCCATTAAGATCATAATACAAAATTGTATCATTAAACAAAGTATCATTAGTTATATTTCCTTCTAATATCGTATCGCCTTTTTGAATACGAATAATATTCTTTTTGTTTGTTTGGGTGCATGAACAAAAAGATAAGATCACAAATAAATAAAAATAGATTTTCACGATAATGATTTAATGTTTTCGTTGGCGGATATGAAAGGTATCAACCCCTCCTTGTTTTTTTGAAGGCTTAAAGAAACAGTTGTATCATCAACATAAGCATGGCTTTGAATAGAACCATTCTTTTATCTGCAACAATTAGAACTATGCATTATTCGCTTTATCCAAAAGGAAATTTATTTTAAGGGAGTATAATGTAAAGTGATTGTATCCTTAAAGCTTTCAATTTTTTTTGAGCATTCATTTTCATATTCAACATCGAAATATGCAATAATATCTTGTTCTCGCTTTAGGTTGTTAAATTCGAAAGATGACACAAGCATATTTGAATATAGCGTATCCTTTACGGGCGTGAGATTAAAATTTCTATTATCACTTGTGATTACATTTATTCTTTTATAGCTTTTCTTTAAGGTGAAAAAATACATGCTGATATTAACTGAAGAATCACTTGTTAATCTTGCAACATTGTGTACTAAAGGGTAACCCATTACATTTATCGAGCTTCCTTTTTTGTCATATTCTTCATTATAAACATATTCCTTCATATTCGAAAAGAATTGATAAGATTTTAAATAACCGTTACTGTCAAAAGAATAGTAGCCACCTACTAAGCTGTCTCTCCCTTTGTCTCTAAACTCTAAAACTTTTCCATCGTCAACCTTAGTACCGAAAACTTTATTTCTATTCTCTTTTAAAAATTCTTTTATGGTAATATTACAATTCGCATTATAGCGAACACATGATACTAAAAAAGGAAATGGGAGTATAATATATTTTATTAATCTTTTCATTTATTGTTAATATGGATTTCGGGGAAAAGTATCTTTAGCAGGTTTATTAGTAAGTGTTGCGCGGTAAGGGTGAGTACTTTGAACTTCTATTGTACTAGAATCGTGCCTATCAAAAATTGTATTTCCAGGCTTTTGAAACATTGGATCTATAGTATTTGATGATGCACTAGCGTCCCTGGTATTTGATTGATTATTGTTTGAAAAATCTGATGATGTGCTCTCAGTATTATCACGAGCTTCATTATTTCCGCTTTTTTGATTTTCCATCTGTTTCCTGATTGCATCAGCCCATTTTTTTACTAAAGAAACAAATTTTTCTGGACCAGTTTTTTGAAGCGATTCTCTTTGGTTTCCCGCATTAAAGCCAGCCGCGTTATAATCTAAATAGTCCATAAGTTTTTTATAATCAACAGAATGAATTGGTCGATTTGGATCTGGTTTACTACCAAAACTTTCACTTCCGCTTCCCATTACAAAAAGCTGAGGCAAAGTCAGTCCCCATTTACTACCGTCAGAAGGAGCAGGTTTATGACAACTTTGATGTGTTGTAGTAGTTATTATTTGCATTGTCTTAGTTACAGCGCCTGCAACTTTTCCCACTTTTCCTGCTGTTCCCACAGCCGTTGTCGAGAACATTATTACATTACCTTTTCCTGCTGCACTCACCCAGCCTACAGCCCATTTACCAGCATTAGCACCTTTTTCAATTAAATGCATTGAAGCATTCATTCCGGCATTAGTGAAGTAAGCGGGACTGCAAATACCTGTACTGACGAACAGGAACTGCATATGAGGCATAACCATTGGGATGAGTAAGCCAATCATTACAAAGTCCAAAATGATTGTAGATGGTTATGTAGATGCAGCAGGCATAGGTAG
>WNFZ01006493.1_pt1 | contig 10565 bp, 13 predicted proteins | sample 5400081 | NCBI WGS metagenome assembly WNFZ01 (sample SAMN13153365, study PRJNA577476) | soil metagenome | isolation source: 80 cm soil or saprolite under grassland replicate 1 | place: USA:California | collected 2016-06-15
GCGCCGCATGGCCTGGCGCGCTCGCCGATCACTGGGCCGGCTGGCAATGTCGAGTTTCTGGCCTGGCTGGGCGGGCCGGGGCCGGCGCTGGATGTCGAGCGGGCGATCGCTGCGGTGTTAAAAAATGATGATCAGGTGTGAGCAGTCGGCGCTGCACATCTGATAAGCGGTCGCCTGTTCAGGCGCTACGCTGCATGCGGCAGCACAGCACTTTTAGATCTGTTGTTCGTTTTTTCGCTCGCAGAGCGAAAAAACGAACAACAAAAAGAAGGAAAAAGTACCGCTCCGAAAACCACACAAGCGGCGCCGCGTACATTGTGTAATCTGATAGAAGGAAAACCGATGCAACCACTCTCAATCGGCCTGATCGGCGATTACAGTCCATCCGTGCCGGCACATGTGGCCATCCCGCAGGCGCTCGATCTGGCGGCAGGCGCGCTGGGCTGCATTGTGCGCGCCGAATGGCTGCCGACCGAGCAGCTGCTGGATCGCGATCTGTCCGAGCGGCTCGCGGCCTTTGATGGGCTGTGGTGTGTTCCGGCCAGCCCGTATGCCAGTATGGACGGTGCGCTGAGCGGCATCCGGTTCGCGCGCGAGCAGGGCCGTCCGTTTCTTGGCACCTGTGGCGGCTTTCAGCATGCGTTGATCGAATATGCCCGCAATGTGCTGGGCCTGATCGACGCAGATCACGCCGAGTCGAACCCGGAGACGAGCTTGCCGCTGATGGTCGCGCTCGAATGCGCGCTGGTCGAGGCGACTGGGACGATCGTGCTGCAAGCTGGCTCACGCGTGGCCGCGCTATACGGCCAAAGCGAGGTGGTCGAGGCGTACCACTGCCGCTTTGGTCTGAACCCGCACTACGAGGCGCTGCTGACGGATACCGATCTGCGGATCTCCGGCCGCGATCTTGGTGGTGAGGTTCGGATCGTCGAATTGGAAGAGCATCCGTTTTATGTCGCCACGCTGTTTCAGCCCGAGCGATCGGCGTTCAAGGGCCACGCGCACCCGCTGATCACCGCGTACGTCGGCGCGGCCCTGACCTGGCGCGCGGGCGCACTGGCAAGCGCGGGAGCTGCCGCATGGAATGCCGGGTAGGCTGCGGCGCGTGCTGTATCGCGCCGTCGATCTCATCGCCGATCCCCGGCATGCCGGGTGGCAAGCCGGCCGGCGTGCGCTGCGCCCAACTGACCGACGACAACCGTTGTAAGCTGTTCGGCAGCCCCGATCGACCACTGGTGTGTGTCAGCCTGCGGCCATCGGCTGAGATGTGCGGGCAGACGAATGACGCGGCTCTGATCTACCTCACGCTGCTGGAAGATGTCACCGCGCCGCCAATTGTGCCGTAGTTGCCGTAACAATCGCGCTGCTGCCGCGCCGCGTGGAGGATGCTGTGGATATTCCTAGCCGGTCGCTCGACGAGCTCTTCGCCGTTTGCCGGTTTCTGGCCGATTTCCCATGCCGTTGGTGGCTCGGCGGCGGGTGGGCGATTGACGCCTGGTTTGGCACCCAGAGCCGCGAGCACGAAGATATCGAAATTTGTGTAGCACGGCAGGATCAGGATACTATTTTTGCATATTGCGCGGCGTGGCAGTTCTTCACGCCCGTGAACAACGAATGGGCATCGCTGCCGAGCGGCGAGCGGCTGGCCGCCCCGCGCTTTATGCTGCAACTGCAGCGCACACGACACACAATCGATCTGGTCGAAGGTATGCCGCCAACGTTTGAGTTCTTGCTGAATGAGGTCGCTGATGATCATAGGGACTGCGGCCATCCAAACCTCCCAGCATGTAACGCGGATCTGGCTGTTTCTGAAACCTGGCCTTCGTTCTCTATGCTATACTGGGCGGCAGAATCGCCAAATATCTCATAGCTATCAATTGCATACCTGATTGAATCTGCTTTGAGCCGCCAAACAAGCAAGTTGGCGCGTTGACGAAACAGCAGATTTCGGTATAATCTGTGTGTGCAAATTTTCACCTTGTGTTGAGTAATAAGCTTCATGGCGTTTAGCGCCAGGCCTTTGCAGTTACACCCGGTTGCTCGTTCGGTCTTTACACGATCGCTGGTTCACGGCAACCGCAGTAGTGGCCGCAAATCTGGTGTTGTTCGCTCTAGCAGGAGGTTCCATGCGGGCACCTCGCCACTCCTTTAGGCTGCCTGTGGTTTTGTCCCTGGTCTGTGGCTCGCTTGTGCTTGCCGCATGTGGCCAAGATCTCCCAGCCACCACCACATACCCAGCCGGCGACCACGCGCAGCGGATCTATGACCTGATGGTTCCGGTGTTTTGGGCGGCCCTGGGCGTGTTCGTGGTCGTCGAGGGGCTGCTGGTCTACTCGGTCTTCCGTTTCCGCCAGCGCGCCGAGAGCGACCCGATGCCCGCGCAGATCCACGGCAATACCCGGATCGAGATCATGTGGACGATCGCGCCGGCCTTGATCCTGCTGGTGATCGCGGTGCTGACGTTCCGTACCCAGGCCGAGAATGCGGTTCAACCAACCGACTCGATGAAGATTCAGGTCGTCGGCCACCAGTGGTGGTGGGAGTTCAAGTACCCCGATTCGAAGGTTGTGACCGCCAACGATGTCTACATCCCGACCGGGCAGGATGTCCAATTCCAGATGACCAGCGCCGATGTCATTCACGACCCATGGATGCCCAAGCTGGCGGGCAAGACCGACGCGATCCCTGGGCACACCACGCTGGTGTCGTTCAGAACCGAAAAGCCGGGGATTTACCGTGGCCTGTGCGCCGAATTTTGTGGCACCGAGCACGCCGTGATGCGCTTCCGCGTGGTCGCGGTGGCGCCGGAGGTGTTTCAGCGCTGGCTTCAGCAACACCAGCAGCCGGTTGGGCCAGCCTTCAAGCCGGCCACCACCGACGCGGCCCGGCTTGGCCAGGGCGACCCAGCGCGCGGTGAGAAAGCCTTCCTGAACGTCAAGAATCTGTGCATCACCTGCCACAAGATCGAAGGCTATAAGGAAGCGGTTGGGGTCGTCGGCCCGAATCTGAGCTACTTCGGCAGCCGTGAGACGATCGGTGCCGGCGCGCTGGCGAATACGCCGGAGAATTTGAAGCAGTGGATTCATAACCCCGGTGGCGTCAAGCCCGAGAATATCATGTCCACGGTGATCAAAGAAGGCATGATCTCTGATCAGGATATCGACGATATCGTCGCATTCCTGGAGAGTCAGACGATACCGATCGATAAGCCTGCCGCACAATAACGGATCTGGAGGGATCTATGGCGACCATACAGCGCCCGGTCGAACAGGCCGCCGCGGTCAAGCCGTCGAAGGAGCCAACCGGCTGGTCTTCCTGGCTCACGACCGTCGACCATAAAAAGATCGGGATTATGTATCTGGTGGTGGCGTTCTTCTTCTTCATCATCGGCGGCATCGAGGCCCTGCTGATGCGGATTCAGCTCGGCGCGCCGAATAACACGTTTCTTAGCCCCGAGGCCTACAACCAGATCTTTACGATGCACGCGACGACGATGATCTTCCTGGGGATCATGCCGTTGAATGTCGGCTTTGGTAACTTTGTCGTGCCGATTATGATCGGCGCGCGCGATATGGCTTTCCCGCGCCTGAACGCGCTGAGTATCTGGCTGTTCATCTTTGGCGGGTTGATGCTGTACTCCAGCTTTATCCTGGGCGGCGCGCCCTCGGCCGGCTGGTTTTCGTATGTCCCGCTCAGCAATCAGCCGTATTCGCCGACTCATGGGATGGACTACTGGATTATCGGCCTGACGGTCACCGGCGTGGCATCGATCGCCGGCGCGCTGAATTTTATCGTCACCATTATCAATCTACGTGCGCCCGGCATGAGCTTCAACCGCATGCCGCTGTTCGTGTGGATGACTCTGATTGTGTCGTTCTTGCTGGTGTTCGCGTTCCCGAGCCTGACCGTCGCACAGTTCGAGCTGTTTTTCGATCGGAACTTCGGTACGACCTTCTTCAAGCCATCCGGCGGCGACCCGCTGCTCTGGCAGCATCTGTTTTGGTTCTTCGGCCATCCCGAGGTCTACATCCTGATCCTGCCGGCGATGGGAGTTGTATCGGAAGTGCTGCCGACCTTCTCGCGTAAGCCGATCTTCGGCTATGCGTTCGTGGCCTACTCCGGCGTGGCGATCGGCTTCCTGGGCTTCACCGTCTGGGCGCACCATATGTTCGCTGTCGGGATGGGGCCGCTGATCAACGCGCTGTTCTCGGCTGGTAGCTTCCTGATCGGCGTGCCGACCGGCGTGAAGATCTTCAACTGGATCGCGACGCTGTGGCTTGGCAATATCCGGCTCAGGACGCCGCTGTACTTCGCGGTCGGCTTCGTGGCGATGTTTATAATCGGCGGTATCAGCGGCATCACGCTGGGCTCGCCGCCGATCGATGCGCAGCAGACCGATTCGTACTACGTCGTCGCGCATATCCACTATGTGCTGTTCGGCGGCTCGATCTTCGGCCTGTTCGCCGGCGCCTACTACTGGTTCCCGAAGATAACCGGACGTATGCTCAGCGAGCGCCTGGGTAAATGGCACTTCTGGCTGATGCTGATCGCCTTCAATATCACCTTCTTCCCGATGCATATCCTCGGCACCGAGGGCATGCCGCGCCGCTACTACACCTATGAAGCCAACATGGGCTGGGATTTGTGGAACCTGATCGAGACGATCGGCGCGTTCGCAATGGCCTTCTCGATCCTGATCTTCACCTGGAATGTGCTGGTCAGCCTGCGCGCCGGCCAGATCGCCGGGGACGACCCGTGGGATGCCGCGACGCTGGAGTGGTCGACGAGCTCGCCGCCGCCAGTGTACAACTTCGCGAAGATCCCGACGATCTACAGCCGTCGGCCGCTGTGGGATACCAAGTATCCCGATCTGGAGATGGCGCACGCGCCGGGGGCGGTAGTGCTCAGGCGCGGCGAAGCCGTGCAGCGCGAGCGCGAGCGGGTCGGCCAGCACGACAGCCAGGAACCGATTCATCTGCCGTCATCCACCTACGGGCCGCTCATTGTAGCATTTGGCATTACCGTCGCGGCGTATGGCGGGGTGTATGTGGCTAGCTCCGGCGGGCTATCGGCGATCGGCTGTGTGATCGGCCTTCTGATTATGGGCTACGGTGTTGTGACTTGGATCCGCTCGTCGCAGGCCGATTTGCCGCATTAATGAGGGTATAGGGAACAGGGAACAGGGAACAGATAACTCATTCGCTGTGCCCTGTCCCCTATCCCCTGTATCCTAAGTAAGAGGAGCAACGTATGAGCGAACATGCCACCGCCACCCACGCCGCGCCGGCCACGCACGCGGCCCACGACAGCGGCCATGGCACATCGCTGGGAGTCGATAGCCGCAAGATGGGCGTCTGGACCTTTATTGGCTCAGAGACGCTGTTCTTCGCGGCGCTGATCGTCACCTACCTGATCTACAAGCCGCGTAATCTGGCGGCCGGTGGCCAGGATCCGAAGGAGTTTCTGGGCATCGCCGTGACCAGCGTGCTGGCGGCGATCCTGCTGGCAAGCAGCCTGACCATGGTGCTGGCGCTGGCCGCGATCCGCCGGCACGATACCCGCCAGTTTCGAATCTGGCTGCTAGCAACCGCCGGGCTGGGGCTGTGCTTTCTGAGTGGGCAGGCCTATGAGTTCACCAAGCTGATCTCCGAGGGTGTGACTTTCGGCAGCAGTATGTTCGGGACGACATTCTTTGTGCTGACCGGCTTCCACGGCACACACGTGGCGATTGGTGTGACCTGGCTGCTGTCGGTGTTCACAAAAGTCTGGCGCTACCCCGACGCGCCTGGGAACGACATGGATGTCGAGCTAGGTGGCCTGTACTGGCACTTTGTCGACCTGGTCTGGGTGGCGATATTCACGCTGATCTACCTGCTGCCTGATTCTATTTAGAAGGAGCGCGACGTTATGGCCGAGGCACAAACCACACAATCGCACTCGGAGTCGACTCGCTTCTACTGGATGGTCGCCGCCGTGCTGACGGCGATCACGGTCGTGGAAGTGGCAGTGACATTGATCCCTGGAATTCCGCACCTGTTGCTAGTGGCGATCCTGCTGATATTGGCGGTGATCAAGGGCGCCGGTGTGGTGATGTTCTTTATGCACCTGCGGGGCGATGCGCGGGTATACCAATTGCTGTTTATCGCACCGCTTACGCTTGCGTCGAGCATGATCATAGTCTTCTTGGCGATCTTCTCAAATTATGTGGGGATCGGCGGCTGACGCGTGACAAGGTGACAAGATGACAAGATGACCATTTGCTCGTCATCTTGTCATCTTGTCATCTTGTCAGGAGTTAGATCGGTGTACACCTGGAACTGGGAGCCGAGCATTCTGATCGGGCTGGCGCTACAGGTTGGCGCGTACCTGGCCTGTATCGGGCCGCTGCGTGGCCGCTTCCCCGGCGCGGCAGCGGTGCCGCAGGCGCGCATGCAGATGTTCCTGCTGGGCTCGCTGGTGCTGTTTATCGCGCTTGTATCGCCGCTCGATACGCTGGGCGACCGCTACCTGCTCTCGGCGCATATGCTGCAGCACATGCTGATCACGCTGGTGGCGCCGCCGCTGCTGCTGATCGGCACGCCGCCCTGGATGTTCCGCCCGCTGCTGAGGTTGCCGCTGGCTTTGCCGATCGGCCGCTGGCTGACCAACCCGCTGGTCGCATTCCTCTGCTACAACATCACCTTTTCGCTCTGGCATGTGCCGCGCTACTATGAGGCGACGCTCCAAAGCCTGCCGATTCATATTGTCGAACATGTGCTGTTTTTTACCACGGCCGCGCTGATGTGGTGGCCGATCTTCAGCCCGCTGAATGAGCTGCCGCGCCTGCCCGACCCACTGCAATGCTTATACCTGTTCTTCGCCTCGCTCCCACCGACGATCCTGGGTGCGCTGATCACCTTCTCCGACTCGATCCTCTACCCGACCTACGCCCGCGCGCCACGCGTCTGGGGACTCTCGCCCGAGATCGACCAGCAGGCGGCCGGGCTGATCATGTGGATCCCCGGCGCGCTGGTGTTCCTGCTGGTGCTGACGATCGTCTGGTTCCGCTGGCTCGGCCGCGACGACTACGAGCAGAGCCAGGATGTGCAGCCAGTGCTGCGGTAGGCAGTGCTTGCCTCCCGTATACGAGCGGGCGCTGCCCTCGCGCTCCAGCTCGCGCTGTGTAGCGGACTTGCGAGCCGGCTTTGCCCCTCGCGCTCCCCGCTGGATGTAGGTGCGATCTTGCGAGCGGGCTCTACACCCAGAGGGTACCCGTCGCGCTCCCCGCTGGGGGCGTAGCATGCCCCCAGACCCCCTGCAATGGAGGCCGGATCGTGTTCAGCGTCCGTAGTCATGCCTCTGTTACCAAGGGGCGACTCGTCAGCCAGAGGCATGACAGCAATGCGGTCGGAATGCGAAGACGCTTCTTTAGTGGGGATCCAAGGGGCGGGCGGCAGCCCCTGGCCGGTTCACCCCCATGTGCGTGGGGACGGCGGCGCGGGTGCGGTAGATCATGGACGGCGCTCCGGTTCACCCCACGTGCGTGGGGAAGGCTCAAATCCAGAGACAGTGCGATCTGAGCGTGAGAACGCTTCATACGTCTCTGGTGAGAAGAGATCGAGGTAGTAGGCCATCGCTTCCCCTATGCAATGAGGGCGGACATATACGCCTGTGAGCAATCCAGGGCAGCTTCGCCCTATATGGAGAACGTTTGGTTCGACAAAGAGAAACGCCGTGATAGCTGGTTCGCGATCATGGCGTTCTGTTGCAGTATAGCGTATGCGTCAATGGGCATCAACGCCTGCCAACAGTGGTGGTACCGACAGCCCTACCAAAGGTCGGAAACGCCGCTTCGGTGGCGCTGTGTGCCAGGCTCACCTGTGCTATTGCGGCTTCGCTTGGATGACTTCCATGCACGCAGGGTGCTGTTCGTCAGTGCGATGGGAAGGATTGGAACGGCTCCGGATACTCGCGTAGCTCACGCCGTTGGTCGAGACACACCACTTCGACATCGGCCTCCACGATCACGTCGCTGTCGCGCTCGATGCGTTGCCGGAACAGACCTCGAAAGGCGGATGGCAGTGAAAACGTTGTGATGACCGTGATCGTATCGCCGAGTTCCGCAGGCTTCCGAAAGCGAATGGTCAGGTTATAGACGACAAAATAGTAGCCATCCGCGTTCCAAGCACGAATCGGGCGCCCCAGCTGATCGACAAACTCGGTGCGCCCGCGTTCCAGGTATTTGAGGTAGTTGGCGTAATACACCACGCCGAGACTATCCGTATCCTCGTAATAGACCTTGTAATTGACGCGATGGTCCATAGCACCCGCACCTCCATATGTGGCCAATATGCGCGGGCGCAGTATACCATAGGGCCACCTCCATGCCCTCAGGCGCGACGTTCGAGGGCAGAGGGGTCAAAACGCAAAAGATTGATAAGCACCCGCTCTATTGGATGTCCATCGCATTTTGCTTTCGCTTGTGGGATAACCTTCGGTAGAAAGAACAGCGAGGCGCGCTGATACCTCAATGCCTAGCCCCATAGCTACGCTGTCTTCTTCGGTCTGCCGCCGCGCTTCTTCGGTGCAGGCGCTGATTCGATAACTGGTTCTGGTGCAGTAGGCACAACTACCGCAGGAGCAATTGCAGCAGGTACCACTTCAGCTTCCCCATTCTCGTGAGCGACAATCTACACAACGTGCTTGTCTGCACAACTGCACCTATGTCTGTGTCGCTAGAAACATCAGGATAGCGGTATTGACTGCGTCTGGTTCTTCAACCGTCGCGGTATGTCCCGCGCCAGGAATGATCGTCAATTGTGAGTGTGTAATCCGCTCGTGTATGCGTTGTGCGGTAGCTGGCACCGTCGCCACATCCTGATCCCCAACCAGTATCAGCGCGGGTGCCGTGATCGCGGGTAGCTCGTCGTACACGCCCTTCCGTGCGATGACACCGCTCGTTGCGTGCGTAATACCAATACGATCGTTGGCGAACAGCTGTCGCCGCCATTCCGCGCGCTCCTGCTGGCGCGTGGTGTCAGTGAGGAACTTCTGCCCAAACATAATCGACATAACCGGATTGGCAACCAGCTTAAAGCCAAGCCAGCGCGCCACAACATTCAGCATGCGATACTTGGGAATGTTTGCTTCCGGCTCGGGATCAGCGCTGGTTCCAATCAAGATCAGGGATGTGATGCGATCGGGATGCCGTGCTGCCAGCCGGATGCCAATAAAGCCCCCCATCGACAAGCCAACAAAATGACATGTCTCGATATGCAGCGCGTCCATTAGAGCCAGGGTATCGGCATACAAGGTTTCCATATCATACCCGTCGCGTGTCACTGCGCTCTGTCCCTGACCACGCCAATCAAAGGTGATACAACGATACCGTGATTGAAACATGTCGACTTGCTTGGCGAACATCTTTCCACTCCAAAGCAAGCCGTGGGCGAAAAGCAGCGTTTGTGGGCCAACCCCATATTCCTCATAATACAGGCGCGCATCATTCACCACGATATGCGGCATCGGCAACTCCTCTTCCATAGCATTCGGGAGGCTATCGTAACGCCGATGCTACAATCGTGCAACGTCAAAACAGCACCGCCCTGGTACCGCTGTGGGCTCACCAGAGACTCCAGGACGCACGAAAGGTAGCGCACTTGACTTCCAAGTAGGGGGCAGAATCGGTTTACAGTGAGAAGGAGCTTTTACCGCGCCAATACGCGATTCGCATAAAAGTGTAAAGCCACCAGAACGATTGTGCTGGAATGGATGATTGGGAAGACTCGAATGAGGCTATCTTTACGGAAATGCTTTACACTCAATTGTGGAGATTGCCTATAAGCAGGCAAAATACGCCCATGCTTGTAAGGAAGAACAATAAGCGGCATAATCCGAAAGTTTCGGATTCTCTTTTCCTTAATAGAGGTCAAGAATAACCGGGGCGGTAACAGCTTGGTACATGACAGATGAAAGCATAGCAGCGATCTGTTCCAGGCACAACAGCGCCCACCCTGCAACATGGCAGCACGGAGTGGGCGTTGTGCTCTCACATGACAGCTAGAGGAGAGATGTATGCCGTCTCGTTGCTTCAGGCCGTCGTTCGCCAGAAGTGGGGTGCCAGAATCGCCAAATATTAAACTTCCGTACTGCCGGCATGGTGTCTGCTAATAAGTCAGGCCAATCGAGATGTCCAGCTATACGTTTGATCAGGCTGTGTTTCGCCGCAGATGTTGCTTGACCTCGCCGCGCAGATACAATGGCCCCAAGCAATACATCTGAAAGTTGGACACCTGGGGTTGCTTTGCTGTCAACCGTGCGAAGGGAATGAATGACATTCATGCCTCTGAGATGTACATCTTCGTTCAGCATTCGGCGCAAAATGATTTCTGCTGCTTCGTCAGCTTTCGCATAGGACGATGGAAGCGGATCTACACGAATTCGGTACTGCTTTCCAGGCGCAGCAAAGCGTTTAATTTTGTTGGTAAGCAGCATCACAAAGTGCTTACGGCGGGCCAGATCCCAACTATTCTGGTGGTAGCTCAGATCGACTTGTGGTTTTCCGATAAGCAGACAATGAAACATTA
>WNFZ01006495.1_pt1 | contig 10562 bp, 8 predicted proteins | sample 5400081 | NCBI WGS metagenome assembly WNFZ01 (sample SAMN13153365, study PRJNA577476) | soil metagenome | isolation source: 80 cm soil or saprolite under grassland replicate 1 | place: USA:California | collected 2016-06-15
CGTGCGTGACGATCACCGCCCTCACGGGCAAGGATGAGATCTCGAACGTCATCGTCCCGAACGGGACGCCCGGCTACGAGATCTCGAAGCCGATGAAGAAGCTCGGGTGGCGCGCGTCCGACACGCGCGAGCTGTCGTTCAAGGACTGCGCGGTCCCGGAGGGCAATCTGCTCGGCCCGCGCGGAAAGGGCTTCCAGCAGTTCCTGGAGATCCTCGACGGGGGGCGCATCTCGGTCGCCGCGATGGGCGTCGGGCTCGCGCAGGGCGCCTACGATCTGGCCTATGCGTATGCGCAGGAGCGGCGGCAGTTCGGCCAGCCGATCGCGCGGTTTCAGGCCGTCCAGTTCCGGCTCGCGGACATGGCGACGGAGATCGAGGCCGGACGGACGATGGTGTACAAGGCCGCCTGGCTGAAGGACCAGGGACGCGACTTCGCTCTTGCAGCTGCGCAGGCGAAGCTCTACACCGGAGAGCTGTCGCACCGCGCCGCCAACTGGGCCCTCCAGATCCACGGTGGCTACGGCTACATGGACGAGTACGCGATCTCGCGGCTCTACCGCGACCAGAAGATCCTCGAGATCGGCGAGGGCACCAATGAGGTCCAGCGCATGGTGATTGCACGACACTTGGGTCTGTAGCCGGACTCACCATGGCACGGTGTCAGACACCCGGCCGTGGCTGAAAAGACAGCGCCGCGAAGTGAAGCCGGGGGCGCGTTGTCACCCCTCCCGTGACACTCCCGTTGCGCTCCCGTCACACCCACGGCGCGGTGTCTGACACCGGGACGTGGCCGGTCAGGGCCTGGGCGGTTTGATCCGTCGTGGAGCGTTGAACGTCGTGTACCGGTGCCTCATGAAGTGCGCGGCCGCTGTCATCTGCAGTTCGCGCGGGAGAAGCGTGCGGCGGTCGAGCCGGAGCGTGAACCACACGGGATTCACCTTCATGAACGACACGACGTAGGTGGACCTCGTCGTCTCGAGCACGAAGGCGTTCCTCACCGGACCCGCCCAGATCGGCTCAGGCTGCGGTGTCGGATCCTGCGGTGACGCCACCCAGTCGCCGCCGCGCACGCGGTCCCAGCGCCGCGCCCCGATGATGATCCCGTCAGCCCCACCCCGGATCCGGTACTCCAGGCGATTCGGCCGCTCGAGGATGAAGTCGGCGATAACGCGGTTCCGCGGGCTCGACGCAAGCCGCTCGACGTAGTCGATGCTGCGCAAAGCGCGAAAGGCACGCGTCCCCCGCGCGACGAGCGCACCGGCCGGACGGACCTTCGCCGGGACGCGAAACGCGAGCTTCCGCCCGTCGACGGAGACGGTCACGCGGCGAACCGGTGAGACGAAGGCGCCGTAGCAGCCCGGTCCGCACGTGCGGGTCTGAACACCGCCGATCTTCACCGAGAGACCGTTGACACCCTTGCCGTCCGGGCCCAGCACGATCGCCTCTGCTCCCGGTGGATGCAGAGCCAGCGCGACCGCGAGCTCACCGTCCTGCCGGGCCTGCACGATCATCTCCTTCGCTGGCAGCGGCGGTGGCCCCTTGGCCTGCGGAGCAACGGCCGCTGACGCCGCCCGGTCACGGCCGGGACGAAGATCCGTCAGCAGCGCCACGGCCGCAACGAGTCCGGCGAACAGCACGAGCTCGGCAGCGACGCTCCGGCGCAGTCCATGAAGCGAGAGCCGGGGGACGAGCCGATAGCGGTTGACCCAGCCGATCGCGACCAGCACCGTGAGGAGTCCGGTCTTGACCAGGAGCACACGTCCGTAGCCGGTCGACCAGAGCTGGCTGACGGAGTCGAGCTCCGAGAGCGCGCGAACCACGCCGGTCGCCGCGAGCACGAGCACGGAAACGAGCGCGAGGTTGGAGAAGCGCCGGAGAATCGCGGCGCGGTCGCCTCGAGCTCTAAGCGCGAGCGCGAGTGCGACGAGACCGCCCAGCCAGAGCGAAGCAGCCCCAACGTGGAGGAGATCTGCGACGACCTCGATCCAGGACCGGCCTCGGTCCAGCGCATGGCCGGCGAGCGACGGCGCCGGCAGCAGCACGAGCGCGGCGGCAAACGCAAGCGGCTCCAGCCGCGGATATACGGGGGCGACGGCGGCGAGGAGCGCGCCGACGCCGGAGACGATCGCGGCGAGCGCCATCACCGTCCCGAACCGCGTCGAGACGGACACGTCGTGGAGGACTCCCGAGACGCCGACGAAGACGAGCAGAAAGGCACCGAGGAGCAGACGAACCGGCACCGGCCCGACCGCGAGCCTGAAGAAGGCCGCGCCCACGGCAGTCAGTAGACCTCCGAAGAAGAGCAGCCGCGAGACGACATCCTGTGCGCTCGGCCCGTTGTCCACCGATAGTGCGGCGGTCGGCGGGGGGCGCCCCGCCCCCACGCCGAAGGTCGTCACACCCTCGATCGTGTGGCCGTCATCCGAGAGCACGCGCCAAAGGACGGTGTAGTTGCCGTCCGCGAGACCGGCGCGAAGGGGCACGACGAGCACGCGGCCACCGACGACACGCGGCTTCCCGGCAAGCACCGAGCCGTCGCCGTTGCGGATCGCCTTCGTCCCCGACGCGACACGCACGTCGTCGTCGAAGACGAAGCGGACGGTCGCCGGCGCAGCCGCCAGCGCGGCGCGGTCCGCCGGCTGACTCCGCACGAGGCTCGCATGGGCCCATGCGCTCGAGGGGAGCGCCAAGGCGCAGAGGGCGGCCAGAAGAAGGGCCCGGCAGGGCACGCTTCAAGAAAGCTAGCGGGAGGCAGTGTTAGCTTCCTCCGTGTGCTCTTCCGCCAGTTCGTCGACGACGATCTCGGCTGCGCCTCCTACCTGATCGGGGATCCCACCACCGGCGAAGCATTCGTCGTCGATCCGGCATACGCGATCGAGCAGTACGTCGGGGCGGCGGACGACGAGGGCGTCCGGATAGTCCGCATCCTCGAGACGCACACGCACGCCGACCACGTCTCCGGACACGGCAGGTTCGCCCTCGAGCACGGCCTTCCGGTCTCCGTCCATCCGGTCGCAGAGCCCGAGTTCGCCTTCGAGGCGCTGGAGGACGGACAGGTCCTCGACGCGGGATCCGTTCCTGTCCGTGTCATCCACACGCCGGGTCACCGGCCGGAGCACTGCGCCTTCGTCGTCGACGATCGCCTCGTCCTCACCGGCGACTCGCTATTCGTCGGCGACGCCGCACGGCCCGACCTCGCCATCAACGCGGACCAAGGCGCCGAGGGCCTGTTTCACTCGCTCCAGCGGCTGACGCAGCTCTCCGACGCGTATGAGGTCTATCCCGGCCACGTCGCCGGATCGCTGTGCGGCGCCGCGATGAGCCCCGCCCGCTCGTCGACGATCGGCGACGAGAAGCGCACGAACGTGGCGCTCGCGTACGGGGATGCGCAGGCGTTCATCACTGCCGCGGCTTCGCTCTCCACGCCGCGTCCGCCGACCACGGCTCGGGTCGTCGCGCTCAACAAGGGGCCGTTCGTCGCAGCGCCGGCCCCGCTCGAGCGGCTCGCCGAAGCGGGTGACGCCACCCTCCTCGACGTGCGCACGACCGACGCCCACGCGGCGGGCCACGTCCACGGCGCCTTCAACGTACCGGTCTCGGGCTCGTCGTTTGCGACGCGGGCCGGCTTCGTCCTCGACCCCGACGAGCGGATCGTCCTCCACGCGTCCGACGAGAACGAAGCGCAGCGGGCGGCGCGCGGCCTTCGCTCCGTCGGCTTCCTCGACCTGGCGGGCTACGTGACCGGCGTGGAAGCGCCCGAAAGACTGGATCCGGTCGACATCGCGGAGCTGGAGCGGCTCCTCGATGCGGGTTCGGTGCAGGTGCTGGACGTGCGAGAGAAGTCCGAACGCGATGAGGGCTACATCCCCGGGTCGATCCACATCCCGTACCGGCTGCTGCGAGCGGCCGGCCCCGACGGAATCGATACGTCGAAGCCGGTCGTGACGATCTGCGAGTCCGGCACCCGGGCATCGATCGCCGCGAGCCTGCTCACGGCAGCGGGAGTGGAGGCGCGGCCGGTCCTGCACGGCGGCGTCGACGACTGGAAGGGTCAGACGGTGTCGTTCAGGCGCTGCGGCTCAGGCTGACACGGCGAGAAGCACCTCGCCCATGTTTACGGCGATCCGCACCTGGATGGAATCTCCCTCGCGCGCCAGTCGCGGATCGCGAGGGCGGCTCACCGCAGGCGCTCGACCGTGTAGCCCTGCTCTTCCATCGCGGCCAACAGCCGCCGGCAATGCTCCTCGTCGCGGGTCACGAGCGTCAACTCGACCTCGGTCTCCGTCACCGGTATCTCCATCCCTTCGCGGTGATGCTCTACGGCGATGACGTTGCCGCGCTCCTCGGCGACGAGCGAGAGGAGCTTGATCAGCTCGCCGGGACGATCCGCCAACTGCGTACGGACGACGAGATAGCGGCCGGCAACGGTCAACCCATGTCTCATCACGGAGATGAGCGTCGTCGGGTCGATGTTGCCGCCCGAGAGAACCGGAACCGCCGGGCCCGACCCGCCGGCCTTGCCTGCGAGGAGCGCGGCGACGCCGACGGCGCCGGCTCCCTCGACCACGAGCTTCGCGCGTTCCAGGAGCAGGACGATCGCTTCGCTGATCTCCTCGTCCGTCACTGCCACGATGTCGTCGAGCAGATCCTCGAGCAGCGGCATCGTGAACTCGCTCGGGACCTTGACCGCGATGCCGTCCGCGATCGTGTAGCCGCCGAGGCCCGCCTGCACGCCGACGATGCCTACCTCCGGCCGGAGAGCCCGGAACGCAATCGCGATTCCGAGAGCGAGTCCCCCGCCGCCGACCGGAATCAGCACCGTTTCCACGTCAGGCACCTGTTCCGCCAGCTCGAGCCCGATCGTTCCCTGTCCCGCGATCACGAGCGCGTCCTCGTACGGGTGGATGAACGTCGCGCCTGTGTCCTCGACGTCGGCGAGGGCGGCGGCCAGCGCCTCCTCGAAGTAGGCACCGGCCATCCGCGTCTCTGCCCCGTAGTTCCGGCAAGCCTCCACCTTCGCCATCGGCGCGTCGAGCGGGACGTAGATGCGCGCGTGCACGCCGAGCTCGCGTGCGGCCCAGGCGACGGCCTGGCCGTGGTTGCCCGCGCTTGCCGCAACGACGCCGGCTTCCCGTTCCTCCGGCGAAAGCGTCGCGAGCTTGTTGACGGCGCCGCGGATCTTGAACGCGCCCGTACGCTGCAGGTTCTCGGCCTTCAGTCGGACCTCGCGGCCGCAGCGCCGCGAAAACGTCTCCGACAGATAGATCGGCGTTTGCTCCGCGATCCCCTGGATGCGCGAGCGCGTCTTTTGGATGTCAGCGAGTGTCGGTGCCGTCCGTTGCGTCGTCAATCTTGAACACCTTTTGAAGGATCTCACGCACGACCGTCAGAGGATCGAGCTCGCGCCGCTGCACCTCGTCGAGCAGCCGCCGCAGCTCCGGATCGTCGGCCACCGCCCGCTCGAGGTGCGCCTTCGCGCGACCCGACGCGACGGCGAAGACTTCGCCCGCCAGATTCTTGCGCCGCCGCTCCTCCAGCCGCCCCTCCGACTCGAGGTGTGCCCGGTGCTCCTCGATCTTCGCCCAGAGCTCGGGAACGTTCTCCCCGCGTGTGGCGTCGGTGAGCACGATCGGCGGTCGCCAGGAACGGTCACGGTCGAGCGAGAGGATCGAGCGCACCTCGTTCAGCATCGTCTTCGCCGCCGGATGATCCATCTTGTTGACCGCGATCACGTCAGGGATCTCCATGATCCCCGCCTTGAGCGCCTGCACCGAGTCACCGGAGCCCGGCATCAGCACGAGCACGACGGTGTCGGCGATCCCGATCACCTCGACGTCGCCCTGGCCGGCGCCGACCGTCTCCAGGAAGACGAGCTCCTTCCCGGCCGCGTCGAGCACGAGCAGGGCCTGCAGCGTCGCCTCCGCGACCCCGCCGAGGTGCCCGCGCGTGCCCATCGAACGAATGAACACGTCCGGATCGAGGAAGTGGTCGGAGAGGCGGATGCGATCGCCGAGGAGCGCACCCTGCGAGAAAGGGCTCGACGGGTCGACGGAGATCACGCCGATCGTGCGCTCCTGCCCCCGCACGTGCCGAATCAGGGACGAGATCAGGCTCGACTTGCCCACTCCCGGCGGGCCGGTGACGCCGACGGCGTAGGTCCGGCCGGTCTCCGGATAGAGGTCGCGCACCACCTCGTACGAGAGCGGATCGGAGTTCTCGACGAGTGAGATCGCGCGCGCGAGCGCGCGCCTGTCGCCCGCGCGCACGCCCGCGGCGAGCGACTCGCGCGTCCAGTCCCGCCGCGGCACCTAGGCTGCCTCGGCCTCGGCCGGCTGCTCGGCCACCTGCGGCACCGTGCGCGCCAGCGCGTACGCCACCAATGCCGCGAACGCGAGCACGATGCCGACGCCGCCGAAGACCCATCTCGGCCCCACACTGTCGGTCAGCGGACCCGCAACGACGAAGCCGATTCCGTACACCGCGTAATTGACGCTCATGATCACGGTGAAGACACGCCCGCGGATCTCGTCCGGCGCGCCGCGCTGCACGAGCAGCGAGTTGCACACGATCGCGGTGCCGTTACCGATTCCGGAGAGGACGAAGCACGGCAAGGCCACCCAGACGTTCGGCGCGATCGCCGCGACACCGAGTCCGACCGCCTGGAGCAGGATGCTCGCCGCGTAGACGTTCCCGACCGATCGCCGCTCGACCCACGTTCCCGCGCCGAAGCTTCCGATCGCAAGGCCGAGTCCGATGCACCCGAAGATCAGCCCATAGCCCAGGTCACCCGCGGAGAACGAGTCCTTCGCGAGGAAGACCTGGGCCGTGTTGGCCGAAGCAACCGCTCCGAGCGCGATCGTCCAGACGATGAGCACCGTCAGCAGCGGCCGCGTGTTGACGACGCGCGTGAATCCCTCACCGAGATCGCGCAGATGACCGTGGCTGACGGCGATGGCGCCCTGCAGACGCCGTGCCGGAATCCGGATGACGAGCACAGCTGAGACGAGGAACGAGACAGCGTTGATCCAGTAGGCGACGTCCGGCTCCCACGCAGCGACGAGCGCCCCGCCGATCACCGGCGCGACGGTCCAGCTGACGTTCTCACTGGTCTGGATCAGCGAGTTGGCGCGCGCGAGCTCGGCCTCCTCGACGAGATTCGGGAGGCCTGCGTACACCGCCGGACGGAAGAAGCCGGTCGCGAGTCCCGCGATCCCGGCGAGGGCGACGATGGCGCCGGCCGATCCCGCAAATGGCAGCGCGCAGAAGACCGCGCAGCGTACGAGATCGGACACGATCATCAAACCACGGCGGGAGAGGCGGTCGAGCAGAGGTCCGAACATGAGTCCGACGGCGACTGCGGGCAGAAATTCGACGACCATCAGGGCGCTCACCCACGGCCCCGAGTCGGTACGGTCCTTGACGTCGATGACGAGCGCGACCGTGGCGAGCAGCGTGCCGAGGCTCGAGCCGAGCGTGGCGAAGAAGAGCAGGCGAAAGCCGGGCGCAGTACCGAGGAGGCTCAGCTGGCGGCGGAGGCCCTTCACCCCGCCGAAAGTCTGTCAGGAAGCCGCGGCGGCCGGCCTGATTCGTCCGAGCGCTTCACGAAGAAACGCGTGCTCATCGGGAGTCCCGACCGTGACACGGATTGCGCGTGGTGCGCCGAACCCCGCGAGCGGACGCACGATCACCCCCTGCCGCAACAGTGCGTCGAAGAGCAACTGCGCGTCTTCGCCGAGCTCGACGAAAAGAAAGTTGCCGACCGCAGGTGGGGTGACCTGGTAGCCCGCCTCGCGCAGGACTCGCTCGAGCTCGGCGCGCCCCTCGGCGTTGAGCTTGCGCCGCCGCGCGAGCTCGTCTGCCGCGTCGATGCTCGCGAGCGCAGCCTCCTGCGCCGGGGTGGTGAGATCGAAGGCACGCCGCGTCTTCCCGAGCGCCGTCACGAGGTCCTCCGGTCCGACGCCGTAGCCGATACGCAGCCCGGCGAGCCCGTAGATCTTCGAGAACGTGCGCAGCACGATCACGCGGCGTCCGGTCTTGAAGTACTCCTCGATACCGTCGGCGTAATCAGGATCGTCGATGTACTCGAAATACGCTTGGTCGAGCACGGTGACGACGTGATCGGGAACACGTTCGAAGTACGCGTCGAGCTCCGCGCGCGTGCTCATCGTCCCCGTCGGGTTGTTCGGATGGCAGACGTAGACGAGCTTCGTGCGGCGTGTGACGGCGTCGAGCAGCCCGTCGAGGTCGTAGCGGCTGTCCTGCAACGGCACGCGCACGACCGCGGCACCGAGCTTGAGTGCATAGATGACGTAGCTCGGGAACGACGGCCAGCCACACACGATCTCGTCGCCCGGATCGAGCACCGCTTGCGAGATTCCGTCGATAAGACCGTCCGCACCGGCGCCGACCGCGACCTCCTCGAAACGGACGCCCTGTTCTTCCGCCAGTGCCGTGCGCAACCGATACGCGCCGCCGTCGGGGTAGCGGTTCAGCTCGGGGTCGCTGCGCGCGAGCGCGGCAAGCGCCTGCGGAAACGGGCCGTACGGGCCTTCGTTGGACGCGAGCTTGACGACACGCTCGAGCCCGAGCTCGCGCCGAACCTCTTCGACCGGCTTGCCCGGTTCATAGGGAATGATCCCCTCGAGCGCCGGCCGCAGAAAGCCGGCGGGAACGTCTCCCACTACGAACTGGGAGATGTCGTCTCGTCCGACTTCTTGCGCCAGAACCAGAGTGCCCCGCCGATCGCAGCAAAGATCGAGGCGATGGCGGACTTGTTCAACCCGGCGTGCTCCCCGCTCCCGGGCACGGCCTCACGAGCCTTCCGCTTCCCGACCTTCTTGGCGACCTTCCAGACGCCCCAACCGAGGACCGCGTTGCGTCGATTGAAGATTCCCATGTCTTCTCCTTTCGCAGCCAGCCTACGCCAAGCGCACGAAGAGAGCCGGAGGCTAACGCACGCGAAGCGGCGTTAGCCGCAGGCGAACTGGCGCGGGCGGGGACGCTTCGGCGCCACCGCCCGCGCATCACGACGAAGACGCCCAGACCCATCTGGGGCGAGGACCAGTCGACGCGCGGAGGCGGGACCGCGCTCCCGCTGTAGCGCATACGACCACCGGCCTTGCCGACCCGAGAAGCAGGGGGTACGCGGGGGAACCATGGGTTCCCCCGCGAAAGAGGCCTCGGGGCCCGCGGGCGGCATGACCCCGAGGCTGGGGACGAGGGCACGTCCACCTTGGAAGACTCCGGCCGGCCCGATTCCTTGCGCGGGATTGCGGGATTTACGGGTGGCGGGGCGGCTTGGCGTCGAAAGGCCCTGGGAGGTGGCGCTTCGACTTCTTCGTCTTCGCCTTGCGATGGGAAGTCACAGGCGCGGCCGGATGGGACCGATGGGGCTGGTGAGCGACCTTGACGTGGCGCGCAGCGACGCTCGCGTCCCCGGCATAACGAGTCTTCTGGTGGCCGCGTCCGACCGCATGGCCTTTCGCGTGTTCCCTGCTCTTTCGCTGCCCCGGAGCGGCTTTCTTGCCGTGGCCCACCTTGTGCTCGACCGGTGTGGCGGCCGGAGGCATGTGCTCGCGCGGCGCGGGAACGGCCGCGTCCGGCGGGACGGCCGCGACGACAGGAGTCTCAGGCGCCGCCGTCGCAGGCTTCGCCTTCTGAAACGGCGAGTGGCGAACGCCCTCATAGCTCGCGCCGCCGATTACGAGGCCGGCGGTGACGGCGGCTGCGGCCTTGATCGCGAGGCCGGTCCCGACCGCAGCTCCGCCGCCGAAGAACGAGGCGAGCGAGCTCGGGACGGGCGCGAGCGCAAGCGTCTTGAGCGCGCCGCGCTGCGCCCGCTGCCGACGCGCGAAGGTGGCGCATTCGCCGCATTCCCGCAGGTGAGCACGGAGCTGCGCCTTCTCCTGGCGCGGCAGGCGATTATCGAGCTGGCGGGAAATCGCGAACTCCGCTTCGCCGCACGTCAAGGAGCCCTCGAGCTGCTCGCGGAGCGCGCGTCGGGCGCGGAAGATGAGCGTCTCGACGGCGCTCGTGGAGAGGTCGAGGATCTCAGAGATCTCGGCATACGAGCGGCCCTCGAGCTCGCGCATCACGAGCGCGGCGCGCTGATTGAAGGCGAGGTGGCTGAGCGCGCGGCGGATGTCCTCGCCGGTCGGGGCGTCGTCGTCGACGAGTGAGTCCGCGATGTCGTCCTCGAACGAGACCTCGGCTGGGCGGCGTGCGGACTGACGGAATCGCTGGCGACAGACGTTGTGGGCGATCGCGATCAGCCAGTTCTGCGGCTTTTCTGGCCGGTTGCCCTTTTCCGCATAGGCGCGGTAGGCGTTGAGGAAGGTCGTCTGGGTGACGTCCTCGGCATCTGCAGGATTGCGCATGACGGCAAGCGCGTACCGGTACACGTCGCCGACGTGCCGCCTGTACATCCGCTCGAAGGCCCGGTCCGCGCGAGGCCTCTGCGCCAGCAGGGGCGTCATGCCCTAGTAGATACCCGTTTCGCCGGAATCTTGCGGCCCCGTGCGGGTGATGGACTTAAGGCAACGCGGGTGGTGGCGGAGGTGGCG
>WNFZ01011660.1_pt1 | contig 10558 bp, 8 predicted proteins | sample 5400081 | NCBI WGS metagenome assembly WNFZ01 (sample SAMN13153365, study PRJNA577476) | soil metagenome | isolation source: 80 cm soil or saprolite under grassland replicate 1 | place: USA:California | collected 2016-06-15
GGTTTGCGATAACACGTTTGCGACTCCGTGGATTCAGCGGCCGATCGAGGCCGGCTTCGATCTGGTGATCCATTCCGCCACCAAATATCTGAACGGACATTCCGACTTGGTTGGCGGCGTCGTCGTAGTCGGCGAGAACGAGGAGCTCGGCGACCAGATTGCGTTTTTACAAAATTCAGTTGGCGCAATTGCGGGGCCGTTCGAAAGCTTTTTGGTCATGCGCAGTTTGAAAACCCTTGCGCTGCGCATGGAACGGCACTGTTCAAACGCGATCGAAATTGCGCACTGGCTGGAAGAGCAACCGCAAGTGAAATCGGTCAGTTATCCCGGCCTGAAATCGCATTCGCAACACGATCTTGCCCGAGAGCAAATGCGCGGCTTCGGCGGCATGGTCACCATCGTTCTGAAGACCGATCTCGCTGGGACGAAACGTTTTCTGGAGAACACGCATCTATTTTCGCTGGCGGAAAGCCTGGGCGGGGTCGAAAGCCTGATCAATCATCCCGCCCTAATGACACATGCGTCGGTGCCGAAGGAACAACGCGAGGCACTCGGCGTAACCGGTTCGTTGGTTCGCTTGTCGGTCGGCGTCGAAGATGTGCGCGATTTGATCGACGATCTCGAAAGCGCGCTCGACATGATTTAGTAACGGAGGATAGGCATCTTGCCTGTCTTGGCCTGCGGGCATCCTGCCTGCCGAAGAAACACAGGCTGGAAGCCCCTCGCCGAGACAGCCAGGATGGCTATCTTCCGCTATGGGTAACACGTTCGGGCAACTTTTTCGCGTCACGACGTTCGGTGAATCGCACGGCGGCGGTATCGGCGTGATAATCGACGGCTGTCCGCCTAAGATCGACATCTCCGAAGCGGAGATTCAGCAGGAGCTGGATCGCCGTCGCCCTGGTCAAAGCAAAATCACCACGCAACGGAAAGAGGAAGATAGTTGCGAGATTCTTTCCGGCGTATTCGAAGGCAAGACACTCGGCACACCCATTGCGATTCTGGTGCGCAACAAAGACGCGCGCCCGGAGGATTACGTGGAGATCGCAAGAAAATTTCGACCGTCACATGCTGATTTCACTTACGAGGCCAAATATGGAATTCGCAATTGGCAAGGGGGAGGTCGGGCGTCGGCGCGCGAGACCATTGGCCGGGTCGCCGCGGGCGCGGTCGCGAAGAAGATATTGTCGATCGTGTGCCCTGAGTCCGAAATCGTCGCTTACGTCGCGCAGATTCATGAGATCGCCGCGAAAATCAATCGTTCCGTTGTAACAATGAAGGATGTGGAGAAAAATACGGTTCGCTGTCCCGACGGCGCCGCGGCGAAGAAGATGGCGTCGCTTATCGAACAAGTGCGCGTCGACGGCGATTCGATAGGTGGCGTGATTGAATGCGTTGCTCGTGGCATCCCGCCGGGACTGGGTGAACCAGTTTTCGACAAGCTCGAGGCCGACCTTGCGAAAGCAATGCTGAGCATACCAGCCACCAAAGGATTTGAGATCGGTTCCGGATTCACGGCAACGCGAATGCGCGGCTCGGAGCACAACGATCCATTTGAAATGCGCGCTGGGAAAATCCGTACAGCGACAAACAACTCCGGGGGCGTGCAAGGCGGAATCAGTAATGGCGAGGAGATTTATTTTCGGATCGGCTTTAAGCCCACAGCCACGATCGCGTATGGACAGAAAACCGTGACCACGTCGCGCGAGCAGACCAAACTCGCCGCACGCGGGCGCCATGATCCGTGTGTCCTTCCTCGGGCTGTTCCAATCGTCGAGGCAATGGCCGCGATCGTGCTTTGCGATCACGCGCTGCGGCAAAAAGCGATCGGTTCGCCGGGTTGGTCGGAGTAAAATCAATAGAAATCGCTTCGCACAAAGTCCACAACGGACGCAAAGGAAATGACCGAGAATTAAATTGGCAAAGAGGTTTTGGGCGGCGCGTTTCTCGTTCATACGAGACTTGGGCCGGGATTGCTCGAATCGGATATGAAGTTGTGTTAGCGCATGAGTTGAGGAAGAAAGGCTTAACCGTCGAGCGCCAGAGACCGATGCCAATTGTCTACGATGGTGTGCGATTCGATGAAGCCTTTCGAGCGGACTTAGTTGATGCGAAAGTAATTGCCGAACTAAAGTCGGTGGAAACAACTGCTCCCTTTATGCCAAGCAGCTTCTAACGCAGTTGCGGTTGAGTGGATTAAAACTCGGCTTGCTCATAAACTTTGGAGAAGTGCATCTCAAAAACGGGATCAAACGAATCATTAACGGCAAGTTAGACGATGAAAGTCCGTGCGACCGTCTCCTTTGTGACCTTTGTGTGCGTTGTGCGAGGAATCTGAATAGCGATGAACTACATCACAGCGATTGGGCTTGAGGTGCATGTTCAGCTTAGGACGCGCTCAAAAATGTTTTGCGCGTGTCCAGTTGAATTTGGGGCTGAGCCGAACACGCACACCTGCCCGGTTTGCCTCGGGTCGCCGGGCGCTTTGCCGGTGATGAATCACGAAGCCTTGCGCATGACGGTGCTCACCGGCCTCATGCTCGGATGCGACGTCGCGCCGATCTGCAAGTTCGACCGGAAGAATTATTTCTACCCGGATATGTCGAAGAATTATCAGATTTCGCAATACGACATGCCGCTTTGCACCAATGGCAGCGTGTGGCTGCACGATCTCGCTTACCCCAAGGACGCGCAAAAAAATATCGCGACGCCAGAGAAGGAGGTCCACCTTGTGCGCATTCATCTCGAGGAGGATGTGGCAAAAAGTTTCCACTTCGAGAACAGCACGGGAATCGATTTCAACCGGGCCGGCACGCCTCTGATGGAGATTGTGACCCAGCCCGAGATTAATTCGCCCGAGGAAGCGTTTGCTTTCTTAACTTCGCTTAAACAAATCCTGATCTACGGAGCCGTGAGTGATGCCGATATGGAGAAAGGGCAGCTCCGATGCGATTGCAATGTTTCCGTGCGACCCGCAACACAAGCTGAGCTTGGAGCAAAGATCGAGATCAAAAACATGAATTCGGTCAGTGGCGTCCGGCGCGCGCTTGATTACGAGATTCAGCGCCAAATCGCTATTTTGGACAGCGGCGGAAAAATCGAGCAGGAAACTCGCGGCTGGGATGATGCACCCGCCGAAACGTTTCTGATGCGCACAAAAGAATTCGCGCACGATTATCGCTATTTTCCCGATCCTGATCTCGTGCCGGTGAAAACCGAAGTCCTGCTCGCCGATGTGCGAGGACGCGTGCCCGAGCTGCCAAAAGCGAAACGCGCGCGTTTTGCCGAGCAATATCAAGTGAGCGCATACGATGCCGGCGTGCTGGCGAACGATCTGGAGCTCGCGGGCTATTTTGAAACGGCTGCGAAAGGCGCAAAGAAGCCTAAGAATGTCGCCAACTGGATCCTGAATGATTTGCAGAATGCATTAAGCAACGCCGGCAAAGCCATCAAGGATTGTCCGATCCCACCAGAAGTGCTCGACGAGCTGGTCAATCTAATCGACAGCGGGAAAATCAGCGGCAAACAGGGGAAGGAAGTTTTTGCGGAAATGTTCGCGACCGGCAAGGACGCGGCGGCGATCGTGAAGGAAAAGGGAATCGAGCAGTTGAGCGACTTGAGCGCCATTGAAAAATTATGCGACAAAGTGATCGCTGCCAACCCGAAGCCAGTCGCGGATTTTAGGGCTGGCAACGCGGCGTCGCTTAACTTTCTCAAGGGCCAAGTGCTAAAATTATCGAAAGGGAAGGCGAATCCGCAGTTGGCGGGCGAAATTCTCGAAAAGCAGTTAAAAAAGTTACAAGGTTAAAAGAGTTAAAAGGAAAAGCGTCCCTTCGTTTGTAACGATGTAACTCTTGTAATGATTTAACCTCTGCGCATGCGCATCTTAATTGCCCCGGATAAATTTAAAGGGTCGCTCAGCGCTCGCGAAGTTGCAGAGAACATCGCGCTTGGGTTGCGTGACGTTTTGCAGGGCGCGAAGATCGACATCCTGCCGATGGCAGATGGTGGCGAGGGAACTGCGGAAGTTATTTGCAATGCGCTTGGCGGTTCCTGGTTGCAATGCAAAGCGCACGATCCGCTCGGCCGGGAAATCGACGCACGTTACACGTGGATCGCCGATAGGAAACTCGCGATAATGGAAATGAGCGAAGCCGCCGGCATGCGACGACTATCTGAAAGCGAACGAGATCCCGTTCGCGCGACCACCTTCGGCGTTGGCGAAATGATTCTGGATGCGGTAATGCGCGGCGCGAACGAAATTATTATTGGTCTTGGCGGCAGCGCGACAAACGATGGCGGATGGGGAATGGCAAGAGCGCTTGGGTTTCGGTTCGATTATGAGCATGAGCAGGACCAAAAAGTGACTTGCCTTCTTAACCTCACAAAAATCGCAAAGCCGAAAGACATGACCTTGCCGAAGATTATTGCGGCAGTTGATGTGCGGAATCCACTGCTCGGCAAAAATGGCGCAGCGCGAGTGTTCAGTCCGCAGAAGGGCGCGCGCAAAGATGAAATCAAAGTGTTGGAACGGGCACTAACCAAACTGGCAGACGTTGTTTCGCAAGAATTCTACGTTGACTATCGTGATGAAGCCGGCGCCGGGGCGGCCGGTGGACTCGGATTCGGTCTGATGAGTTTTTGCGGGGCTACAGTTCGGCCGGGTTTTGATGTTGTCGCCGAAGCGGTCGAGCTCGAATCGAAAATGAAAGATGCCGATGTTGTGATTACGGGCGAGGGAAGTCTGGATCGGCAGACGCTCGAGGGAAAAACGCCAGCGGGCGTCGCGAACTTCGCACGCAAACTCGGCAAGCGTGTTTTTGCAATTGTCGGCCGCGCGACCAAAGATCGAGAAGTTGACGAGATTTTCGACGGCATTTACGAAAACGCGCGGCCGGGAATGAGCGAGAAAGAAAATATGGAGCGCGCGGCGGAGTTGTTGCGCGAAAATGCGCGGGCGTTGGCAAGATCGTTGTAACTCGCCGCCGCGGCGCTAACGAGGGCTTTATTTCTTCGCGTTCCGCGGATCGTCGGCTGGATTGAGATAGTTGATCTGCCAGGGGCCGGTGCCGTGAATTTGTATAACCGTCCCGTCCTCGAACCAGGCGGTGTGCTTCATCCCCGCGGGCCAGAAGCTGTATGTGCCGGCGGGCAGAGTTTTTGCCGCGCTGCGATCCAAATTTTCACCCATGGCCAGAAACATCGTTCCGGAAATCACCGTAACGCGTTCGGTTTGCGGATGCGTATGAGGCGGAATGTGATAACCGGCAGGCGCGCGGAGTCGCATCACGAACGGTCCCTCTTTTGTGGGATCGCCTTCGAGCACAGCCATCTTCGCACCGGCCGGCAACGACGGCGGTCCAGCTTTCCATTCAATGTTAGCTGGAGAATGGGAGCCCATTTTCGCGGAGGACATCTGCTCGGTCCCGCTTTGGGCTGTTGCGCTGGCGAATGGGATGGCCACAGCCAAAGCGGTGATGGAAGCGGCAGCGATAATTAGTTTCATGAAACTATTTTGCGTGTGAGATTTCAGCTTACAAGTCGTTTGTGTAACTGGAAAGCTGCGACGGATCTTGCGGTAAAACACCGATACACCCGGAGGGTCGGGTTAGAAGACTAGCCGGTCGTGTAAACCACAGGTAACAGATATTCGGCGCGCCCGGCGGTCGCGCCCTACCATTAATAGAATTCGCGGAATCGTTTTGCGGTCTCGACATAACTCCATGCCCATCGCGCGATGTCCTTCTGTTCGTCGAGAGTGAGTTGGCGCCGAATTTTCGCGGGCGATCCGAGCACGAGCGAGCCGGGAGGAATTTTCATCTCCATCGTGATGAGCGCGTTTGCGCCGATGATAGACCGTGCCCCTACTTCCACATCGTCGAGAATAATCGTGCCCATCCCGACAAGCACTTCATTGTCGATCTTGCACGCATGCACAACGGCATTGTGTCCGATGGTGACCAGTTCGCCCATGGTCGTGGGGTAGTTTGTGTCCACGTGAACGACCGCGTTATCCTGAACATTCGAGCGCGGCCCGAGGATGATGCGGTTGATGTCCCCCCGCAAAACGGCTCCGTACCACACGCTTGATTCTTCCGCGAGCGTGACGTCGCCGAGCACCGTTGCGCCCGGGACTATCCAAGCGCTGGAGTGGATTGTGGGACCTTTTTTGAGCCGCGCAGGGATGCCGGTGTGTCCGGTTGGCAATGAATCTGGTTCAATATGCATCGGACAATTAACCTCCAACTCCGATAAACCGCGAGCAGGCGCTCAACCCGCGGACATTTGGCGGCAACGAAGGGATGAAGAGCATGAGCATCAGAGAATGGGATTTTCTTCTTCCGGCGCATGGGCGATCATAGCGGCCGCATGCCCGACATCTCTCCAGACGAAGTCACACCATTCGTTTTCTCCGATCCTACGGGTAAACGCTGGCCGCGACTGCGCCTGATTCTGCTCATCGGTGGCGTGCTTTTTTTTCTTGGGCTGGTGCTGTTTGTTCAGACGCTTTTTGTGGCGCCCCAACTGAGTGTGCCGTTTTCCCTGCGGCAATTGAAAGGTCAATTAAAGGCGCTGCAAAAGGAGAATCCTGCCGGCCAATTGTCTCCGAGTTCGCTGTTGTGGCAGAAATTTGCCGCGGCGCGACAAGCGGCAAAAAAGCTCGCTGGCGTTGCGTCCACAACTCCGCCCCGAAAGGTTTCGGGGAAGAAATCGCCCGACAATGAGGTACGGTTTGCATTTTACGTCAATGGAGATGCCTACAGTTACGCGTCGCTGCAGCAACACGCGTCGCAGATTACACATCTCTGCCCGGAATGGATGACCGTGATCAATGGCATGGGTGACTTGCAAATCGACGCAGACGAGCGGCTTCCGAAACTTGCCGCGAACAAAGGGATTGCGCTTATGCCGTTGCTGACGAACCTCGTCGGTGACACCTGGCAGCCGGAGGCGATTGAGAACCTGGCGCACGGTCCAGAGAAACGACAGGATCGGTTCATCCGAAAGGTGCTTTCCGTCTTGGATAACGCCAAGGCTTCAGGCGTGGTGGTGGATTGGGAGCAAATCGACCCGGCTTACAAGAAAGACATTACCGGATTCATTAACAAGTTCGCCGACGCGTTGCACGATGATAACAAGGAGCTGTGGCTGTGTGTTGAGCCCGGCCAGGAGTTAGATTACATCGATTTCGATTCCCTCGCCGACAACGTCGACCGTTTTGTGGCGATGTTGTTCGACGAAACGTCCGACACCGATCCGCCGGGGCCGCTAGCGTCGCGGTCCTGGTTTGAAGGTTGGATGCATGTCCTGCTGGAAGAGTCTGATACCAAACAATGGATCATCGCACTGGGTAGTTACGGATATGATTGGACGATCGGCGGGAAAAAAGCCGAGCTGATCAATTTTCCAGAAGCGATGAGCCGCGCCAATGATGCGGAAATCGAGAACGCAGAAGTGCAAGGGCACGGACACAATAACGGATGTCGGCGACGGTGAGATTGTAACTGTGGACGAGGATCGCATGGATGGGATGCGAAAGCTCACGGTTGACGCAGACGGCTATCTCACGGCGAAATACGTCAAGTTTGCACAATTCCCAACGCTTTATCATCAAGGCGCCGGCGGTGAGCATCAGGTCGCAATCACTTTTGACGATGGCCCCGATCCGCGATGGACCCCAAAGATTTTAGACATCCTCAAAGCAGCAAACGCGAAAGCCGCGTTTTTCCTCGTGGGAGTGAACGCGGAGCGTTACCCGGGGCTTGTCCGGCGCATTGTCAACGAGGGGCACGAGATCGGGAATCACACATATTATCATCCAAATCTGGCGCTCTGCTGGCCGGAGCACATCCGGCTTGAACTGAACGCGACGCAGCTTCTGCTCGAAACGATCACGGGTCGCGCGACAACGTTGTTTCGTCCGCCTTACGCGGCGGATACTGATCCATCGCAACTAAGCGAACTGACTCCACTACAAATCGCTGAAGACCTCAACTATCTCGTCGTTCTGGAAAGCATCGATCCGCAAGATTGGACGAAACCGGGCGCGGACACCATTCTTCAGCGCGTGAAACAACAGCGACGCGATGGAAGTATTATTCTGTTGCACGACGCTGGTGGCGATCGCTCGCAAACTGTCGAGGCACTCCCGCGCATCCTGGATTGGCTGCATACCCGCGGTGATACCGTGGTGCCTTTGAGTACGCTTCTGGGCACGACGCGCGATGCGATCATGCCACCCTTGCAAAAGAGTAGGCAATCGCTCACACGTCTGGTCAGCAGCACCGGATTTCGCGTTTTTCACGGGATCGAGGAGTTCCTTTGGGCGTTCATGATTGTGGCGACCGCGCTCGTGGTCATCCGCACGCTCGTTATCATTTGGCTGGCCTACCGTTTCCGGCGGGGACCGACAGCGGATTTTGCGGAGCCAATCAGTGTGGTGATGGCAGCCTACAACGAAGGGAAAGTCATCGCGGAGACTTTGCGCGCGCTTCTAGCTACCGATTACAAGGGTGAAATCGAAGTCATCGTTGTTGACGACGGCTCGCGTGATGAGACAGCCGCCGAAGCTGAGCGCATTGGACAGGTTGATCCGCGCGTTCGCCTGTTGCAGCAGGAAAACCGGGGTAAGGCTCGCGCCCTGCAGCGCGGTCTCGCTGCCGTACATAGCGGCATCGTCGTTTTCATCGATGCCGATACGCAATGTCAGCGCGATACGCTCCCGCGCTTGCTCGAACCATTTGCCGATGCGCGCATCGGCGCCGTGTCGGGTCACGCGAAAGTTGGAAACTTACGTTCGTTCATCGCGCGTTGTCAGGCGCTGGAATATACGTGCGGTTTCAATCTCGACCGACGCGCTTACAACCGCTGGAACTGCATCACGGTGGTGCCGGGCGCGATCAGCGCCATCCGCAAGGATGCGATCGATGAAGCGGGCGGCCTGAGTTTGCAAACGCTTGCCGAAGACACCGATCTCACTTTGTCGTTGCACAGACATGGAGGGCGAATCGTTTACGTGCCTGGTGCGATCGCCTGGACGGAAGCGCCAGAAAGCGTCCGCGCACTCGCGCGGCAGCGTTCTCGCTGGGCCTACGGCACACTGCAATGTCTTTGGAAACATCGCGACATGGTGTTCAACTGGAACTATCGCGCGCTCGGCTGGTTCAGTTTACCCAGTATTTGGTTTTTTCAGATCATTCTTGTGGCCGTTACGCCGATGGTAGATTTGTTCTTGCTCGCCTCACTGCCATTTGGCGTATGGAGTGCGGTGATGCCATTCGTTATCACCTTCCTGGCCATGGACGTGATCCTCGCGACGCTCGCCTGCATTATCGAGCGCGAACCGATTGTGCGCGCCTGGCGTATTTTGCCAATGCGTGTGATTTATCGCCCCATGCTCAGCTATTGCATCTGGAAAGCGATCCTGCGCGCGATCAAAGGTGCGTGGGTCAGTTGGGGGAAACTTGAGCGGACGGCCAGCGTGCCGGTGCGAGTGTAATCGCGAAACGCGCGCGTAAGGCTCGGTAGCGCACGCCTTACGCGTGCTAGTGCCAGTCCGGCTCGGACCGATCGCGTCCACGCGATTACGCACTTTCAATCCAGCGGACTCTTCACCCCGATGCCTGGCCTGTTGAGCACGTGAGTGTAGACCATGGTGGTGCTTACATCTTTGTGCCCCAGGAGTTCCTGCACTGTGCGAATGTCATGGCCGTTCTCCAGCAGATTCACATGATGGCGTCGCTCGAATCCGGTGCGCGGATCAATCGATCGCCGTTCAGCGGGAAAAACGTACTGCCATGCCCATTCCCGCGAAGCGCCCGGCAATTTTCTTTCCAGCGCCCCGGGCAAATAAACCGCGCCGAAACCTGCTGCCAGATCGTCCTGATGCCGTTGTCTTACATTTTCCAAATGTTCCCGCAACGCTGGCGCCAAGCTCACTGGCAACATCGTCTTACGTTCTTTGCCTCCTTTCGGCTCCCGCACGGTGATGTGCAGATATTGAAGATCGACATCTTTGACGCGTAAACGCAGGCATTCGAGCAGCCGAAGCCCGCTGCCATAAAGCAATTGCCCCATCAATCGATATTGTCCCGGCAAGTGTTCCAGCACTGCCCTCACTTCGGCCCGACTCAAAACCACCGGCAACTTCGCCGGACGTTTTACGCGCACGGTCTCACCGATGAATCCCAGCTCCCGCCGCAAGACCTCTTTATACAAAAACAATAGCGCATTGAGCGCTTGGTTTTGAGTCGAAGCGGCGACCTGGCCCTTTACCGCGAGACTGCTTAGAAAGCCGGCAATGTCGCTTTCGGCGAGATCACGCGGGTGCCGTTTGCCGTGAAACAAGATGTAGCGCCGAATCCAGCCGACGTACGCTTCCTCAGTGCGGAGGCTATAGTGGCGCAAACGCATTAATTGCCGGATTTGATCCAGCAATTTCGGCTTGCTCGCTTCGCCCGGGCCTGATAATGACGAACTCATGCTTTCTTTTTATCGGAACCCCCTCCTGAGTAAAAGCCGAAATAGGCGAAACAGACTTTCGTCGAATCGTAGTTAG
>WNFZ01006499.1_pt1 | contig 10557 bp, 8 predicted proteins | sample 5400081 | NCBI WGS metagenome assembly WNFZ01 (sample SAMN13153365, study PRJNA577476) | soil metagenome | isolation source: 80 cm soil or saprolite under grassland replicate 1 | place: USA:California | collected 2016-06-15
GCCGGGTGCGCGTCGTGCAGGCCGGCGAGGCGGCCGAGCGCGAGGCTGCCCTCGCCTTCGATCTCCTGCACCTCGAGCCGTGTTTCCTCGACGATCCGTTTCCGACCTATCGCCGGCTGCGGCGACACGACCCCGTTCACCGCTGTCCGGACGGCTCCTATTTCCTCACGCGTTACGACGACGTGGCCGAGGTGTATCGCGACCATCACCGGCTGAGCTCCGACAAGAAGGTCGAGTTCGAGCCGAAGTTCGGCGCGGGGCCGCTCTACGAACACCACACGACCAGTCTCGTCTTCCGCGACCCGCCGGACCACGCGCGCATCCGCAAGCTCTTCGCGGCCGCCTTCACCCCGCGGGCGCTCGCCGCGCTCGAACCGCGCGTGGTGCGGCTGGTGGACGGGCTCCTCGACCGGGCCGAAGCGCGGCGCGGCATGGACCTGATCGCCGACTATGCCTTCGCGCTGCCCGTGGAGCTGATCGGGGACATGCTGGGCGTGCCCAGGGCCGAGCGACATCTGCTCCGGGGCTGGTCGACGGCGATCCTCAGCGCCCTCGAGCCCGTCACGACGCCGGAGCGGCTCGCCGCGGGCAACCAGGCGGTGGAGGAGTTCAAGGCCTTCCTGCGCGAGCTGATCGCCGACCGGCGCCGCTATCCCACCGGGGACGACGCCGAAGTGCTGAGCGCGCTCCTGGCCGCCGAGGACGCGGGCGACAAGCTCACCGAGATCGAGCTGCTGCATCAATGCATCTTTCTCCTCAATGCCGGCCACGAGACGACCACCAACCTGATCGGCAACGGTGTGGCGGCGCTGCTCGACAACCCCGCGGAGCTTGCGCGACTCCGGGGGGAGCCTGCGCTGATCGAGACGGCGGTGGAGGAGTTCCTGCGCTACGAGAGCTCCAATCAGCTCGGCAACCGCCGGGCCATCGCGGATGTCGTGATCGGAGGCGTGCCCATGCCGGCGGGCACCCTCGTGACGCTCTGTATCCGACCCGCCAATCGCGACCCGGCCCAGTTCCCGGACCCGGACCGGCTCGACATCACCCGCGCGCCCAACCGGCACCTGGCCTTCGCCACCGGCATCCACGCCTGCGCCGGCATGTGGCTCGCCCGCATGGAAGGGCGCGTGGCGATCGGCCGGCTCGTCGCGCGCTTTCCCAGACTGGAACGCGCGGGACCGTTCGTCCGTGGCGGCCGCGCCCGCTTCCGGGGCTTCGCCTCCTATCCGGTTGCCTGTCGGTAGTCAAAGGAGAAACGCCGTGGACAAGTTCGAGTACATGAGCGGTCTTCCGGAGGTCGGGATCGTTCCCCGGGCACCTCACGCCGGTCCCTTGCTCCGCGAGCTGTACGAGCAGGAGCACGGGCGGGGCGGCTTCGCGGGCAAGGTCACCCACACCTACCATCTCTATCCACCCAACAACTGGTTGCCCGAGGAGGCGCGCGTGCTCGACGGCCGCGCCTTCGCCCCCCACTGGGAATCGCCCCTCGTCCCGATCGGCGGGACCCATCACGCCCTCGCCGTGATGGCGCCCGTCGAGGAGCGGGACGTCTATCGCGGGATGGCGCGGCTGGTGGCCAATGACAGCGTCTCCATGAACGTCACCGCGCCGGCGGCCCGGATGGACTACTTCTTCGAGCATCACTCGGCCACCCTCCTCTACTTCATCCACGAGGGGCGGGGGATCCTGGAGACGATGTTCGGCCCCATCGAGTACCGCAAGGGCGACTTCCTCATCCTGCCCAAGGGGACGATGCACCGCTTCGAGCTCCGCCCGGGCCGGCACTACTACTGGATGTACGAGAGCTTCGCGGGGGATCCGGAGAAGTCCGAGGCCGCCACGACCGGCCAGTTCATCCCCCACAGTCGGAGCGACCACAAGTTCCCGCGCTCGCTCGACCCGCGCAACGAGGCGGGCCGCTTCGAGGTGGTCTCCAAGGTCGGCCAGGTGTACACGCGGCGGGTCCACCCGACCCACCCCTTCGACGTGGTGGGCTGGCGCGGCGATTACCTGCCCTACCGCTTCGCCGTGGAGGACGTGCGCCCGCTCGTGGCGGATCGCTCGCATGTCCCGCCGTCGGGGCACACCGTCTTCAAGCTGCCGGGCTGTTACCTCTGCGTCTTCACCGTGCGCTCGGTCGAGAGGGAGGGCATGTGGCTGCCGTTCTTCCATCGCAACCTCGACTACCTCGAGACCCTCGGCTATCACTCCGGGGAGTTCTTCAGCCGGGGCGGCGTGATCCAGGAGGGGATGGTGACGCTTCATCCGGTGGGGCTGCCGCACGGGCCGCACCCCAGCGCGCTGAAGGCCTTCATGGACGATCGACGGCCCGAGACGTGGCGGGAGGTCGGGATCATGGCCGACTTCGCCAACCCGACGAGGATGTCGGAGTTCGCCGCCGGGCTGTCGAAGAAGGACTACATGGCGAGCTGGGCCGGCTACACGACGGATCCGCGCTTCACCTACCGCGCGACCCGCCTCGCCGAGGTCCGGGCGGCGTCCGACCGGCTGGCCGGCGCGCGCGACGCCCTCCGGCCCACCGTCGGCGACGAGCCCGACAGTCAGTGATCGTTCCCCTTTTCCCTACGCGCTGGGGATCACAGGTCGCGGGCGGCGGGAAGACCGGGCAGGGGCGTTGCTTCGGTCACGGCGCTCACGATGGCTCGAGCGACCACCTCGGCCGCCGCGCGGCCGAGCGCGGCGAGATCGGCTCGCGTGGCGCCCACCGAGAGGCAGAAGAGCGTGTCGCCGTCGGTGTCGAGATCGGGCGGTGAGAGCGCAAGGGCAAAGCCGTCCATGGCGAGCCGCGCGAGCCGCGAGGCCTCGCTCTTGGTGAGCGCCGCCGAGGTCGCGATGACGCCGATGGTGGTGTTCACGGGCTGGAAGCTCGGTGGGGGCGTCCCCGCGGCGAGGGCGGCGGCGGTGTCGATGAGGCGGCGGCCGTCGGGCGCATCGCGGGTGCCGGCGATCAAGCGGCCGCTGGTCGGGTCGCGGACGTCGCCCGCGGCATTGACCGCGACGATGGCGCCGAGCTTCACGTCGTCGAGGTCGGCGGCGGCGCAGCCCACTCCGCCTCGCATGGCGCGCGTCGTGCCATGGAGCTTGCCGACGGTGGCGCCGGTGCCCGCGCCCACGTTCCCCTGGGCGACCGGGCCGTGGCGGGCGGCCGCCGCGGCGGCGTAGCCCATCGCGCGATCCGGCCGGGCCCGCGGGTCGCCCACTCCCAGGTCGTAGAGGATCGCGCCGGCCACGTGCGGCACCACGGTCTGGCGGGTCTTGAATCCCACCCCGTGCTCCTCGAGCCACTGCATCACGCCCCAGATGGATTCCAGGCCGAAGGCGCTGCCTCCGGCGAGGACGACGCCGTCCACGGTGCGAGCCAGGTGACGCGGATGGAGGAACTCGAGCCCGTGGACACCGGCTGCCCGGCCGCGGACCTCGACGCCCCCCACCGCTGGATGGTCGGGCAGCACCACGGTGACGCCGGTGAGCCCGGCGCGATCGGTGGAGTGGCCGACGCGCAGTCCAGCAATCATGTCCGCGTCGGGGCCCGGCTGACCTCGGCGAGCTTGACGCGGCCGAGCGCCACCTCCGCCCCGACCTCGAGCCCGCGCATGGCCAGCGCTCTGACGAACGGAATATGTCGCGCGGCCCGGCTGTGGTCCGCGAGCGCCGCCTCGGCGCCGCCGGCCAGCCGGGCCGCCTCCTCGCGACCGGTGGACCGGAAGATGAGGGCCATCTCCGCGAGGCGTCTCGCCCACCGCCGGCGGGCCTCGCCCGTGAACTGCTTGTCGATCACCGCATCGACGATGGCGGCCTCGCGCTCGCCCTTGATCTGATCGGACACGACGAGGCGGCTCTCACGAGCCTGGAGCAGCGCGAGCGCGTCCTCATGGAGCTGCCCGGGATCCACGAACCACCCCGCGAGCTCCGGCAGCTCGAGCAGCTCGGCGGATCGTTCGAGCAGATGAGAATCCACCTCGCCCGCTTGCGCCTCATCGTCGGCCGGCCGGGCAGGTGGCAAGGCGAAGAAGCGGCGCCAGCGCGAGAACTCCGGCGGCGGCTCGCTGCCCATCCGCGCATGGAGAGCGAGCGCTTCGCCCACGAGGGCGCTCGCGCGCGCCGGATCCGTCTCGACCCACGGCAGCTTCTGGTGCTCCCGCAGGTGACGCAGCTCGGCCTCGAGGCGCTTTCGCGTGATCGAGCCGCCGGCCGCCTCGAGGACGCCGGCCTCGTCGTTCAGGATGAGCGAGCAGAGCTGGAGCTGGCCGCCGAGTCCGCCCTCGAAGAGGATCCAGACGGCGCGGGATCCGGTGCCGTCGATGCCGGAGAGCCACGCGCGGATGGGCTGCTCGGCGCGCCGCCTGACCACGGGCCCGATGGGCGACGCGGCCGGGAGAGGCAGGGCAACCCCGGCTTGCGCCAGCCGATAGAGGGCGCGCTTGGCCGCCTTGCGGGCGGCCTTGGCGCGCGCCCCATCGGCGATCGCGCGCAGGAGCGGCGCGGCTGCGGCGCCGTGGCGCTTCACGAGAGCCTGGAGCGCGCCCTCCAGCACTTCGCCCGGGTACCCGACGAGATCGGGCGGCTCCCTGGCCGCCAGCGCGCCCTCGAGGGACAGGAGGCACGCGGCCTCGGCCTCCCGCGCGGAAGGAGAGGTCATTCCGTCAGGAGCGCGCGGAAGAAGGGATCGTCGCCGGCCCCCGCGGGCCACTGCTCGGACCGGAAGTGCACCTTGCGCGCGTAGCTGAGCGCGCCCGCGTACTGCTCGAAGCGGTCGGAGAGCCGCTTGAAGAGCGGCGCGTCCGCCCCGCCCCCGGCCCGCGCGGTTTCCGAGACGAAGCGATAGGCGCGGCGCCCTTCGTGCTGGTAGTAGCCGGTCACGGCCAGACGCTCGACGTGCTCGCGGAATACCCCGGTCATGAACAGCGTGTAATCGCCGATGTGCCGGCGCAGCGTCCGCTCCGCTTCGGGATTGAAGTCCGGCGACTCCCACTCCCAGACCCGCTGGATCGCCGCCAGGGAGTCGGCGACGGTGTCGAGGCTGCGGATCGGGAAGTCGCGGACCGCGTAGAGGGCCTCGGTGCGCGCGAAGCGCGTCAGGAGGTCCGCCAGGTAGCGCATCACCGGGGGATCGTCGAGGGCCAGGTCGCGGAAGCTCTGCCGCGTGACTCGTTCGAAGAAGCGGGGAAGCAGTCCCGATTCCACATCCCTACTGTAGCAAACTTTTTCCGGTGGGTCAGTCTGTCCGCGAACTTTGGGCGGTGGCGGCGGAGGGGGCTGGTGCTAGTCTTCTTGCCATGAGACCCGAGGAGAGCCGGGCGGTCGAACCGGGCGCCGTCTCCGGCCGCACGGCGCTCGCGTCCCGGCGCCGGCGACCGTGGTTGCTGATCGCCGCCGCGCTGCTGCTCGCGGTCCTGTCGGCGATCCTGTGGGCGAAGTGGCGAGACAGCCGCACGCGCGCCGAGCAGCTCCAGGCGGAGCTCAAGCAGGTCTACGCCGAGGCCGAGTCGCTCCGCACGCAAGCCGCGCGGGCCGAGCAGCGCATCGCTCAGCTCGAGCGTGACCTGCGCGCCCTGTCGGCGCAGACGGGCGCCAAGGACGCGAAGCCCGCCACGAAGCCGAGGAACGCCCGCTGACCCGCCTGCTCGCCGTCTGCCGGCGCTGCGTTCCTGGCGTCATCGCAGGGGCGCGCCCGCGGCGACAGGCGCCCGCCTCACCCTGCATCCGGCTCGCGAACAGTGAGCGCTAGGCGGCCAGCGGGCGGTCCCAGGCGGCGAGCAGGCGGTCGTTCTGCTCGGGCGTCCCGATGGCGATCCGCAGATGGCCGGGGAATCCCACGGCCGCCCCGTCCCTCACGAGGATCCCACCCCGGGCGAGCGCCGCCCTCAGCGACGCGGCGCGATCGCCCGCCTTCACCAGGAGGAAGTTGGCCTGGGAGGGCGGCGAGGGCGCTCCTCGCTCGGCGAGGGCGGCGCGGAGCCGGGGCCGTTCCGCGAGGACGACGGCGCGCGTCCGCTCCAGATGCTCGGCATCCTCGAGCGCGGCCAGCGCCGCCACCTGGGCGAGGCGGTTGACGTTGTACGGCGCGCGCACCCGATTGAGCACGTCGATGCATTCGGGGCGGGCGATCACATAACCGATCCGCAGACCCGCGAGCCCGGCGATCTTGGAGAACGTCCTGAGCGCGATCACCGTCGGGTGACGGCGGACGAGGTCCACCCCGTCGACCGTGTCGGGATCGTCGCAGAAGTCGCGGTAGGCCTCGTCGACGACGCAGAGGGGCGGATCGTTGCCCAGGGCGCCGAGGAACGCCTCGAGGCGCCGACCCGGGACGATGGTGGACGCCGGGTTGTGCGGCGTGCAGATGATCAGGGCCTTGGTCCGGGCCGTGACGCGTCGGCGCATGTCATCCAGGTCGGTCTCGTAGCCGTCTAGCGGGCTCGCCACGACGTTGGCGCCGGCGAGGATGGCCTCCGTGGCGTAGGGCTCGAACGCCGGCTGGGGGATCACGACGTCGTCGCCTGGCTCGTACGCCGCGCGGCCCAGGAGTCCCAGCAGCTCGTCCGCCCCATTGCCGACGACGAGCCAGTCCGCTCCCACGCCGAGCCGCCGGGCGAGCGCCTCGCGAAGCTCGGTGGAGCCGCCGTCGGGATAGAGGTGCACGCGCGCGGCCTCTCGCCGGATCGCCTCGATCGCGCTCGGCGACGGACCGAGCGGGCTCTCGTTGGCCGACAACCGGATGACGGCCCCGGTGCGGAGATCCTCCTCGATCGGCTTGCCCGCATCGTACGGCGCCACCTTGTCCACGATCGGTCGCCAGAGCATCCGCATAGGCGCCCATTGTACCCGTCCGCGGCGTCGCGCCACAAGTTCGCGCCAAGTTTGACAATATCGACGCTGCGCGCTAACGTTTCGCCATGTCGACGGAACTCTTTCGCCAGCTCCGGCGCGTCGAGGCCCAGGCCGAGCGCGGATTCGACGGCGCTCCGGCCGAGCGAGCTGATCGTCGCCGGCGACTGCGGCTCGAGCTGCTCCGCCAGCACCTGACGTCCAACGTCGATTTCCTCCGCGCCGCCCATCTCGGCGGCGCCTCGGGCCAGCAGTCCGTTCAGGCCTACGCGGCATTCATGGACGGCTTCCTCGCGACGCTGTTCCGGCTTGCCGCCGAGGACGCCAAGCGCGAGGGAGCCGCCCCCGCGCCGCTGGTGCTGGTCGCCCTCGGGGGCTACGGGCGCGGCGAGCTGCACCCGCTCTCCGACCTCGACCTCATGGTGATCTACGACGGGGAGATGGGCCCGTACGTGCAGCGGGTGACCCAGGGGCTCCTCTACGCGCTCTGGGACCTGGGACTGCAGGTGGGCCACGCGGTGCGGAGCCTGCCGGACTGCCTCGCCATGGCGCGCACCGACTTCCCGAGCCGCACCTCCATGCAGCAGGCGCGCTTCCTCGTGGGCGACCGCCGGCTCTTCAACCGCTTCCGCAAGGTGCTGGCCGAGAACGTCTACCAGAAGGACTTCGCCCAGTTCCTGGAGACGACGCTGGCCGAGCGGGACCAGCGCTACCGCAAGTTCGGCGGCTCGCCGTACATCGGGGAGCCCAACGTGAAGGAGTCGGCGGGCGGACTCCGCGACATCCACGAGGCGATGTGGCTCGCCTCGACCAAGTTCGGCACGAGGACGCTCCGGGAGCTCCGGGACAAGCGACTCATCACCGACCGTGAGCAGAAGACGACCGACGAGGCCCTCACCTTCCTGTGGCGGGTGCGGAACGAGCTGCACTTCCTCTCGGGCCATCGCAACGACGTGCTCTCGCGGGACGTCCAGCCCCAGATCGCCAAGAACTTCGGCTACGCGGCGGACGAGGTCTCGCTCGCGGTGGAGAAGTTCATGCGCGACTACTACCTCCACGCGCGGGTGATCCACCGCGTGTCCCGCCGGCTCATCGCGCGCTGCCGGGAGACGCTGGCCCATCGTGGCGCCGTGCAGCGGCGGCTCCGCCAGGAGGCGCTGGCCGACGGCCTCATCGTGATCGACGAGAAGATCCATCTCGCGCATCCCGACGGGCGGGCCTTCCGCGAGGACCCGACCCGGCTCATGAAGGTGTTCTGGCACTGCCACCGGCTGGGTTTCGAGCTGGGCGTTGACGTCGAGCGCGCGGTCGAGGACGCGCTCGACCTGGTGGACGAGCGCTTCCAGCGCTCCCCCGACGTCCGCGACCTGTTTCTCTCCATCTGCCGGAGCTGGGGACGGGTCGCGACCACCTGCCGGGAGATGCACGAGCTGGGGTTCCTCGGGCGTTATCTCCCCGAGTGGGGGGCGCTCACCTGTCTCGTGCAGTACGACGTCTACCACAAGTTCACCGCGGATCAGCACTCCCTCCTGGCTTTGGAGCACCTGGAGGCCCTCGCCCCGGGTCAGTCCGACGAGGAGGGGATCGCCCGGGTCGTGAACGACGTGGAGCGGCCCGACCTGCTCATGCTGGGCATGCTGCTGCACGACATCGGCAAGGGGAGGGGCCACGGCCACGTCGCCAAGGGCATCCCGCTCATCGAGGCGCTGACCGCGCGACTGGCATTGCCGGCCGACGACGCCGACAAGGTCGTCTTCCTGGTCGCGCATCACCTGACCATGTCGCACACGGCCCAGCGGCGGGACATCGACGACCCCAAGACCGTCGAGGCGCTGGCCGAGGTCTGCCGCACGCCCGAGCGTCTCCGCATGCTCTACCTCCTCACCTCCGCCGACATGCGCGCCGTGGGCCCCGGCGTGATGACGGGCTGGCAGGCCCAGATCCTCGGCGAGCTCTACAGCCGCACGCTCGTCCGGCTCACCGGCGGCCAGGTCGAGCCGCCGAGCCGTGAGGCCGTGACGGCGCGCGTCTGGGAGGCCATGCGCAGCGAGGGGTCGCGCCGCGTGGTGACGGCGCATCTGGCCATGCTCTCCGACCGCTACCTCGCCACCACGTCGCCCCAGCGCATCGCCTGCCACCTGCGCCTCGTGGAACGCCTGGAGGAGGACGCGGTCGCCACGGAGCTGTTCCACCACCCGGACCTGGACTCCTCGGAGCTCGTGATCGCGGCGCGGGACGTGCCGGGGCTCTTCTCGCTGATCGCGGGGACGCTGGCCGCCCACGGCATCAACATCCTCTCCGCCCAGATCCACACCCGCGCCGACGGCATCGCGATCGACACCTTCCAGGTCAACGATCCCCTGGGCGAGCCGGTCACGGAGGAGGCGCGATGGCGGCGCACGGTGGACGCGCTCCGAAAGGTCATCGTCGGGGAGGAGACCGTGGACGCGCTGCTCGCCAAGCGCCGGACCGGCCGCGCGCCGGGCGAGGCGGTCGTGGGGCCGCCCAAGATCTCCGTCGACAACCGGCTGTCCGACAGCCATACCGTCGTCGAGGTGAAGTGCGGGGACCGCGTCGGGCTGCTCTACGCCATCACGCGCACGCTCTCGGCGCTAGGGCTCGACATCGGCAGCGCCCGCATCGCCACCGAGATCGATCAGGCCTACGACACCTTCTATGTCACCGACCGCCGGGGCCGGCGGATCGAGGAGGCCGCGGCCATGAGCCGCCTGCGGGAGGCGCTGGAAGAGGCGCTGCGGTTGCCGCTGTAAGCCAAAGGCTGTGCCGGCGGAGCCGATGATCGAACGGAGACTTGTCGGGCCCATGGGACGCGGCGAAAGATCGGGGGGGTGAGTGGGACCGGGACGAGGATGCTGAGCCACTACAAGGAGTCCCTTCACGGCGTGGCCGATCCGGTCGCGCGGCTGCTCCTCCGGGCCCACGTTCGCCCCAACCAGCTCACGGTGCTGGGCCTGGGGGTGAGCTTGGTCGCCGCCCAGGCTTTCTTCCAGGGCCGGCTCAGGCTGGCGGCGGCCTTGCTCGCGGTCGCCGGCCTCTTCGACTTCTTCGACGGGAGCCTCGCGCGGCTGGCCGGGAGCGAGAGCGCCTTCGGGGCGTTCCTCGACTCGGTCGTCGATCGCTACTCCGACCTGGTGGTGCTGCTCGGCATCGTGCTGTTCTATGAGCGCAAGGACGACCCGGCCGGCGTCTTCTTCACGATGGCGACCCTGGTGGGCACCATCATGGTGAGCTACACCAGGGCGCGCGCCCAGTCCATCGGCCTGAAGTGCGAGATCGGCCTCATGGAGCGGCCGGAGCGGATGATCGTGCTCATCGGGGGCGGTGTCTTGCACCTGCTCACGCCGGCCGTCATTGTGCTGGCGCTCCTGACCAATCTCACCGCACTCCATCGCATCGTGCACGTGTGGCGCGTGACCCGTAAATGAAACCGCGCAGGCCGGTGAAGAAGGCCCATCTACGGAGGTGCGGCGCCCTTGGCCGCCCGCCCAACGCACAGAGAGTACGCCTCGCGTACGTCCGTCGGGCGCCGACTCGCATCTGGACCTTCTCGAGCGGCCTGCTTGTCAGCGACATCGGCGGGGCTGCCCGGCCTCCGGCGCTTTGCTAGACTGAGGCCCATGCGAAGGCTGATTGCGCTCCTCGGTCTCGCCTGGTGCCTGGGACCGGGCGTGATGGCGACGTCGGCCG
>WNFZ01015725.1_pt1 | contig 10554 bp, 9 predicted proteins | sample 5400081 | NCBI WGS metagenome assembly WNFZ01 (sample SAMN13153365, study PRJNA577476) | soil metagenome | isolation source: 80 cm soil or saprolite under grassland replicate 1 | place: USA:California | collected 2016-06-15
TACTCGCATCCGACCCTGCTCGAACGGGAACGCGCGCTACGAATGGCAGTTAGTATCGGCGCTTGACACAAACGCCGCTACAACGTGCGCTTTTTAATATGTCGAGAGTCATCATCGTCGGCGCGGGCATTAACGGCGTTACAGCTGCGATCGAATTAAAGAAACGCGGCCATGAAGTGACGCTTGTCGACCCGGGACCGCTGCCGCATCCGCTGGCTGCCTCGACTGATATCAGCAAAGCGGTTCGCGCGGCTTACGGCGCCGATGAGGAATACACCGAACTAGCGGAACGCTCGATCAAACTCTGGCGCGAGTGGAATAAGGCATTTGGTGTCGAGCTGTATCACGAGATTGGTGTGATGTTCGTGCGCCAGCGGGAAATGAAGCCGGGCGATTTCGAATACGAAAGTTTCGAAGTATTAGGACAACGCGGACACAAGATCGAGCGCATGAACTCGGCGCGACTGTGGAAGCGTTTTCCGGCGTGGAATCCGGACCTTTGTCCCGATGGCGTTCTTGAATTGGAAGCGGGCTATGTGGAAAGCAGTCTGGTAGTCGCGACGCTGCTTGAGCGCGCCAAATCGCTCGGCATTAAATTGCACCAAGGCGCCAGATTCTCTGAGTTGGATGAAGCCGATGATCGCGTGAAAGGAATTCTGCTTGGCAGCGGGCAGCGAATTTCAGGCGATCTCGTTGTAATGGCTGTCGGCGCATGGACCCCGTACGTATTGCCGTTCACGCGAAACTTCTTCCGCGCGTCTGGGCAACCAGTCTTTCACCTGAAACCCCGGCAACCTGAACTCTTCGCGCCCGAACGGTTTCCGGTTTTCGGCGCGGATATTTCGACGACCGGTTATTACGGATTTCCGCTGAGCCGCGAAGGCGTTGTGAAAATCGCGAACCACGGCCCCGGCCGGGAAATGTCTCCCGAATCTCCGAAGCGCGCCGTCACTCTTCAAGAAGAAGAGAATCTGCGCGAGTTTTTATCATCGACATTTCCAGCGCTCGCCGACGCACCGATTGTATACACACGTATTTGTTTGTACTGCGACACGAACGACGGACATTTTTGGATTGCGCCCGATCCCGATCGCCCAGGATTAATTGTCGCGGCGGGCGATAGCGGACACGGATTCAAGTTTGCGCCGGTCTTGGGCGAAATCATCGCGGACGCAGTCGAGGGAAAATCCAATCCGCTGCTGCAAAAGTTCCGCTGGCGACCGGAAGTCCAGGCCGGAGAACAAAAAGAGGCAGCGCGATTTGAACCAGAACTGTAGCCGCCGGCCTCTGGGTTAACCGATCAGCGCCGCGTTTCACAGAGCGAAACGTTTACGGCGCGTCCTACGCTTTTTGCGCGGGTTCTTTTTTGGGCTGGCGTTTTACCAGCGTGATTTGCTTGATGCGCGCGGAATCGGACGGGCTCCAGGTCGCAACATCGGGATCGTCTTTGAAAGCGTTGTGGACAAGACGCCGTTCGTAAGAATTCATCGGCTCGAGCTGAAGCGAACGACCGGTGATGCGCACGCGGTCAGCCAATTCTCGCACGCGCTGCACGATGCGATCTTCGCGCATAGAACGGTAGTGCTCGCAATCGACGATCACTTTTTCAGCATCCTTGTCTCTGGCTTGCAGCAGTCGATTAAGCAAAAACTGGATAGCATCGAGCGTTTCGCCGTCACGCCCGATCAAGCGGCGGCTTTCTTCCGTATAAATCTGCAGCTTCAAGTTGCCTCCTTCGTTGGTGGTTTCCTCGATTTGCACAACGAAACCGAGATAACCGAGCATGGTATCGAGCAGTTCTTTCGGGGTCATCATCGTTTTCGTTTTCGGGCCGGCGCAACTTTTTCTAGCTTCGGCATGGGTTGATTCTTGTTCTGATAAAATTGCAAAATACTAAAAAGATTTTGAGCGGTGTAATACAATGCCAGAGCCGCCGCAAAATTGTAGCAGATAAATAAAAAGATCAGCGGTGTGAACATCATCACTCGCCGTTGCGTGGCGTCGCCAGTTTTTGGCGTCATAGCCATGAGCCAGATCTGCGTCGCGGCCATGCAGAGGGGGATGATATTGATCGGCCACCCGAGCAACGGCAAATGCGCGATGGTATCTGGTTGAGAAAGATCCTTCACCCATAGAAACTTTGCGTTTCGCAATTCCACCGCCTGACTAAGCATTTTGTAGAGGCCAAAAAAGATCGGAATCTGAATCATCATCGGCAAACAGCCGCCGACCGGATTAATTCCGTACTGTTTGTAAAGCTTCATCACCTCCTGATTCATCCGGGTTGGATCATCTTTGTATTTTTCCTTCAGCTCCTGCATTTTCGGCGAGAGCGCGGCCATTTGGCGCATGGAACGATTCGCTCTGTTTTGAATCGGCCAGAGCGTGAGCTTGATGATGGTGGTGAGAGCCAGGATGGCGAGGCCATAGTCGTGCAGCCAGCTATGCAACAGGTTCATGAAGTTCAGAAGGAACTGGCAGACCAGTTTGAACATCCCGAAGTCCATTATTTCGGCTTCGTTGTGCGGAAGTTGCGCGAGGCGATGGTAAAGTTTCGGGCCGGCGTAGATTTCGAAACGTGCGTTGTAAGTTTGCCCGGGCTGCAACTCAAAGCCCGGCATACCGAGCGCCCCTTCAACGGCGGGCAGTTTTTGGTCGGGCGCGCGTTCGATATCGAAACGCCGGCCCCAAACCTGATTGGCCTTGGCCGTGAGAGGCGCCAGCAACGTTGTGAAAAACTGATTGCTTACGGCGACCCATTCTGCGCCCGCGATATTTTCCTGATAAAACGGTCGCGCGGCTCGCTGGCCCATGCCAAGAAAGCCGCCACTGCTGCCAAACCAGCCGACATCGACGCCTTTCGCCTTTCCACCGATGCACCAGACCAGCCGCGTGTAATATGGGTAATCCTTCGGGTGAATCGGAGCCGCAGACCCCAGCGCAACAAAGTAACCCGCGCTTCGGTAGGGTTTCGCGCCGCGATTCTCAAGATCGACATCCATTTCAGCGACAAAGTTGTCTTTATTCTCCGGAGATTGTTGAAAGAAGAACTTCTTCCGAATAGAGACCTGCTCGGCGGTTGTGTGCTCGAACCGCACCACGGAATCCGACTCGCCAGATGCGGTGAATTCGGGAAGCGCCGGCGCGGATGGTTGCTCAATGAGCGCGCCGATCGGTGCGCTCTCGGCTGAATTCAAGACAACGCGTTGCCCGTTTTCGGCGACCTGCTTGAGCAAGACCGCCTCCTTGATGCCACCACCGCGATTTGTGAGGCGTAGTTCGACGTCCGAATTGCGCAGCGTTTCTATTTTCTCGGGGAAGCTGGGAACTGCTTCGGCAGCTTTCGGCGCAACTTCAGGAGCGGCGATCGGCGTTGGAGAAGCGATCGCTGCCGTGGGCGAAACGTGTTCCGGTGTAACAGTGATCGGCGCAGGTTTCGGCGGCGTCTGTTTTACCAGATAGAGCTCCCACAGGACGAGCCCAATCACGCAAAGAACAACGACAATCCACGCAGTTCGATCCATAAAAAATCATGCCGGAGCGGCTATTCACAAACGTTGGAACAACGACTTCCCGTCTGTGCGGCCAGCTGGTCCTCGCGAGCTGCGACCTTGCGGCACTCCTTTTCCGGCGCCGGCACCGGATCGTGTCCGCAACCACCCCAGGGTTGGCACCGCGCCAGGCGCTTCAATCCCAGCCAGCTTCCACAGGCGACGCCATGTATCTCAATCGCTTCCAAAAAATACGCCGAACAGGTTGGCGTAAATCGGCAACCTGAACCGGGACCGCAAATCAAGGTGAGGAGCGGCGAGAACGTACATTGGTAAATGCGAATAAAAAAACGAACCAAACTGAGCATCAGAGCGCTAGGATAGAAGCGCGCTTTGCCAGACGCAACCATTCATCTTCCAGCGCACGATAACTCGCTTTCGGGGCATCGCGTCTGGCGATGAGCACAATCCAAAAGCCTTCCCGCAAATCATGCTGATGCTTGCGCACAATTTCGCGCAGACAGCGTCGAACACGATTGCGAACGACTGCCCCTCCAAGGCGCCGGCTCGTAACAAAGCCGACGCGCGACGCGCCAGAATTTTGCACAGCGAGAGCGCCGAGCACCATGAACTTACCGTGCTCAGGATGGCCTCGTTGTTTAACATTAGCAAACTCCGAACTGCGCGTTAAGCGCCGCGTTTTGGGGAAAGAAAGCGTGCGGGTTTGCAGCATGGCGATTTCCGATCTGCATCACAACAGTACCGGCTCTGTGCCTGTACAGCAAAGTCGTCCCTCGAAGAGCATTCGAGGGAGGACTCTGCAGGTGAACCGCCCGAAACCTTAGGGTGATGGCGAAGAAGTCGTCGTCGTACTAGACTCGGTCTTCGTTTCGCTGCTGGGCGCAGTTTTATTGATGGTCGTGTTCGTCTCCGTCTTGCTCGATGTAGCCGGAGATGGATTCACAACGGTTGTATTGCTTTCCTTTTTCTCGCTAGGCGGATTAGTAACGGTCGTCTCCTTTTGTTCGCAGGCGGACAGCATTGCTAGTCCAGCCAAGAGGCAAATGTACCTTTTCATACCTCTGAATCGACTTTCGTGATCGGTTTAGCCGCAATCAGGGAGTTGGCGATTCAGCTGGCGACGTGCCGGATTCTGCTGGTGACGTACTCGTGGACTCTGGGCTGGTCGCAGCCGGGCTGGTTGTTTCCGTTGTCGTTGCCGGAGTCGTGGCAGCTGGGCTTGCCGCAGGCTCCGTAGTTTCGGTCTTTTGCTCGCACGCCGCAAGAAGCGCGGCACTGGCCAGGATGCAGATGTATTTTTTCATAGTTATTATTGGAAAGGGCATATTGGTTTAATTGATTAATCGGAGCAAGACGCTTTTTGGCCCTGCGGAAATTTATTTTTCATCCGCAAATGCTTGATAATCGCGGATTAAAGCGGGACCTCGTATTTGAGGTCATGCGCTTCAGCCACCGCGCGGCAAGTAAGCCGCCCGTCGCGCGTATTGATGCCACCAATCAAGGCAGGTTGTTTTTTGCACGCGCCTTCCAAGTCTAAATCCGCGAGCAATTCGATGTAACGATAGGTAACGTTGGTAAGCGCCTGCGTTGCGGTGCGCGCGTAAGCGGCGGGCATGTTGGCCACGCAATAGTGGGTAACGCCTTCTTCGACATAAACCGGGTTGAGGTGCGTGGTTGGTCGGGAAGTTTCAGCGCAACCGCCTTGATCAATGGAGATATCCACTAGCACACTTCCTGGCTTCATTTTTTTCAACATCGCACGCGTGATTAACTTTGGAGCTTTTGCTCCCGGCAACAGCACCGCACCGACTAGCAGATCGCAATCTGGCATCAACTCATGCAAATTCGCTTCGCTTGAATAGAGCGTGTTCGCGTTCCCCATCGCAAGATCGAGATAACGCAACCGCTCGAGATCGACGTCAAGTATTGTTACATCGGCGCCAAGACCGGTCGCCATGCGGGCGGCATTTACCCCCGAAGTCCCACCTCCGACCACGACAACTCGCCCAGGCAAAACTCCCGGCACCCCGCCAAGCAACACCCCGCTGCCGCCATTATATTTGGCGAGAAAATTCGCGCCCATCACCACCGACATGCGGCCGGCGATCTCGCTCATCGGTTCGAGCAGCGGCAAACGATTGTTGGTCTGGATCGTTTCATAGGCGACCGCAGTCACACCCGATTTCAGCAGTGCCTCGGTGAGCGATTTGCTCGCAGCCAGATGCAAATAGGTGAAAAGAATCTGACCCTTGCGCAACAGCGGAAGCTCTGCCTCCAGTGGCTCCTTCACCTTCACAATCATGTCGGCGCGCGCAAAAACCTCTTTCGCTTCAGCGACAATCTCAGCGCCGGCCTTGACGTAGTCTTCGTCCGCATAACCAGAGCCGATCCCGGCATTTTTTTCTACCAGTACCGAATGACCGCGCCGGACGAGTTGATTCGCAGCCGACGGCAGCAAGGCGACACGCTGCTCTTGCTCTTTAATTTCTTTTGGGACACCGATGATCATCTACGAAAGTGAATGGTGATAAGTGATCAGCGAATAGTGGTAAAGCGAAATCCAGTGACACGACTAGCTGAATTTTCTATTCACCAGTCACCGGTCACTATTCACTAATTCAGCGACGGATCATCCGGCGCCGCCGCCAGCATTTTATACCACGGCCCCAAACTGCGCATGATATCGAACCAGAGTTTCGGCAGCCGATCGAGCTTAAGCACGGAAGGATGCATCATCTCCGCTTCGAGCTGACCCGCTTCCCAGCCTGCATACCCGACAAACGCGCAGATCGTGGCCGGGCTTTTCTGATCAACCACATCGCTCGCCTCCTCCAAACCAACATTGTGATTGAGCTTTAGCCCTTTGCTTTTCTGCCATTCGAATGCCGCGAACATCAGTTGGTTTTTCCCGACCGGCCCGCCGAGAAAAACAGGCACCTCGGCAAGGTTCGCAGGCGGTGTCTCCGTGACTAGATCGGCGACCTGTCTGTCAAGCGGGCGATTAATGATCACGCCCAGGGCGCCGTCCTTTGGATCGTGCGCAGAAATAAACAGCACTGCCCGTCGAAAATTCGGATCGAGCATATTGGGATGAGCAACCAGCAGTGAACCCGCGAGGCTGCCTCGGGATCCATCATCCAGATTACGCATGTAAAAACTAGAAACCTTGAAGACCGCTTGCGCAAGCTGGATCACCGCGCTCAGTCGAAAGATCCGCCATCGGCGCCCGGCGCGGCAATATCTTCCTTGCAACCCGCGCGACCTTCGGAAAATTTCATGCAAAATCTTGTTGCGACGACCCAGAAGCTCGTTTAGTAGCCTCGAAGTTTTCCACGATTGTTCTGGGGGGAACAGCCGCCCTTCACGCCTATCGGGCGTGGGGGGCGGTACTTTTTTGGAGTAAGCAAAAACTTCCAACTCCGAAAGGATTCGCGAGCAGGCAGCTCAACGCCCAACATCCAACGTCCAAGATTCCACGATGACCGTTGGGCGTTGGATGTTGGACGTTGGATGTTGAGTGCTGGAACATCATCCAGGTTTAAAGAGACTGCACCGTTGTCACAGCGTTTCCTCATTCGTCATTTGTCATTCGTCATTAATTCGGCATTCGTCATTCGTGCTTCGCCGCGTATAAACCAACGTAAAACGCGGGGAGCGAGTTCATGTTTACGCGGCTTCGTCATTCCATTTTAAGATCGGGACGAATCTCCTGGCCAATTGCGCTCACGCTGATGGCGCTCATCATCGCGGCTGTCGTCCTGATCGTCTTCCTCCGGTTGGAAACCTGGCCAGCGCGCACAGCACAGCAAAGCACAGCCGGGCTCGAGAGGCTGGGAAAGGATTTGCGCGCTGCTTTTATCGACATCGCGCACTTGCAGCCGCGCATCACCATCAACAACCGGGTTTACATGGAACAAACCATGCCGGTGAGCGAGCTGGTAGTTTTATCGCGCCGGATCGAGGTCGAACATGAACTGTTGCATACCTGGGCGGGCAGCTCCAAGCGGGTAAAACTGCATGGCACGTTCAACGTTAAAGCCGGCTTTGATTTGCGGCAGAATCTTTCAATCGATATTCGACCAAACGAGATCATCGTTCAGCTTCCGCCCGCGCAGATTCTGGGTATCGAGGAAGTCCAGATGGACGTCCTCGCGTTTGAAAATGGGTTCTGGAACCGAATCTCCGGAGAGGATGTGCAAAACGAACTGTCCATCTTGCCTCAGCTCGCCCGGGAAAAAGCTGTGGAAAGTGATTTGTCGGCCGAAGCCGAACGCACGTTGCAGCGACAACTCAACGAACGCATTCACGCCCGGCAGCCGGTGCATTTGGTTTTCACCAACGAGAGGAAAAGTGAATAGTGACGGGCGAATAGTGAAAGGTGTTCAATCGCCGACTCGTTTCACTAATCATCACTGACTGATCACGCCCTTGCCAACCGATGTCGTTCAAGAATCGATTCTTTCTCGTTATTCTGCTGATTCTGCTCGCGGCCCTGTCTGTGATGTGGCTTACGCCTTTCGCCCTTTCCAATGGCGTTCGGTCGTGGATCTGGTGGAAAGCCCGCCACGAAGGACTCATTGTTAACATCGACAAGATCGACGCGCCGTTTCTGCGCCCGATCGTGGTCCGTGGCCTCCGAGTGAAGAGCGCGCCAGAAAACGCATTCCGCATTGATCTCACTGTAACGGAAGCGAGCTTCGATCTGAATCTTAGGTGCATCCTGCTTCGGATGCGTGGCCGCGCCATTCGCGATCTAATGATTCAAGGTCTGCACGGCGAATTACGCCGTAGCAATCCACCTGGTCGGGCCCTAACGCAGAGCGGTTGGACAACACTCCACAAATTGCTCCCCCAGAATATCAACATCGCCAGCTCGGACATTCGCGTCGAAGACGGGCCGACAATGATCTTGCTGCGAAACGGTTCTCTGTCCGCGAGCGAAACGGAAGCGGGGCGATTTGGCGCTGGCGAGGTAATGATTTCGTCGCCCTGGTTTCGTCAAACTTTTTCACAATTACGCGGTGCGACTAACTGGCAGGACAATCGACTGACACTCGCTGGACTCACGTTAACGCGTGGCCTCGATCTTCAATCAATTACCGCTGACTTATCGCGTATCGGCAATCAGCGTGTCGGTTTGGAATTTGATGCAGATACGTTCGGCGGAAAAATTCGCGGGAACATTTCGCATTGGTGGCGCCCGCAGCATTCCAATTGGAAGATCGCCGGTTCGGCCACTGACATTTCCCTCGCGCAAACATCGGAGGCGATCGGATTCACCGATCGCGTCGACGGTTTGCTTCACGCTTGCAGTTTCACTTTTCGTGGAAACTTGACCGAGCCGGCTCGGGCAACTGCGTCGCTCTGGGCTGAACTAACCAGGCTCACCTGGCGCAATCGCACGGCCGAAAAAATCATGCTCGGCGCTGCGCTCTACAATCGGCAGATCCAACTCCAACAGCTTTACGTAAAACAAAAAGAAAATGAGCTCACCTTGAGCGGCGAGGCCTCGGCCCCCGCCAACTCATCCGACTGGCTCAGCCCGGATTTTCGCGGCGATATTTCCGCATCAATCAACCAACTCGGCGATTTCGCGGCTCTTTTCGGCGCAAGCGCAGGCGACTTTGCAGGAAAAATCGCGATTGAGGGAACGATGAACACGCGCAATCGCAAATTTGGCGGACATCTTATATTCGACGGGGCATCGCTCACACTTTTCAAAACCGCAATCGACACCTTGAGCGCGAGGCTGAATCTAAAAGCGACCGAGTTGGAGATCGAACAATTAGATCTGAAACGCAGGAACGACTCCCTCAGCGCACAAGGCAAAATCGACATGTCGCACGAGCATAGCTATTCGGGAGCGATCAACGCCATGGTTGATAATCTGGCCGACTATTTGTCGATCTTCCGCGGGCCGGCTAAGAACCAATCGAAGCCGGCACCGGCGAACGTTCAAATAGCACTCACCTCCAACAAGTGGGCGGTACGCGGCGCGATCAGTCCGCCAAATTCGAGCCCGATTAATTTCACGGCTAATTTCCCTCTGCGCGTCGGAACAGATTGGAACGCTTTTCTGGTATCTCCGCTCAACGTAACGCTCGATTTTCCGTCAATCTTCCTTGCAAACACGCCCCAATTTTTTTACCCGGAAATTCTCCGCGACGGTATTCTGAGCGGAAACATTTCTCTTTCTGGAACATTGCAACATCCGTGGATCACCGGCGACGTGCAGCTCTTGAATGGAACGTTGTCCGGCGGCGGCCGGACTTCTTTCAATCTCACCGAAGCGAGCAGTCGCGTCTCTTTCACGGGAAATAGTGCGTCGCTGGACTTTCTAAATGCTACAACGAAAGACGTCGATCTTTCACTTCGTGGAGAAATCGATTTTCAAGATACAAGCGCCGTCGCGATCAACATAACCGGAGCGACGCCGATCTTTGACGTAACACTGCGCCCAATTGATTGCGTAAGCAAAATCGAGATTGAAGCCGTTACGGTAACGCTCGCGCCCTCGATAGCTGAGATGGAGTTCCGCGGAGGGCTTTTTCGATCCGACTGGACCATCGGTTTAAAAGAAACCATTGGCACTCAATCCTTCGCTGCTCTTGGCCTGAACGGAACAGCCCGAAAATTTCCGCTCTGTTCGTCGGGCACGAGCGCGGAAGGAAAAACGCTATTGATTGGAACCCTCGCGCGCCCCGAAGCGACTCGCGAGGTGATTCGGCCGAAAAAACGAACAAAGCGACGCTAGAGCAAGTTCAATAACAGTGTAACCGCACGAAGCGCCGTAGGCGCGGGAGAATGTAGCCCCGGGCGACAGCCCGGGGTTTCCGATATTAATCTGATGCAGCCCCGGAGGGGCGTACGGAGTGGCGGCGCTATTCGGTGCATTCCCGTCGCCCCTTCCGGGGCTCAATCGCTTGTCATGCCAATCCCCGGCCTCACGCCCGGGGCTAATATCTGTCGCGCCTCCGGCGCTTCGAGTGGCTACAGTTTCTTTAAACCGCTCTAGAGTATTTACCCAGCGCAAGCTCGAAAA
>WNFZ01006501.1_pt1 | contig 10551 bp, 10 predicted proteins | sample 5400081 | NCBI WGS metagenome assembly WNFZ01 (sample SAMN13153365, study PRJNA577476) | soil metagenome | isolation source: 80 cm soil or saprolite under grassland replicate 1 | place: USA:California | collected 2016-06-15
GTCAGCTGCCGACCAGCTTGTAGATCCCTTGGGGGTCGCTGAAGTAGACGGCCTTGTCCGGTCCGCGTTCCATCGAGAGGATGGGCTGGGGATGGGTGTACACGACCTGCATCGAGGCGATCCCCGTCCGGCTGGCATCCAGAACCACCTTGGTGATCTGCCTGGTGTTGTAAGTGGCGAAGAACATCGCGCCCTCGGCCGAGGCGATGCCGCACCCCACGCAGAACGACGAACCCGTGGGAGCCGTGGTCGGCGTGAACCACGCGAGCGGCATCACCGGGTTCGGGCCGTCCTGGTTGGTGTTGGCAGGAGGGGGCGGCGGTGATGCGCACGTCTCGTGCTGTCCCCATCCGTAGTTCGCGCTCTTCGCCACCAGGTTGATCTCGTCGTTGCACTCCGGACCGTTCTCCGTCTGCCAGAGCCGCCCGGTCAGAGGATCGAAGGTGAACCCGAAGGAGTTCCTGTGCCCATAGGACCACACGAGGCTTCCGGGGAACGGATTGTCGCCGGGAACACCTCCGCTCGAGGTCATCCGGAGGATCTTTCCGGCGTGCTTGGCCAGATCCTGGGAGTTGCTGGGGTCCTGGGCGTCGCCGATGACCGCATACAGTTTGCCGTCAGGCCCGAACAGGATTCGCCCACCGTTGTGATTGAACTGGGATGGAATGTTGCTCGAGAAGATCACGCTCAGGCTTGTCGTCACCCGGATGATCTGATTCGTGGGGATCCCGTTCACCAGCCTCGTGGCGTAGACGAACGCCACGAAATGGGTCGAGCCGGGCAGGAGCTGGATGCCGAGGAGGCCCCGCTCGCCTTGGCTGAGCAGGTCTGGAATCGTGGCCAGGCCGGTGTTCGAACCCGAAACGGGGTCGTAGACGTGGATCTCCCCGGTGAGGCGTTCCCCGTAGAAGAACTGGCCATTTTGGGCGATGGTGAAGGCGGCCGGAAACGCCAGTCCGGTCACGACCGGGATGGCCCCGATTGCGCTGATGCCGGTTGGGCGGGCGGAAGCGGGAGATGGAAGGGCCAGGGAAAGCGACAGCACCAGCACAGGCGCAAACAGGGCTGATCGACGCCTCATTGGAGGGGTCTTCTGCGGGCCCGCGTGGCGGTCATGGAAAGCCAGACGCTAGCAGAGGGCCGACGGGTTGGTCGAAAGCGGTCCGGTGCAGCAACCGGAAAGTGGAGAGATGGGCCGGGGAGCGCGTATCATGGGGACCGCCGCCGGCCGGGTCTCCCAGGTCTTGCTTTAGGCTGTCCGGAACTATCCGCCCTTCCCTCGGGCGAGGAGCACGACCAAATGAAGCAACAACGCAGCGTCGTCATGCGCGGCTTGCGCATCATCGGCTCGTACATCGCCGCTCACCCGTTGCCGTTCGCCATCGCGGTAACAGGGGCGACGATCTACGCAGGCATGACGGTCGGGAGCACTATCGTGCTCGGCCGGATCACCGACCACGTGCTCGTTCCAGCCTTCAAGGGCGGCGTCAAAGCGGCCACGATCTGGTGGGGCGTCGTGGCGATCATGGCCGTCGGGGTCATCCGAGCGGCCGGGATCATCCTGCGGCGGTATTTCGCCGGGATGACCGGAAGCCGGATGCGGATGACGCTGACCAACCGCGTGGTCGACCAGTATCAGGCGCTGCCCCTCGCCTATCACCGCAGCCGTCCGACGGGTGAGCTGATGGCGCACGCGGAAGCGGATGTCCAGGCGGCCATCGAGGTCATCCATCCGCTCCCATGGTCTCTGGCCGTCGTGCTCCTCGTGGTGTTCGCGACGATCGCCCTGCTCGTGACCGACCTGTTCTTGGCCGTGATCGGGATCCTGGTGCTCCCGGGCTTGGCCGTGATCAACCGCTACTACACGGCCAAGGTCGAGGATCCAGCCACGAAGGCCCAGGAAAGGATCGGCGACGTCTCCACGGTAGCCCACGAGAGCATCGACGGCGCGCTCATGGTGAAGACGCTCGGCCGAGAACGAGCAGAGGTTGAACGGCTGAAAGAGCGGGCGATGGCCCTGCGGAACGAGCGGGTCAGGATGGGCCAGCTTCGCGCCGCCTTCGAGCCTGCCTTCGAGGCCATCCCGGCGATCGGCATCATCGTGCTCATCGCCGTGGGGTCGTGGCGTGCCTCGACCGGGGCCATCACGGTGGGAACGCTGGTCCAGTTCGTCAGCTTGTTCGAACTGCTGGCGTTCCCGTTGCGCTTGATCGGGTTCGTATTGTCGGACGTCCCCCGCGCGGTGGTTGGACGTGAGCGCATCCAGGAGGTCTTCGGCGAGAAGATCAGCCTCTCTCCTGCCACCGAGCGCCTTCCCCTGCCTGATGAGCCGGCGGCCATCTCGGTCCGGTCGGTGTCGTTCTCGTACGACGGGAATCGGGTCCTGGAGAATCTCTCGTTCGAGGTGGCTCCCAACGAGTCGGTGGCCCTGGTTGGGCCCACCGGGTCGGGCAAGAGCACCCTGGCTCACCTCCTGGTGCGTCTGGCCGATCCGGAGAACGGCTCGGTCCGTCTTGGCGGGGTCGACCTTCGGCACCTGGATCCAGACGCCCTACGTCGGTCTGCGGCCATCGTGTTCCAGGAGAGCTTCCTGTTCGCCAGGAGCGTCCGGGAGAACGTTGCGCTGGATCTCCAGGTCTCCGACGAGGAGATCGGGGAAGCGCTTCGCCTGGCTCAGGCCGAGGGGTTCGTCCGCGAACTTCCGAGGGGATACGACACGGTCCTGGGAGAGCGAGGGGTGACCCTTTCCGGTGGCCAGCGTCAGCGACTGGCCCTGGCTCGAGCCCTGGTCCGCAAGCCGAGGCTACTGATCCTGGACGACGCGACGTCGTCCGTTGACCCCACGGTGGAGGCGGCCATTCTCGAGGGTCTCAGACGCGAGCTGGACACCACACTGTTCGTGATCGCTTATCGCGTCTCCACGATCAGCCTGGCCGATCGAGTTCTGTTCCTGGATGAAGGCAGGATCGTGGCCGAGGGCCCACACGTGCAGCTCCTGTCCCATCCGGCCTATCTGGCCATGGTCTCGGCATACGAGCGGGGGGCGGCATGAGGTCCGACGAGCGCGATCGTACCGGTCGTCAGCCCGACGAGCGTGGCCATGCGGCTCGGCCGCGCGATGAAGGGGCCCGCCTGCGGGAGGCTCAGGAAGAACGCTCGCGGATGGAGCGCGTCTTCGGCTGGGCCCGTCTGGAGTGGATCCTGGAATGGATGAGGGAGAAGAGGCGTAAAGGCGAGCTCCCACCGATGGAGGAGATAGTCCGCCCGGGAGGCTGGGAGGGCCCCGGGCCGAGCCGGCCCTCGCGTCCAGATGAGATCGAGCCGCAGATCGAGGGCGCCATCGAGCTCGTTCGCAGGGGGCTCCGAGCCACCCCCGAGCTCAGGGCAGGGATCGGCTTCACCGTCGCGCTGGCCATGGCCCTCACGGCGGGCCGGCTGCTGGTTCCAATCCTGATCCAGCAGATCTTCGACAAGGGTCTGACCGGGCCGCAGGGGTTCCGACCCAGGTTCGTGTATTCGGCCTGCGCGATCGCTGCCGCGGTGGTGGTCCTGGTGTACTTCGCCGGGCGGCTGACCTACCAGCGAATGGTCCGAGCCACAGAGAACGCCTTGGCCAACCTGCGGGTGAAGGCCTTCGCCCACATCCACGAGCTCAGCATCGCGGAGCAGAGTGCGGAGAAGCGAGGGGCGTTCGTGTCCCGGGTGACGGCCGACATCGACATCCTGTTCCAGTTCCTGGAGTGGGGCGGGATCTCTTGGATCACCAGTTCGGCCCTGATGCTTGGAACCGCGGTGGCCATGCTGATCTACTCGTGGCGACTGGCGCTGCTTGTGCTCGGAGTCATCACGCCCCTCTTCCTGGTCCTGCGAACGATGCAGAAAGGGATGCTTCGGGCATACGACACAGTGCGAACCCGAGTTGGGGAGACCCTGTCGGAGATCTCCGAGAGCCTGATGGGCGCCGCCGTCGTCCGGGCCTACGGGTTGGAAGAGCGGACGAACCAGCGACTCAAGGCAGCTATCCGGAGGCGGTACAAGGCCGAGATGTACGGGGCTCGATACCAGGCCACGATCTTCCCGATGGCCGACCTGTTCGGGGCGGCCGCGGTGGCTTCGGTGGTGGCGGTCGGCGCGTGGTTCGGGCCGAGGTGGGGGCTGTCGCTGGGTGACCTGGTGGCGTTCATCTTCCTGGTGAGCCTGTTCGTCCAGCCTCTGTCGGAGCTCTCCGAGACGTTCGACCTGACCCAGACTGCCATCGCAGGGTGGCGCAAGGTGCTGGGGCTCCTGGATGTGCCCGTTGAGATGGCCGAACCGTCCCCGGGCGTGAGGCTGCCCGAGGATCCCCTGGCCGTGCGGACCGAGGGACTGCAGTATGCGTACCCCGACGGCGGGGGCGGTCCGGTGCTGCGCGGGATCGACGTGGAGCTGAGGGCCGCGTCGCACGTGGCCGTGGTTGGCGAGACCGGTCACGGGAAGACCACGTTCGCCAAGATGCTTTGCCGGCTAGCCGACCCGACCGGCGGACGGATCCTGGTGAGCGGGGTCGACCTGCGCGAGGTGGCGCCGGAGTCGAGGCGAGCCGCCATCCGCATGGTGCCCCAGGACGGCTTCCTGTTCGACACCACGGTCCGAGAGAACGTCCGGTACGGGAAGGAGGGCGCCACGGACCAGGACGTGGAAGCGTCGTTCGAGTCCCTGGGGCTGAGCGAGTGGGTACAGAGCCTTCCTCAGGGCCTGGACACCCATGTCGGCGAGCGGGGAGAGAACCTGTCTGTGGGGGAGCGGCAGCTGGTGGCGCTGGCTCGGGCTCAGATGGGCAACCCGGGGTTGCTGATCCTGGACGAGGCCACGTCCGCTGTGGACCCGGAGACCGAGCGCGCGCTGGCGGATGCCCTGACGCGGCTGTCCGAAGGTCGAACCACGGTGACCATCGCCCACCGCTTGTCGACTGCTGAAGCGGCCGAAGAGGTGTTGGTGTTTCGCGAGGGCCGGATCGTCGAACGAGGCACGCACGCGGAACTTGCCTCGGCCGGTGGCGTCTACGCCTCGCTCTACGAGAGCTGGCTCGGCAACATCCGCGCCGAGGCCGACGCCTGAGTCCCTCAGCCGCTGATCTGGGAGGCCGGAGAACTCTCTGTTCGGCTTCGCTGGACATTCCCGAGTAGCGCAGTCAGTTCCCCGATCAAGGCCTCAGCACGCCGATTCCTGGGTCGTGCGCGTGGATCCAGGCCTTCGATCCCGAAGATGTGCAGCCTGGATCCTGCTCGGAGGTAGACATATCCGGTCCGGGGGAAGAGCGTCCAGCGACCGAGGTCGAATCCAGCGATGTCCTCCCAGAAGAAGCGCCGGGTACGGAACGGGTTGACGACCCGGATGCCTTCGGCGGAGGTAAAGACGCCGGCGCGACCGGCTCGAAACACCAGGAAGTAGCCCCAGATCAGACCGAACGAATCGGTGAGGACTCGCACGATCAAGGAAACATCTGGAGCTACAGTCATCAGGGTGACGAAAGCAGCAGTCGATCCAATGCCCATGAACATGAGCACCATGCGCTGCTCGGTGGATCGGTAGACACGTTGCATCCTCGCTCTTCGACTCGTCGCAATTCGGGCCTGCCTTTAGCGCTCAGGCCGGTTTCGGCCTGGAGGGCCAGGTCCAGCCGGGGCAGGTTTCAGGCGCGACTGGGCGGGGCAGATCGCCCGCGCTCTCCAGACCCACCCGAACGTCATCGAACGACTCCCACGGCCTGAATGCGATTCCATCGCGGCGGCAGATGTCGACCAGGTGCTTCTTGGCGAACACCATGTCCGAGTACAGGGCGCCGTAGCGATCGCTGTGGCCTTCCCCAACGAAAGCGACCGTGCCGAACCGTTCACGGCTTCGCAGGACCGCGAGCATCTTGCAGGTCCCACACCCCACACAGATCGGGTGGCCGTTGGGGAACGAGAATCTGGGCGGGTGGCCATCCTCGATCGCGGTGTCGTTCGTGTACACGGGGACGCCCTCGACACCGGCTGCGCTCAGCATCGGCTCGACGTAGAACCCGAACCCATCGCTGGCCACGACCACCTGGACGCCAACATCGCGAGCCCAGTCCGCGAAGGGTCTGAACGACGACTCGAGGGTGAAGCGTCCCAGAGCGAACTCCAGCATCGCGTCCTTGCTACCCGACAGGAGCGCGCCCTGGCGAGTCAGGCACTCCCGGGATCCGATCTCGCCTCGCTGGAACTCGAGGTCGATCTCCCACCACTCGGGCGAGGCGAACTCGGTCAGGATCTCCTCCGACACATCGTGGGGGCAGACCGTTCCGTCGAAGTCGATGACCGTGGCACCGATACGGATTCGCTGGTGGCGCACACCGACAAGCGTGTCCGATCAGATGTGGGTGGAGCAAGCTGTGGTTCGAGCGGGCTAGCCGCGGCCGGGGCGGGACCGTTGCGTCGGCTCCTCGCCCTCGAAGGCGGCGATCGCCCGAGCGACCTGCTCGGGAGCGAGCGAGCGTCGGCCGGCGAGAATCCGGGCTGGCGCGTCCGTCATGCGAACGAGGACGGTCTGTCCGAGATCAATGGATCCCCCGGAGATTCCAGCGCGGGTCAGCGCGATGACGGCTCGCACGGGAACGGTTCGAAGACCAACCGCCCGCAGCCGGGCCTTGACCGCGGCGACGTCTCTGCTGGCCTCCCAAACCAGCCTTCCGGCTTCCTTCCGGCTGTGCCGAAGGCCTCCATCCTCACTGGATTGGAACCGTCCCGACCACGAAACTCTGGAGATGGCGAACACACCCGTGGGACCGACGACGAGGTGGGCCACGACCCGGTCCCCGACGAGCATGTCGTGCCAGACGGAGAACCCGGTACTGGCAAGTCGCTCCATGACTCCGAAGGCACCGGTCGCCCCGGTGCCGTGAAATCGGCTCAGCCCAGTCAGGTGATAGAGGAACGGGATCGAACCGGCGGTCACCAGCGAGACCGGCCACCATGCCGGGTGTGTGATGACCAGCGCAAGCCCCGCGACTGAAAGCGCGGCGATACAGCAGAGGAACCGGATCGCCGATTGGCGGAAAGCGTCCTTGGCAGCGGCCGACGAGATCATCCCTCTACCATCATCGGTTCCCGGGCGAGTCCGCTTGAAAGCGGCGAGGAACATCTCCATGGGTGGGAACCCTAGTCATCGCGGGCGCGTCGAAGCAAGGGTTCCGAGCGAAAACGCTCTCCTGCGGAAGGGAGGCTTTCGATGGCTCGCCGGCTTCTTCTCGTTCCCGTCCTCGCCCTGGCGCTTCTGGTGCTCGGATCGGGCGCGGCGTTCGCGTGCGGCGGACTGGTCGCTCCTGGGCACGCCGAGGTTCTGCGGAAGGCCACCACCCTCTCGGCCTGGCACAACGGCTACGAGCACTACGTGACCGGGTTCCAGTTCGGCGGCAACGCCTCGAGCTTCGGATACATCGTTCCGCTTCCCGGCGTGCCGGTGAAGATCGAGAAGGGCGGCGGTTGGACGCTGGAGCGACTGGAGCGGGAGAACAACCCACTCGTCTTCGAGCGGGCAGCGCTCGCCCTCGCTCCCGCACCCAAGGGCGTCGAGGTCTTGCAGCAGATCCGGATCGAGGCACTCGACATCACGATCGTGCGGGGAGGAGGGGCCGACGTCGCCGCGTGGGCCAAGAAGAATGGGTTCGACCTGACTCCGGACACCCCCAAGGTGCTCGGGCGCTACTCCTCGAGCGGCGCGGTCTTCGCCCTGGCCAAGTTCAACGGGGTTGCCGCACTGAAGCGTGGCCTGGTGGAGGGGCAGGGCCAGGCGATCCACTTCACCATCCCGCTGAGCGCCCCATGGATCCCGCTGCGCATCCTGGCCCTGGGCAAGGTCGCCCCGGAGCTCGTCGACGCAGATCTGTTCGTCCTCACCGATCACGCCCCATCGCTGAGCCCGGAGGTCTGGGACATGCCCGGCATGAAGCTGCGGACGTACGGCAAGGCGAGTTCCTCGCTGCTCCAGGACCTGAGGTCGGACGAGGGCATGGGTTGGCTGCCGGCGAAGGGCATGTGGCTCACCGCCTTGTCGCTGCACACTGCGGCGGGAAGGATCGGCTACGACCTGTCGATCGATGGCGGCGGCCCGCCGCACCCATCGGTCCTGGTCCCGCACGGGACGTCGTGGGTGTGGTGGCTGGCCACGGCCGGGGGCGTCCTGGGAGCGATTGCGCTGATGGTTCTGTGGCGGCCTGCCCCGCCGGTCCAGCCCGCCTGAGATTTCTCCTCGGCCTTGCCGCCATCCCCGCGGTAAGGTGTGGCCGTGACGCTCATCGTTGGCACGGAGGCCGGCCTCCACGAGCTCGATGAGTCGAGCGGACCGATCGGCGTCCATCTTGCTGGTCACGCCGCAGACTGCCTCGCGCCTGAAGGGTCAGGCTGGTGGGTCCTGACGGACGGTGAAGACCTGTGGCGGTCCGACCGGCGGGGGGCCTGGGATCGGGCGGCCACGTCGAGCGGGCCGCGGTTGAACTGCGTGTGCTCGACCGCGGTGGGATTGCTCGTTGGCGCGGAGGAGGCCTCGCTACTCCGGCTCGAGGAGGGGAAGCTCCAGCCCCTGGGTGCGTTCGGGGACGTGCCCGGCCGCGACGGCTGGTACACGCCGTGGGGCGGGCCCCCGGACGTCCGGTCCATGAGCGAGGATCCGCGACGAGCCGTGTTCGTCAACGTGCACGTGGGTGGCATCGTGCGCTCGACCGACGGGGGCGACACATTCCAGCCCACGATCGACATCGATACCGACGTCCATCAAGTGCTGGCTCCAGCGGGGAGACCAGGGCTCGTGTTGGCGGCGACCGGGGCGGAGGGGCTGGCGGTGAGTTCCGACGGAGGGGAGACCTGGAGCTTCGTCACCGAAGGCCTGCATGCATCGTATTCCCGGGCGGTGACGGTGGGGGAAACCACCCTTCTGGCGTCCGCTTCCACAGGGCCGCGAGGTGGAAGGGCTGCCGTCTACCGCCGTCCGCTCTCCGACGACGGACCGTTCGTCAAGTGTGCCGACGGGCTGCCGGACTGGTTCGCCGCGAACATCGACACCTTCTGCCTGGCCGCCTCTGGCGCGCTGGCCGCCTTTGGGACAGATGAGGGCTCCGTCTTCCTCTCGGAGGATGAAGGCGAGACGTGGCGGCTGTTGGCCGAAGGCCTATCGGCTGTTCGCTGCTTGGCGTTCGCCTGACCGGCGACGATCGCTAGCTACGGTACACGGGCGTCAGCCAGTCCATGTACTCCTCGACCTCGCCGTGGACTGCGGAGAGGTACAGGTCCTGGATCGACCGGGTAATCTCGCCCATCTTCCCGTCGCCGATCCGGCGGCCATCGACCTTGGTCACGGGGGCCACCTGGACGCCCGTGCCGCACAGGAAGATCTCGTCGGCCACGTACAGCTCGGTGCGATCCACCCGGCGCTCCGCGACGGGGACGCCGAGCTTCTCGGCCAGCTCTTTGATGGCGCCACGGGTGATCCCGACCAGGATGTCGTCCGCGACGGCTGGAGTGATGAGCTTGCCGTTCATCACCAGGAAGATGTTCGCCGCGCTCCCCTCCGACACGTGGCCGTCCTGAGTGAGCAGGATGGCCTCGTCGAACCCTGCCTCTTGCGCGTCGGCGATTGCCAGGGCTGCGTTGAGGTAGCCTCCGGTGGCCTTGGCCCGGGCGGGGATGGCGTTGTCGTCGTTGCGCCGCCATCCCGAGACCGTGACGGAGAGGCCTTTCTGGATGTCGAAGTAGTCGCCCATCGGCGCGGAGAAGCAGCAGAACGCGTCCTCCAAGTGGAGCAGTCCCACCTTGATCACGGGCGAGGCCTTGTAGGCGATGGGCCGCACGTACACGTCCTCGTGGTAGGCGCTTTGCTTGACGACCTCCACGGCGATGTCGCACAGCTGCTGGGCGTCCAGTCCCAGGTCGATCCGGAAGAGCCGCGTCGAGTTCAGCAGCCTCCTGAAATGATGATTCAGCTTGACCAGGTAGATCTGTTCGTGCTCGGCGTTCCAGTACCCGCGGATGCCCTCGAAGCAGCCTGTGCCGTAGTTGAACGCATGGGTGGCGATGGAGATCTTTGCTTCATCCATCGGGACGAAGCGGTCGTCGAGATACGCCACCCCGCGCGCCCCGAAGCCCGCTCCAGTCACGCGCACACGATACCAGCGTCGGGAGGCGGCGTTGCCGCGGTGCCGTCAGTACCGCAGACTACCGCGGCGCGGAAGCGGAGGCAGGAGAGCGATGGTCGGAGAGAACCAGGCGCTGGACGAGATCGGCCTGTCTGACCTGCCGCTCGTGGACCACCACTGCCACGGCGTGGTGGCCGGCTCGCTCGAGCGATCTGGCTTCGAGAACCTGATCAACGAGGGACTCGACCCGCCACCCCCCGGTGCCAGTCATTTCGACGCGCCGATCGGTCTGGCCATCCGTGAAATGTAAGTGCCGTGGTCGGGGAAGTCCAATGGACAGCGTGGTGTCCAGCCTTCCAGGAGTGTCGGGTTGGCCTTCGAACGTCACGACCTGTCCGGCTCGCAGCGCGCGAAGCGGA
>WNFZ01008796.1_pt1 | contig 10551 bp, 9 predicted proteins | sample 5400081 | NCBI WGS metagenome assembly WNFZ01 (sample SAMN13153365, study PRJNA577476) | soil metagenome | isolation source: 80 cm soil or saprolite under grassland replicate 1 | place: USA:California | collected 2016-06-15
TCCAGCCCGATCCCCAGGGCAACAGCATCGGGGTGACCGTGTGGCACTTCAGCCGCTGGCTGGACGTGGTCGGCCGTGCCTTCAGCGGCGAGCCGCCCAGCGGCGAACTTTGGCACACCGGCGGCTGGGCGGCCCGCACCGGCTACGACCCCACCGGCATCGGCTACCAGGGCCTTGGCGTGCTGACCGGCTACACCTGGGCCGAGGTCGCCCAGGTGCCCACGCTGAGCGCCGCCGAACTGCTCGACTACCTGGGTCAGGTCACCGACCGCCTGCTCAGCGCACTCGACGGCATGCCCACCGAGGTCCTGCACGCCCCCGCACCCGGCTTGGGCGGCACCCGCAGCCGCTACTCGCGGCTCAGCCCGGTCCTCCAGGGCAGCTTCGGCCACGTCGGCGAGATCGAAGCCCTCAAAGCCATGCGCGCCCGCCGCCTCGCTGCCAGATCCTGATCGCCCAGCGCAGCTCCCACACGGACTCAATCGGCAGCCCAGAAACCACTATGGGTCCCCCGCTTGGTGACTTTGCCAAGGTGAGAAGTTGCGGTAGGTTCGCGATGTGGACCTGGATGAGGTGCTGGCAGCGACCTCCTCGCCGGTCGCTTCGCACCTGACCGAGCGACAGCGTCGGCTACTGCTCGGCGCGGCGGCCCGAGCGCTGGCCTACGGTGGTGTCGGCCGGGTCGCGCGCCTGGCCGAGGCGTCCCGGCCGACGGTGCGTAGTGCTGCGGCCGAGCTCGACCAACCCGCCGACCCGCGGGAACAGGTCGGCCGCCGGACCTACCCGCAGGCCGACCGGCTGCTGGTCTGTGCCGACGCCGGCGGGTCCAACGGCTATCGGGTCAGGCATGGAGGACCGAGCTGACCAGGCTCACGGCCGAGCTGGATGTGACGCCCTTGCGGCAGCGGCTGCAGCGCATTCCTGCACCGGTGGTCGATGCGGGCTTGGCGGTAGCGGTGGCAATGGCGATCACGATCACGATCGCGGTGGTGCCGGAGCGGGGCACGCGACGCGACCCGTTCGCCTACGCGCTGGGGTTGACGATCGCCGCCTTGGTGCTGGCCCGGCGGCGCTGGCCCCTAGCCGTATTGGCCGCGTCGACGGCGACCCTGCAGCTCTACTACCTGCTTGACTATCCCGGCATCTTCCCAGCCGTGCCCCTCTCGGTGGCGCTCGCCACCGCCTGGGCCGCCGGCCACCAACGCTGGTCGCTGCTGGTCGCCGCCTGGTTCAGCTGCGGACCGCTCGCCTTTCGGATCTGGACCGGCTCGGAACCCCTGCCCCGGGTGCTCAACGACAGCGTGCCGGATCTAGCGCTGTTCGCTGCGGTGCCAAACAGACCGAGGGCGTGATCGCCGACGCCTTCGGCGAGGTCACCGTGCTGTTCGCCGACCTCGTGGACTTCACCAGGCGCAGCGAACAGATCGCCCCAGAGCAGGTGGTGCAGTTCCTGAATGAGCTGTTCTCGATGTTCGATCAGCTCGCGCAGCAGCGAGGGCTGGAGAAGATCAAGACCATCGGCGACGCCTACATGGTGGTCGGGGGGCTGCCCGACCCGCGTCCCGACCACGCCGAGGCGGTGGCCGAGATGGCCCTGGCGATGCGCGACGCGGTCGCCCGGCGCTCCGACCCCAGCGGCCGGCCGTTGGCGGTTCGCATCGGCATCGACACCGGCCCGGTGGTGGCCGGCGTCATCGGGACGAGCAAGTTCAGCTACGACCTGTGGGGCGACACCGTCAACACGGCCAGCCGCATGGAGTCCGATGGGGTCGCCGGCTGCATCCAGGTGACCGCTCGCACCTACCAGCGCCTCCAGGACGGGTACCGCTTCGAGCGACGCGGGCCGGTCCACGTCAAGAGCAAGGGAGAGATGGTCACCTACTTTCTTGTCGGACGGAACCAAGCTCGGCCGCACAACAAGCACCACTGACGGCAAGGTAACCTAGCCGGACCCCTTAGCGTTCGGGGCCGGACATGTGGCCTTTGGCGACCTCCTCCAGCGCCTGCCGGTCGATGCGGTCCTTTGGGATGACCGCAACCCGGCATGGGGTCACGGCTCGCAGTGTGGCCATGCGCCGGCCCTCGTGCAGCAGCGCCATCTCTCCCAGGATCGCGCCAGAGCCAACCTCAGTCACCGGTTTGCCGTCGACCTCTACCTGGAGCACTCCATCGAATAGAAGGAACAGCTGGTCGCCACGCTCACCTTGCTCGACCAGGGTCCGGCCCGCCTTGAGCCGGCGGAACCGCGGTTTGGCGTCGATGATGGCCACCGAGAGCTGGCGCTCCAACGCCGACTCCACCGCGGTCACAATCGGGGCCGAGTCCTCCGCACCCCAGGGCGTGTGCGCGCCGAACGCCTCGCGCCACCAGGTGTCGTAGTCGATAAACCCGGTCTTGGCGACCAGCCGACCACCATGGTCGTAGATCCAATGCCGGGGGAAGGAGCTGGCGCCCACCAAGCGCTGCTCGGAAGTGCCGTCGGCATGGATGGTCAGGGCGAGCGTCGACCAAGCTATCGGGGATCCGATCTGGAAGTAGGGCTCATAGCGCACCCGGCGAGGCGTGGGAAAGCCGGTTCGACCGCCTGTGGTCTGCACGAACCGCGCCCAGGTGGGGCCGACCTCTGGCTCGGGCCGCAAGTCAGGCAAGGCGACCGGGGCGAACGCGATGCTGGTCGAGCCAAACCCCACCCGGGTCACGTTGATCCGGCCGCCGCCGCTCTGACCGGCGTCCACGACCCGCCCGTCCTCCACCTCGATCCAGGCCTCAAGCCGGTTGGCGAACCGGAAGCGGTCGTTTGCTTCCAGCTCGTCGAGATCCCCGAGCGTGTCGGGTGGCGGCGGATCGAAATGCGCGACGCGGAGTCCGAACGACAGGCGGTTGAACCCCTCCGTCGCTCCCAGCGGAATCCACGACAGTGAGGTCACCGAGGACTCGATGCGCATGGCAGCCCTCCCGAGCTAGCCCAGCGATCAGGCTGGATATCTACGGGCACAACGATGCTAATCGTCCTGAGCAGTCCATTGCATCCTTTGAGATCCAGCCTGGCCGGCCGCGGCGGTGGCGGTCGCGGACGTCACCGTGCTGTTCGCCGACATCGTGAACTTCACCCCGCGGGAACCTCTATGTGGCCTTCCTTCGAGAGCGGTTCGCCATGAGCGCTGCCGGCGTGCCCGAAGGCGACCAATGCGTCGGGCGGGTAAGCGACGGTGGCAACCTCGTGTCGGTATCGCCCTTCGCCGCATCGAGCTGGGATTGGGTCAGAAAGAGACTGTCGCTGAGGTCGGCGCAGCGGAGGTCGGCGCCTCTGAGGTCAGCCCCGATGAGGTCAGCAACTCTCAGGTCGGCGCCGCGGAGGTCGGCGCCGATGAGGTATGCCCCTCTCAGGTTGGCGCCACGGAGATCGGCGCCGCGGAGATCGGCCCCGATGAGGTCGGCTCCTCTCCGGTCGATCCCGCGGCGCCGGGCGTCGCCTCGCACGAGTTCGCTCGCGCGCAGCAGTAAGGCATTGACGTCTCGTCGGTGTCCTGCCACGTCCAGTTCCACGACCGCGTCGGGACCGTAGCGAGTGAGACGTTCGGTCTCGTCCAGTGCGACCCTGAGCTCACCGTGGAGCGGGCGGGCCGGTTGCAGCGCCAGCGCTTCGGTCAGATACCAGAGCAGCTCATGGAGCTGCCGCATGATCGTGAACACCTCGAACATCTGCTTCGCGGTTTGCGGGGCCCGCCGCCAGTCCTGTCCCCCGAAGGTGACCTGGGCGACCTTCTGCCCCGCGCCGAAGCAGTCGTAAACGGTGCAACCCGGAAAGCCTCGCTGCCTGAGGCTCTCGTGGATGCCGCAGCGGAAGTCCGATTGCAGATTGGGACAGGGCTGCCCGGCGTCTTTGTCGATCGCGAAGTCCGCCGAGGCCGAGAAGGCCGGCGCGACACAGCACAGCCCGAAGCAGCGCTCGCAGTCAGCTCGCAGGCTGAGGCGACCTCTGTCGGGGAATGGTTCCGCATGTTCGCCCATGGGCCGCTGCGGGTCAGGCGGACAGGGTGACGCGGAAGGGGACGTTCTGCGCTCCGGCGCCGAGCTCGACGGCGAGCCGCGGGGCCGGCGCCGCGGGGCAGTCCACCACGACCAGCGGCACGCTGTCGGGGCTCTCACCGAACATGGTGGTGCGGTCGCACACCACCCGGTCCCCGGCGAGCAGGCGCACACTGACCGGGAAGGCGCCGACCTGCTGGGAGAACGCCCGCGGGATCTCGCCGGGCGCGAAGCCCGGCAACGTGCCGAGCCGCAGCGTCACCACCGTCCGGCCGCCGCCGACGAACACGCCGGCGACCTCGAGCGGCAGGCGGGCGCTCTCTGCGCCGCCTTGAAAGGCCTCCAGTCGCAGTGGGGCGAGATCGATGGTGACGGTGTCGGTGACCGGCTCGACCGCGCGGAGCGGCGGCCCCGCCGGCCAGGGCCCGCGGGTATCCAGCTCGATCCGGTTGCGGCTGCTGGAAGACCGGCTCAGCAGGACGCCCTGGAGCGTGATCCTCCCAAGAGTGTCCACCCCAGGGGTCGGCCCGAGATCCACGACGTAGCTTCCAGCCTGGCCGGTGGACCGGACGAGCGCGGCACGGGTCCCGGCGACCGGGCTGTCAGCGGGACCGGCGAACATCCCGCCGCCGGTGTCCAGCAGCTCGAGACCCTGCACGGCCAGCAGTCGCCGACCGGCGGGCAGACCCTGGACCCGGATGGTGAGCTGGCCGGCGTCGTCGCTGTTGGGGTCCTCGCCGGCGATGCGCCGCACCGAGAGCGCCGTGACGGTGATCCCGTGCACGGGTCCGGCTCGCCAGTCGAGCCTGCGCTGGGCCAACGGCTCGGTCTCCGGTGCGGTGGTGGCCGTCGGCACCGTTGCCGGGACGGCGGCACGCGCGGGCCCGTGACCGGTGCCGCGGCCCGCCACGAACGCGAGGCCGGTCAGCACCACCGCCGCGACCACCACCGCCACGCGCAGGCGGGCGCTGGGCGGGCCCTCGGCCACGGCGCTGACCTCGGTGGCTGCCGGTTCGGCCGGATGGGGTTGCCCTGGTGCCGGCCGCTCGACGCTCACCAGCGGTGTGTCGCAGTCCGGGCAGGCGCCGTCCCCCGCCCGGACCTCGTCGCAGCGTGGGCACCAGCCGCTCACGGCGACCCGCTCTGCTGGTCGAGCTGCCACGGGCCCTGCACGATCCGCATCTGGCTGAGGATCGCCGTGACCTCGAATCTCATCCGCGCCTGGCCACGGAGGGTGGCCTCGGCCAGGTCCCGGCCGTCGAAGGCGACCACCGTGTCGCCGCCCTCGAGCGTGGTGCTCAGCGCGCCGACCTCGCCGAGGCCGCCGGAGACGCCGATGTCGGCATGTGCGAGCGACGCCTCCCCGACCCGCCCGGCCGGCGCGAGCAGCAGCGTCACCCGGCCGTGCCGGTAGGCCGCGCCCGCCATGCGGATCGTCTGGCAGGCGTCGCAGTGCACCTCCACGCGACAGGACGGGCAGGACGCCGGGCTCACGGTGTCCTGCCGGCCCGGCTGGCTCTGCGCTTCCACGCGGCGCTTGAGGTCCGCGTCCACCAGCGTGCCCCCGAGGTGCTCCGCCAGCTGCTGCGCCAGCACCAGGCGCCCGACCCTGACCCGAGCCACCGCGTTGGGGTCGACGTGACGGTCCAGCGACACGGTGATCGCGGCCAGGCCACCGGCGGGCGGGCGCGCACGGAACACCGGCAGGTCCTGGGCGAGCCTGCTGAGGGCCAGCTCCCGACCCTCGCCGTCCAGGAGGTGCAGGTCGCCCACGGCCTCCACGCTCCATCCCCGGTCGAGCCCGGTCGCCTCGAAGGTGATGCTGCTGGTCTGCCCGGACACGAAGATCGTCCGCAGCATCAGCGAGACCCTGCCATGGACGGCCTGCCAGTCGAAATCCCTCACCCTGCCCGTCAGCACGCGCCCGCCGGGCAGTGTCAGGGAGGGCGGAGAGGCGGTGACGGGCGCCGCCGGGGCTTCGCTGGCCGGGCTGCTGCTGCGGCCGGCGACGAAGCCCCCCGCCAGCAGGGCGAGCACGACGACGCCGACCGCCACGGCATGCAGGGCGGGCAGCAGCGACCGCGCCTGCTGGAGCAGGGCGGACCGCCCGGCCAACCAGGGAGCGGCCCCGGGGAGGTGCGGCAGCCGGACCATGCGCGCCGAGCAGATCGCGCAGGCCGAGCCGGGGCGAGCCCGCCGGACCTCGTCGCAGCGAGGGCACCATGCCTGGCGGCCGCCGACCATGCGTCTGCCTATCCCGGGACCACCCGCAGGTCCCGGGAGGTCTGGTTGAGACGGCGAGCGCCCCGCGCGCCGGTGCCGTCCGGCTCGGGGCAGACGACGATGTCCTCGATGCGGGCGCCATAGCGGCCGGCGAGGTAGATCCCCGGCTCGACCGAGAACGCCATGCCGGGCACGAGCGGCTCGCTGTTGCCCGCCACGAGGTAGGGATCCTCGTGGACTTCCAGACCGATGCCGTGCCCGGTGCGGTGGATGAAGTGCTCGCCGTAGCCCGCGGCCGCGATCGCCTGCCGGCAGGCGGCGTCGACCGCCTCGGCGGGGACGCCGGCGCGGACCGCCGCGCAGCCGGCCTCCTGCGCCGCCTGGAGCACCTGGTGGAGCTCCAGGAAACCGGCGGGCGGCTCGCCCACCACCAGCGTGCGGGTGGTGTCGGAGCAGTAGCCGTCGAGGCTGCCGCCGATGTCGACCACCACCGCGTCACCCGGCTGGATCACCCGGTCCCCGGGCTCGTGATGGGGGCTGGCGCTGTTCGGGCCGGCGCCGACGATCACGAACAGCGTCTCGTCGTGGACGTCCCGGATGCGCGTGTCCAGCTCGCGAGCGACGTCGCGCTCGGAGCGACCGGCCCAGCGCATCTCGGCGAGGTCGTCCACCACCCGGTCGACGGCGGCGGCGACATGGGCGAGGGCGGCCACCTCGGCCGCGTCCTTGACCATGCGCAGCGGAGCGGTCACCGTCGACGCCACGGTGAGCTCGGCGCTCGGCAGCGCGGCCTGGAGACGCAGCAGGAACGTGCTCCACAGCTGGTCGCCGACGGCCAGCCGCGCGGGTGGGTGGAGGCCGGCCGAGCCGGATGCCTCCAGCGTGGCGCGCACGAGCGCGATCGGGTCGTCGGTCTCCTGCCAGGGGACGACCTCGAGATCGAGGTCGCCGAGGTGCTCGTGGGCGAGCGGCGCCTCGAGCGCGGGAACCACCAGGCGGGCGTCCCCCTGGGCGGGCACGACCAGCATGGTGAGACGCTCCAGCAGTGGCGGATGGTAGCCGGTGAGGTAGCGGAAGTCCGCCGACGGCCCGATCAGCAGGGCGTCCACACCCCGGTCGGTCAGCTGTCCGCGAGCGCGGGCGAGGCGCTCTGCGCACGTGGTTGTGGTCATGTCCTGATCGTACCCCGATGTCCCGGCGAGGTCCCCGGGTCGTCCACAGGCTCGGACGCTCAGACCTTGACGCGCAGAACCTTGCGCAGCACGTCCACGGCGAGCGGCGGGCCGCCGGCCATCCGGCAGCCGTCCAGCGCGAGCGCGAGCGGCTCCGCGGTGGCCACCTCCACCCGCTCCGACTGGTACTCGCGCACGGTCGGGTGGGGAATGTGATCGCCGTAGTACAGCTCCCTGGAGCGCGAGTAGATGGCCAGCGGCTGGCCCTGGAAGGCGATCACCGACATGCGCCCGTCGTCGGGGAGCGCGCGCGGCGCCACCTTCATGCGGCCCATCGAGAACTGGCCGTTGGCGATCACCAGGCCGGCCAGGCGGAGCTCCACCGCGGCGTGGGCGAGCTGCAGCCGGGCCGGGGTGCTGCGGGTCGCCACCAGGCCCCTGACCGCGGCCGCCATCCGCCCCGGGCGGCCCGCCCAGGCAAGGTCCGGGGTGCGGCTGGACACCTCGGCGGGGTAGCCGAGCTCGGCGCAGTTGGCGAACACGCTGACGCGCTCCGCCCCGTCCGGCCCGCCCCAGCGCGCACGGCCGACGTCGGCGAGGAAGAGATTCGGGCCGAGCAGGTGGCGAACGGCCCGCGTGGGGTCCTCGGGCAGCCCGAAGGTAGCTGCCAGGTCCTGGCGGCCGAGGCCGACCAGGCCGAGCACGGCGTCGGGCACGCGCGGCCCCTCCGGGCCCACCAGTCGCTCGACGATCGCGTGGGCGACCCGGTCGGAGCCGACCGCCACCAGGAAGCGGGCGCCGCGCTCGAGCGCCCGCCCGGCGACCGCCCCGGCGCGGCTCGCCGGCCGCGCCACCGCGGCCTCGGCCACCACTCCCGCGCCGGCCAGCGCCCTGCGCAGCTCGGTGAGGTCGCGCCGGCCGCTGGCCGGGTCGCCGATCAGGTAGGGCACCCCGTAGGGCAGCACGGCGCCCCGCCCCCGCTGGCTCTCGGTGGTCGTCACGGACACGGGCTCCTGTTGCGAAATCGGACGTCGGCGGCGCTCAGTGTAGACGCAGGGCTCAGCAAGGTGCCGTGAGCCGCTGGCAGCTCAGATCGCCCCGTCGGCGCGCAGGCGCGCCAGGGCGTGGTCGTCGAGGCCAAGGGAGCGCAGCACCGCCTCGGTGTCCTGGCCGAGGGCAGGCGGCGGGCGGTCGACCAGCGCAGGCTCCCCGTCCACCCGCAGCGGCGAGCGGACCTGCGGGACCCCACCCACCTCCACCACCAGGCGCTCGCGCAGCAGCGGGTCGGCGAACACCTCCGGGATGGAATTGATCGGCGCGGCCGGCACGCCGGCCGCCGCCAGGCGCTCCAGCCAGACGGCCCGCGGGTGGCGTGCCAGCCGCGCCTCGAGGGCGCGCTTGAGCTCCTCGCGATGGGCGACGCGGCCGGCGTTGCTCGCAAAGCGCGGGTCCTGCGCCGCCTCGGCCAGCTCGACCGCGGCCGCCAGCCGCGCGAACTGCCGGTCGGTCCCCACACCGATCGCCAGCGCGCCGTCAGCGGTCCGGTAGCTCTCGTAGGGCGCGATGCTGGGGTGGGCGTTGCCCATGCGCCCGGGTGTGACGCCGCCGACCAGCCAGTTCATCGCCTGGTTGGCGAGCAGGCCCACCTGCGCGTCCAGTAGCGGCACCTCCACCCGGGACCCTCGACCGGTCCGCTCCCGTCGCCGCAGCGCGGCCAGGATCCCGATGGCGGCGAACAATCCCGCCGCCAGGTCCGCGATCGCCACGCCGACCTTGGTCGGCTCGCCGTCGGGCTGGCCGGTGATCGACATCAGCCCGCCCTCGGCCTGCACCAGGAAGTCGAACCCGGGGCGCCCGGCGGCGGGCCCGTCGCTGCCGTAGCCACTGATCGAGCAGGTCACCAGGCGGGGGTTGGCGGCGGCGAGGGTGTCGTGGTCCAGCCCGAACCGCGCCATCCGCCCTGGCAGGAAGTTGTCGACCACCACGTCGGCGGCCAGGGCCAGCCGGCGGGCCAGCTCGCGCGCGAGCGGGTGGCCGAGGTCCAGCGTGATCGCTCGCTTGTTGCGGTTGACCGCCTGGAAATACGCGGCGGTGCCGTCGGCGGCGAAGGGTGGCCCCCAGCGGCGCGTCTCGTCGCCGCTGCCGGGCACCTCCACCTTGATCACGTCCGCGCCCAGGTCGGCGAGCTGCATGGTGGCGAACGGCCCGGCCAGGATGCGCGACAGCTCCAGCACCCTGAGCCCGGCGAGCGGTCCGGGCGGGTGGGACGGACGTTGCGGGCCCGGCGGCCAGGCGGGCTCGGGCACGGCGCCTACACCATGCCCGAGTAGGCGACCACGCCGCGCTGGCAGCCGTCGACCGCGGCGCGGGCGGTGTCCGCCAGGGCGGGGTCCTCGGCGACCTGGGCGATCTGCCGCAGCAGGTCGATGAGCTGCTTGGTGACGCGCACGAAGTCGCCGGGGGTGATCTCCTCGTAGGCGAGCACCTCATCGAGCGAGTCGCCGCGGGCCCAGCGGTGGGCGAGGTCGGCGAAGCCGGGGTCCAGCGGACGGGTCAGCTCGAGGCCCTCGGCCTCCTCGTGGGAGTGGATCTCGTCCTGCAGCTCGGCGAGACGGTCAAGCGCCGCGCGCACCCGGGCCGTCGGCGGCGCGGCCGCGCCTCGTACACCAGGCTGGAGACGCAGGCGGCCAGCTCGGCCGGGTCGAGGTCGCGCCACACCTCACGGTGGATCGCCTCCACCACCAGCAGGTCGGCGTCGCTGTAGACGCGGCGCAGCGTCTCGCCCTTGGCGGTCAGGGAGAAGCCGTGCTGGTAGCCCAGGCGCTCCAGCACGGCCAGCACCCGGTCGAAGGTGCGCACCAGCGACCCGGTGCGGCGCCGCACCCGGTCGCCGAGCCGCTCGGTCTCGCGCTGGAGCTGGTCCCAGCGCTGCATCCAGCGCTCGTGCTCCTGCAGCTCCGAGCAGGTGTGGACGGGATGCGCGCGCAGCCGGGCGCGCAGCTCCGCCAGCTCGGCGTCGCCGGCCGCCCTGGCGCGGCGGCGCCGCGGCCGCGGTGGCGGTTCGACGTCCAGCTCGGCCAGCGCCTCGGCCACGCGCGCCTTGAAGCGCGGGCTCTTGGGGCTGAAC
>WNFZ01006503.1_pt1 | contig 10550 bp, 9 predicted proteins | sample 5400081 | NCBI WGS metagenome assembly WNFZ01 (sample SAMN13153365, study PRJNA577476) | soil metagenome | isolation source: 80 cm soil or saprolite under grassland replicate 1 | place: USA:California | collected 2016-06-15
GAGTGTTCGACTTCTCCATCGGCGGCGACAACGATCTGCTTTTCTTTAGCCGACAGATTGGAATTGATCCGGTGACCGGCGAAGAAGTCCCCGTCAATGGTGGTGCCAAGATCACAGGATCACTTGGAAAGTTCGAGCTCGGATTGATGGATGTAGATACGCGGAGCTCCGGACCAAATCCGTACGCTAATTATGCGGTCGCACGGGTCAAGCGCTCGCTATGGGGCGGTTCCTATATCGGTTTGATGGGGATCGACAAGCACTCAGGAAATCCCTTTGACAATTTCAACCAGACATCCGGCACAGATACACGCCTGGTCTTCTTTAGGAATCTGGTGGTGCATGGTTTTGCGACACAGACACGAACGCCAGGTTTTTCTTCCGGACAGACTGACTTGGGTGCGGGCTTCAATTTTCAGACCAACTGGCTCGAGCTGATAGCCAGTCGCCGCAAAATCGCGCCAAACTTTAATCCCGAGGTTGGGTTCGTCGAACGCGCCGATTGCATCTGTGACTATCTGGATGCAACCTTCAAGCCCAGACCCAAACTGCGCGGAGTGCGCGAGTTGAACTTCGAAGGATTCATTTTTCACGCGCCCGATACACGTCACGTTCTGCAGACGCAAGAGTGGCAGAACACCTTTCGGATCGAATTCAACAACGGGTCTTACAGCGACGACGATATCGTGGATGTTTTCACGCAGCTGCTGACTGAGCCGTTCAACATTTACAAGAATGTTTCCATTCCAGTCGGCGAATACCACTGGACCCGCCATCAACTCACCTACGGATCGCCTCAGGATCGCAGGCTGATGGTCAGTTTCTTTGAACGCTTTGGCACCTACTACAACGGGCATCTGAATGAGGCGCGAGTTCGTGCTACCTATCGGGCCAGCGAACGCCTTTCCTTCAACTTCGCCGAGCAGTGGAACCGTTTCCGGCTAGGCACGACAACTGATCCCGAAGGAAATCTGCTTCCCGCCCGGGCCGGAGATTTCTCCGTCGTGTTCGGCAGTTTCCAAACAAACTACTCGTTCTCCCGATTCCTAACCCTTTCCACGTTGCTTCAGATGGACACTGCCAACAACCAGGCTGCCAGCACAAACATCCGACTCCGCTGGAATTATCGTCCCGACAGCGATCTTTACGTGATTTACACCGCCGGCCAGCGCTTCGCAAGCTTAGTCGCAACAAATCCGCCGCAGTTTTACGAGAACCGTTTCGCCATCAAGTTCACCTATTCTTGGCAACCACGAGGCAAAATATGAAATGGATGACACGGAAAGACATCAAAGTTGATCGCGTTGCCTGCCCTTGGCTAATCAAGCGGTTCGTCGACCCTCAGGCGGAGTCTCTCTTCGTCGAAGAAAAGGATCTGGTTGAGCAAGCAAGAATACAAGACGCGATTCCGTTCGATGCGCCGAAAATCGAAGCGATAAAGCTCAACCATCGTGGTCCGCGGTGTACGTTCGAAGCGATTATCGAAGACTATTCAATCTCCGACGTTGCCGCACAACGTTTAGCTCTCATCGTGCGCGCTGCGGACATCAAGGGACAGGAGGGCGCGGCACCAGAGGGGATTGGTCTGCGTTCCATCGCCCAAGGCTTCGCCGCGATGGGCCTATCGGATGAGGATCGACTGGCACGGCAGCTCCCCGTCTATGATGCGCTGTACGCTTTCGTGCAGAGCAAGCAGGAGTGACTTCTCATCCGAACCGAGACCTGAGGCTGATCAACAGCGCGGGATTCCTACGTTCGCTCGGAGTGGGCTTGCTCGGGGTGTTATTAGGGATCTATCTCTTCCGCCTCGGGCTGTCGTCCTTGGCGATCGGACTCGTCGTTGCGACGGGCTTGGCTGGTTCGGCCGTGGGAACAATCGTGATGAGCTTTGAGGGCGACCGCCTGGGACGCAAGAACTCACTTGTGTTTCTGTCCTTATTAAGCGTGGTAGCCGGAATTGCTTTGGCTCTGTCGCCCACTCTGCCGGTGCTACTGATCATGACGTTCATTGGCATGCTGAATGGTACGGGCACGGATCGGTCGGCCGCCTTTGCTCTTGATCAAGCCATCATTCCGGCCTTGGTTCCGGATGTAAGGAGAACCTGGACACTAGCTTGGTATAACGTTCTTCTCGATGGTGGCGGATCGTTGGGAGCGCTAGGAGCCGCGCTTCCGAATTTTCTTCAGCACCGCTTGGCCCAATCGACACTGAGCTCCTATCGGGCCGTGTTTCTTGCTTATTCCGGGCTCTGTCTCACGGTGGCTGCGCTGTATCTTTTCCTCTCCTCAGCTGTCGAGATCGAAAGTGCATCAACACTTAGGACAGGCAGGATTGCCCCAGAGAGCAAGAGAATTGTCGCCAAGCTGACTGCTCTGTTTTCTCTGGATGCATTCGGTGGAGGCTTTCTGACCGATGCTCTGGTCGCATATTGGTTTTTCCGCCGCTTCGGAATCGCTGAGGGTGACTTGGGTCTGGTCTTCTTTGCAGTGCACATCCTGAACGCAGGTTCTCACCTTGGAGCAGCTTGGCTCGCACGCCGAATCGGGCTCGTAAACACCATGGTGTTCACTCATCTTCCGTCGAGCCTCTTTCTCATGGCAGTGCCGCTGGCTCCATCCTTCAAATGGGCGGTGTTGCTCTTTCTCTGTCGCGAGGCATTAGTAGAAATGGACGTTCCCACGCGACAGTCTTATGTGGCTGCGCTCGTGAACCCCACTGAGCGAACCTTTGCCAGTGGAATTACAAACCTTGCCCGCAATCTGTTTTGGGCTGTTGGATCAGGGGTCGCAGGATTATTGATGCAAGCCGTTTCCTTTTCCGCGCCCCTGTTGGTAGGAGGAGGAGCGAAGGTGGCCTACGACTTGCTTCTGTACAAGTCCTTTCGCAAGTTAAAGCCTCCCGAAGAAGCGCTTCGGCCGAGTACAATGACGAATCCGGCGCCCTGAACCAGGGCGCCACAATTCTCTGAAAAGCTCATCACCGCAACGGGCCGACGACCCGGCGGTTACTTGCAGGTATCGCTGACCATCTTGAGATTGGTTACGCGGATGTCACTAGCTTCAACTGCCTCTTTCTTCTCGTTCTCCTCACGCTCTCCCTTTTCCTTCTCGTACGACTCGGCCTTAAGCGTGCCGGTGACGGTCACTTTATGGGCCAAATGTTTGGACAGATCAACGGCTGAACTCCGCAGGCCATACGTCTTGCCATCTTCTCCGGTGATGGAGAACTCATCGGCTTCATCACCTTTCTGCAAGCAACCCGTCACGGTGGTTTTCCCACCAGCCGACTTTGCTTGTGCGAGCCCTGTCGGAATGCAATAAAAACCAAAAACAAATGAAACTGTGATCAAAACAAACAGACGAACCAGACTTTTCATATTCCACCTCCTGGAAATTGAAATAACGAACGGCGTAAACTCGGAGTCCTGAATTCAGCGCAATGTTGCGGATTGCCCGGTAACAGCCTCATACACCGTCATCCGCGCGGCAGGACGCCCGTCGACCTCCTGTTCGGGCGCGTAAACACGATGCGTATCCTTGTCCACCGCCAGACTGTGTACCCGCTTCTGTACGGGGAAATCCTCCAGCTTCCGGAAATGATCTGGATCATCCTCCTGGAACACGGAAATCGCTCCGCTAGAGCACGCCACATAGACGCGCTTCAGTCCGGGATCGAACTTCACCACGTCGGGTCCTTTGGCCAACGGCAGAAAAGCTATCGGCTGGTGCTTTTCCAGATCAAAAACCGTCATCAACTCATTCCCTTCACAGGCGAGGAAAGCCCGCCGATGCTCAGGGTCAAGGGCCATGCCGTGATTGCCTTCACACTTACCCACGCTGTAGCGTCCGACCACCTCGTCCGTTGCTGGATCAAGGACCGCAAAAATATTTTGGTCTTGGAGGTTGACATAGATCTTGCGCGCAACTGGATCGTACTGCGGCATCCCCGTTTCGCTGTCGAAATGCAGGGTCTTGATGATATTGTCCTGTTGCACATCGACGATGGCTTCTGCCTTGCCGCGCTCGTCGGAAACGTAAAGCTTGTGAAAAGGAGCGGCGTACGCGCTGCCATCCGGCTTAGCCTCCGTGGGCAGCTTCTTGACGACCTTCATCTGTTTCAGATCGATCACGCCAATCGTGTTGTCTCCCGCATTCGAGGTGTAGACCTTCTTCAGTTCTGGGACGAACTCAACACCCTCGGCTCCCGGCACATCCGGTATTGCCTTCACGACCTGATTGCTGCGCAGATCGATGACGTAAAGAAGGCCAGCCGCCAAGTGCGCTGACAGCAAGTAATGGTCGTCATAGTCTATCGTCAGATAATCGAACCGTTTTCCGAATGGACCGGGCAGGTCAAAACTCAGGACTGACTTCAATGTGGAAGCCAATGCTACCGTCGTGAGCAGCAAGCATCCAGCAAGCGCATATCTCCGCGCAAGAAACATCGGACTCCTTCCTTGGCCCATCCTCCAACGATGCACTCTGAGAATGAAATGGCAATGAACTGAACATTAAAACTCTTTAAGGAAGCTCTTGGGTGGTTGGTCAGGGCAGGTTTCGGAGTCGGTCCGAATGTAGTTTAGCGATCCCGATCGAGTTGGTTAGAATGCGGAAATACGCAGGACTCTCAAAGTAATTGATAACAAGAAGGATATCTATTGGATAAGATTTGAGGGCAGCGTTCTAACCAACTGAACTACGTCCCCACTTGCCAAATCAACAACTTCGCTGAAAACCTTGCTGGACAAGGCATTTGCAGGTTTTGCATAGAGTGCACTGTTCGCACAGAATGCCCTAGCAAGCCCCTCTTCCTGGCAAAACCGCCTGTAAACCGCCTGTAAATTTCTGAGCAGCTCACCCATACTGCCCAGGAACGGTCCACGTTGATGGCCAGGAAGAAAACACAGGGAAACGAACCTCGCAAAAACATCCTAACAGCTTCCCTTCCAGCGCGAAAGGGCGCGTCGCCGTTTTCGACGGACCTGCCATTCTAGCGATGTACAGCCCTCTTCGAAGCCACACACGATTTTGTGATCAGCCGCAGACAGGATACTCGCCTCAACTGGACGTGAACTGGACCGGCCGCATCGCTTGTCTCTCAAGCATGATTCCTTCCGCAATTCGGACCAGTTGAACCTCCGTCTATGGCATCGCCGTGAAAGTGGGACGAAGTCTCGTAATTGATTGGAACTAGGCGGCATGGATAGCGCTGTACCGCCCTCAATGGCGCACATTGAACAATTTCTTCGACGCGTAATGGACGCGCGACTTCCAGATCATTACCCCTAAGTCTCCATTGGCACCGGGAACTGAGTAGGACACAGTTGTCGGCCGCAGCCTAAGCTCCTACCGCGCGAAATCAGTTTCAGGAGCTCGGGAACACACTCAGTGATCTGCTCCGCTCGAAGGCTGGGAACATTGAAACCAATCAGCGATTGAAGCCGATCACCGCGAATCGAACCTCCCCAAATCACCTTCGAGGCTATTTCGATAGTTTGATGAACATCAAAGTAATAAGTCTTACATCTCGGGAGAAATCGCGATTGTGGACTCGTGCACAATAGTGCAACTCACATCCGAAGCACCTGAATAGCGTTGCAACAAATCAGCGGCTTCGCTCATTTGTTCTTCCATTTGCGTGCGCCCATTAAACGAGATGATCACCAGCATTGCTTTTGAAGTTTCCATTCGAATCATCGCCCGTTCTGAATCGCTGGTTGGGCTACCATAAGCTCCTTCAGCGTCGGCGAACACCGGAAGGCGTTCGATATTGATTACTTCCTTCCCGATGCCCTTATAGGACTCCCCTGGTCGGCCCGCCCTAAATGCAAGCGGTGCTTTTATCTTCTCCAAATCGTAAGAGCCGACAGGATGAAACGTCTTCAGGGAAACCAAGTTATTGATATCTACGACTGTATTGATTTTGTATATTCCCTTGCCGCTGAGCACACGCCGCAATAGGGCTTCAGCTGATCCGCGATAACGTGAGGGATCTTTGCCTAGATTTTTATATGCGTCCTTCATGACCGAGATTTGCTGTATGCTGCCCAGGGATTCGAGCCTCATAGTAGACGTCAGGTATTGAATATGCTTATCAATGACAGCCCACAAATCATCGTTGGTTTTTCGTATTTTCACGCTGGCAGTAACGCAACCCAAACACAGATTGGGCGCGGCGGTTTTGAGTTCCATGCTGATAGAAATATCCATTCGATTGTTGTCCCCCCAAATCTGAGACACTTTCGTGCGGCATGAACGTTTGCTGGAACAATCTGAAGCGAGGTGGGTCCTCGATAGTTCCCACCCCGCTGCTGGACCTTGGTTTTGCAAAGTTGATAGCCGCCGACTACTGAAGGTTGAGTAGTGGTCCGTGGCCGTCCGGGAAATTGCTGGTATTCAGCACCTGGATGCCGGCCTGGTGATCACCGTCAAATGGAGTAGCCGTGTTTGGGCAACCAGCGTTGCCTGCTTCGGTTGCATCCGCGAACCAAATTCCCAGGTGATAGATTTGGACTGGACGAGTGGCAGGATTACTGGATGCATTGTCGGGGAACACCACGGGTGCGGGAGCAACGCCCGGCGCCTGGATGAAGGTCTCTTTATTGAAAATGCCAGTGAAATCCCCGACGCCCCTCCCATCCGCGTTGGTGACGATGTCGCCCTGGTACCACGCCAAGCCAAATGGACTTTTCGGCACTTGGAGAAGAAATGTTGCGAACTCAGTCTTGGGCGGCAGGTGGAACATCTCCACGTGCAAGTTCTGAACTGGACCCAAGTCGCTGATAGTTACACGACCGGATGCATTGGTGGCGAGGCAAGTTGCAGCACCGGCCGACACTTTCAAGTTGAAGGTAATGCTGTCGCCCGCCGCCGCATTCGCGCGCGGTGCCATGCCGGTCAAACCGGAGGCGATAGCCATGATTACTGCTAGTGATGTATTTTTCATTTGTTTCTCCTTTAGGCTTGTTGGTTTTGCTATGGTGATTTAAGCGAAGTGTCATTTTGAGCGCGAGAGGCGTCACTCGCTGGGCCTTCCCTTCTGCACTTTCTTCTTCTGCACTTTCCATCAGTAGAAGAAATGGTCAATTAGCTGTCACAGAGATACCGAAGTACTTACTTAGCCGTTCCCGCAACTTGAGGCGAGCACGCCACAGCCGAGCCTTGACTGCTACGGGGGTGGACTCCAGCACCTCCGCCGTCTCTTCGGTCGAAAGCCCCTCGATGTCACGTAATACGAAGACCACTCTTAAGCCGGGCTGTAACTCTTGCAGTTCGCTTCTTAGAATGTTTCGTAACTCAAATCCCCGGTAGAGTTCTTCGGGGTTACGGGCCCAATCAGCTAACTCGGAAGTAAGACTGTGGTCTTCGCTTTCGAAGTTGTTGTCAATAGAGAATTCCTTGTTGTGGCGCTGCTTTCGCAGCTTCATCAGAGATTCATTGACCGTGATCCGAGTCAGCCAAGTGGAGAATTTTGAATTCTCCTGGAATTGAGTCAGCTTTCGAAAAACCTTCAGAAAGGCCTCTTGCACTGCGTCCTGCGCGTCCTCCCGATTATGGGTGATGTGCTGCGCGATTCGAAAAAGCTTGGTGTCATATCGCTTTACAAGTTCTTCGAACGCGGCGGCATTCCCGCTCTTACAGGCATGCACAAGGGCCAGGTCTTGGTCGAAAGGGGACCCCATCGGGGACTTCACATTTCCAGTCATCGTCAGTTCCACAGACACCTCGCAATGTTTGGTCAAACGTCAGCTCAATTCAGGGAATGAATTTGTAGCCAATCCCATGGACCGTTCGGAAGTGAACTGGTTCGGCAGGCTCCAACTCAAGTTTCTGCCGTAGTTTCAAAACGTGGTTGTCAACAGTCCGGCTGCAAGGATAGTTGTCATACCCCCATACCTCATTCAGTAGCTGGTCCCGCGAGAACACTCGGTTGGGATTTGAAACGAAGAAGCTAAGAAGTTTGAATTCCATTGCAGTCAGGCTTACTGGGAGGTCAGATCGACGCACCTCCATCGATAAAGGATCGATGCTGACGCCGCCAAACCGCACAATCTTGTTTTCCTCGGATGCAATCGAGTGGGATAGGCCTCCGCGCACTCGAGTCACAAATTCCGTCCAGGTCAATGGCAAAAGGAAAAGCCGGCCCATCCTGCCAGCTCGCGGCTGACTTCCGCCGGCGCGATCCTGACTATTGTGAAAAGACACAAATGCGATCTGATAGTTGTCCGGCTCAAACTGGACGCGCTCATACCTTGCTGAGAAGTCGCCGCGAGGTTGCAGACTTGTCCATTCGAACGAAGGCGCACGCGACATAAGTTCCGCGATAGGAATTCTGTGTATGGTGTCTTCGATAACCGCTGAGGTTTTAATCGCCATGGAACCACTCCCGTCCTGACTTCTGCGGTTTGTTTAAGAACCCGGAACGGCTTAAGCAGCGCTACGCAGAATCACTCAAACACGGTGGTCTCGTGCGCGCTGCGAACCGCGTAAACCCTCCAAAGTCATCTGCCGCTATTTGCTCAACTCGCCGTTTGGTTATCCAAGGCGCGCATCGGTAATTTACGCACCATACTGTCCACTTCCTGCCGAAGGGCGGATTATCCGGCCCTCGCTCAGCGGTAGCTCGATGAACGGCTGCGGCATTACCGCTGCTCTGCTGTTGTTGCCGTGCACTGGCCAAGGTCCTTGCTCATTTTGTGGACCTCGAAGGTTGGTTCGCCGGAGGCGTCCTTGGCCTTTTTGCCCACCAGTTCCACGCGCTCTCCGGGTTTCAACGACTGGTTTTGCTTGTTCGTTAGGTTGTAGCTCTGGTTGGTCTTCTCATTGACGAGCTTGTCTCCCTCACCAGCTACGCAGCCTCGCAGCTTGGCCCGATTGTGAAGCTTCCAATAGAGCAAACCGGCACCAGCAGCTGCACCAGCTACGACTCCACCGATTACGGCGCCTTTTGACCCGTAGCTCGGACGCGTACCCCCTGGATAGGTACCTGTTCCGCCCCCGCCGCCAGGGTACTGGGCGATCGCAGTACCGGAAATTGAAGCCACCAAGGCAAGGCTTGCACAGATGCGCTGCAACTTCCCGAGGCGCAATATTCGCGACAAACTACTCTTCTCTTTTGCTTGATACAGGTTTCTATTCATTACAAGTTCTCCTAATATTTGGTTTCGAGGATTAATCCTTCGAGTTTCGACCCAATCTTGTCGCCTCCAGCCTCCAGCCTTCAGCTCTTTCCACTAACTCGTCCACTTCGCGGTTTCTGCTGCAAAACTAGGCGTAACACTCTAAACAATCCTTAGCAGCTCGCAAGGAAATTCCAAATAAATTCCAAGCTCAGCGGGCGTGCACGCGAAGACCACCAACACGGTGCGACTTCGCGTGCAGAACACCCGAAACTTCGCGACATCAAACTGCCTAGTTGTCCGCCCGGAAGAAAAAGTAATCGGCCGTGTAGGGCACGAGCTGAGTCTGACCCGCGGTGCAGACGCTTGTAGGGACAGCTCCGCCGTTGGTGTTCAGACGTTGAACGAAGCTGGCGTTGAACAGGAGGTTACCGCCCGTGGGCCCTTTCTTGTTCCCCACCGACTGCAACAATAGGCATTGAATCGAGCCGGCATGCGAGCAACTCGCAGGGTCGGAGCCGGCGTCGATCCCCTTCACCTTGACCGCCCACACCCTGCTGCTATCGAAGGAACTCTGCCACGTCGCGTTCCCACTCAGAGGGGGGACGATGCCTGGCTTGGGGTTTTCATTAATGCTCTGGAAGTGCGTGATGATCTGGACCTGATGTCCAAAGAAATCCACGAAGAGGGTGGCTTCGGGACGGGCGCTGGGGTTCCAGGCAGTGCCACCGGTGCTCGTCGGCAGGCAGGTATAGCCCTGGCTTCCGTAGGCATGGCCGACCAAATATGGAGAGTTTCCCTCCGGTACGGCAATGTCGGTGGGGGTGGGTGGAGGCGTGACTTGCGCCGCCGCATTGGTGACTGCGAACGCGCATGCGAGTGCGAGAGCAGCCATGCACAAGTTCCGGACTCGAGCACTCGTTTTTGTCTGCTGATTGCGGTTGTTGCTCATTTACTTGTTCTCCGTTTCTCTGTGTTAGTAAGGTTGCGGTTTAAGACACACGAGTAGCTCGAAGGCTGCTCGTCGCAATACTGCATGCGAATCAAAAGCGCCTTTCAGGTGGACAACTTATTGGTGTCTCTTCTTTAAACGATTATTCGGAAGGCGTAATCGGCCTCAATAGATATAACGAGATCTCGATCGAGTTTGCTTTTTTCTCGGACACAAATCTAGTTGTGGCGTGAACGACGTCTTTCGGGATTGTGCACAGCGAATGCAGACGCAGGGCATCTATTGTTTCCCTTAGGACAGCGACAAAACAGACGGAGTCTCTGATCTCACCCTCGCAGCTATCACGGCGTGGATGGTTTCTGAGACATCATCAGCCGTGGATCGGATTCGCGGGTTGCTAATATGCCTACGCTGGCAAGCGTGGTCTTTTTCGCCGTGAGACGAGAAAAGCAAGCGGTTGATGATCGACCTTATCAATG
>WNFZ01008170.1_pt1 | contig 10550 bp, 11 predicted proteins | sample 5400081 | NCBI WGS metagenome assembly WNFZ01 (sample SAMN13153365, study PRJNA577476) | soil metagenome | isolation source: 80 cm soil or saprolite under grassland replicate 1 | place: USA:California | collected 2016-06-15
CTTCGCCCCCCTTCCGAAACCTCCCCCCAGGATTCGGTTGCGCGGGCAAAGCCCGCGCTCGAAGCGGAACACCGAACGGTCGGCGATTGGTCAAGGCGCCATGCCCGATTACTGCGGCGGCCCGCTAGTAGCCTAGGGCTTCCCCGTCAGCTTGCGCCAGAGCCAGACGACGGGGTCGTGGTACTCCGTGACGATGCGCTCCTTGAGCGGGATGATGGCGTTGTCGGTGATGTGGATGTGCTCGGGGCAGACCTCGGTGCAGCACTTGGTGATGTTGCAGAAGCCGAGCCCCGCCTCGAGCTTGATGAGCTCCTTGCGGTCGTGGGTGTCGAGCGGGTGCATCTCGAGCTCGGCCAGCCGCACGAAGAAGCGCGGCCCCGCGAAGGCGGGCTTGTTCTCCGGGTGGTCGCGGATGACGTGGCAGACGTCCTGGCAGAGGAAGCACTCGATGCACTTGCGGAACTCCTGGCCCCGCTCGATGTCCGGCTGGTACATGCGCCGCGTGCCGTCGGCTTCCTTGGGCCTGGGCCGGAAGGGGGGGATGGCCTTGGCCTTCTCGAAGTTGAGCGAGACGTCGGTGGCGAGGTCGCGGATCAGGGGAAAGGTCTTCAGGGGGGCGACCGTGATGGGCTCGCCCGGCGTGAAGGTGTTCATCCGCGTCATGCACATGAGGCGCGGCTTGCCGTTGATCTCCGCGCTGCAGGAGCCGCACTTGCCGGCCTTGCAGTTCCACCGGACGGCCAGATCCCCCGCCTGGGTCGCCTGGATGGCGTGGATGACGTCCAGCACCACCATCCCCTCCTGGGCGGGGACACGGTACTCCGTGAAGGCGCCCCCCGTGGCGTCGCCGCGCCAGAGGCGCATGACGGCCTCGGTCGCGGCCATCACTTCCTCTCCTTGAGAAGTTCCTTGAGGTCGTCGGGCATCTCCGGCAGCGGCTCCTGGGCGACGCTGAAGGCGCCGCCCTTCCGCCGGATCACCACGTTGACCTTGCCGAAGCGATCATCGGCGAACGGGTAGTCGTCGCGGGTGTGGCCGCCGCGGCTCTCCTTCCGCTCGAGCGCCCCCAGCGTCACCGCCTCCGACACCGACAGCATGGAGTGGAGATCCAGCGCCAGGTGCCAGGCGGGGTTGAACTCGCGGCCGCCGCCCACGCGCGCGCGGCCGAGACGCTGCGTGAGCACGGCGATCTCCTCGAGCGCCTTCCGGAGCTCGCCCTCGTTGCGGATGATGCCGACGAGCGACTGCATGCATTCCTGGAGGTCGGCATGGATCGTGTACGGGTTCTCGTTGCCCGCGTTCTCGAAGGGTACCCGGACGGCGCGGGCCGCCGCCTCCGCTTGCCCCGCGTCCACCCCGGGCGTCCCCTTCACCGACTTCGCGTACTGGGCGGCGTGGAGCCCGGCCCGGCGCCCGAACACGATGAGATCGGACAGCGAGTTGCCGCCGAGGCGATTGGCCCCGTGCATGCCGCCCGCGACCTCGCCCGCCGCGAAGAGCCCGGGCACACAGGTCGCGGTGGTGTCGGCGTTCACCCGGATGCCGCCCATGATGTAGTGGCAGGTCGGCCCCACCTCCATGGCCTCCCGGGTGATGTCCACGTCCGCCAGCTCCCTGAACTGGTGGTACATCGACGGCAGGCGCTTCCTGATGTAGTCGGGCGAGCGCCGCGACGCGATGTCCAGGAAGACGCCGCCATGCGGGCTCCCCCGCCCCGCCTTGACCTCGGCGTTGATGGCCCGCGCCACCTCGTCGCGCGGCAGCAGGTCCGGGGTGCGGCGGTTGTTCTTCTTGTCCTCGTACCAGCCGTCGGCCTCCTTCTCGTTGTCGGCCGTCTCCGATTTGAAGTACTCGGGGATGTAGTTGAACATGAAGCGCGCGCCTTCGGAGTTCTTGAGCGTGCCGCCGTCGCCGCGCACGCCCTCGGTGACGAGGATGCCGCGCACGCTCGGCGGCCAGACCATCCCGGTCGGGTGGAACTGGATGCACTCCATGTCGATCAGCTCGGCGCCCGCGTCGAGCCCGAGCGTGATCCCGTCCCCCGTGGACTCCCAGGAGTTGGAGGTGAACTTCCAGGACTTGCCGACGCCCCCCGTCGCCAGCACCACCGCCTTGCTCCGGAAGAGCACCAGCGTGCCCGTGGCGCGCCAGTAGCCGAAGGCGCCGCCGATCCGGTCGCCGTCCTTGAGGAGGCGCTGGACGTTGCACTCCATGTGCACGTCGATGCCGAGATGGACGGCACGCTGCTGGAGCGTGCGGATCATCTCGAGCCCCGTCCGGTCGCCCACGTGCGCCAGGCGCGCGTAGCGGTGTCCGCCGAAGTCGCGCTGCAGGATGAGGCCGTCCCGGGTGCGGTCGAAGAGCGCGCCCCACTCCTCGAGCTCGAGGACGCGGTCGGGCGACTCCATGGCGTGCAGCTGCGCCATGCGCCAGTTGTTCAGCATCTTGCCGCCGCGCATGGTGTCGCGGAAGTGCACCTGCCAGTTGTCCTCGGGCCAGACATTGCCCATGGCGGCCGCGATGCCGCCCTCGGCCATGACGGTGTGAGCCTTGCCCAGGAGCGACTTGCAGACGAGGGCGGTCCTCGCGCCCTGCGCGCTCGCCTCGATGGCGGCCCGCAGGCCGGCGCCGCCGGCGCCGATCACGATGACGTCGTACTCGTGGGTTTCATAAGGTTCTCTGGTCGCCATCAGAACAACCTCAGGTCGCGGATGACGTCCAGGGAGAGCAGACGCACGTACACGTCGGTCAGCCCCACCCAGATGAGGCTGATCCAGGCGAGCAGCATGTGGCGCTCGTTGAGCCGGCTGATCGCCCGCCAGAGCGTGTGACGGGTGGGCGCCTTCGAGAACACGTCCAGGTGACCGCCGCAGAGGTGGCGGCAGGAGTGGCAGGAGATGGAGTACAGCGTGAGCAGCGCCGCGTTGACCAGCAGGACCAGGGTGCCGACGCCCATCCCGAACCGCCCGCCGAAGTCGAAGGCGAGGATCGCGTCATGCCACAGGAAGACGACGACGAGCATGGAGAGCCAGAAGAAGTAGCGGTGGATGTTCTGCAGGACGAAGGGGAAGCGCGTCTCGCCGGTGTAGCGCCCCGACCAGTCCTTGACGGCGCAGGCCGGGGGCGACCCGAAGAAGGAGCGGTAGTAGGCCTTGCGGTAGTAGTAGCAGGTGGCGCGGAAGCCGCCCGGGATCCACAGGATGAGGAAGGCCGGGGAGAGGTTCCACCAGGAGCCGATGATCGGCACCGTGACGTGCCGGCAGCTGGTCGACAGGCACGGCGAGTAGAAGGGCGAGAGGTAGGGGGCGACGTAGTAGTGGGCGTTCTGGAGCGCCGCCCACGTCGCGTAGACGCCGAAGCCGCCCAGGAGGAGGACGACGAGGAGCGGCTCGACCCACCACGCGTCCGTGCGGAGCGTGGCGCCGGGGATGACCTCGCCCCGCTCGTTGCCGGACCATCGCCTCCGCATCGGGCGCTTGTCCACCGGTCAGTCCCTCGCGTATTCCTTCATCCCGTCCACGTAGAGGTCGCCGCCGTGACAATCGTTGATCACGATCGCCGGGAAGTCCTCGACCAGGAGCCGCCGGATCGCCTCCGTCCCCAGGTCCTCGTAGGCCACCACCTCGAGCTTCTTCACGAAGCGGGAGAGCACGGCGCCGGCGCCGCCGATGGCGCCGAAGTACACCGCCTTGTGCTCCCGGAGCGCGTCCTTGACGGGCTGGGAGCGGCCACCCTTGCCGATGGTGCCCTTGAGCCCCAGGCTCAGGAGGCGCGGCGTGTACTTGTCCATGCGCCCGCCCGTGGTGGGGCCGATGGAGCCCACGACCTGGCCGGGCCGCGCCGGCGACGGGCCCGTGTAGTAGATGATCTGGCCGCGCACGTCGATGGGCAGGGCCTGGCCCGACTCGATCAGGGGCAGCAGTCGGGCGTGAGCGGCATCCCGCGCCGTGTAGAGCACGCCCGTGATTCGCACCCGATCCCCCGCGGTCAGAGCCTCGACATCCGCGTCGGTGAGCGGCGGACCGATCCCCTTGATGCCGTCGGGACCCACCGTGATCATGAAGCCCCGCGATTCCCTCTCCCCTCTGGGGAGAGGGTCAGGGTGAGGGGCGGCTGTCTGCGCAGACGCTCATCACCCTCACCCCGGCCCTCTCCCTTGAAGGGAGAGGGAGGAGAAGGGCTCACAGCACCACCTCCTTGTGCCGGTGGGCGTGGCAGCCCTCGGAGGGGGGCTCCGCCCCCCTTCCGAACCTCCCCCCGACCGATTGCGCCGGCGGAGCCGGCGCTCGAAGCGTGGTCATCTCCACGTCAGCCTTGTCCCACGCGATCAGCCGATTTCGTGACAGCCCTGAAGTCGGCGCTCGATTCGCGCCGCTCACAGCACCACCTCCTTGTGCCGGTGGGCGTGGCACTCGATGGTGACCGCGACGGGGAGCGAGGTGATGTGGCACGGGTAGGCGAGGATGTGGATGCCGAAGGCCGTCGTGTCGCCGCCGTAGCCCTGGGGGCCGATGCCGAGCCGGTTGGCCCGGTCGAGCACCTCCCGCTCGAGCGCGTCCAGCATGGGATCGGCGTTGGCACTGCCCAGCTCGCGGAACAGCGCCTTCTTCGACAATCGCGCGGCCTGCTCGAAGGTGCCGCCGACGCCGACCCCCGCGATGAGCGGCGGGCAGGCGTCCGGCCCCGCCGTCTTGATGCACTCGAGGATCCACGCCTTGACGCCCTCGACCCCCTCCGCGGGCGTGAGCATCTTGTACTTGGAGCGGTTCTCGCACCCGCCCCCCTTGGCCATGATCTGGATCTTGAGCGTGGCGCCGGCGACCAGGTCGAGGTGGATCACGGCGGGCGTATTGTCCCCGGTGTTCACCCGGTCGAAGGGCGAGCGCACGATGGACGCGCGCAGGTACCCCTCCGTGTAACCCTGTCTCACGCCTTCGTTGATGGCGTCGGCGAGGAGCCCGCCCGTCACGTGCACCTCCTGGCCCAGCTCGACGAAGCAGACGACGAAGCCCGTGTCCTGGCAGTAGGGGATCAGCTTGCTCACGGCGAGCTGGGCGTTCTCCTTCAGGATCTGGAGGACCTGCCGGCCGGCGGCCGAGCGCTCCGTCGTGAGCGCGCGGTCGAAGGCGCGGAGCATGTCGGGCTCGAGGGCGTAGTTCGCCTCCATGCAGAGCTTCTTGACGGAATCGGCGATGGCGCTGACGTGGATCTCGCGCACGTGAGGCCCCCTACGGCTGCGGCTTCCCCATGGCGGCCATCGCCGCCGCGCCGCGCTTCTTGATCTCGTCGGGACTCAGGTCTTCCTTGTGGGTCCCCAGCCCCCATACGTGGCCGAAGGGGTCGGTGACCTTGCCGAACCGATCGCCCCAGAACATGTCGGCGGGCGGCATCGAGGCCTTGGCGCCGGCGTCGAGCGCGCGCTTGAACGCGGAGTCCACGTCGGGGACGTAGAGGAAGAGATAGCCGGTGCTGCCGCCGAGCGCCTCCGGCGAGCGGCACCCCATCTCCGGGAACTCGTCGCTGAGCATCAGGAGGGAGTCGCCGATCTTGAGCTCCGCGTGCATGACGCTCTTGCCGTCGGGCCCGGGCATCCGCTCCCTCTCCTCCGCCCCGAACGCCCGCTTGTAGAAGTCGATGGCGTGGGCGGCACCCCGCACCGTGATGTAGGGCGTGATCGTCCGGTACCCGTCGGGAATCGATTTGACCTTGGCCATGATTTCTCCCCTCACCCTGCCCTCTCCCCCTCGCGGGGGAGAGGGAATCAGACCTAGAGTTTGAGCTTGTCGACCAGCTCCCGGACGGCGGCCGCCGACTTGTGGAAGGCGGCGCTCTCCTCCGCGGTGAGCTTGATCTCGATGACCCGCTCGACGCCCCGCCGACCGAGCTTCACGGGGACGCCCACGTAGAGCCCCTTCACCCCGTACGGGCCGTCCAGGTAGGCGGCGCACGGCAGGATCTTCTTCTTGTCCTTGAGGATGGCCTCGATCATCTCCACCGTCGCGGCGCCGGGCGCGTAGTAGGCGCTGCCGGACTTGAGCAGCCCGACGATCTCGGCGCCGCCGTTCGCCGTGCGTGTGACCAGCGCCTGGATCCGGTCCGGCGGCAGGAGATCGGTGATCGGGATTCCCGCCACCGTCGAGTACCGGGGCAGCGGCACCATGCTGTCGCCGTGACCGCCGAGCACGAAGGCCGTGACGTTCTCGACCGAGACCTCGAGTTCCCGGGCGATGAAGGTCCGGAAGCGCGCGGAGTCGAGCACGCCGGCCATGCCGAGGACGCGCTCGGGCGGGAATCCGGAGCGCTTCCACGCGAGCTGGACCATCGCGTCCAGCGGGTTGGTGACGAGGATCAGGATCGCGTTCCGGGAGCGGGCGACGACCTGGTCGACGACGGCGCCCACGATCTCGGCGTTCTTGAACAGGAGGTCGTCACGCGTCATCCCCGGCTTGCGCGCCATGCCCGCCGTGATGACCACGATGTCGGAGTCGGCGGTCTCGTCGTAGCCGTTGGACCCGGTGAGCGCGCAGTCGTAGCGGTGGATGGGCCCGGCCTGGGCCAGGTCCAGGGCCTTGCCGTGCGGGATCCCCTCGAGGATGTCCACGAGGACGACGTCGCCCAGCTCCTTCTCGACGGCGTACTGGGCGACGGTGGCGCCGACATTGCCGGCGCCGATCACGCTGATCTTGGGGCGGGGATGGAGCACGCTGACCACCTCCGCCTTGCCGACGTGCATCGCCATCACAGCGTCTCCATGCTCTTGATGACCGCGGTGCCGAACTCGGAGCACTTCACTTCCTTCGCGCCCTCCATGAGCCGCGCGAAGTCGTAGGTCACGACCTTCTGCTGGATGGTCTTTTCCATCCCCGCGATGATCCGGTCGGCCGCCTCGTTCCACCCCAGGTGGCGGAACATCATCTCGCCGGAGAGGATCACGGAGCCCGGGTTGACCTTGTCCTGGCCCGCGTACTTGGGCGCGGTGCCGTGGGTGGCCTCGAACAGGGCGTGGCCGGTGTCGTAGTTGATGTTGGCGCCCGGCGCGATGCCGAGCCCTCCCACCTGGGCGGCGGTGGCGTCGGAGAGCAGGTCACCGGTCAGATTGCAGCACGGGATGACGTCGAACTCGTCGGGCCGCGTCAGGATCTGCTGCAGGAACGCGTCGGTGATGGCGTCCTTCACGAGGATCTTCCCGGCCGGCGGCTTGCCGCCGCAGTCGTCCCAGGAGACGAGCCGGTCGGAGAACTCGCGCTTGGCGAGCGCGTACCCCCACTTCATGAACATGCCCTCCGTGTACTTCTGGATATTGCCCTTGTGGACCAGGGTCACGCTCTTCCGGTTGTACTCGATGGCGTAGCGCATGGCGGCGCGGATGAGCCGCTCCGAGCCCTCCCGGGAGACGGGCTTGATCCCGATCGAGGAGCTGTTGGGGAAGCGGATCTTGTCGACGCCCATCTCCTTCTGGAGGAAGCCGATGACCTTCCGGCACTCGGGCGTGCCGTCGAGCCACTCGATGCCCGCGTAGATGTCCTCCGTGTTCTCGCGGAAGATCACCATGTCGATCTTGTCCGGGTGCTTCACCGGCGAGGGCACGCCCTTGAAGTAGCGCACCGGCCGGAGGCACACGTAGAGGTCGAGCACCTGGCGGAGCGTCACGTTGAGGGAGCGGAAGCCCTCGCCCACGGGCGTGGTGAGCGGTCCCTTGATGGCGATCAGGTACTCGCGGATGACGTCGAGCGTCTCCTGGGGGAGCAGGTTGGGCGGACACTCCTCGCCGTACACCGCCTGCGCCTTCTCGCCGGCGTAGGTCTCGACCCAGGCGATCTTGCGCCGTCCCTTGTAGGCCTGGGCCACCGCCGCGTCGAGCACGCGCACCGAGGCGTGCCAGATGTCGGGGCCGGTGCCGTCGCCCTCGATGAAGGCGATGATGGGGTGATCCGGCACCTGGAGCTTGCCGTGGCTGATGGTGACCTTCTCGCCTGCGGGGACCTTGACCTTCATGGTGTTCCTCCGCACGGGGCGGGCACCTGGGCTGTCGCCCGCGCTCGCCGGACTCTCACGCTGCGTTCACCTCTCGCGCGCCGGGAGCCGTGTTCAACCGACACCGCCGGCTACTTCAGCGCGTTCAGGGCGGACCCCGCCTTGAACCAGCCGATCTGCTCGTCCGTCATGCTGTGGTGGCAGTGGATGGTCACGGTCTTGGCGCCGGGCTTGTGGACCACCACCTCGACCGGCTTCCCGGGGGCGAGGGCGGCGAGCCCGCGGATGCTGACGCGGTCGGACTGCTCGAAGCGGTCGTAGTCGCCGGACATCGCGAGCACGAGCGGCAGGATGCCCTGCTTCTTGAGATTCGTCTCGTGGATGCGCGCGAAGCTCTTCACGATGACCGCCCGGCAGCCGAGGTAGCGCGGGGACATGGCCGCGTGCTCGCGGCTCGACCCCTCGCCGTAGTTCTCGTCGCCGATCACCACCCACCCGACCCCCCTCGCCTTGAGGTCTCGCGCGATCTGGGAGAGGGTCTTCCCGCTCTCGCCGGTGATCGGGTTCGCGCCCTTCCCGGGCTCTCCCGTGAAGGCGTTGAGCGCGCCCAGGAACATGTTGTCGCTGATCTTGTCGAGGTGCCCGCGGTATCTCAACCAGGCGCCCGCCGGCGAGATGTGGTCGGTGGTGGTCTTGCCCTTGGTCTTCACCAGGATCGGCAGCTCGCTGAAGTCCTTGCCGTCCCAGCGCGGGAACGGCTGCAGGAGCTGGAGCCGCTCGCTGTTGGGCGCCACCTCGACGGCGACGCTGTCGCCGTCGGCCGCCGGCGCCTCGTAGCCTTCCTCTCCCGTGACGAAGCCGTGGTCCGGCAGCTCCTCCGCCTCGGGCGCGGTGAACCGGAACGGGCGGCCGTCGGCGCCGGGCATGGTGCCGTGCACCGGGTCGAACTCGAGCGTGCCGGCGAAGGCCAGGGCCGTCACGATCTCGGGGCTGGTGAGGAAGGACAGGGTGGCCGCGCTGCCGTCGTTTCGGCCCGGGAAGTTGCGGTTGAACGAGGAGACGATGGTGTTGGTCTCCTCGCGGCCCACGTCGGCGCGCTTCCACTGCCCGATGCACGGTCCGCAGGCGTTGGCGAGCACCGTGCCGCCCATCTTCTCGAAGGTCTCCATGATCCCGTCGCGCTTGATCGTCTGGTAGATGCGTTCGGAGCCCGGCGTGACCAGGAAGGGCGTCCTCGTCTTGAGCCCCGCCTTGAACCCCTGCATGGCGATAGGAGCCGATGAGGGCGGCCTTGATCGAGGCCGGCCAGCCTTCCTTCCTCACCTCGGCGGCGAGCTTGGAGACGGGCCGCGCGCGATCCGGGGAATGCGGGCCCACGATGTGGGGCTCGAGCTCCGAGAGGTCGAGCTCCACGACCTCGTCGTAGTGCTTCCGGGGGTCCGCCCGCACCTCGGGATCGGCCACCAGGTGCTCGCGGTACTGCTCGGCGAGCTGGGCGATGTCGGCGCGGTCGGTGGCCCGGAGGTAGGCGGCCATCCGGCCGTCGAAGTGGAAGAGCGAGGTCGTGGCTCCCACCTCCGCCCCCATGTTGCAGATGGTGCCCTTGCCGGTCGCGCTGATGGACTCGGCGCCGGGACCGAAGTACTCGATGATCTTGTTGGTGCCGCCCTTGACGGTGAGGAGGCCGCAGAGGTACGTGATCACGTCCTTGGCCGAGGTCCAGCCCGAGAGCTTGCCGGTGAGGCGCACGCCGACGAGCTTCGGGTCGAGCACCTCCCACGCCAGCCCGGCCATGGCCTCGCCGCAGTCGGCGCCGCCCACGCCGATGGCGGCCATGCCGAGGCCGCCGGCATTGGGCGTGTGGGAGTCCGCGCCGATCATGAGGCCGCCCGGGAAGGCGTAGTTCTCGAGGACCACCTGGTGGATGATGCCGGCGCCGGGCTTCCAGAAGCCGAGCCCGTACTTGCGCGAAGCGGAGCGCAGGAAGTTGTAGACCTCGTTGTTCTCGGTGACGGCCCGCTTCGTGTCGTCGGAGGCGCCGCTCTGCGCCCGGATCAGGTGGTCGCAGTGGACGGTGCTGGGGACGGCGACCCGCTTCTTTCCCGCCTGGATGAACTGCAGCAGCGCCATCTGCCCGGTGGCGTCCTGGAGCGCGACGCGGTAGACGCGCAGCCGGAGCTGGGCCTTGCCCCGGCTCCATTGCTGCTTGTCGAAGTCCTCGGCGTGGGCGACCAGGATCTTCTCGGCGAGCGTGAGGGCATGGCCGGAGCGGCGGCGGGCGGTGGCGAGCCGGGCGGGCATGGATTCGTAGAGCCGCCTGATCTGGTCAACCGCCATGAGGACCTCCTCGCCGGTCAAATCCGCGCCCTTCCGAGCGTACACAGACGTATCGCCTCCCACCCGGCAGAGGGCGGGAGGCGACCCTGTAAATCCGAGACTTACGCTAGCACGCTGTACCCGCGCGGTCAAGCCATCGGAGGCGGGGAGAGTGGGTCAATCGTTCCAGTCACGGGACCTTGTGGAGAGCGCTGTCCTTCATGATCATCCGCCACGCGCTGGGCTCCCGAAGGATCGCG
>WNFZ01015929.1_pt1 | contig 10550 bp, 13 predicted proteins | sample 5400081 | NCBI WGS metagenome assembly WNFZ01 (sample SAMN13153365, study PRJNA577476) | soil metagenome | isolation source: 80 cm soil or saprolite under grassland replicate 1 | place: USA:California | collected 2016-06-15
TTATGAAGGCTCTGAGAATAGAATAAAAGAAAATGATCTATACCTCCCTACAGATAAGCAAAACTAAATAGAGTTAATCTTTTAACAGATACAGCAGTTTTTTTAACAATCCAGGATTATGGGCTGCAAGATAGGTTAATTATAAAGTGCCCTATCATGGTGAATTAAAATAAATCTTGCTCTATTTTTTTGAAGAAGACTGAACCGGTAACAAAAAGAAAAATGTAGTTCCACTACCTACAATGCTCTCAATACTAATGTTAGAATTATGAAGAAGTAATATTTTTTTTACTATTGCCAATCCAAGCCCCATGCCTTTATTTTCAAAAGATGGATCAGAAAGTTGTTCAAACCGTTCAAATATATGGGACTGATGCGACTGAGCAACTCCCGGCCCTGTATCAGATATTGAAACTTCAACTCCAGATATTTGATTTTTTAAAGAGATAGTTATCTCACCGCCCTCAGGTGTAAATTTCAATGCATTATCGAGAAGATTTTGAATTACTCTTTCTACCAAAGCAACATCAGCAAAAACAACGGGCAAATTCTCAGGAATGTTTGTCTTTAAATTAATCGCCTTTTTTTTAATTACAATTTCATATTGAGCCAATATATCCAATACAAGTTCACTCAATAAAAATGGCTCTTTTTGTGGTCGCACTTCGTTTGCCTCGAGCTTTGAGTATTGAAAAAGCTGATCGACCAAACGAGATAATTTTGTTGAACTGGAAAAAATAATTTCAAGATATTTATCTTTCTCTTTTTTTGAAAGTTCGCAATCCTTCATTATCAATGTTTCAATATAACCCTGCATAATGGCGAGTGGACTTCTTAAATCATGAGAAACATTTGCTATTAATTCTTGACGCATCCTTTCTGCAGATGTCAACCTGTTCATATTTTCCACAATCACATCGGCCATTTCATTGAACGTTGTACTCAGCACCCACAAATTTCCTTTTACCTTATCATTAATCCTTGCAGAGTAATCGCCTTCCTTAAATCGTTTTACAACTGATGCTATTTTGCAAACGCTTCCTGTTATAAGAAAAAAAGTAATGATTCCGACAATAAAAGTAACAAGCAAAGTGATAAAAAAAACCGTAGTTCCTATGTTATAAAATAAATCTTTATCAATTGAGGCTAAGACTTCCGGCTGTTTTTCACTGGCAAGTATTGCATACACGTATCCCGTTATTTTTCCATTTTCATATATAGCGGCTGCTGAGAAAATACTTTTTTGATTTAGCTCTTTCGGATTTTCTCCGGTTAAATATTTTTTCCCGCCATCGGCAATGTATTCCTTCACCATTGCGAGATCTACACTATGCTTTTTTACTGATTTGTTCTCACCCACAAAATCAATAATTCTACCAATTGTATCAACAATATAGGCTTCGACACTTGGATTTGCAACCATCATAGAATGGATAATATCATGCGTTATGGAAGTGTCAGGTATTCCATTTTTTAAAGGATGCGTGGAACCGGTCAGTTGTAAAGCAATGTTGCCATTTAATTGTTGCATTACTTCATTAAAATATTTTTTGGAAACATGCGATGCTATTCCGATGTAAACTATTCCCAGGGAGATGAGTAATGCAGTAAAAACAAAAGATACTTTCCAGAATAAAAGATTGTTTTTAATAGTTCGCAGTGACATGTATCAAATTAGCATTTCAGAGTTCTTCATTAAATCTGTAACCAATTCCCCAGGAAGTCAAAATATATTTTGGATTTGAAATATCATTTTCAATTTTGCCTCGGAGACGGTTGATGTGAGAATTTACAGTATGCTCATAACCATCAAAATCATATCCCCAAACCAAATTCAATAGTCGTTTACGAGTATAACTTTTACCCGGGTTTGATGCCAATAGTGAGAGCAATTCAAATTCTTTTGGAGAAAGTTCAATCCGGGAATTATTCAGCATTATCCTTCGCTTATCAATATCTATTTCCAGGCCATTAAACTTTAATCTAAGCTGATTTGAATTATATGAATCATCCACTACTTCTTGTGTACGGCGAAATATAACTTTCACCCGTGCAATAAATTCTCTTATACTAAAAGGTTTGGTAAGATAATCGTCCGCGCCGGTTTCAAGTCCAAGCACTTTGTCAATCTCCTCAGATTTTGCTGATACGATCATAATTGGGATGTTGCGATTGGTAACATGTATGCGTCTGCATATTTCCAAACCGTTTAAGCCTGGCAGCATTACATCGAGAATAACCAAATCGAAATTTTGTTTCATCGCAATGTCCATTGCTTCTTTTCCGTTTTGCATCGCTGTAACTTCACAAGACAGGTCAACCAAGTGAATTTTCAAAAGTTCAAGAATGTTTTTATCATCTTCTATTAGCAGTACTTTATTCATTAGGTTAGCATTATTTATTTATTGACGTTCGAAATTTTATATCCTTAAAAGATTTTATAAGAAAAATTCATTCGGGGAATCATTGACTTTTTTTGTCCGACCGCTGCTGTGATACTTTTGTTATAATTCTGCAATTTCTTTGAGACAGTTTATCTGTTGTTTTGTGCTCATAATTAAAAGCAATAATTTATGAGCAGAAGATTCAAAAAAATTCCAATTCTTTTAAGTGCATTTATCTTTCTCGCGGCATGTAATAAGAATGACAGTAAACCAGCTAAGCAGGTGAAAGACCCTACTACTGCCGAGGTTGCTTCAATTGACAGATTCAGCAGTACAGCAGGTCATTTACAAGTACGTACTGCCACCAATGGTCTTCCGGCAGCCAATATGCCAGTTGATTTTGACAAAGATCCTTTCATCACGAGGGGTTTAACACCTTCAGGTAAAACTGTTGATTATTACAATTTTGATATACAACCAACAACGCCGGCACCCATTTGGATACTTTTCAGAGAAGGCGAATCAACATCCGTAGCTGGAAATAATATTGTAGATGTTATACCCGGCGATAAAGATTATAATGATTTTTGGCAAGTTTATAAGGTTACTGTTCCGGCTGATTATGTGGCTAATACAATTACCAGTTATCAGGAAATTCTTGCAGGACACTACACCATTACAAAAACAAATGATCTGGTTAATTGCCCGGTTGTACCTAAGGGTTCGACTGCCTCAAAAAGATTTACAACTGAAAGTGCAGGCCCGACACAAGGTTGGTATAAAAGCAAAGTGGTATATTATTTCAATTTCTCAGAAAAACCTCTTTCTGTTACTTCTACAGGTTCTGTGCCCTTATCCCTCATTTATGTTAGTTTCAACATAAATCCAAATTCACCAAATGGAGGCCCGGCTTCCGGTTTCAAAACTGAAACAGGAAATTTCCAAACACACAATGTAATTGCAACAATTCCTGCCGATGCAGTTTATTCACCACTTTGGATAGTAAAGGTGTATGATAACTCAGCCTTTAGCAATGTGAAGGATTTGCAAAGCGCCGCCTCTGCACCGGTTCTTGTTCCTGATGCGGGAGCAGTTAATTGCCCTGTAGTTAATATACAATAAGGTCCCTTGGACGACAGACTTAACAAATTTAACAGTTTACAACAAAAATTTAGATAATCATGAAAAAGGAAATTTTATTGACCGTATTTCTTATTGCAAGCACCATAAGCTTGCTTGCACAAAAAGCAGAAGTATTTAATCCATCTAATCAAGCGATCAGGGGTTATGATCCCATAGCCTATTTTAAAGAAGGCAAACCGGTAAAGGGAAATGAAAAATTGACTTATCAGTGGAAAGACGCTAACTGGTATTTCTCATCAAAACAAAATCTTGATTTATTTACAAAGAATTCTGAACAATATGCTCCACAGTACGGGGGTTATTGTGCATACGGAATGTCTGAAGGGCATAAGGCACCCACTGACCCGAATGCATGGACGATTGTAAATGGGAAGTTATATCTGAACTATAGTTTAGATGTAAAGGAAAAGTGGATCAAAAATCAAAAAGAAAGAATAGACCAGGCTAATAAAAACTGGCCTCAGTTGAAAGACAAAGAATAGCTGTTTAAATGAAATCACATTATCTGTTATTGTTTTTACGCAGAACAGTTCAGTGATAAATACCATTGTTGAATTTCAGAAATTGAGATTTGAATCTTAATCAGGTAACTGTTCCTGTTCTGAATGTTGAAAAGTCTATAGAGTTCTATGAAAAGTTAGGACTTAAACTTATTGTAAAAGCATTGCCGCATTATGCCCGGTTTGAATGTCCGGAAGGTGATTCAACTTTCTCGTTGCATGAAGTTCAGGTCTTACCAAAAGAAAGCAATATATGGATTTATTTTGAAGTGCAGGATTTAGACAAAAATGTTCAACAACTTATGGATAAAGGAATCAGCTTTGAAGAATTACCAACTGACAAATCATGGTTATGGAGAGAATCAAGATTGAAAGATTTAGACAATAATCAAATTATTATTTATTTCGCAGGTCATAACAGAAGAAATCCGCCCTGGAAGCTTACTTAAGACTGCTGACCTGCGCATTAACGAATATGGACAAAAGCAGAGGTCAATAAAGGCAAACAGTAATCCCCACTTTACGCAATGAAAGATTTATTTCGCTCCTATTCGATCGGGCATTTCATTAACCAGGCAACCAACTTAACAGAGTTTGAAATAGCTTTTTTTGAAGAAATGGATGAACCTGATGTTGATGAAGTTCATAAACAAACTTTTTATGAAATACTTTGGGTAGATGAAGGAAGCAGCCGGCAAATTATCGACTTTCAATCTTATGACCTGCAGCCTAAAAGTTTATTTTTTATTTCACCGGGGCAGGTGCATGAATTTGAATCATGGCAAGGTTTGAAAGGTGGAACGATTATGTTTACAGAAGATTTTTTTCTTCAAAACCACCAAAACAAGGATAAACTTTTTGAACTGAGTTTTTTAGATAATATTTATTTTAATCCCAATCTCTTATTACAATGCCAGGATTACATCACTTTCAGAAGCTATATTGATTTATTGGTTGCTGAAAAGAAAAGAGCTATACCGAATAAAGAAATTTTACAATCACTGTTGCACATATTGCTTTTACAGGTTCAACGAAGTATAGAAACCACTAAAGACTTAAACACCACAAAAAGAAATATTGTGTTGTTTAAGCAATTCAAAAACTTACTGGAAAACAATGTCGCCCATGCCTTAGCTCCCGGCTATTATGCGCAAAAATTAAATATCACTCAACACCATTTAAACAGAATTGTAAAAGAGATCACTGATAAAACAACAACAGAAGTCATAAAAGCCAGGGCCATCGGGAAAAACTCCAATAGAATATAAAACGCAAATGTCCGAAAGATCAGCACGGAAAAGGAAGATTTTTCTGATGCAGAAGTAGAACTTTCAATTGATGTAAACAGCATTGACACGCAAGACGAAGGAAGGGACGGACACTTAAAGTCTGCTGATTTCTTTAATGCGGAACAGTTTCCAAACATACATTTCAAAAGCACAAGAATGGAAGTTGTTAATGCAAATGAATACAAAATGTATGGTGATTTGACAATGCTGGGTATAACTAAACAAATACCTTTAAATGTTGAATTTGGCGGGATTGTGGAGAGAGATCCTTTTGGAAATACCAAAGCCGGTTTTTTATTGGGGGTAAGATTAATCGGAAAGACTGGGGCATTGTTTGGAATAAAAGCCTTGATTTTGGTGGTGTTGCAGTGGGTGAAATTGTAAAAATCAAATGTCATATAGAACTTTTAAAATCATAAGCTCAAAGGTAGATAGAGATAAAAAAATTTATATTCCCTGGCAAGGAAGTTTCAATATGATCCTTCTGCGAAAAACTATTTCAACCGGTATTAATGTAAGAAAAGGTCCAATACAGAAGTAGCATGTTGGTCAGGTTCCCGCTCTTGCAAAGCCAACAGTTTCCCTGTATAATTGCGGGGAAACTTCCGCCTTATTTTTAAAAAAGCGGCTGAAATAATATTCATCATCAAAACCTAACTCGTAAGCAATCGCCTTAACTGACTTCGAAGTTAAATACAATTCTCTTTTCGCTTCAACGACAATCCTTTCCGCAATAAGATCGGTGAGTGTTTTATTAAAATAGTTCTTTGCAATTTTTGCGAGTGCTTTCGGCGAAATATTCAGCATATCCGCATATTCACCTGCAGAATGATTTTTACGGAAATTCGTTTCAATGGCATCCTGAAGCTGCTGCAGAACGAATGGTTCTTTAGCCAGGTAATTTTCAGCTGGCTTTACCGGATGCTGGTTAAGCTTTGAACGGGAAGCGGTGATCAGAAAAATTTTCAGGTATGAGACGATCAATTCATATTGTGCAACGTCAGCCTGTATCACTTCATTTTTCATTTGACCGGTAAGTGCGAGCAATGCATCTTTTGTGATTAAATCAATGGTATGATAAGGCGGTTTATAAATGTTATTAAAGAGTACACCGTTGCATGCAACTTCTTTATGATGCTTATGTATGCAGAAAAAATCGGGGTGAAAGTTTACTGCAATACCGTTGAAGGGTTCTTCAGCATTAATGAGAAAAGGCTGGTAAGGTGAAAAACACATCAGGCTGATGCTGTCAAAATCATATTCAGAAAAATCTGCCTTTAGTTTGCCATTTCCTTCCATAATCAAGAGCATAGAATAATAATTCAATCTTTGAAGGTGATCAAACATGCTGTTGTTATCAAAAGAAAATATTTTAAAAGCAAGATTCCCGTTTTGTGGATTAACCAGCGTGTAATTATTGCCTGCGGTCATAATTTTTATTTATCTGAATTTCCTTTCGCCTTCGGTTATAGGAAGATCATTGATACTGGCATATCTTTTTTTCATCAATCCGTCCTCATTAAATTCCCACATTTCGTTACCGTAGCTTCTGAACCACTGCCCCGCATGGTCGTGCCATTCATATTCAAAGCGAACAGCCATCCTGTTTTCTCTAAAACCCCACAACTCTTTTTTAAGTTTATAATCAAGTTCTTTTTCCCATTTTCTTTTTAAAAATTGTTTTACTTCTTCTCTCCCATTTATAAATTCGGTTCTGTTGCGCCATTCCGTGTCAATTGTATAAGCAAGACAAACTTTTTCAGGGTCTTTTGTATTCCATGCATCTTCTGCCATCTGTACTTTCTGCAAGGCTGTATCCATTGTGAATGGTGGTAAAGGCAACTTTTTTTCCATTGCTTTTTTTTTAAAAAAATGAAACAGGTGCAAACAACACCTGTTTCAAATTTATTTAATCGTTTAGTAAATGAGTGAAGATATTTTGTGCCCGGTCGTCTTGCTACACCATGCTTTGCCTACTTATCTCTCCGAAATCTATATTCTCCGTCCCTCTGTTGTTAAACCGTCATTGTGCAATTATTTTTACTCAGTTCTGTCATTTGTTACTAATTGATTAAACTAATTCAGATTCATTAATTACCGCTGCTACAGGAAAATCAATCGGTATTTGTATTAGGTTATACAAGTAGTTCATAGCAATCTTATCGCTTACCTGTAATATCACATCCACGAGATTTTCGTTATTATAGCCAACCGCATAAAACGCATTGAGTGTTTCACTGCTCACACGGCCTTTATTCTCAGCGATATCTTTTGTAAGCGCAACCAGTTTATCAATCTTGTCATTGCTGCTATAACCTTTACGTATCTTGATGATTTCATCATCAGAGAATCCATTTAGTTTACCTAAAACTGTATGCGCACTCTGACAATAACGGCACCCGTTCACCTGGCTAACGACAAGGTTTACTGCTTCTTTCTCTCTGTTGCTGAGAGATGTTTTCGCAGTTTGGAAGTCAAGATATTTACTTAATCCATTTTCTGAATAAGCAATTGTTGCATACAGATTGGGAACCATGCCCAGCGCTTTTTTCAAAGCTTCAAAATTTTTTTTGTTTGCTGGAGAAACGTCCTCCATGGTTGGAACATTGAATGTCTTCATTTTTTATTCTTTTAATGATTGTCATTATCGACAACACAAAATTGTTTTCGCTGAGCAGTTATTTCAATAGAGGATTGACGCAATAAGATGGATAATTTTCCGCTAATAAAGACAGTTGACTTTTATGTTTCCAATCCTCGTTTCAACAATCGGTTCTGAAGCTAATTACCGATTAAAGAATTTTTTTGCTGAGTAGAAAATATCAAGCCGAACTAAGGCTCCTGGAGGGTTTGTCCGCGGGATGCTTCGCAACTTTTGCAAGCTGATGTTACCCGCTAGTCTTTCTTGGACGCTTTTATTTATTCCTTAAATCAATAGCGTTATATTCTTTTCTAAATTCAGAGCATCTCCTTTATAACCCGCTTTCATTTGCTCTGAGTATAGCTCAGCCAATCCTTTTTGTTAGAATATAATAACTATATCCCTTTGGAAAATCATTTAGTATATACTCTATGCTGTACCCATACCTTTCGTAAAAATGAGGAGCTTGGAAGCTGTAACTTCTAACCAGAATAGTGAAACATCCTTTGCTTTTTGCTTCTGCTTCTGCTGCTTCCAATAACATTTTCCCTATTCCATTTTTCCTCACATTTTCATCCACCCAAAGCTGTGTAATCTCACATATACTTGCCCAAGTCCATCCAGCGATGCCCGCAATAATGTCTTTGTTTTCATCTCTGACAATTCTAGAAAAAAGACAGCCATCATCTTTGTTAATCTTAGTGGAATTATACTCATAAATCCTATCTTCAAGTAGTTGAATTACCTGAGGCGAGTCTATTCCGAGCTCTATACAATACTTCTTATTCATCCGATGTGTTGATGTAGTTTAAAAAAGATACTTTCGAAGTGCCTCTCATGCTTTCGTATATTAAATGCCGTGTTTACATTTTGCAGGGCGATCACGAGTTTTTGAGCTTATATAAACGTCAATAAAAAGTTATTTTTGAATTAATAAGCTTATCGAAATGTAGAACAATCGTTTCGAATGATTTGTCGGGGATACGACAATTTGAAAATGAAAAGCGCAGGAGATAAAAACTGCAATAAAATAAAATTTCCCGCGAGAAAAATATTCCGCGAAAAATTTCAGTATAAAAAGTGCATCGCATTTTTTTGGACAGACTTTTGTATCCATAGCATCTTCGTTGGTCACTCACTTGAACGGTTTGTTTTTCATGGCAGCAATACCTCCTTCAGAAAAGAAATTTTGATTCATTTTTAAATGAACACAAATAAACTATTTAGACCTTGCAGATCATCAAGCATTCACACCTTCTCGTCAAAACAAATTAGCACATTACACGATTAAGCTAAATTAGTATTCAAAAAGAATACTATGAAAATACAACGCATTGCAATTGCCGTAACAATTATTAACCTTGTTCTTATGGTTGTATTGCTTACAAAAATGAATTCGGCGGTAGCACAAAAAGAGCAAAACAATTTACAGGTGCTTCGTGGCAGCGGTTTGGAGATTACAGATAAGCAGGGAAGATTAAGAGCAAGTATTACTTTTCACGAAGCTGAAGTAAAAGATGGAGTAACTTATTCGGGCGGCATATTGCTGAGATTGATTAATAGCAAAGGTCAACCGTCTGTAAAAATAGATGCATCAGAAGATGGTGGTGGACTAAGCTTCTCCAACGAATCAGACGGATACATTCAACTCATAGCAAAAGAAAGTGGTGGCTTTCTTAAAATAAAAAATCCTGATGGAAAGGAGCAGGTGATAAAACCGTAAGACACTGTATAAAACCTTTAAAGCTTTATATGCACATATTCGGCGCCTCAATCTTAAACAACATGGAAGTCGAAACAAGTGTGGAAACGCACTTGTACGGTTTGTTTTTATGGCGGCAGGAAGGAAATGTTTTGTTGTCAGGCGACCAACAACGGCGGTCGAACTAATGTCCCTTTGATTTTTCGTGTTTAAAGTTTAAAGTGTTCACTAAAAGAATTGTGTCGTGTCATGCTTTGAACTTGAAGCTGCTACATCAGTTGCACCGCTCCGCAATGGCGATGCGGCCGCATTTACGCCGTTTCAATATCCATTTTGCATAAAGCATATCTTTCCCGTCATAGGAAAGTTTACTTCCCATCTTGCAACGTTTGTAAGCCGGCCCGAATGCGACGGGGCAGATCAAAAAATCGTATTGATTGAAGAACTGTTCCCATCTTTGCGTTATCAAACTCCTTTGTAACATCATGTGGCCGTAATGATTTGCGTTTAACTTGAAACCTTCATGCAAAAATTTAATCAAGTGCGGCGATTCTTTTTTCATTCCCTTTAAAAAAGTGCGATGATTATGGATTTTGATGATTGCGCGTATAAACCATGGTGTGCCTTGTGCCATCACATAAGGAAACAATCCCATAAATACTTTGAGGGAATCTTCATGCAAGAAATCGTCCGGTATTTTCTTTTCGATGTGGCACCCGCTCGACATCAATTTGTCAGCCAGGGATTTTAAGGCATTCCTGACAGGCGAACTTGTTTCATACCCAGGCCAGCCGTCTGTCCAGGCAATCTTATAATCGCTGAATGAGTTCTTTGAGGGTTGTTTCCAGTCTATATCAGGAATGTTCCTGTCGCTTTCATGAGGGCCGATTA
>WNFZ01008090.1_pt1 | contig 10548 bp, 7 predicted proteins | sample 5400081 | NCBI WGS metagenome assembly WNFZ01 (sample SAMN13153365, study PRJNA577476) | soil metagenome | isolation source: 80 cm soil or saprolite under grassland replicate 1 | place: USA:California | collected 2016-06-15
GTGGCCGCCGCTCCGGACCGCGACCGGGAGCCCGCCGGCCTTCGCAAACTCGACGGCGGCGCCAACATCCGCAACACCGGCGCAGCGCGCGATCAGGGCCGGATAGCGGTCGATCGACCCGTTCCAGACCTTCCGGTGGACGTCATAGCCTGGGTCGGCCGGGCGAACCAGCTCGCCCCGGAAGGACGCCTCCAGCTTGCGAATCGCAGCCTCGTCGAGCTCCAGCCCAGCAACGTCGGTGACGCTCATCCGCTCTCCCCCTCCTCGCAACTTTGAACAGCCTCACGATTGTCGCTCTTGTCCGCGGCGGTTTCCACCCCCCGGGGCTACTTGCGCGCGCGCTTCTCGGCCTGTTTCAGCTCGCGCTGGGCAGCGGCGAGCGCGACCCGCGCGGACTCGGCAGCGCTCTCGCTCTTCTTCCACTCGGTCTCGAGCCGCTCCGCTTGCCGCTCGGCGGCTCGCGCCTCCTTTTCGAGCTCGCGCAGCCGCTCGCGTGCCTGCTTCAGCTCCTCGTTTGCCTTCTGTGCTCGGGCCCGCTGCTTCCGAGGCGCGGGAGGCGAGGCCGGCAGGGCGCCGAAGACATCGAACCCCTCAGCCTCCAGCGGCGCGGTGAACCGTCCCCGAGCGAGCAGCTCGCGTCCTTGCTCGGAGACCGCCGCTGCCCGGAGCGTGCCGCTGACCTGCGCGAGGGCCTGCGACGAGGCGCCGCCGAGCAGTTGCGACGCCTGCTGCGTCAGCCGCCGCAGCGCATCGCGCTGCGTCTTCTGCGCCTTCTCGAACGCCTCGCGATCCGCGCCGCCGACAACGCCTTCCTGCGCCTGGCGGAGGCGGTGCCCGGCGTCCAGGAGCAGGTCGACGTCGCGCCGCCGCCGGCGGGCGAGCTGATTCAGCGCCCAGGCGGCGACCGTCGGCTTTTTCAGCTTGGCGACGCGCTCGGCCGCGGTGCGGTCGCCCGCGTCACGCAGCTCGCGCGCGAGCCGGGTGCGTTCGGGGACGAAAGCGTCGAGCTCGACGGAGTAGAGATGGTCGGTCGCCTCGTCGAGCGTCACTTCTTGGAGGCTACTGCCTTCGCAAGCTGAGCCTTCGACATCTTGGATCGTCCCTCGATGCCGAGCTTGCGGGCCTGCTCCTGCAGTTCCTCCTTCGTTGCCGCCTTGCCGTCGCGCCGCGAGCCGTTGCGCCGCGAGCGGCTGCCTTTCGACTGCTCGAGGCTCATGCGCAACGCGTCGAGCAGGTCCGGCGGCCCCTCTTCCTCGGGCTCCTGCACGCGGTGCACTTCGTGGCCCTTGCGCTTCTCCTTGACGATCTCCATGAGCGCGTCGTGGTAAGTGTCCTCGTACTTCTCCGGCTTCCAGTCCGCCGAGAAGCTCTCGATCAGCCGTGACGCCATTTCGAGCTCGCGCTTGGCGACGCTCGGCGACTTCGTCGGCAGGATCTTCTCCGGCGGATCGACCTCGTCGGCGAAGTACAGCTGCTCGAGCGTCAGGATTCCGTTGCGGATGTGCAGGCAGCCCAGGTACTGGCGGTTGCGCATGACGAACTTGCCGATTCCGGCGAGACCGGAGTCCTCCATCGCGCGCACGAGCAGCGAGTAGGGCCGCTCCGCCCCCTCCTGCGGCCCCACGAGGTACGCGTGCGCGAAGAAGGTCGGGTCGATCTGCTCGTACGGGACGAAGTCCTCGAGGTCGATCGTGTGCTGGCCCTCGACCTGGACGGCCTCGAAGTCCTCGTCGGTCATCTGGACGAACTCGCCCTTTTTGTACTCGAACGCCTTGACGATCTCGTCGTTCGGGACCGGCTTGTCCTCGACCTTGCAGATCTTCTCGTAGCCGATCGGCCCGTCGTCCTTGGTGTGGATGAGCTGGAAGCGGAGCCTGTGCTCGTGTACGGCGCTGTACACGCGCACGGGAACGTTGACCAACCCGAACGAGATCGAGCCCGTCCAGAGCGACCGCGGTGTGCTGCGGGAACGCGCCATGCCCCTTCAGTCGCCTCGGCGACGCCCCTTCAAACCAATTCGCGGGCATAATCCCGTGCAAAGGAGGGGGAAAACGTATGAAGTGTTCCACGGCTCTGACGGCTTCGATCGTAGCCGTCATCTCACTTGGCGCCGGTCAAGCTAGTGGCGCCGGCCCGACGCCGGTGGTCTGCGGCCAGGTCATCACGCAGAGCATTCACGTCGGCAACGACCTGCTGAACTGCCCGGCTGACGGCCTCATCATCGGCGCCGACAACATCAAGGTGGATCTCGGAAACCACGTCATCGACGGGGACGGCATCAACGCCCCAACGGACGATGGCATCGACAACACCGGCGGGTTCGACAACGTCAAGCTAACGCACGGGACGGTCCAGCAGTTCGCACAGGGCGTGCGTCTCGTCGGAGCCACCGAGAACAAGGTCGAGCACCTGACCGTGCTGCAGACAACGCGCGGCATCGTGCTGCAAACCCTGTCCAACGCCAACAAGATCTCGCACAACAAAGTGTCCGGCAACTTCGACGGGATCCATCTGACCGACTCGGACACCAACAAGATCGACCACAACGACGTGTTCGGCAACACAGCATCCGCGATCGTCCTGATCACGGGAAGCGACAACAACAAGGTCGATCACAACCGTGCCCACGACAATCCATCCTGGGGAATAACGCAGGACGCGTCGAACGGCAATACCTACAAGCACAACAAGGTCTACAACAACAACATCGCGGGAATCGAGCCGTTCAACTCCACGAATCTCCGTTTCGAACACAACGACGTCTCCCACAACCGCATCGGGATCGAGTTCTTCAACACTGACAGCAGCTTTCTGACCAAGAACAAGATCAAGTCGAACACCCTCGACGGCATCCACACCTTCATCGGCTCGACCGGAAACATGCTGGTGAAGAACCACTCGGACAAGAACGGCGACGACGGCATCGACGTCGCCGACGCAGGCAACACGATCACGAAGAACCACGCCCGCAAGAACACCGACCTCGGCATCGTGGCCGTCCCCGGGAACGTCGACGGCGGGGGAAACAAGGCCCACCACAACGGCAACCCGGCGCAGTGTCTCGGGGTGACCTGCCACTAGGACGCGGCATGCCGTAGCGAGAGGGCCGCTTGCAGCGAGGGGCCCTCTCGCACGAAGCTAGTGCTCGTGCAGGTGCGGCCCTTCACGCGCGGTGTGTTCGTCGTCGGCGTCTGCCTCACCGCAGGCACGGGGATCGGCCTCTTCGCCGTTCCGGATCGCACGGCGGACTACTGGGCGTGGACGATCAAGGCGCCGCTGACGGCGGCGTTCTTCGGAGCGGGCTACATCGGCGCGGCCGTCTCGTTGGCGCTCGCAGCACGCGCGCGTGAGTGGCCGCGAACGCGCACGGTCCTGGTCGCGGCGCTGACGCTCACGTCGCTCGCCCTGCTTGCGACGCTTCGCCACCTCGACACGTTCGCGTTCGGAGACGGCGGCCTGCCGGAAGCCGTCGCGTGGGTCTGGCTCGCCGTCTATGTCGCCTTACCGCCGCTCGCCCTCGTCGCGTTCGTGTTGCAGGAACGCGCGGAAGAGCCCGGGAACGACGACGGTGGCGTACCCGCACTTCCGGCGACGCGGCTCATGCTCGGCGGTGTTGGTCTGGCGGTCGGCGCGCTCGGCGTCGCGCTGCTCACCGAGTGGTCGGCGCTGACGGAGCGCTGGCCGTGGCCGCTACCGCCGCTGCCCGCAAGTGTTCTCGGCGGCTGGTTGTGCACGTACGCCGCCGCGTTCCTCTGGTTCGCCGTACGCGAGCGACACTGGCGCCGGGTGCGCATCGGCGTTGCGCCGGTGATGCTTTCGTTCGCGCTCGACCTGGTCGCTGCCGCGCGCTACCGGGACGACTTCCGCGCAGGCGCGGAGACCGCTGCGTACGTCGCCGGCCTCGCGGGCCTGCTCGCGGCGCTCGCCATCGCCGCATACGTCGAGGAACGACGGCTTGGGCAGCACGCGAAGTAGCGACGGCCCCGCAGCGAACGTCAGCCGCTACCGGTGGGGCGCAGCGCGGATCGGGGCCGAGCGGACGGCGCGACGCTGCCGGGCCGAAGCTTTCCTGCGAGCTGAAGCAGATCGTCGATTCCGACGCAGACGCTGCAGGTATAGATCGCACCTGAGTCGTGCTCGCCCGTCGCGAGCACGCGCCTTCCCTTCGCGTCGAAGATGACGCGCCGCGCAGGATCCGTCGCGCCCTGGCGAAAGGTGCCGACGAGCGTGCCGGTCCGCGCGACCCAGACGCGCACCGTTCCGTCGTCACTCGCCGTTGCGACGAACGTACCGTTAGGGCTGAACGCCACGTCGTTGATCTTGCCTGTATGCCCGCGGAGGACGGCGATCCTCTTGGGCTTGTGAGCGTTCCAGACTCGCGCCGCGTTGCCGTCGCCGGCCGTGACGAGGAGCGTTCCTCGAGGCGAGAAACGGACGACCGATGCGACGCCTCGGGTCGGCAGTACGAACAACGGCTTGCCGGTCCGAGTCGCCCACACCGTCGTACCCGAACGCTCTGTGGCGAGACCCTTCGTCTGCCCGAGAGGCGCGGTGCCCACCACCTCCGAACCGTCGGGGCTGAGCTTGAACGTAGGGGTCGAAGCGAGGCGGAACGCGGACAGCGGACGGTGGGTCCTCAGGTTCCAGACCTTCGCGGCGCCCTTGGACAGCGGCTGGTGGGTCCTCAGGTCCCAGACCTTCGCGACGCCGCTCGACTGCGCGACCGCCAGGTATCTGCCGTCGTCGCTGACGCTGACGTCCTGGATTGAACCGTCACGCTTCGAGAACGGCACCGCGCGTTCGAGGTGAAGCGGCTTCGCACGACCCGTGTCCCAGAGCCGGAGGGCTCTCGACGTGGCGAGGACGGCCCAGCGACTGTCGTTGCTCACGTCCCTCCAGAGGACCGACCACGTTGTCTTGATCGACGCGATCGGGCGCCACGTCTTCGCGTCCCAGCTCGCGATCTTGGAGAAGCTCAACGTGAGGACGCGCGAGTCGTCCGGGGTGAACGTCGCAAAAATTGTGTACGGAGGGAACGTCCGCAGGGGTCGATGCCGGCGGCTCGAAAGGTCGACGATCGTCGCACCTTCGAACCTGGAGATCGCGAGGCGGCGGCCGTCTTGGCTGAACTCCCCGAGGAGCATGCCAACGAAGGCGCGATCGGGCCGTTGCAGCGGCAGCCGCCACAACCGTCCGGTGCCGTCGTCGCTCGCGGTCAAGATCCGGCTCTTGCCGAACACCGCCCGCTCGACCGAGTCGCTGTGCCCGGGCAGGACGGCCTCTCTCCTTCCGGTCGCAGCGTTCCAGATCGCCGCCGTCTGATCGTCGCTCCCCGTCAGGATCCAGCGTCCGTCCGCGCTGAACGCGACGCTGCCGACCTGGTCCGTGTGCCCGCGCAACGCCACGGTGAGCTTTCCCGTCTTCGCCTGCCACACATGCACGCTGCCGTCGGCGGCTCCGGTGACCACGCGCTTGCTCTTCGCATCGAACGCGCCGCTCGTCACGGCGCCGCTCATCCTGTGTGACCCTAGCTCTCGGCCCGTCTTGACATCCCACACGCTCGCATCGCCCGTGTCGTAGCCGATGACGACGAACCTACTATTCGGGCCGAACGTCGCGACGCGAAGTTTCGAGACCGAACTGGAGAAAGCGGAGCCCGAGGCCACCGACTGATCGCCGCGGTGGACGCATGGCTTCACCCCGCCGAGAACGCCACGGAGGTCGCCCGTCCGTGAACTCCAGACGCAAGCTCGCTTCTCGCTCGCAGTGAGGACGAGCGTTCCGTCCCGGCTGAACTCCGCGGCGACCAAGCTCCGGCCTGCCCTGAGCGACCTGACGCGACCCCCGTCCCTCGCGCTCCGGATCGTCACCTCGCCGTCGTCGGTCGCGGCAAGCACGCGGCCCCGTTTGGGCGAGAAGGAGAGATGGACAATCGGGCCACCGGCCTGGCCGAGGATCCGGAGCCGCCCGCTGGAGACGTTCCAGCGCAAGATCCGTCCGTCGGAGTCGCCGCCTACGACGAACTTCCCGTTGGCGCTCAGCGAAGCGTCGAGCAAGTCGGTGCCGGCACTCAGGCGGCGGATGTGCCTACCGTCGACCGCGCTCCAGAGATCGGCGTTGCGGCCGGCGACGGTGAGGACGCGTCCGCGATCGGAACTGAACGCGACGTCACGCACCGCGCCTCCTTCGGGACGGAGCGCGGCGATGAGCGCGGACTGCTGCAGAGCCTGGCGCAGCCCGGTGACCGCCCATCCCTGCTTGTCGGTGTTGCGTTCCTTCTTGACCGCCTGCACGGCGAGCGTGATCGCCTGCGCTGGATCGCGTGCGAGTGCGGCGGTCATCTTGGTTTGCAGGTCGCTCACTTCCGCGTGATGCGTGGCGACATTCGTCTTGTGCCGCTCGACGACGGCCCAGACCGCGAGACCGACGGCGACCAACATGAGCGTGCCCGTGACCTTGAAGAGCATGCGGAACTTTCCTGCGGTCTCCTGCTCGAGCCTTGCTTGCTGCTCGGCAGCGAGCCGCTCTTCCTTCTGCTTCTCGAGGTCTGCGTTCAGGCGCCGCTCGGCCTCTGCGTGCTCTTGCGCCTGGAGCCAGCGCGCGCGCCAGTCGAGGACCGCAGGCGCGAGCACGTCGTGGAAGATCTCGAAGTGAGGCTCCTTCTCACCGGGAGCTCGTGCGACCGCGCGAAGGATGCGCGCTTGCGTGAGCCCTTCGAGCATCGGAGAGAGTTGCTTCGTCGAGACGTTCTCGAGCGCGGCGAGGTCGGACGGCAGGTACGCGATCTTCGTTCCGGACGGCGTCACGAGACGTCCGAACACGCGGGCCGCGATGTCCTGCGCGTCCGGATCGAGCGCCGCGACCGCCTGGTCGAGGTGCGTGCGCACGATGAGGTTCGCTCCGCCGAGTCGATCGAGCGTCTCGAGGCGGAGAAGCCGCGACCCCGCCTCGCGCTCCTCGTGCCAGAGGCGCTCCATGACCAGCTGCAGGAACGGCGTCTCGACACGGAGGTCGGCCTCGCTCTCGTTCGACTCAATGACGCCGCCGCCGGTCTGGCCGAGCCCGAGCGTACCGGTCTTGACCTGCTTGAGCACTGCCGCGACGAGCGCGTCCTCGACATCGTCCGGCGTGTCATCGGAGCCACCCCGCTCGGCGTAGCGGCGGACAGGCCCGCGAATCGCCTCCTCGGCCGCCGCCCGTCCGAGGTGCTCGATCCGGATGTTGTTGCCGAAGAGCCCGGGAATGTCCTCCTCGAAGCGGTCGAGCTGCGTGTATGCGTCCTCCCGAATCGAGACGAGGAAGTTCGCGCGCAGACCGGCCCTGTTTACCGCGCGAACGAACTCGCCCGCGAACGTCCCGCTGCCACTCTCGTCCGGGTGGTAGAGGAAGTACTCCTCGAACTGGTCGAGGACGATCAGCAGCTCGACGTGCTCCGGCTGGCGGACGCCCGTCTCCCGCTCGAGCCGCCGCGCCAACTCGTCGAGGCGCTCGTTCCACGTCGCGAGCAGCTCGTCGAGCGGCGGCGGCGCGGCGGTGGCGGACGCTTCGTCGAATTCGAACGAGCCGCCCAGAGCCTCGAGGGATACCGGCAATCTCTCGATCAGCTCGCCGACGGTCTTCGCGATGAGCGCCGCCAGCTGGGCGAGCGGACGCTCGCGCCAAGACGCGAAGACAACGACGATCGACTCCGGCACGCATCCCTCCTCGAGCGCAGCGTCCGCCGCCGCGCGAAGGTCGCGCGCGACGCCCGCGTGGAGCAGGGAGCTCTTGCCGACGCCGCTGGGGCCGTAGACGAGCGTCAGGCGCGCCGCGGTCAGGTTCGAGATGAGGATTCGGCAGTCCTCTTCGCGGCCGAAGAAGAACGGAGCATCGGCCTCGCTGAAAGGTGTGAGCCCGACGTACGGGCACTTGGGCAGCACGGCACCGCGCCTTGCCTGCGGTGGGGCGGCTTGCGTCACGAGACCGGCTGCGTCGCGGGCGCGGCGAGGCGGCGGTCGAGCTCTCCGATGTACTCCTCGAGCGGCACGTCGAGCACGTCGACGTTTCTCGCGCGCCAGAGCGCCTCCTCGACCGCGTCCACGTCCTTGCGGATTGCCCACGAGGGCCAGGAGAGCGGCTGCTCGCCCCAGATCCTGTGCAGGATGACCCGCAGGTTCCAGTCGGCCATGCTGTAGCCGAGGAAGAGGAAGCAGGTCTTGCGAAGGCGGGCGAGGATGTCCGGCGGGAGCAGCTGCGCGATGTCCGTCTTCGTCAGGTAGTCGATGTAGTGGTCCTCGGTGATGACGAAGCTGTCGCGATCAGGTTCTTCGCGGTCGATCGCTCCGTGGATCTTCAGGATCACCGTCTGCCGGCCGAGTGGCAGGGCCGTGTAGCGGTTCGGGCGAGCGATCTTGTGCGGCGGTTCGTTCCAGGGCCGGTGCCAGAACTTGCCGCGTTGCTCGACGGGATCGGCGATGTACCAGATCACGTCGTACGGCTCTTTGACGTCGTCGAATGCGCGCTCGAGCTGGTCGTCGTAGTTCGTCGTGACGATCAGCTGGTACCGCTGCTTGCCGAGCGTCCGCATCCGTCCCGGGAAGCCGGCCAAGAAGCTGTGAACCGGGGTCCAGGGATGCGTGGAGTTGAAGACATTGCGTAGCTCGCGATAGAGCGGACCGTAGCGCGCGGTCGTCGCCACGTACTGCGATACGCGCAGCAGGTCGAGCGGCGGTGTCCACGGACCGTGCTCCTCGTCCCCCACCTGCTCCGCGGCGTTCGCGTCGCCGTTCTCCTCGCCGCCGTTCTCCTCGGTCGTCGGGTAGAAGAACGTGCTCGCCAGGTGCTCCGCGAGCTCCTGGCCGTTCGGGAGGTAATCGCTCTCGCGCTGCCATCCCTTCGCAGGGCGGTTGCAGAGGTTCACGCCCGCCCCGAGCAACGGGACCACGCTCCCCTCCATCAGCTCGCGCAGCACTGCGCGGTAGTGGAGCTCGTGCTCGCCTTCGACCACTTCTCTCCCTGATCGCTGGTTGCTCCGCCGCATAGAGCTGATGTCTTTTGCCCATTAGAGCGCGCCCGCGGATGTATTACAAGAGGGGAAGCTGAGTTGCCCAGGGCGTCCGGGTCCTCTTGACCTTTGGGCCTGAAGTGGGACAATCGAATCGCGCCCGACCCGGACGAGAGCCGCCGAGGTTCTTGCGGCTCCTCCATGACTCCCGCCTCAGGTCAGGACGCGAACCAACTTTGGTGACGCGCGAGCTGAGGAGGGAGGGGCGACCGGTCCGCCAGCGGTCATGAACGGAGGTACCAAACTGCAGCGCCTCCTGACCTTGCACTCGCGTCCGTGCCGGGCGCGACACCGGCCTTGTCCGCGCCACACGCAACGGCGACGCTGGCGCTCGAGTCCGCGAAGTTCATGCCTCGCTGGCACGAGAGCCGGATGACGGGCACCATCGTGCTGAGGGGAAGCGCGAGCCAGGAGTTGCAGGTCACCGTGGGATGGTTTCCGGCGCAACTTCTCGCGGGTGACACACCGACGTTGGGGCCGGCCGCTCCTACGACCGCCAGCTTCAAGGTCGGCAGGAGCAAGTTCAAGCGATCGGTTGACGTCAGCGGGCTCTTCCCCGGCCGCTTCGAGCTGGCCGGCTACGGCCGAGCCGGAAGCGAGATCTACGCGATTCCCGGCCGTGTAGTCGTGCTGGCGCCGCCGCCGGAAGGAGTCATCGGCAGGGCATATGTGAGCGCGACGGAGCACGGCCGGCCGGTGAAGCACCTGCCGGCGGGGAGTAAAGCGATCTACGCGCACTACATCTGGGCCCCAGGCGGCCGTCCGGCGAAACCCGCACTGACGGAAAGCTGGTCCGGGCCGACCGGAGCCTTGGCCTCAAATCACACGGCTTCCCCAGGTGGCTTCATCGCGCACGTCTTCGCGAAACACGGCAAGAAGTTGCCCTCGGGGACCTTCCACCACGTGCTCCGAGTGCTAGATCGGCCTGTTGCCCAGGTCTCGGTGCGGGTCGGGTGAGTGAGCAGAAGAGATTGCGAAAGCTCGATTCGACATTCAGAAGGGAGAGGTAGATATGCCGAGCAAACTCAAGCGCCGCCTCCTGTGGCGGCCGTCGCCGGCGCTCATCATCAGCATCATCGCGCTGATCATGGCGACCTCGGGCGTCGGGAGCGCGGGCAGGAGCATGGTCCTCGGCCACAAGAAGGCGGAACGGGCCGCCGCAGCAGGCAAGCCGTTCATCACGGGCGCGCACATCGTGCCCAACACGATTCAGACATCCGACCTGTCGAGGGCGGCCGTCACCGCCCTGCAGGGCGACCGGGGCCCGGCCGGCCCGCAGGGACAAGCCGGCCCGGCAGGCCCGGCAGGCGCGGCAGGCCCACCAGGCGCGGGTTCCACAGTCGCGTATGCCTCGCGGGACGTAGCCGGCAGTCCCGAGGGGATCCCCGTAGGCGCCAGCAACGCCGGCGTGCTCAACCTCGACACCCCGGGTGGAACGGCGGGGTACGTCTCCTCGAGCGGCGTGATCACTGCCACGGGACCGAGCCGCCTCGTCGCGACGGCGG
>WNFZ01011960.1_pt1 | contig 10548 bp, 11 predicted proteins | sample 5400081 | NCBI WGS metagenome assembly WNFZ01 (sample SAMN13153365, study PRJNA577476) | soil metagenome | isolation source: 80 cm soil or saprolite under grassland replicate 1 | place: USA:California | collected 2016-06-15
TGGTGGTTCTGCATTTCGAAACGATACCGATTGGCGGCACACTCACGCTCACGAATGAGACAACGGCCGCTGACTATTTCGCACCCAGCGAGATCGCGGCTCTCGAAATGAGTCCGCTGGATCGGATACGCACGCTTGATGCATTGGAACCGCGTACAACAACGATCGTACGCGATGCATTTTGAGTCGCACCGCGGCCACCAGTAAAGCTGGACGTGGGCCGCTTGCCCGATGCAACGGGCGCCCCAACAAGCCGCTGGAGCTGACGCCGCTGTGCGGCCCCGAGATCGCGGCGATTTTGGAGGCTGGAAAACGCTCGAACGCCTTCCCGATCGAGAAGAGCGGCGCAGCTCAGCGGCAGGGTTGGGCGGCACGTCATCCATGCTGTGCCAGATATAGGCTCTTCTTGGTTGTCCTTTACAAAAACACTATGCTACTCTATGCTGTGCATACCTGAGCGAAAGATTCTTCGGCTCATGCTACGCGCCGAGGAGGGATGCCGCATGACTGAAATTGCGCGGATTGCGCGTCTGCTGAAGCAAACCTTTGAAGGCACGCCGTATTACGGCCCGTCCGTTCTTGGCGCGCTCGCTGGCGTCACCGCCGACGTAGCCGCCCGCAAACCGCAATGGAGCGCGCACTGTATTTGGGACCTTGTAGCCCATCTTACTGCAGAACTGATCTACGCGCGTGCGATCATTGACGGGACCGCAGGACCATGGATCGCTGGCACAACGACATGGCCCGCTATCACCGATACGTCTGATGCGGCATGGCAAAAAGCCATCAGCGATCTGAAAAAGGCCAACCGTGCGTTGGTCCGTGCGGTAGAGCAATTCACTGATGATATCCTCGATCAGAAGCCCATCCGCGTGGGTGGTCCGTTCTATCTGATGCTGCACGGAACCATGCAACACAATATCTACCACGCGGGACAAATCTCGCTGTTAGCTGGACAAATGACGCGTGCCAATACAGGGGAGCCAAGCGAGTAGCTATTGAATCCCAAATGGAATATGCCGCATTAGAGAGCCAAATCCAACGTGCCGCCCAACACGGGCATGTAGCCGACGCCGCTACGCGTCGACAAGATCGTTGCTATTTTGGAAGCTGGTTTCAGCCGGCAGCTCTCCCGATCTATGGGGCGGCGCGGCTAATGCCCAGGCCGTTAGCCGCACACCATCATGCTCCTCAGCCATTGAAAAGCTGTGCTGATCGACCTATTTCCCAGTGGCACTGTCATCAAAAGAGAACCCTAGCCGCTCCTGTATGGGCTTTGGCGGTAGATTAAAGGCTCGTCCAAAGAGACGCTCGAATTCCTCCCGATTCTCCGAAACGCGCATCAACATTGTCACAGTGTCGATTTGCTTATCGAGGTGCTCGATACCTGTATCCGCAGTTAAAAGCTGGTGGTGACGATGCTTTCGTCGACCATTTTCTGTAATAGGATTGAGTTCTTGAAGTTTCGGCAGAACTACTGGCGGCAATTGCTTATAGATCCACTCGTTTATAAGCTTGCCTACAAGAGGAGTTCGCTGGGATGTAGCAGAATTATACTCCCAGCCGTGTATACGGTATACCTGCTTAAAGAACTCATCAGGGAATGTCTTTATCCACGGACGAAGTTCCTCAACGATATACTTCTCTAGTATTCTATTTAGTTCATCTCGCTCACGGTATTTCTGATAGCCCGTCGCCTCGTCGACCAATGCGATGATACCAACCTGAGCAAGCCCCCGCATCAGTAGGTAGCAAGCCTCGTAGATATGCTTCTGACTTGGGAGAAGTACAGTCTTCGCATCGTGTGCTTTGAGATATACCTCGCAGACCATTGGAAGGAGGCGCGCATCATAACCGTAACCTTTTCTTCCCTTAGAATTGCGGAAAACGATTGGAGAGGTTGCCTCACGCAGTTCATCAGAGATAAAGGGACTGAGATTGTCGGCAGCGAGGAAAGGTGGCAAACCGACAGTTGAGGCATCGGCTGCCAAACGCTCACTGCCAGTTCCTGCCTTGGCTTTGGCAGCTCGGCCAACGGCCCGAAGGAACGACTCTTGAGTAAGGAGCCGCTTGCCATTCTCAAGAACCGCACAAGAAATGTGTCGACCAGCGATCACAAGCTCGCCTGTGTACGGTGCGCGCGGAATCTCAATACCCCATCGCGCCTCTGCTGCACGCCTGGCAATATCTTGACGCTCTTCAGCCGATAATTTTGCAGCCCGCGCTTTGCCACCTTTCGCCGCGCCCACAGAAGCAAGCGCCTTAGCGTGCTCACTTGTCTTGTCCGTCTCCATTGGAAACCTCCCCGCGAAGTCGTCGACTAAAAAAGTACGGCGATTATACTTGATCGAGCAAGCATTGTCAATACATGCTCGGGCAAGCATAGTACTTGCTAAACCGAGTAAGCATCTTGATTGAACGCGACCCGAGTGTGCGGCTAACACGCGCTTGCAGCTGACCGCCTTCGGCGCGCGAGATCGTGGGCATTTTGGCAGTTTTTGCAGCGCCTCGGCTGCAGCTGAAGCGCAGGGCGTTAGCCCGCTCCTCATCAAGCCTGTACCAAATTGACAGACAAGCTATGACGCAGTACCATCACAAATGAGAATTGAGCCTGCACGTAGGATTGCTGTATGTCGCTCACGCAAGCGCTGGAAAAGCTCGTCGCTGTGATCGAGAGCAGAGGATACGCCATTCGCCAGTATCTCCAGCCCGGCTTATCACGCGATGCGATCGACTCGAAAGTACGTCATCTCGGGCTGCATTTCCCTGAAGAGTTCTATGAACTCTATCAATGGCACAACGGCATGGAGCTGTATCAAGCCGATTGTCTAATCTTTGGCGAGCATGAGTTCCCGCCGTTGGAGATTGCGCTTGCCGAACACCAAGAACTGTTGAAATATTATGCGTCCACAAATATAAATCTCTTCCAATGTTTCCCTATTGCCATGTTCAATGGATCATACCACGCTGTCTATTGTAGCGATGCACTCTTCTACGGCCTGCGAAACCCTATCATCGAGATATTTGAGGGCATATGCATCGCATTCGAAAATGTGGGAACGATGATAGACACCGCAACAGAATGGTATGCGAATGGAATATACGACGAACATTCTTTCGATGAGACACGGTGGCGAGCAATCGCAAAACGATTCAATTCCCATATCCCCGATCTTTCTACGTCTCTGTAAGTAGTACCACTGTGAGCACTCAAAATACCGTGCAAACGGCCCAGGAGCGGGCTAACAAGCGGTTCCTGAGAAACCCTCGCCTTGAGAGGGTTTCGCCGGTGGGGAGTCACGGCTTGCCGTGATGGCTGGATGCAGCGGACGCCGCTTCGCGTCGATCAGATCGGGGCGATTTTGAAACTTGGAATCGGCCCGATGGCATTCTCGATCTATCAGTGCGGCGCCGCTGAACCGCAGGCCGTTAGCCCGCTTTGCTCTCCCCGCGAGATATCCCTGGTCACTCTTCCTGCTCTATCGAGTATTCCTTGGGGTATAATTTGCGTCTCGGATGTGAAGAAATACCTGCTCAACGAGAGCTTGTTAGGAGTACCAACGATGGCCGAACTACCAAAGCAGTTGCCCGCATTGCGCAAACGCTTGGGCTTCTCAATCGAGGAACTCACCAACTGGCGTAAGCTCGCCAGGGAACATCAGTTCACTGACGATATTCAGCAGCAGATCGATCTGTTTCTGTCCTGTCATCATGCAGCACAGTTCTGTATGGATGGTGATTCGACTCAAGCGTATCGGGCAACTGAACAAGCTCTCACCGTCGCAGACCTCTGGCGTACAACACCATCAGGACGAGCAAATGGCCGTAATGTCGTCCATGATCACTATGCCGGTATTCACGACGATACCATGAATCAGTTTTATCACATTGCTGCTGAAATTATCGAAGATATCCTTGATTGAGAATTTACGGTCGCATCACACCGCGCTGCACAATCCGGATTTCGCAGTGACCCTGCGAATGAGGAACGCGAGTTTCATGCTGAGGATGCCATTCTGCTATGCCAAATGCAGGCCGTCTGTGCCTGTTGTGAAAGCATCCTTCCAATCTACTGGGAACAAAAGGATGTAGCGCGCCACAAAATACTGGTGGCACATCACGAGATAGCAGCCTGGAAAGCGTTAATATTGGAAGGCACGCAGAAGTATTGAAAGTTGCAGCCAGCCCGACGCGGGCTAACAGGCGCTTGCAGCTGACCGCCTTCGGCGCGCGAGATCGTACCTTTTTTGAAGTCGTTCTGTGCGGCGCGCCTCGGCGGCAGCTGAAGCGCAGGACGTTGGGCCGCAGCCATCAAGCTCTCACCCCACCTCTGGGCCTGACTGTTACCGGTATCTTTTCCAGCGATCGAATTTGCGGCTTAAGCGCATCAATTGGCCCGTTGGTGCAGTGATTATGACTTACTTTAGGCGCCGTTCACATCGATTCGGCTCATTCAATTCACATCCAGAAAATACCGGTAACAGTCAGACCTCTGGGCTGCGTTATAACTGTAGTTTTGCAAAGTTGAACCGCAGGCGCTCCTGTAGTACGATAGCCCATACGATCCGTGTCAGCGAAAGCATCACCAGGAGCAGGTATGCCAGCGATTGTTGAATTCCCGACGGTCGTGCAAGACCTCTTGGCCCAATACGCTGACCTGTTTGCCAACGAGCCCGAACGTCGGCACTTTGCTGAATATCTGACTGGCCTGTTCATCGCCGAACACAAAACCGTCAGCGGCATCAATCGTGAGTTTGCGGTCACGACCGATCAATCCTGTCTGAACCGCTGGATCACCGAGGTCGACTGGGATGACACTGCCCTCAACAAGCGGCGGCTCAAGCTCCTGCAAGACGACTCCGCCACGCGCTACACCAAGAACGGTGTCGTCGCGATCGATAACACGCTGATCGACCACGACGGCAAGCTGATCGAAGATGCCGGCTGGTTCTGGGATCATGCTGACCAGCGTCATCTGATCGCCCATGATTACTTGATCGCCAACTACGTCTGCGCTTCCGGCAAGCATTACCCATTGGAGTTCCGCCGCTTCCGCAAGAAGGAGACCTGTAGCGCCGCCGGTGAACCGTTCAAGAATCACACTGTGCTCTGCAAAGAGCTGATCGATTGGGTGGTGGAGCAGGACATTCCCGGCGATGTCACCTTCGACAGTTACTTCACCAATGCCGAAATCCTCAATCATGTCGACAGCAAGCGGCGGGCGTATGTCGGTGATCTGAAGTTCAATCGAACCATCACTGTGGATGGCAAGGACACCAAGGCCAGCGAGTGGGTCAAATCGCAGTTGGGACCACTGTGTCGCCGCAAGACCAGCGTGGATGGCAAGATTCAATGGTACTTCACCAAGAGTATCCGCATTCCAGGTGTGGCACACACCGTGCGGATCGTGGTGCTGTGGAAAGGGCAGCGTGATGCCCAAGCGCGCAAGATCTTGATCAGCAACCGGACCTACTGGGAAGTGCATCGCATCCTCAAGACGTATCGCAAACGCTGGACAGGAACAGAGACCTTCGATCGGGACGGAAAGCAGCATCTGGGTATGGGCGACTGTCAGCTCAGGAAAGGTGAGAGCCAGACACGGCACATGTATCTCGTCTTCCTGGCGTATAGCGCCTTGATGACACAGTTGCGGCACGACCGTGCGCAGGAATGGGCTCAGACACGCCTGACGACCATCGGCGAGTCCTGTCGTGCCATGTTGCGTGAGACCTTGGGCAAAACCATCGCTTGGGTGGTCGAGCAGGTCCAGCAAGGGCAGAGTCTGCCCGAAATCAAGGCCCATTTAGCCCTACCCTAACTTTGCAAAACCACAGGTTATAATGAAGCAACTTGCACGATCACCGTCTGAATTCAAGGAAGCTTCTATGGCGCCCTATCTTCCTGTTTCTGATCCCATTACACCAAGCTGGCTTGCCGCTGTTCTCCGCGAATCCGGCCTGCTCACCGACGGCCAGGTGCTGACCGTGACGAGCCAAAGGACGGGGGCCTTTAACTCACACACCCAGCAGCTCGAACTCCGCTATTCAGACGATACTCCACCTGACCTTGCGACGAATATGATATTGAAGCGAAATATCGCAGAGCCGTGGGGTATCGAGGCGGGCGCAGAGGAAGTCAAGTTTTACCAAGTGGCGGCTACGCTACATCCGTCCCCGCCTGCACTGGTCCCCTGTTATGCGTCGGCCTATGATCCTACGAGCGGCAATTCGTATCTGCTGTTGCAGGATCTTTCCGATACTCACGCACCGCCGATCACTCGTGATCAGCAACTCAGCATCGTCAATGGCGTGCCGTCGGCCGTCGCCATCGAGCGCGTCATTGACACGCTGGCGCACCACCACGCCTACTGGTGGGACCATCCGTTGCTTTCGACCGAGACCTTCGCCATTGGCTATTGGTCGCGAAATGCCGATCGGTTCGCCCAGTATCTGCAACGACGACAAACCGCGTGGGAAAGCCTTCGCGCAAATGAAGCGAGTTGGTTTCCGGCCGATCTCCGGGATCTGTATGATCGGGTGCTGGTCCACCTACGGCAGCATTGGGAGCACTATCTTGAACCACGCTTTCGTACACAAACGCACTTGACCTTGGTGCATGGCGACGCCTATTTTGCGAATTTTCTGTGTCCCACGCATACAGGCGGCGGCGCGACCTATTTGCTCGATTGGCAATCGCCCACATTTGACATCGGGGGCTACGATCTCGCCAACCTCTGCGCCACCTTCTGGACGTCGGCGCAACGACACGAAGCGGAACGCGAGCAGAAAATCTTGGAGCGGTATCTTGTGAGATTGCAGACGCACGGGGTGGCGAATTACTCGTGGGAGGATCTGATCATAGACTACCAAACAGGACTGATCTATTGGCTGCTTGTGCCCGTGCAGGACCGGTACGATGAATCACCCAAAGAGTATTGGTGGCCGAAGATGAAATGCTTAGTTGCGGCATTTCGGGAGTGGCACTGCGCAGAGTTGTTGGGGATGGCCAACGAATGATTTGGCACAACGGATCGGAACAAACAACCACGACGTCTCAGGGGCGTGCGGAAGCTGCCAGTACACAGGCATCAAGGCGGCAGCGAGTGCGTGCTGCGGCCCATCAGGCGCTTGCAGCTGACCGCCTTCGGCGCGCGAGATCGTACCTTTTTTGAAGGCATTTGGCCCCGCGCGCCTCGGCGGCAGCTGAAGCGCAACACGTTGGGCGGCATTTCGACGGAACGCGATCACGCTCACGAAGGCAACTGATGGTGATGCACTCGAACGTCATGGTGTGCTGGCGTGTACTCTCTCAACCATATCGCGATGAACAGCGCATCCGAACGCCAATCTGTGCTGACGCCGCTAGCGGCGAGCGAGATCGTGGCTATTTTGAAAACTGGCGTCGGCTCGACTGTCATCTCGATCTATCACTGCGGCGCAACTGAAGCGCAAGGCGTTCGGCGGCAGCCCATCATACCTGTACCCAAATTCAACGTCGGTTGCGTCCAGCCTCAACAACCGTCCTACCAAAATGCCCCCAATCGCGTATAATAAAGCCGGTGATCGGAGCGGCAAGGGAAGGTATGGATAGTGTCATCTCTGTCAACGGTGTGTATCACTGGTAGCTGTTCGTGGCTATGGGCGCCGACACTATCTCTATGTGATCTATCGCGAAATCACATCCGATGATGGTTTTATCATCACGGCGTACTTCAGTCCAAAAGTCAATCGAAAGAAGGCCGTATGGAAGCGACCCTAACGCCTACTATTATGCAGTCAGTGACTCGTGCCATTCCGCTCCTGCTGACGTTTCCGACTCAGCGCTTTTGGGTCGACTATGATGCGGACGCGGATGTACTGTATATCAGCTTTCAGCGCCCGCAACAGGCGACTGATACTGAAATGAGCGACGAGGGCATTCTGGTGCGCTACCGTGGCAAAGAGCTTGTCGGCATCACCATTCTCGATGCCTCGACGCGCCATTCATAAGCTTTCCTCTGTCGAAATGCTTGCGAACGGCTGCCGCCGAACAAGCGCGTGTAGCTGACGCCGCTTCGCCTCGAGCAAGATCGTGCGCATTTTGAAAGCAGATTTCGTTTGGATTGCCACCTCGATCTATCGGTGCGGCGCAGCTAACGCGCAGGCCGTTGGGCGGCTCCATCAACGTGACGGCCATTCACAGTTCTGAATCATAGACAGTGATATAGCAGTCCTATCTGATTCGTAAAATGACATGAGCGGCTTGGTAAATCCTTAGCATTAGGACGCGGCAAAGTGCTGTCGATACTTTACGAGTCTGGTAGGTTTGCTATAGAATACAGCGACGCACAGTTCGTGAGAGGCTACCATGACTTTCGCCCACTTATCAGCTCAGGCTATACTTATCGACGGTGCTCTGACTGAGTACGAGCGCGGGATGGAATTCTTCTATCGTGAGCTTGTATTTCTTAATGCCGACATTTTTATTGTCGAACAAATACTCGGGTTTCCGTTAAGTTTGTTCGTCGGTCCAGAGAAAATGATCTTTCTCGGGCGCGTCGTGGATAACTTCCTCAACTCCGGCCTGCTCACAATCACCAAGATTGCTACAGATAACGACCCTGACTTGTACACGATCAGAGGTTTCAGAAATAGAATCTATCAACTCGTTCGCCCTGAATATCAGGCGGACTTTCGCAATCTCCTTCGACAGTCGCGCTTCGATCAAACGACCGTGGACATCCTCGGGCGAGCGAGAGATCTGCGTAATGGACGTATTGCACATGCAACGCAAGCTCTTGCCTTTCGAATCCCCGAACAGGATCGAATCGATTTCGCAGAACTGGTACATCTTCGCGACGCGCTAAATGCTCAGCTTAATGTGCTCTCGTTCAACACTGAACATATAATGCTCCCCATCGAATACAGTTCTCGAATTGAGCGACCAGCGGGTGTAGAGCATAAAACGGACATTGAGGAGGTACTCGATTCCATTGCTCGAAATAGTTTCCTACTGAACATGCCTGAGCAGGAGCCACAAAACTGGGGCTTTCAACGAGCAGCGCTAACAGATGCACAAATCACCCACCTCAACCATTACCGGAGAAAATTCGGCTTATCAGAGGTCTAGCGCTCTCGATTATACATCAAGCGCGGGCCGCCCAACAGGCGCTTGCAGTTGACCGCCTTCGGCGCGCGAGATCGTCGCTTTTTTGAAGCCATTTGGTAGAGCGCGCCTGGGCGGCAACTGAAGCGCAGGACGTTGGGCCGCATCATCAGCCACATGCTTTGTGAAATGCATCATTATCATATCTGCGATATAATCATCCCAGGTTCGTGCATATCACCACGCAGTGCCGTACCCTGTCGAGGTATCTGGACCGACTAGCGAGTTCGTCGCAATGATGCAGCGTGAAAGCGTCCGATTCAAGATCGCCTGGATCTCACTCGCGATTATCGGTGCCGCGATTTTCGTTTTCGGACTGATTGTCACTGTGTGGCCCGGTTCGAGCGACCCATTGTTCCTGCGAACAATTGGCGTTGCCTCGATTGGAATGGGTTTATTCGGTGTCATGATCACCGTGATCCCATACAGACACCGTGAACGATGGGCTTGGTTCACCCTGTGGTACTATCCCATCTTCTGGCTGGCGCACTTCCTGGGTGGACTGCCTCCTGGCCAAGACCATATCCATCAGATCGTGTTCATCGTACTCTCGCTCGTCAGCCTGCTTATCTCCGTGAGCGAATTCTTTCCGCGAGGGATGGTTCGGCACGCTTGATGCGCCAAGATCACGGGCAAATTGCGCCGCGCGCTGCCTAGGTGTAGTGGCTGATGCACAGGCGATTGAGTGACAGCGCGCAATCCGGTTTACGCGCCCATCAAACGCACATTCCGTGCGGCCCAACCGGCGCTTGCAGCTGACCGCCTTCGGCGCGCGAGATCATTGCTATTTTGGCGGTATTTTTGCTGCGCGCCTCGGCGGCAGCTGAAGCGCAGCACGTTGGGCCACTCAAGCCACTCGCAGCATGGCGGACACGAGTATACTGTATCTTGTTCGAGCGATTGGCAGAGAGAGCGTTATGAGCTATGATGTCTCCATTCAGTGTGATACACGCAAATCTGAACTCGTGCACGTCGATCAGGTCAAAGGCTTTCTCCGACAAATGCCAGGGATGATCGAAAACGATGCGATCCAGTTTACCTATGAGCCTGACGACCAGCATTATATGGAATTGGATTTCGAGCGCTATGATGCCAATGGGGAATGGATTGAGGACGATGCGCCGACTCATATCAATTGCATCAGTGTGCATATTCCCTATGGGTATATGTCTGCAGAAGCGGCCAAACCAAACCCCTATCTCACCATCTGCGTCGCGCTTGCCGTCCATCTTGGGTGGGAAGCGCGTGATCTTCAGATCGATCACGAGTAAAAGGTCAGGGGGTGGGGTTGAGGCTCATTACGCTGCCCATTTGGCCGTCGTTTGCACGCTGGATTGCAGCACAGGTTTGCTGCCGGCGCTAGAAGCTGCCCAGGCTGGGGCTGGAATAAGCCTCGGGGCCGCC
>WNFZ01014136.1_pt1 | contig 10545 bp, 10 predicted proteins | sample 5400081 | NCBI WGS metagenome assembly WNFZ01 (sample SAMN13153365, study PRJNA577476) | soil metagenome | isolation source: 80 cm soil or saprolite under grassland replicate 1 | place: USA:California | collected 2016-06-15
TAATCATCCCCATGATTTACTTAATGTGGCTCGATCGTCCATTTCTCAGGAAGCTGGATCACTGGCTTGGATTGATAGTGCCTGCCATTAGCGGGCTGTTTTATCTCTTTTTGCGCTCAAGACAAGTCACAGGCGGAGCGATCCCATTTGCAGAGGCTGATTGGCATGCACATCTTGTTCCACCGTGGGACACATATTGGTATGCCATCCAGACGCTGCTTTCAGGCAAATTCACGTTCATTGATGCCTTGAACTGGGCCGTCGTTACTCTCTTCATCATACTCCTTGTGGTTGGCTGGCGAAAGATTCCACTCGAATATAATTTATATACTGTTCTTAGTCTGCTAATCATGTTAATCAGAATCGTCGAGACACAACCTTTAATCTCAATGTCGCGGTACTCGCTTACACTTTTTCCCTCATTCTTTATTCTTGGCGGGGCAAGTGAAAATCCATGGCTTCGAAGATTAATCCTATATACCTTTATCCCTCTTAACTTATATCTGAGTGCACAGTTCTTTTTGTGGGGCTGGGTGGCATAGAAAAAATGTCAATATGAAATTACTTCGCTTTTTCCTCCCACGCATTGAATACATTTTGTTCATCGCGATCTTCTGGGGAATTTTAGCTAGTGGCCCCAAAATCCTGAATTTTGACGGCGATCTACCGCGTCACATCTTGACAGGAAACCTGATTTTGCAAACCCATCGTGTTCCCACCACTGACATTTTTTCTTTTCGCACAGTTGGCTTCCCAAGTTTTCCTCACGAGTGGCTTACACAGGTTATATTTGCGGCAATCTACGATTGGCTTGGCTTGGACGGCATCGTGTTACTGACCGCGTTGGTTATCATGCTGACCTGGGGAATCGTTTATCGACAAACCATGCGCAAATCGAACAGTTTTTTTTCATCAATCATCTTTGTCGCTCTAGGAGTGGCGGCGAGTCAAATCCATGTTCTCCCACGTCCACATATCTTCACATACCTGCTAACTGCAATTTGGGTTTCATTATTAGAATCCTTTAGCAAGAACAAAACGCGACCCTGGTGGGCGCTTCCACTGGCGATGTTGGTATGGGTCAATATACACGGCATGTTTGTGCTTGGCATTTTCATCTTAAGCATTTATTTGATTGGAGATTTCCTCGATCATTCCTCAATTGGTTGGTTCACAAGCCAAAAAACAAGGTCGCTTTTGCTTGGCGGTGGACTTTCCCTTGTTGCAACATTTTTGTCTCCATCTGGCCCAAAAATTTGGGAGGCAATTGCTTCGCTTGGAAGCAACGCGTACATTACCTCAAAAATTCCTGAATATCAATCAGTCAATTTTCATCTGCCAGAAACTTGGCCCTTCGTTATCATCCTCGTGCTGATGATCCTTGGTCTTGCACGGTCAACTGAAAGAGTTTCTTGGATAAATATTCTTTTAGCTGTCTCATTTATGGGAATGGCTCTTTACACTAGCCGCATGATCCCTTTATTTGCTATTGTAGTCACCCCGATTGCTGCGAAAGCCTTTGCGGACTGGAGCCGACGTGAATATCCTCAAAGCCGATTAATTATTGTGGAAGAAAATATTTTCAAAATAAATTCAACCTCAAATGGCTTGATCTGGATTTTTGCGATTATCTTAATTGCGGCTGTATTTCTTAAATCTGGAAGAACTATTGGCCCTGAAGGAAAAGGAAATGTTTTTGATCAAAACTTCTTTCCCGTAGAAGCTGTCTCTTGGCTTGGGACTCACCCACAAAAGGGATATATGTTCAACGAATTCGATTGGGGCGGTTATTTATTATTAAAGCTCTGGCCCCATCAACAAATATTTATGGACGGGCATACGCACATTTATGGCGAAAATTTAACGCGGGAATACGAACAAGTTATCTCCTTAGAGACAGGCTGGGACGAGATCCTGAAAAAGTATGATGTAAATTGGATGATCATACGTGTCAACACTCCCCTGGCAGAAGCACTTTCTCGATCGGACGATTGGGAGACTGTTTACGAGGATAAGACCGCAATCATCTTGGTTCACAATAGGTGATCGGTACGATAAATCTTGCTCTTCAAAATCCTATAGCGCCTTTTTTGAAAATTAAGTCTTTGAATGTGTCGACCCTTTTCTCGTTGGATATACAGCAAGAAGGAAGGCAGCCGGGGCCGCTTCGGCAAGCGCTCGAATTTCGAAAGCTGCCCCCACGAAGAAATGAAAGATAAGCAAGACTGGGAACGTTGACAGAAAAGCCGCCCGGAGCAAGGCTGGCTTATTCTGCCAATCTCGGAAGATCAAATATAAGAAGATAAGAGCGATCAAAACAAGCAAGAAAGTAGGAAGGATTGCAGACGCATATTCAGAGATAACAATCCCCGGTTGCCAGTAGAAGAGAGCTCCGGAACGATATACGAGCGCAGAGATGATCACGAAGCGAATCAAAAGATAAGCAATGCCCTGATATACAAGTCCTAAAAGATAAGAGCGAAAAGGAAGCCTCTTGAAAAAGTAAATCGCAAAGAAAAGGATTAATAAAAAAGAAGTCTCCCGATTGATCGTCGCAATGGGAAGCAAGAGATAATACGCAGCGAGCTTTCCTCGCTGAAAGAGTAGGATCGCCAAGGCAAAGAAAAAGACCGTCGGAACGTCATAAACTTTCATACGCCAGAGCAACAAGAAGAGTAGGCATTCGCAGAATAAGAAGGCAAGAAGGCTGGCCCACGGACGGTTGAGGAGGGATCTTATTACGAAGAAGAGACCAATCGAGAATGCGATCGATACGAGGGAAATCGCGGTCAAGGCACTGATCCCGGAAAACTTTGAGAGGAATCGACATAAGAGAGGAATCAAGATCCGATAGGCATAGGGTGGAGAGATCTGCGTAGAAATGACAATCTCTGCGCGCTCTTCGCTCCAAGCATGCGCATATTCCCAGGCAGTCAAGATAAGGAAGGGCAGCGGAAGGAAGTCGAGATAACGTTTCATTGCCTTTTGGGATATTCAAACAATGGCCATCTAGAAGGAAAGATCACCTAAAACGCAGCCTTCATCATGAACCATGGACTAGTGCTTCTTGTAAATAACCACTCCATTGGTTTCATATGCAGTCTCAAAATGTTCGTTTGCACTTATCTGTTCTAGGAAATAGGGAAATGTTCTTTGCAAATCAAGAGGGCTACAGTTATTCACGCGTAAAAGTTTGGAAATATAAACATAATCATACTCTGAACGGTCAATTGCCGCGTCCAAACAAGAAAGATCGCCCGAGGATAAACATTGCTGTACTGGGTAAGTCGATGTAACGTAGGTGCCAAAATCCTTTCCCTGTGTCCATTCTCTTCCTTGTACTGTGAATATACTTTGTCTGCTTGTCAATGCAGGGAACCAGTCGCAACGCGGATTTTCTTCGCTGAGGCCTGTAACGCAGGGAAAATAACATCTATTAATCCAATCGCTGCAAGCATCACTAACGGAATTGCGGCGGGGCCTGGAGCGCTACGCCCCTCCACAAAGAACGGGATCGCCATCCATAGCGGAAGCAGATAATCCCGGCGTGCAAGACAGTACCCAATTCCGATCAATCCAAGAATGGCGATGACTGTTGCATAAGGTTCCTCGGTGAAGACAAAAAAGAGTAAATGAAATACGGCCAGGAACTTTTGTCCTGTTTGAGCGCCATTGACCAATGGTCCAATCCCATGATAATGAATCACGGTCACCCACCAAGGAGCAGTGACGATAAAGACAATAATGCCGACCCCAATTGAATTCACCAATGAAATTCTTTTGCGAGATAACATGAGCCACAAAAAGATCGCCGAGACAAAAGTATGGACTGCGGCTTCAGGATGACTTAGCACGGCTAGTCCACCGAAAAGGCCCGCCAGAAAAATATCGATACGGCGGTTTTCTTCGTAAAGGCGTATCACTGCTGCAAGGGTTAACAACATGAAGAATTGACCCGGACTGCGTGTGAGCCCGCCGCCCATCACAAACCACGAAAGTGCACGCGGCATAAGGGCGAAGAACAAAGTTGAAACGGCTGCGTAATATTTGTTTTTCAGCAACCTCAAAGCAAGTAGATAAAACGCAGGAATAGAAAGTGACGCAAAGAAAGCGGGCAGCCAGCGTAGGACTTGAACCGCACTTAAGCCAAACAAATCAGCCGTGATCCTTCCTAGATAAAACCCAAGAGGTGGGTAGACATAAGGAATATTCAGATGGTTATAAGTGGTAAAGATTGGCAATACATAGTGGCTGACTTTTAAATCGTCTACCATCACCGCAAACATGCCCCCATCATTGATTGGGAAACCAGCCAGTGAGGTTACATTGAAACGCATGAATGCGCCGAGAAATAGTGCCAAAAGAAAAATGAGACTAGCCCACTCACCGCGATGTATCGTTTTCATGTACCTGTGCTCCACTGCAAAGAATTTATAGATTCTAACACGGTCAGTTTTGTAAGCAGTTTTCTGTTTTGAAATTACACGATTAGGATTGCTCAAGTAAAATGGAGTTTATGAAAGCAGCAAATTTCCGTCGCATTTTTATCATGGCCGGTATCATTTCCCTGTTTGTATCCTACTTAGGAATTTGGATTCGATTCATTAATGATCCTGTTGAAAGTACAGGCTCTGATTTCATTGCTTTCTATAGTGCTGGGAGAATTGCGCAAAGAGAAGGCGCCTCAAACGTTTACAATCCGCTCCTACAACAACAAATTCAACAAAAAGAAGTTGGTTTTTCACTTTCTCCAGGCCAAGTATTGCTCTACAACCATTTACCCTTTCTGCTGCCAATTCTCCAAGCGATTGTGAACACAAGCTATGTTGATTCCTTTTACCGATGGATATTTTTACTTATTATGGTATATGTTGCAGCGATTGTTATTCTAAGCCGCTTGCTGACACTAGTAGAAATTGATAAAAACTCAATTCTGCTCATAAGCATTGGAGCATTCCTCTTTCTTCCTACCTTTTTCAGCCTAATGAATGGACAGGATACAGCCTTTTTATTCTTGGGCATAGCAATCTGGATGTATGGATTATTTTCGGGCAGAGAAGTTTTATCTGGACTGGGCTTGAGTCTCACAACCGTGCGCCCACAGATTGCTTTGTTTCTTGCTATGCCTATGTTATTCCGTCATGCCAAAGTTTTTTGGGGATTTTTGCTTGGTTCTGGAATTTTGGCGTTGTTCAGTGTGTTGATCCTTGGGTTGGATGGAACTAAGGAGTTTATTAATATCCTTCTAATTAGCACCCGCGGTGAATGGCATGGAATGAAAGAAAACGCTATGTACAACCTGATCGGTTTCCTGGTGCGGACAGTACCGCAACTCAAAGTAGGCACAATCCGCGCAGCAGGCTGGATCGTATATGGGGTTACTCTTGTGGGTTTATGCATCCTTTGGTTCAAAGCCCAGGATTTAAAAGGTGGACTGATTGGATTGACTATGACGCTAGCTTTGTTTGTCTCTCCCCACCTTCACTTTCATGATTTGACTCTTCTTCTTATTCCTATTTATGAGTTAATTTGGACAAGCAGAGAAACAGGAAATTTAAGAACATCGATCGCAATCGTTTTACCTATCGCGATCTCTCTTTTGCTTCTGATCAGTAACATTTCCCCTTATCTTCAATACACGATACCCTACTTGATTATGTTTTTGCTGGCTCTCTATCCTTATTATTTAAAATTCAGAACACCGGTTACCACACTGCATCAAGCATGATCGCCAGAAAAATAAACACCAGATAGGTGCTTGACCATTTGTACATGCGCCATGCGACCTTATTGCCCCCTTGTTTCCACACCGTCCAAGCAGCATAGATCAATGCTCCACCTAGAACGAGCGAAGAGACAAGATAAACGATTCCAGCAAGCCGGAGAATAGGAAGCAACAAGGTGACCGCGATCAACTCAATCGTGTAAATGAAAATCTGTTTTCGAGTCTCTAATTCGCCGCGCACGACAGGCAGCATGGGCACTCCCGCTTTTTCATAATCTTTCATACGGACAATCGCCAATGCCCAGAAATGGGGTGGAGTCCACATGAAGATAATGGCGAAGAGGATCCAAGCCGTCCAGCCCAAATGACCCGTTGCGGCGGCATACCCAACCATGGGTGGAATTGCTCCTGCTCCGCCGCCAATCACGATATTTTGTACAGTTGCCTTCTTGAGCCAAAGACTGTACAGAATCACATAATAGATAATTCCAACAAGCGAAAGCAACGCCGCGAGTCCGTTCACAAAACAAGCCAAAACATAATAACTGATCAAAGACAGTCCAATACCAAACGCCAATCCTTCTGCATGGGTCAGACGGCCATCAGCCAAAGGACGTTTCGCAGTACGCTGCATATGTCTGTCGAGTTCACGATCAATGTATTGATTTAGCGCGCTGGAACCACCTGCTGCCAATCCACCACCAATCAAGGTCCACATGGTAAGTGAGAAAGAGGGCCATGCCTTTCCACCAATGACTAGCCCTCCATAAGTAGTAATCAACAACAACCCAACAATTAAAGGCTTAGACAAGGCAATGAAATCTTTTATACGCTGCCTCCTATTCAGGTTCACAACCTGTTTATTGTCAGTTGCAAGCACTCCCGATGTATAAAGGAGTAGAAGAAGCGAAACCCATAACGCAATTGTTGTAAGCCTATGTAAAAATACAAGATGAGGTGGATAGGATTGCACCACTTGCATCGCACCAACTAACGCTTGACCGAAGAACATCACGCCGAGAATAGTTGTTAGCGGTAACAACACACTCTGGTCGCGTTGCTCTCGCCATGCCTTACGCAAAAGGAGGAACATCACAACAGATGCAATACCTACCAAAAGTACATGTGCTTGCTTGAGCCAACCTAAAGGGTGACTTGGCATACACCAAGGAAATCCATTGCAATATGCAATAGCTCCTGTCACAGCGACAATGCGACCCACGACGGTGAGAGCCAATATGGCGAAGAATAAAATCAGCACTAGACGTGCAAAAGAAGATTTCAGTGAGTATTTCATTTTGACTTTGCTTCCTGTTTTCGCAGAAAGAATGGATAACCGACAAACAATATCGTCGCGAACGTAAACCACTGCAAAGCATACCCAAAATGCGGACCTTCAGTTAATTCGATTTCAGGCTGGAATGGAATCGGTGGGGCAGGGTCGTTTGCATTTGCCTTGAGTTGAATATAAACAGGCAGAATCGGATATGGCATCTGACTGATAATGTGAGTTAAATCGAGATTGTTCCAAATCTCCAGCTTTGCACCGTTTTCGGGCAGCGCGTCAGCAACTCCACCGAAAGCTGGTTTCGTTTGCCCAAGGCGCATCTGCCCTGAGATATTAACGACGCCCGCCTCATCATACTTGCGCCAATCGGATGGAGCGGAATTCCCGTCAGCAGGAATCCACCCGCGATCAACGAGGACAGCTTTCCCTTCGAAAAGCCCGCGTTGAGTTGAGTCGAAACGAAGCGGGGTTAGTAAATGGTATCCGTATTGGTTACTATAATACTGATTCCGCAGAGCAACCTGATTCGCAAAGTCATATTTCCCGGTCACTTTCACAGACCGCCATTCCATCGTAGCGATGTTTTCGGGCTGTTCCTGATTTAAATCCAGAACGGGCTGTGCCCACGCAGACTCCACTTGCGTATTGAAGGCGCGGCGCTGCGCAAGCCTGTCCAATTGCCAAATGCCCAAGCGGATACATAGCGCAGTGCCCGCGAGAACGAGCAAAGTGGCGATTAACCATTTACGGTGAAACATCTGAAGCAGGAACATTCACTTTTTTCTTAGGAGGAAAAATGAACCAATATAACGCGATCAAAATCGCCATCGGAAATGAGACATAGATAATGCCATAAATTCTTGTGCTTGGTGTCAGCGGCTCACGTACTTCGAGACCAAAGTATTTACCCGGCTGAAAAGTACATTCGTATGCAAAGCTTGCTTCCTGATCAAGCAATAATTGCGCCGTTGAATTCGCAGGAATAAATAAGGGACCGAGTTTATGGTCAATAGAATCTTCATTCTTGACAACGAGCCGATCACCGACAACGAATGTCATATTCTCTGGAATGGATGGTGGCTGTTCGCCACGCGCGACTTTTTCTGCCGTACCAGCAGGAATAGTCAGATTGACATCACGTGGCGCTCGCGCCGTGTCTTGAAGAAAGAGGAATGGCACTTCGCTGATCAGAACCCCAAGCAACAAACCAAGCACAATTGAAAGGAGGATTCTTTTAAGTACGAAACCTTTAGGATACATTTTATTCTTTCGGCATGAGAAGATACTTCTCCACGCTCCTCTGCATTCTAATCATACACCCGAAAATCGGGGAGACCTAAGGAAGGTCTCCCCGATTCGAATTCTACTATTCACCTATTGAATTCTGGCAGATGGCTATCTGATCACCGTTCCAATCAGATATAACGCAGGGTAAAAGAAAATCCAAACTACATCTACAAAATGCCAGTAGACTGCCGTCGCCTCAACAGGGTAATTCTTTACATCATACAAGCCACGCCTGCCATTCAACCAGACAATGACAAGCAAGATCAAGCCACTAAGGACATGAAAAGCGTGCATACCGGTCATCATGTAGAAGGCTGCGCCAGCGACGCCGCTACTCGGAGTGAGTCCTTCACTGCTGGCCAGAGGCCATTCGACCAAGACCACACCCAGTAAAAAGCCCAAACCCAATACAAACGTTACTACCGTATTGGTCAGGAAACCTTGACGATCGCCATTGTGCATCATCGTCTCGCCGCGGTTCATAAAAAAGGATGAAATGAGCAGCACAGACGTTATTCCTAGACCCAAGAACTGATTTAATTCCGGGCGCGAAAGTCCAAGCAGGTTGATGCGCATGATCATCAAGCCAGCAAAGACAAACGAATCTGAAATAAGGAACAGCCATAACCCAAGACGATTTGTCCCGGTTTTATATTCGTATGATTCATGCTCCCCTTCATGTTCAACACTGAGCTGGTAAATGTGCATATAGTAATACACAACCAGGGCAGCTTTGACAAGCGCAAACACAACCAGCAATGGAACTGCATTAAAAGAAACCGCGATTAGAAATTCAATTACAGTCAATATCGCCAGATATGCAAAGATAATGATACCTTGAACCAATATGGATTTTTTGTCTTGTGTGTGTAACATTTTTGTTTCTGCCCTTGATTAATGATGTGGCTCGACCTCAGGTACATCGGCAAATTCGCCGTGTTTGGCTCCATTGGTTGAAAATTCTACATATTTAGATCCTGCCAAACCGTAATCATAAGGTTCCCCAACGACCTCAAATGGAACTTCGTAATTATGCACAGGCATGGGTGATGGGACTTGCCACTCAGGCGAACGTGAGTTCCAAATATTCCCCTCTGCCCTCTCTCCATGCTTCAGGCTATAGAACATGTTGATAAAGAAGATCAGCACTGAAATCCAAATGAGATACCCGGCAATGGTCAGGATTAAATGCGTGGTATCAAAACCAAGTGCAGGATCGTAATCCACGATACGACGGCGCATACCAAGCAGACCAATGCGCATCATTCCTAAGGTCAATACCAAGAAGGACGGAGTCATGATCCAGAAGTGAGCCTTGCCCCAGAACTCGTTCATGCGGCGACCCGTTGCCTTGGGATACCAATAATAAATTGCGGCAAAGAATGGGAAGACAAACCCACCGAAGATCGTATCGTGGAAGTGACCCACGATGAAATACGTGTCGGTTAAATGAAGGTCTGATATCCGAACAATGGCTTGCGAACAAACACGGGCAACAACTCCGAGATCACGCCCAAGCCTGGGAGCACAAACACATAGACCGCCGGATGCGAATAGAACCAGAAAAGATGTTGAAATAGGACAGGGTTGCCACCTTTCGCTGGGTCAAAAAAGCCCATTCCCAACAAACGCTGGAACAATACCAACTGGAACGAAAGACCAATTAATTGTGTAGCAGTAAGAGCAATAATGGAAGTAGCAATGGACGCCCATACAAAGATGGGCAGACGCATAGCACTCATGCCTTTGGCGCGCATACGAACCACCGTTGCGATCACATTCAATGAACCGAGGATGGATGACCAGCCCGCCGTAAAGACGCCCAAGAAGAACATTTGCATCCCCACAGGGGCACGAGCCGAAAGAGGCGGATACCCTGTCCAGCCTGTGTCAAATCCACCGAGCACAAGGGACATGAGCATTAACACCGAGGCTGGGACAGCCACCCAATACGCAAAGGCATTGAGCCGAGGAAAAGCCATATCCTGCGCGCCGACGATCATAGGTACAACGTAGTTCATGATGCCTGAGACACCCAACAGAATCGAAATAATCATGATGATTCCGTGCAAGGACATGAGCGTATTGTAGATTTGCGGTCCCGTTTGATTGAACAGCTTGAATGTTGTGGTTAGGAATTGCAAACCAGATTCTGCCAACTCTGTTCGGAAGATCATGGCGAAGGTACCACCCACCCCAATCAATACGAGAGCAGTCACTGTATACTGAATACCGATCACCTTAT
>WNFZ01013681.1_pt1 | contig 10543 bp, 10 predicted proteins | sample 5400081 | NCBI WGS metagenome assembly WNFZ01 (sample SAMN13153365, study PRJNA577476) | soil metagenome | isolation source: 80 cm soil or saprolite under grassland replicate 1 | place: USA:California | collected 2016-06-15
TTCGATCTAGGCGGCGCGAAACCGATCTTGCCCAGGGGGAGAAGCGTGAGCTGTTCTCTCCTCAATCAGCAGGCCTTCCGCCTCGAGAAGGAGTTCGAGGTGGACCACGGCTTCCATCGCACTCCACTCGTCCCGGGCTGCGTCGAAAGTCTGCAGTAGATCTCGCCAGCCGTGGCCGGGTCGGCTCAGTGTCATCTTCCGAATAAACCCTACAGCCTCTGTTGTGCGGCGCAGTACTACTGGCGGGCTCGTGCGGATACGTAGCTCCGGGTCAATTGGAAAGTCCGGCATGGCCACCTAACCCCCGTGCCGCTGCCCAAGTTCCATCCGGTCTAGAACTTTGTTCCTTGAGGGCCGGGCGGCTCACCGTCCTCAGGCAATGGATTCGCCAAGGGGCCAACCAATATCTCGAAATCACGCTGCGCCAGGCAGCGCGCCTGCTCGAAAAGCGCTCCAGCCGCTCAATTGGTAGTGGCCGACTCCAAGAATACAATCACTTTGGCACGGTCCTCGGCTGATGTGAGACCGCCATACGGCCTCATGTTGTTGCCGGGCACGACCTCATCGGGTTTCGCGATGAACCGATCGAGCACCTCCTTGTCCCATACAAAGTCCGCGCCCTTCATGGCGCTGGAATAGCCGTAGTTCGGCAGCGAACCGGCTTTCCTTCCGATGACATTGTGGAGGTTCGGACCTAAGCGATTGTCGCCTTCCTTGGTAGTATGGCAGGTCCGGCAGGCGTTGTTGAATGTTAGTTGCCCCGACTCTGTGTCGGCGCCCTTACGCGCCGGTTCCTGGGGCGCGGCCGGGAACCCCAGAAGCATCAGGAATATGATGCAGACCAATCCAGAGCTTGCGGTGCGGGGCATAAGGCCTTCTCGCGATTGAACGCGCGGTCGCGACGATTCGTTCCAGTGATCCCGGCGAGATGCCTTGCACTCGGCCGGACGGGAGTGATCACTCCGGCAAGTGAAAAGCTCGACCTGGCAGTAACGCTCGCGGTCCCAGCTGCTCGCGACTCCCATCCCCCGCATCTCGCTGCACTGTCGAACGCCTCGAAGCGCAGAAATAGGGTAGACCCACAGCGATTTACGGTCGAATAGATGTTGTGATGACTCGCGTTGCGTTCGGTGAGCGGCAGCGCGATAGGCTTCGACCGCAACGGCGACGAGCTTGCGAGCAACCGCATCCAATTTAAACTGGCGACGCGCGCCTCAGGTAGAGCCGCCAAGCAATGCCGTTCTCATTTTTGGATCGGTCGAGGACATAACGTGATGCCAACAGCGCCGCAAACTTAGGCCAACGATCGGCGGCATCGAAACCGTGCGGCTGCGGCCACTGGGAGTTGGTCAAGAGGATGGCGGCCGGCGGATTGTCCTCCAGCGCGGCAAGAAAATCGTGCCGAACGGAATCCTCCGCAAAGACAAGAGAGAACCATTGGATATGCGGCGTGGCCTGTCGCATTCCAGCACGCGCCATGGCCAGGAAGGCCCCATAGTCCGAATCGAGCATTTGAACGCGCGCGCCACGCGGCAGTCGGTCTTCGAGCGCAGCCTGCATGGCCGAAGCGGAATCCAGGAACTGATACATCCTTGTTCGTATCAGCACCTGCTGCTGCGCTAGCCAGACGGGCGTGATGACCGTGACGAGCAGGCATATAACCGCCCGCCAAGGAGGGAGCGAGGCAAGGCTCCACGCTCCCCAGCAAGCCAGCCCAATTTGCAGTGGATACACATGATAGAACCAGCCCTTGCGTTGCACGAGCAAGTGAATGAGGCCGAACAGCGTGAGGCCGATCATGACTCGCACCCGCGGCGGTTTGGGTGCGGATATGTTCAACACGGCAGCAAGTGCGAGTCCCGCTGTCGGCGCCAACCAGACAACCACATCCTCAGAAATCTCGGGAACTGTGCGCGCACCCAGCGACGCATAGCGGGGCATCATACCTTGCATCGTCGCGATGAATGGTTCCAACCCGCCCCACGCCGCTAACGTTCCGAACACCAAGATCCCAGTTCCAGCGGCTCCGAGGATAACCCACAGCGGTGCATGCCAATCTCGTTCGACCCTCGCAAAAACGGGCAGCAACAAGAGCAAGATACCGCTCGGCTTGATCGATGCCGCGGTCATGGCGAATGCGCCGACCAGCATCAGATAAAAATGACCATGCCCCTTGTCTTCTGCGGCCTTGGCCGAGGCCAGCGCGGCTGCTAGCGCCGGTATCGACATCAGAAAGTCTCGCTGCCCGGCAGAATAGGGACCAAGCAAAAAATGGGTCACCAGCACGATGAGCACGGCCAGGATGGAAAATCGTGGCATCACCGACCAAGGGCCAGTCCAACGAGTGCCAAAGCAGCCAACCCGCGGCAATCGCGAGCGGCACGTTGAAAAGGGTTGCTATCCTCGCGGTGGACAACAAGGCATGAGTCCAGCCGACGGTAGAGCTCCGCCTGAGCCGCCTCCCTCTAAGCACTGTTTCTGTTTAAGGACAGAGTTTTCAAATGAGTCAAAACGCCACTACTCCTCAGGTCTCACTTACTTGCGGCTGCCTGCCGCGAACGACAAATGCCTGCTCTACAGCTTTCTGAACGTTGGAGACAAACTCGCTTCATTCGATCACCTCGTCGGCGCGGGCGAGCAGCGTGGGCGGAACATCGAGGCCGAGCGCCTTGGCGGTCTTGAGGTTGACGACAGTCTCGTATTTGGTCGGCGCCTGCACGGGAAGGTCGGCTGACTTCTCCCCTCTGAGAATGCGATCGACGTAACCAGCCGCACGCCGATACTGGTCTACGAGATCAGGCCCGTAGGAAATCAGGCCGCCGACAGTCACAAAGAACCGTTCGAAATAGACTGCGGGCAGTTTGTGCCGGGCGGCCAGCGTGATGATCAAATTGCGATGAAGCTGCGCCAGCGCGCTGCCGGTCACAATCAGGCCACCATTCTCGGGACGCGAAGGCCGCGACAGCACGCTCGATCTCGCCGGCGTCGCGTATGTTGACCGGACTTACCTCCACGCCGACCGAAGGGGCCACCGATTGGATTGCGCCGAACTGGCCAGTCCCAGAGGGGATGGAGGCATCGCGGAGGACCGCCGCGCGTGTCATGCGCGGTGCGAGCTCCTTGAGCAATTCCAGCCATTTCCCGCTCAGGCCATATTCGAACTGAATGAATCCAGTTGCATTGCCGCCCGGTCGCGCCAGGCTATCAACGAACCCGGCGCCGACCGGGTCGGGGACAACCACAAACACGATGGGCACGATGCGGGTCGCCTGTAGCAATGGGGTTACGACCACGCTGCCATTCGTGAGGATGACGTCCCGGTGCCGTCGCGACCAAATCCACCGCATATTGACGAATGCGCTCGTCGTCAACCGCAGCCCAGCGGTAATCGATCCACACGTTGTTTCAAACGTTGGCGAAACCCGACCAACTGCCGGGGGAGAAGGCACGTTAGTTCTCGGCGCGACGCGCGTAAACCCAGGCAAACGTACGATCGAAGCGTTTGACCTCGTCGATCAAAACGACGGGCGTGTTGTCCGCACAATGTGAGCGCTCCGTCGCGATGATGAAATCGGCCGTGTCGGGATCGGTCTCGACGATCCACGGCCGTTTCAGGATCGGATGAACGCTCCCTTCGCGCCAGCCGATGCAAATCAGGATACTCGGTGGGGTCTCTACCGGCTGAATGGATGAATCATAGTCGAGACGATGCTCGAGGCGCCGCAAGGCTTCGGTCGCGGCCGCCGACCAATAGTCGAGCTCGAAATTGCCGTAGGCGCCCGCGAGCGCGTTCATCGCGACATATTCGAGCGGGTGCAGCACCGCAAGCATGGCGACGATGCTGCCGACATACGCGCCCGCAACAACGGCTGCGATAACGGGAGCTCGATTGAGGGGCGGCAAGAGCGCCCGCCAGCCGAGGCCGGCCACGACCGCAAGCATGGGAATGACGAACAAGACGTGTCGTATCCCGTCATACATGGTCGCACGCTGGAGCATGAGAAATCCAAGCGGCAGGACAACGGCGGCGCACACGACGAGAATGGCGCGCGCGCGCCAGCGTCAGCAGGCCCGCACGCAGGCCTGCGCCGCGGTCGACACGCCACGTCACGGCGGCGTCACGCGCGAGCCTCGCCGCGGCGGCAACGCCATGAATGAAGGCAACCGCCAGCAGGACGAGGAACGCTTCCGGCAGCCGGGCGAGAAGCTGAGCCGGAATGTAGGATACCGGCAATGCGCTGGTTGAGACTTGCCCGCCCCAATGCGGAAATTCAAACGACATCGGGATGGTCGCGAAATGGACAAGCGCGATCTTGAATTGCGCGAAGGGATTGCCGATCTGCAGCCACGGCCAGAGCGCGAAGGCGGTGATCGAGGCGATGCCGACAACGGCCCCATAGCGCGCAACGATGGCAACGAGGTAGCGCGGCGTCAATCGGTCGTGCGTCGCGAAGAATTCCGCGGCGCACAGAAGGAGCGCGCCGAGCAGGTAGGCGTGGGTGATGATGCCGCCGGTTCGCGTGGCGACGGCGAGCCCGGTCAGCAGACCCGCGGCGATGCTCGCCCGCCAGGACGGCAGGACCTGCCGCGTCATCACCAGGATGGCGAGCGTGGCCCAGGTCATCGCGGCGACGAAAGGAACGTCGATCGGCGTGAAGAATAGGCTGCCGTAGAAATATCCGGTCATCAGGCAGAGCGCGATCGCGGCGAGACCAGCCCAGCGGCCGCCCGCAAGGCGCCCGATCGGCAGCAGCGCGGCCAGCGCGGCAAGCCCGACGAGGAAGGTCATGGCATGTCGAACCGTGACCCGGTCGGCAAGGTCGAACGACTGGATATAGGCCGTGAGCATCTGAAACCACGGCCCGTAATACCAAAGCGGGAATTCCACGGTCTCGAAGTGCGAGCGGTCCACAAAACCGCTGGTGTACCAGGCGAGCGCCTTGGGACCGTAGTCGTCGGTGTTGAACTCGTCGACGGTAAGTCCGTAGTCTGCTGCCGTCGCAAGTCCCACCACCAGCACGGCGCTCAGTAAGGCTGTGACGGCGACGATTTCGGCATCGATTGCAGAGCCCGGTTTGGCGCGCCGCTCGAGCCGGCTGGGAGATGTCGCCAACGTTTGTCCCTCGATGACCGGGGTACCAACGCTCGAGGCGCGGATTTGTGCCGCACCCGACCACCTAGCGGCGAACGTGGCGGGAGCGGAAGGCTGCAGCCAAAAAACTCGCTAAGGAGGCCCGGAAACGCGCAAGAGCTCAACGCGCCGGCTTGAGCGTGTTCTCGATCATGTAGGCCGCGACCTTTCGGCCCACGTCCTCGCTGGTGTGGATCGCGAATCTATAGTGAACGCCGCCCCAGACGCGGACATTCTTCTGTTCCTCAGCCAGGTCTTCGGCGGCTTGTGGATGGCGCTCGGCTGGGTGATCGCCGCCGTCGTCATGGCGATCACCATTGTCGGCTTGCCCTGGGCGAGAGCCGGTTCAGCATCGCCGTCTACACGCTGCTGCCGTTCGGCTACAAGGCCGTACCGCGTGACGAATATTTCGGCCGCGAAGACGTCGGCACCCGCCCGCTGGGGGTGATCGGCAACATCGTGTGGCTGCTTCTCGCCGGATGGTGGTTGGCGCTTGGCCACCTCGTCACAGCGATCCTGCTCGCCGTGACCATCGTGGGCATCCCGTTCGCGACCTGAAGCTCGCCGGGCTAGCGCTGTGGCCGATCGGAAAGGCGATTGTGCCGGCGCAGAACGCGCCGCTCCGGTAAGCGGCACGCGCCGGCGCCTAGCTGGTCGATCATTGACCGGTCGAGCATTCCCGTCCCGGGGCCGTAAAACGCGCCGTACCGCAGGACGAGCCCTTCGCCCTCAAATGCGCCCGTTTTGCTCTCGAGATAACGGATCGCGTCAAGCGTGCGTCGCAGCTCCTTTGGCGGATCGGGATCCAAGGGATCCTTCTCTGTTTTTACCGGGACACCGGTTCGCGCAAAGAGCCATCCGCCGAAGCTCTGCGCAACCACGCGCCGCGTTCCGGCTTGCTTCGCCGCCGCCAAAAGATGGTCGAGACCCTCGGTTCGCAGGCGATTGGTTAACGCGAATACCCTGTCAAATCTGCGGAGGTCACTGACACCGCTCAGTGCTGTCATTTCATGCACGATGACGTCCGGCTTCGCGCGGACCACGGCCTGCCGGACGGCGACGCCGTCGAGCGCATCGACGACCGCCACATCTGCGCCGGCGCGGCGTATCGCCTCGGCCTTACCGGGCGTGCGGGTGAGGCCCAGGACTGAGTGGCCTGCCGAGACGAGCAACGGGATGAGACGGCTTCCCACCGCGCCGGTCGCGCCGGCTACGAAAACGCGCATGTCCTCACCGTTATTATGGCCAGCGACGCTCCAACGTGATCGTTTTCACCAGAGGTTTCGCCTGGCGCGCTGGCGACTGCGCCTTTTGTCGACCCGCTCTGAATTGAACGTGTCGGCGGCACGGTTCCTCGACATCATCATCGCCGTTGAGGGTGCCTCGGATCGGGCGGCTGACCGCGACCGCGAATCGGCTGATACTCGCTCCCGATGAGTGATCTTTGCAGGTTGATCTGGTGCGCCTTGATCGGACTGTTTCGGTCGCGGGCTGCGTTGGAAGCCGAGATCCTTGTCCTTCGACACCAACTCAACGTGCTGCGGCGCCAATCGACGGTCGCGCCTCTTCGCGGTTATTCGCCGACGACGTCAGGTCTGCAAGCGTCGATTTGAGCGCCGAGTGCAAGTCCGGGTTCTTGTTCATGAAGTCCTTGAGTTTCGATTTGGGCCAGGAAACGTAGCGCGTCGGCTCGATCGCATCGCGGCCCGCGCGCAGCCATCCGAGAAGACCTACAGCATTGGCTTTCTCGGCACGACCTCGCACGTGGAGCACAGACGACAAGTTGATGCCATTCGAACTGCCTTCGCAAGCTCGGATACGACGAGGGCAAGAACATTGTCATCCACTATCGCTGGGCCGACGGCAGATACGACCGCCTTCCCGAACTCGCAGCCGAGCTGGTCAAGCTCAACGTCGATGTGATCGTAACCTATAGTGCACCCGGCGCACGCGCGGCCAAGCAAGCCACTTCCACCATTCCGATTGTGGCGGCTAGTGTCGGCGATCCTGTAGACTTTGGGCTCGTGGTTAGCCTGCACCGCCCGGGTGGGAATCTGACCGGCTTGACCCGCTGACCCGCTTGGCCGAAGGCCGCAAAGACCGCAAAGCCCACGCCTTCCACGCCGTCAAGCACCATAGGATGGGCGCCGAGCTTGTCGTAGAGGTTCATATGCGTGCCTTCGCCGAGCAGGTAGAGATCGAAATCGGATAGGACCGGCGGGAAGCGATAGGGATCCTCGATCTCGACTTGGCGTTCGCCGTAGCGTGCACGCAGGCGGTAGTGTTGCGACCCATTGCGCAAACGACCCTCGAACAGGCCGGCATCGTGGATGCCCCTCCGCATCGGGAAGGAAAACACGGACCACGGATGAGCCGTTCTCGACGTGCGGGCCGAGATAGCGGAACGGGTCGGAATGGCGACCCTCGATGACCGCGTAGGCTTCCGGCGTAAGCGACGTCATTGCGCAGCCTCCTGCGAACGCGAGAGGATGCGCCACGTGCCTGCCAGCGGCACTCGCAGCCAATCCGGCCGATGCGCGAACTCGTATTCGATTTCATAAAACGCCTTTTCCAGCAGGAAAAAATCGAGAAGACGATCGGCGGCCTCGAGCGATTGCGGCCAAAGCCTCGCATCCGTCAGCGATGATCGATAGGCCGCCATGAAGGCGGCGGCGGCGTGTTCGCGCCAAGCCTCGAGCGCGCGGGCGAGTTTACCGTGTTCGTCGGGTGCCGAATTGAGCGCACGCTGGAGTGCAGCCGTTGCAGAATAGTCGATTGACCAGATGAGGCCGGCCACGTCGCGGGCGGCCGGCGCCTTGCGCCGGCGATCCTCGATGCTGCGGCGCGGTTCGCCTTCGAAGTCGATGATGGAGACATCGTCCTTGACGATCAGCATTTGCCCGAGATGGAAGTCGCCGTGATGACGGATCTTCATCGCGTCCACGGTTTCCGGGAGCAATTCGCGCAGCCGCGCGGGAAGCCTTTCTCGATAGGACAGAAGTGCGTCAACCAGCTGCCGATCGTGCTCCGATAGTTCCGATCGACGCTGTGCCAGATCATCGAATGCGCGGCCGGCACGCCGCAGGAGCCCTTCCGTCCAGGACCGCACATCATCGGCCGCAATGGCTTCCGGGGCGAAGTCGACGATGTCATCCCGGCTGGCAAGGGCGAGCTGCAACTCGGCGACACGCCGCCCGACTTGGTCCATCCGCCGCAGGTAGGCGGCTTGCTCATCGCTGTGCCCCGCGGCGTCGGCCGTAAGCAGGCGTTGCTCCTCGACGAAACGGTCGAGATAGGCGTTGGTCACCGTCCAGGCGTCGCCCTGGTTTTGCACGAAGCCGTGCACCACGGCGAACGCACTGCGAGCTCCGCTCTCCTCGAGCTCGATGCTTCCGAGCAGGGGCGGCGTATGAGGGAACGGAACTGTTTCCGTCAAAAAACGACCGACCTCGATTTCTGGATTGAGACCCTGCTCGAGGCGACGAAAGAGCTTGATGACGTAGTCTGCTCCCACCAGGACGGTCGTGTTGGATTGCTCGGTATCCACGGCGTGGACATCTTGGGTCGCGATCGACCCGTCGTCGGGAAATCTCGCCGTCGGCGCGAACTCTTTGCCGCTCGCGGTCGAACCGGGTCCATTTGATGGTCAATGGCAGCAAATAATTCGCGGTTTCGCGCCTGCCTCTGGCCTCGAGCAATGCAACTCCCAGATCGGACTCGGCGGCAGCGATTGGTATGGCCTCGACGATATGGGTCGTTGGCGGATTCCCTCGTTCTGCATACCAGCGCCGGCTCGCAAGAAATGCCGGAAGGACGTCGCGCTCGAGGACCGATTTGGAACGGCCGCGCAGCAGCGATCTCCAGCCGTCGGTGACGACGAGCGTCTCGAATTCAACCCAGGTCCGCGGGACCTCGATCGTCGATGCATCCGGCTCGCGGAGCAGGAACCAAAAGAACCCATAGGGTCCGAGCGTCACGAGGTAGGGACCTTCGCCGATCGGCGGAAAGTTCGTTCGGCCAAGCAATTCGAACGGCACACGGCCGCGCCAGGGGGCGAGGTCGATTTCGGCGGCCTGCGCCGAGCGCGACAGATTGGCGACGCAGAGCACGACTTCATTCTCGTATTGTCGTACGTAGACCAGCACGGAGCGGTTTGCCGGGCGGACAAAGGTCAACGATCCGCGACCAAATACCTTGCTCGATTTGCGGACCGATATCAGGCGTTTGGTCCAGCTCAGCAGCGACGCCAGACTGCGCGATTGCGCCTCGACGTTGACCGCCTCGTAACCGTAGACCGGGTCCATGATCATCGGCAGGTACAGCCGCGTAGGGTCGCAACGAGAGAACCCGCCATTGCGATCCGGCGTCCACTGCATGGGCGTGCGCACCCCATTACGATCACCGAGATAGATGTTGTCGCCCATCCCGATCTCGTCGCCGTAATAGATGATCGGCGTACCGGGGAACGACATCAGAAGCGAGTTCATGAGCTCGATCTTCCGCCGGTCATTGTCCATCAAGGACGCCAAGCGCCGTCTGATGCCGAGATTGATGCGGGCACGAGGGTCGGTCGCATAGGTCGACCACAGGTAATCGCGCTCAACGTCGGTGACCATTTCGAGCGTGAGCTCGTCGTGGTTGCGCAGGAACAGCGCCCATTGGCAGTTGGAGGGAATGTCCGGCGTTTGCCGCAGAATGTCTGTGATGGGAAGGCGGTCCTCCTGGGCGATCGCCATGTAAATCCGCGGCATAAGGGGAAAGTGATAGGCCATGTGGCACTCGTCAGCGTCACCGAAATAGGCGCTGGCGTCTTCTGGCCACTGATTGGCTTCGGCGAGGAGGAGTTTGCCGGGTGCGTAGGAATCGAGTTCGGCCCTGATTTTCTTGATGATCGCGTGGGTTTCCGGAAGATTCTCGTTGTTGGTTCCTTCGCGCTCGCACAGATATGGAATGGCGCCCAAACGGAAGCCATCGACGCCGAGATCGAGCCAGCGCCGCATGATCTGAATCATGGCCGAAAGCACGCGCGGATTGTCGTAATTGAGATCCGGCTGATGCGCAAAGAACCGGTGCCAGTAATAGGCCCCAGCAAGAGCGTCCCACGCCCAATTCGATTTCTCGGTATCGTTGAAGACGACCCGCGTTCCTACGTAGGCTTGGTCGTTATCGCTCCACACATACCAATTGCGGGCATCGGACGTCGGTTTGCTTCGACGTGCGCGCACGAACCAGGGATGTTGATCGGAGGTGTGATTGATGACGAGCTCAGTCAGCACTCGCAGCTTGCGCCGCCTGGCCTCCTGCATGAAGCGCCGGAAATCCGCCATCGTGCCGAAATCGGCATTGATGGTGCGGTAGTCCGAAATATCGTAGCCGTCGTCGCGGCCCGGCGAGGGATAGAACGGCAGCAGC
>WNFZ01025436.1_pt1 | contig 10543 bp, 9 predicted proteins | sample 5400081 | NCBI WGS metagenome assembly WNFZ01 (sample SAMN13153365, study PRJNA577476) | soil metagenome | isolation source: 80 cm soil or saprolite under grassland replicate 1 | place: USA:California | collected 2016-06-15
GCCCAGATTGATGACACACGCGCGCAAGTCTTCATCGCGGAGAAAAAGTTCAGAGAAGCTGAAGCTGTCGCGAAGAGTGCAGTTCGCGTTTTGGAAAAGAGTGGGCATCAATGTCTATTAGCCGACGCACTTATCACCCAAGGCATCGCACTGGCCCGTCTCAAGCGCACGGAGCAAGCTCAATTCATATTTCAAAAAGCTGTCGGAGTCGCTCGTCAGGTTGGCGCGCTCAACAAGGCCGGTATAGCCGCGCTTACTTTGATTGAAGAGCTGGAGGAGCTTTCGCTTGAAACTCTGTTTGCCGCCTACGAACGTGCGAGTGAATGGTTGGCAAAGTCACAGAGTCAGGATCTGTTGTTAAGATTGAATACCGCCGCCAGAAAAGTTTTCTTTCGGCTGCGTTCCGAATTGAAGGCTGCGAGTACCACTGCCGAAGCAGCCATTGGCGAAAATGCCACCGCTGAAGATGCCACTGCCGAGAAGGATACTGACGCACTGCTCAACAGACCGTGTGATTTACCGAGTGAGGTATTGAAATTTGAAAGCACTTTAATTCGGCAGGCCCTGGCGAAAGCGAATGGGAGTTTGACGCGTGCGGCTTCGCTATTATCGTTGAGTTATCAAGCTTTGGCTTACATTCTGGAATCCAGGCACAAGGATTTATTGAAAGAGCGCTCCCCAATTCGCCGCCGCTCCCGGAGGGAACGCGCTCCGTGAAGGGTTCGCTCTGGACCTCGATGGCCGAAGGTGCACGAAAAAGCGGCGTGCTCCTCGGTCCGCGATCACTTCTGTTTCGACGGAAATGGAAGTGACGCGTAGGCACCACGTCATAGGGTGAACGTGGTGCGCAGGACCGGCACAGGCGCCTATACGTCAATTAGCTCGTTTCGTCCAGGCGCTTGACATCGACAATTTCGCCGCGGAACTTATGAAGAATTTGTTGGACTACCGGGTCTTTCTCAGCCCTTTCGCGCAGGCGCTGCTTCTCTAATAGCTGCTCGCGTCGTTCGCTCTCTTCTTTTGAGATAGGTCCGTCAGCCGCTGCGCCATCTGCAATCACAAACCGCACGCCCAGATCGCGGCCAGTGATCTCTTTGCAGACCTCACGCAGGATTCTGACGTTCTCGCTTTTTGCCAGCGTATCGCGCAGGTGCCTCGAGTCGGGCGTGAACTCAAGACATAACTCGTTGCCCTCCAGGTTCGCGCGTCGCGCGCCTTGAAGCGCCGTTGCGAGGAACATCTTGCGTCGTTTTTCCAGAGCCGCTTTCACCTGCTCAATTTCTGACAGATCGGCTGCGGGACTCTGATCTGCCGACGCTGATCCTGCCTCCGCGTAAGGCGACCCGCCCGCTACAGCAGGCGGTACTGACCTGTTTAGCGGCCCGCCGATTCCTTTAGACGACGCGCCCGCTACTTCAGCCATATCAATCGCGTTCCGCGCTTCCGCTTCCAGGGCTGTCTTCGTGGCCGCACCCGCGGGAGAAGCGCCAGACGCGGCGCTCGAGCTTGTTGCCGTCTTGCTTTTGCCGGTGGGCATTGCATGCAGGTCTGTTGCACGCTGCAAATCGGGGGACGATACGGGCGAGGAGGTCATCTTTCCTCCGGACGCTGTTCCCACAGCCGGTTTGCCGGTACGAACCGATTCTTCGAGCGCGGCTAGTCTTTGCAAAAGTTGACTTATCGGCTCCAGCCGGCGCATCTCCATTAATTTCACCAGACCAACTTCCAACTGGTAGCGCGGATGCGCGGCCGTCTTCAACAAAGTTTCTGTTTCTGCCAGCGAGTGAAAGAAGCGGACCAGGTCGGTTTCGGAAAAGAGTGCCGACTGTCTCTTCAGTTCGTCTCGATCACAAATAGCCGACTCCAGTAACTCGTCGCTGCCGGACACTTTCGCTACCAGCAGATCGCGGAAGTGTGCCAGCAGATCGCGGCAGAAGTTTCGCAAGTCGTGACCGCGCATAACTACGTCGTCTACCACGGCAAGGGCTTCCGCGGGTTCGTGATTCGCAATGCCTTTGACCACTCTGATCAAAATATCTGCGCCGGCGACACCCAGTGCCATCTCGACGTCTTCTTTCCTGATCTTCGCTCCGGCAAAGCTGATCACCTGATCGAAAGCCGATTGCGCATCGCGCATCGAGCCTTCGCCTGAACGAGCAATCTCACGCAAGGCATCGTCGGGAATGGAAATCTCTTCTGCCTCGGCAATTAAGCGCAGGCGATCGAGGATCTTTGCAGTGGCGATAGTGCGAAACTCAAACTGCTGGCAACGCGACAAAATCGTCTCCGGAACTTTGTGCCGCTCGGTTGTGGCCATGATGAAAACTACCCGCTCGGGTGGCTCTTCGATTGTTTTCAGCAGAGCGTTGAACGAACTGGTAGACAGCATGTGGACTTCATCGATCACAAAGATCTTGTAGCGGTCGCGCGCCGGAGCAAAGCCAATCGATCCGATAATCGTTTCGCGCACGTTATCAATCCCCGTGTGCGAAGCGGCGTCGATCTCCTGCACGTCAATCGAGCGGCTCTCAGAAATCTCGCTGCACGAAGGACAGGCAGTGGGGTCGTCGGTGCGACAAGGAGTTGCCGTCGGCCCGGCAGACTTGTGGCAGTTCAACGCTTTGGCCAGCAAGCGCGCGGTAGTTGTCTTGCCAACGCCGCGCGCACCTGAGAAGAGATAGGCGTGATGAAGCCTTTGATGTTCTATGGCATTGCGCAGTGTGCGCGTAATGGGCTCCTGGCCGGTGACTTCAGCAAAAGTCTGCGGGCGCCATTTGCGTGCAATTACTTGATATGACATGAAGGGATTTACTGCTGGTTCTTGTTCCGGGCCAGGTCCGGCACCGGAAACTCTTTTAACATTTTCCAGGCAATTATCAGGCTGCCATCCGTGTCCTTTCGGATTACCCTAAAGGCCACCAACACATCCGAATCAGAATAATTGATTGAGCGCACGATGTAAGTTGCCTTAACCTGGGCTCGTACTCTTTCGCTATACATCACGCCGTCAATACTCGTTCCTCCGCCGAATCGCCGTTGCTCCAATCTGGCTTGTGGTTCTTCCAGCACCGCGCTGTAGGCGGACAGGAATCTCACGCTTGGATGTTCGATGTTTATCTCTTCAAGAGGCACATCACCGACGTTGATAAGCATGCCATAGTCCGCCCCGGCAAAACCCACCTGCAGATAGCCCTGTTCCAAAGCGATGTCCGAGCTGTTTCCATAAGCATGAGTTAGACCACCAAACGAATAGTATGCGCCACCGCCGCGAACGGTCAGGGTCTTGTCCTTGTCATAAACTTCGCGTGGTAATAAACGAATCAACCCTCTGTCGCGTTGTCCCAAGAATCCCGCATAAGCGGTTCGATCTTCTTCCGACGGTGCCAGAAACTTCTTCTCGAGAGCAGATAGCTCAGTTCGCTTGGTTTCGATTTGCTTTAGCACGTCATCGCGTGATTCGGACTGCGCGAAAGCATTGATCGAAATGATTGAAAGGCTGGCAATAATTAACGTAGCAGCGAAGATCCTCTTCATGCGGATTACTCCTTCGTTGGTGCGTACGGACTTTCCATCGGGGACACCGAACCGAGTAGGGGCTAAATGGTGAACAGCGTTTCTCGCAAGTGCGCGTGAGCATTTGGGTGCGCTCTTCACACCTCGAATTGGCCAGACTCCGGACTTACCCGCAACACACGCGCGCCTGGCTACCGTTGCTCCGTTCCCGGCCTGGCGGGGTTCACCGACACTACGTTGTGCGGAGCCCGAAGTCTGATAACTTGTCAAAATATTTCCGATTTCCCATAGGCGATTGTCATCTAACCAATCGCTAATGGCAAATCGGCAATCGCTAACGCATTTAGATCTGTGTCTTGCGATGCGCCAGTATTCTCAGGATTCCGTTGATGGCCAGGTGCAGCAGGAGATAAGCGATTATCGCGATGACGATCGGCAGCATCAATGTGTGGCCCTGATCCGTACTCGGGCTGGCCACGATTCCTCTAAACGGAAGGTAGAACGGATTCGTCACAGTGACGATAAACTGAACGAATCCAGCAGTGCTGCGCGCTGCCATCAAGGCCAGCAGAAACCGCATCCCCAGCAGGGCGTAGATCACATAAAAGATGTAATCAACGATCTGCGAAATCCTGGCCGCGCCACGCCCGCGTTCAACCTCACGCTCGGTATCAACTACTTCATTGACTGCCTTTGAGCGAAACTCGCCGGCAACCTGCCGGACCTTTTTCGATTCACCCGCCGCCGGAGCCTGCGCATGATCCGCGATCTCAGCCTGCACTTCACCTTCAACCTGCGCCTTTACCGATTCATGCTGCACCGATCGTCTGGCTTCGTCAGCCGCCAGTTTGTCGTCCATAAGAGACTCCAGTCCGACAAGCATTACTGCCCATCTTGATTCGTGATTAGAACAAGCACTCTGCTTGTCTCAAGGGGGCAAGGTTGTCTGTCGTGCTAATTACGTGCCGTTAAAGCCCGTGCGCGTGCGCCGGATATTTGCGCCTGAGAATTTCCCGGTGGCTGCCACTGCTTCCAGCATACGCTTTGCTTCCGTCAATGTTGTTCCTGCATAGACAGCCATGATTCTATGCTTCTCACTCGTGTTCGTATAGAACAACTCGCCCGGCTCGACGCAACGAGATGTGAAAACCTTGTGATCAGGAAACAAAGCCTGTGCTTGCAGCCGCTCAGCTTCCGGAATAAGTACATTGCACTCGTCTTCGTTCGCAGGGATGCTCTTGAGAATTATCGCGTAAAATAATTCGGTGTCAAAGATTACCGCCTTTGCCGGCACACGAAACGGCAAATCATTGGGCTGGAAGGGCACACTGGTCTTACAGGCCACCGTTGGATTGCCGCAGATCGATCCCTTCTTTGCGCGATGACTTATGGCGCGAGATTGACCAGCGACCACGCTAAGCACACTCGCTGCTGCAAGGACGAATACCCACAGAAAGATGAATGAAAGTCCTTTACGGCTCATAAGCATCGGTCGCCCTTCGTCTCGTCCCACCTTGCGAGGGATATGAATGAGTTTTGCGTAATGAGTATCGCACTGAACTCAACACTCAGTACTCATAACGCGTCACCGTATTCTGGCGGAGAGGGTGGGATTCGAACCCACGGAACGGTTTCCCGCTCACAGCATTTCCAGTGCTGCCAATTCAACCACTCTTGCACCTCTCCAAGGACAGTGATGAGTGAAAAGTGAACAGTGACAAGCATGAATCGCCCCGATTGTTCTTTTCACTTGTCACCTTTCACTCATCACTGTAGTTCTGGCGGAGAGGGTGGGATTTGAACCCACGGTGGAGTTTCCCCCACTCCGGTTTTCGAGACCGGTGCACTAAGCCAGAGATCAGATGTCAGCAAACCCTGAAATCGCGCTAAATCCCGAAGTAACCTCATCATTCGACATCCGACTACGCGCGTCGCGCCCGAAAAAACTCCTGCATGATTTCTCGGCACTCTTTCTCAAGCACACCGGTTGTAATCTCAATCCGGTGATTCAAGAAATCCGTATCGCAAACTCGAAAGCGAGATTCGACGGCGCCGGCCCGCTCGTCGCGCGCGCCATACACCAGCCTTTTCACGCGCGCCTGTATCAACGCGCCTGCACACATCACACACGGTTCAATTGTCGAATAAACCGCCGCGTCTGTGAGGCGGTAGTTATTAACGCTGCGCGCTGCCTGTCTGAGCGCCAGGATTTCCGCATGGGCGGTCGGATCTTGATCCGTCCGCGTTCTGTTTCCAGCAACCGCGAGTACCGCTCCACCGGCAACGATGCAGGTGCCGACAGGGACCTCACCACGCTCTCGCGCCTCATCTGCCGCGCGGAGAGCCTGCTGCATCCAATGCGCGTCCGATTCTCTTTCCCAGGCAGCAGTCATGATAGAAACATTCGCGTCAAACAACGGAAAATTTAACTATAGGTGGGGCGCTCAAACACTGTCAAGCGAGTCGTTCTTGCAGTAGTACGCTACGGTTCTTTCACTCTTATTTGCATAACGCACAGCGGCGCCTCTTCATCACAAAGTAAGACTTTGCAGTAAAAAAACGCCGGAGTAAATACGGTAGTGAGGCAGTTTGAAACTCTCATTAGCACCTGACTTCAGTCAGGTGGTAACAGGCCGCCTTCTATTCCTGACCGTTTTAACGGCTTCGCTGCTAAACGTTAAAACGGTTAGTCTGACATCGGCCCGATAAATCACCGCAATGAAGTGCGGTGTTAATGAGAATTTCAAACTGACCCACTACTGTAAATACACTTGGCTACGAATGGATGTTAAGTGCATGCTATATTCCACCGAAGCTCAGCAAAAAGGAACCGGACCACTTTCGACCGAGCGGATGACGCCTCGCTTGCGGCCAGCGCCGGCGCCGGAGACGGCCGTCCCGGAAAGGACAGGTCATCCGGCGGCCCAAATGCGACGCATGGCGCCGGCGGAATTCAACACCGCAATGATCCATTTCTATCGCGGTGAGGTGCAACGCTCAAACACCTGGCGCAACCGGCTTGACACCACCACAAATTGGGCCGTGCTCACGGCCGGCGCCACGCTCTCATTCGTTTTCAGCTCACCAAGCAATCCGCATTTCGTTATTCCAATCAATTCACTTCTTGTCGCCATCTTCCTGCTGATGGAAGCGCGCCGCTATCGGTACTATGAGATTTGGTCGAGCCGCGTGCGCGTGATCGAGACGGGCTACTTTGCACAGATGCTTGCTCCCGAAAGTGTGCCGCCGGATGAAGCGTGGGCAGAGCACCTGGCGGCCGATTTGATCACGCCCCACTTCACCATCTCCGAATGGGAAGCGGTAGGGAGACGACTGCGCCGGAATTATCTTTGGATTTTTGCGCTGCTCGCCTTGAGTTGGAACCTGAAGGTTTACCTGCATCCACTGCCGGCGCGCGACTTCAATGCCTTTATCGACCGCGCCACTGTTGGCGTCGTTCCGGGTTGGGCAGTCTTTGTGGTTGGAGTCTTATTTAATGCTGCCATCGCGATCTTTGCTGTCGGTACGGTGCGATTGCGTGAAGCTACGGGTGAAGTTTTGCCGCAACACGAATTCTCATTAAGACCTTTGAAGAGAATGACCGGTTGGACCCGAGTTGCTACCGGCACTCGGCGTACGACAGTGCGCGCAAGACGCGCGCGCCAACGTGTACGGAGCGGCGCGTCGACTGGTGAACTTCGCAAAATCGATATCAGCGAAACGCCCGATCGAGATCGACGTATCGACATTTCAGAAACGCCGGAAAGAGATGCCACGGTAAAAGTCTGAAAAGACAGAAGACGGGAGACAGAATTCAGGAGTCAGGAGTCAGAATTTTTCTGATCTGAGATCTGAGATTTCTTAAACTCTGACCCTCGATTGTCAACTTCTGATCAACTCCTGAGTCCTGACTCCTGAGTCCTGGTTTCTGTCTTCTGTCTTCTGCCTTTTATGCTTCAACTGCGCGGACAACGACTCACTCTCGAGCAAATTGCAGACGTCGCAAACGGGCGAGAGCAGGTAGGGCTCTCCGATGAAGCACGATCGCGCATTGAGGCTTCGCGGGCTGTCGTAGAGAGAATTGTCGAGCAGAATCGCACTGTTTACGGCGTCAACACGGGCTTTGGCAAGCTATCTGACGTTCGCATCGAGCGCAGGGAGTTGAGAGAGTTGCAATTGAACCTCGTGCGTAGCCACTCGTGCGGCTTGGGGAATCCACTTTCTGAGGCTGAAGCTCGCGCAATGTTGTTGCTGAGGGCAAACGTGCTTGCTTGCGGTCTCAGTGGCGCGCGCTCCCTTGTCTCTGAAACCCTGGTGGCGATGCTGCAACGAGGCGTCACGCCTGTCATTCCGGAGAAGGGATCAGTTGGAGCGAGTGGTGATCTGGCGCCGCTGGCCCATCTTGCACTCGCAGCCATCGGCGAAGGCGAAGCATTTTACAAAAACGAGCGGCTAGCCAGCGCCGAAGCGCTAAGACGGGCTGAAATAGAACCACTGCAACTCGAGGTGAAAGAAGGCCTGGCGCTATTAAATGGAACGCAGGCAATGGGTGCGGTTGGCGCACTCGCCTTGCATCGTGCGGAACGCGTGGTCCGATTGGCGGACGTATCAGGAGCGATGTCTCTCGAAGCGTTAAAAGGAACTCCAGTGGCTTTTGACGAACGCATTCATGCTGCCCGACCACATACAGGCCAAACAGAAGTTGCGACGCACCTGCGCGAATTGCTCCAGGGAAGCGAGATTCGCAAGTCGCATTTGGAAAACGATCCGCGCGTGCAGGATGCCTACAGTTTACGCTGCATGCCGCAGGTTCATGGCGCAGTGCGCGATACACTGCGCTACGCGCGCGGAATTGTTGAAACGAGACAGGTGACGTTCTCTCCGGCGGAAATTTTCACGGTGCGCCTCTTGCTTTGGCTTTCGATTTCGCTGCTATAGCTTTGACTGACTTGCTGAGTATCACTGAGCGTCGCATCGATCGTTTGGTTAATCCGGATGCAAATGAAGACTTGCCGCCGTTCCTGACGCGGCATGCCGGAACGTCTTCGGGGTTTATGATGCTGCAAGTGACCGTGGTCGCGCTTCTGAGCGAGGCGAAGATATTGGCCCACCCGGCGAGTGTCGATAACGTTCCCACAGATGGCGGCAAGGAAGATCACGTTTCGATGGGGATGACTGCGGCGACAAAACTGCGAACAATTGTCGAACTCGCTGAGGCGGCGACAGCTATCGAGTTGATTACAGCGGCGGAGGCGCTGGAGTATCGCAAGCCGCTGACTCCGGGCCGCGGAGTAAAAGCGGCTCATGATGTCGTGCGCACGCACGTACCCCCGCTGACCGCTGATCGCTCAATGGCTGCCGACATTCAGAGGATAGCCGAAGCAGTGCGCCAGGGTGAGTTTGACGCACTCTCGTAGTGCACACTGTTAGTTGCTGCGCGCGACTTGAGAAGCCAGCCGATCCCAAATTAACAGGTTGCATCACAACAGCTGGCTTGCGGACGGGGGAATTCAAAGCGAAGAAACGGGAGGAGAGCAGATGTCTGACGCGTTTGACGAGCGAAGAAAAGGCCTGGAAGAGGAATACTTTCATCGCAAAAACAAGGAAGCAATTGAAAAGCTGCGTGAGAAGATGAAGGTAGCTGAACAGGCCAAAGCGGCCGGAACATCTTCGATGCGTTGTCCACGCTGCGATGGCAATCTGAAGGAAAGTAAAGTTGACGACATATTGATCGACCCTTGCGACAAATGCGGTGGCGTCTGGCTGGACTCGGGCGAACTGGAACAATTGACCAAAAAGGACAAAGGCTGGCTGAGCGAGCTGTTAGGGCGTTCTGAAGATTAACGCTCCTGACTAACGCATGATGTAACGCAAGCTGTTAGTTTGCGCGGCGTGAGCCTGACGTGAGACAACCGGAAACCAACAGTTTGCGTTACAACAACTGAAACTATTGTGATGTCTTCGAGAACCATCCGCGCCCCGCGCGGTGCAACGTTAAGCTGCAAGAGCTGGCATCAGGAAGCGGCGCTGCGCTGCCTGATGAACAATCTCGACCCGGACGTCGCTGAGAAGCCGGACGAGCTCATCGTCTATGGCGGCGCGGGCAAGGCTGCGCGCAACTGGGAATCGTTTGATGCGATCGTACGTGAGCTGCAGACCCTGGAAAACGATGAGACACTGCTGGTCCAGTCAGGCAAACCTGTTGGCGTGTTTCGCACACACGAATACGCGCCGAGAGTTTTGATTGCCAATTCCAACCTCGTCGGGGCTTGGGCAAATTGGGACCATTTCCATGAGCTCGAACGCAAGGGCCTGATGATGTATGGCCAGATGACGGCCGGGAGCTGGATCTACATCGGCACTCAGGGGATTGTGCAAGGCACATTTGAAACTTTTGCGGCGATGGCCGACAAAAACTTCGGCGGCGACCTCAGCGGCAAGCTGATTGTTTCCGGCGGCATGGGTGGCATGGGCGGCGCACAGCCGTTGGCTGCCACACTCAATGGTGCATTATTCCTCGGCATTGAGGTTGATCCGGCTCGCATTGAGCGGCGCGTGTTAACCGGTTATTGCGATCGCCTGGCGCTCACGCTGGACGAAGCGTTGGATATTTTTGAGGACGCGCGTGAGCAGAATCGCCCCGTGTCAGTTGGACTAGTTGGTAACTGCGCCGAAGTGCTTCCGGAAATCGTTCGCCGTGGAATTAAGGTCGACGCTGTCACTGATCAAACGAGCGCGCACGATCCGTTGAATGGTTATGTGCCCGCCGGACTAACGCTTGAAGAGGCCTCCGAGTTGCGACGCGCTGATCCGCGCTCCTACATCAATCGCTCGCTCCTGTCCATGGCCGACCACGTGGAAGCAATGTTGGCCCTGAAAGGTAGCGGCGCGGTGGCCTTTGATTATGGCAACAATATTCGCAAGATGGCCTTCGATGCCGGCTGTCAAGATGCGTTTGAGATTCCCGGCTTCGTTCCCGAATACATCCGTCCACTCTTTTGCGAAGGCAAAGGTCCGTTTCGTTGGGTAG
>WNFZ01006513.1_pt1 | contig 10539 bp, 5 predicted proteins | sample 5400081 | NCBI WGS metagenome assembly WNFZ01 (sample SAMN13153365, study PRJNA577476) | soil metagenome | isolation source: 80 cm soil or saprolite under grassland replicate 1 | place: USA:California | collected 2016-06-15
CCAGTTCATGATGCCCAGCTCGAAGGTGGCCGGCGGCAGCATGGGCGGCCCGCTGTCCGCGCGCCACTCGGGCTCGGCGCGCGGCTCGAGCCGGCCGGCGCTGACCAGCGTCTCCAGGCGGGGCTGACCCTGCTGCAGGAGGGTCACCCGGGCGCTCGACACCGAGCGGCCGCTGCGCAGCGCCCGCACCTCCAGCTCGGCCGGACCGATCGAGGGTGACGCCAGGAAGTGGCCGCTGACCGCCAGCGGGTGAGGCTGCCCGGTCACCGTGAGCGCCGCCCGGGTCGCCAGCGCCAGCAGGTAGCCGCCGTTCGGGCGGCTACCGATCGTCCAGCCCGGGTCGACGTTGGCGCTGAAGCCCTCCGCGGTCGGCAGGATCGCCGTGGCGAGGTCGAACTCGAAGGTCTTCACCTCCGGGCTACACGCCGCCCTGGACCCGCGAGAGCAGGGTCTGGGCGGTGGAGCGCAGCCGGGCGTCGAGGGCGTCCATCAGCATGACCACCGCCTCGGCGGCCCACTCGGCCGCCAGGCACTGCTCCTCCAGGTTGGCCAGGTCGCGCACTTCGCGGTAGTCGACGATGCGCGAGGCGCGCCGGTCGTCGAGCCGCTCCCAGGACAGGATGCGGCCGACCGCGGTCTCGATCGCCATGCGCTCGGCGAACAGGTCGTCGAACAGCCGCTTGGTGGCGGTGCGCTCCTGCATGTCCAGGTAGACCCCGGCACGCACGGCGCCGTTGGCGGTGAAGGCCACGTCGTAGAAGCCGAACGGGCCCGCGGCGAAGCCGACCCAGTTCTCGTAGCCGAACTTGGGCACGCGGAAGCCCGGCCTGCGGCGCGCCACCGACTCGAACATCGTCCGGAAGAAGCTGTGGCGCACCTCGGCGGGCTGCAGGCCGCCGTCCTTCTCGGAGGCGAGCGGCGGTGGGACCGAGGGGATGTGACTGGCGTCCCGCTTGGGGAGCGGGGAGAGCACCGGGGAGCGCGAGGGTGGCGGTGGTGGAGGTGGCGGCGACGGCGGTGGCGGCGACGGTGGCGACGGTGGGGATGGCGACGGTGGTGGCGGCGACGGTGGTGGCGGCGACGGCGACGCGGTCGGCACGCCCCCCAGCGGTCCCTGCCGCCGGCTGGCCTTGCGCCAGTTCCGCGGCTGGACCACCACGTCGAGGACGGGGGCCGGCAGCGACCGGCCGATCCTGACCAGGCCAAGCTCGACCCCGAAGAAGTCGACCTTGGAGTCGGTGCGGTCGTTCAGCCAGTCAAGGGTGCGCCGTGACTCCTGGTCGAAGCGCGGGGCGGCCCAGACCACCACCGCGGACTCCAGCGTGGAGGCGTGCATGATGAGCTGGCCGAGCTGGTTGTGGTCGGCCTCCTCGAGGCGGTTCTCTATCACGATCGGGCGCCCGAGCACGTCTGTCCCGAGCACGTTGAACGAGCCGTTGTCGCCGTGGACCTCGCGCTGCATCGGCGTGATGTCGATGCCGAGAGTCTGGCCCAGAAGGTCGACGTTCTGGACGAACCAGGGGGTCAGGTCAGGAAGCTGCTCACCCCAGAACGACCGCAGGTCGAGCCGCTCGAGGCGACCGAGGCCCAGCCGCTCCAATTCCATACGGGCCGCCATCCCACTCCTCTCCGTTGCCCCCTTCGAAGGCCAGTTGTACCGCGTCCCGATGGGGCGCCGTCAAACCCGTCAGATCGTTTAAACTACTGAGACTAGTAAGATCTAGTGCCATCCCGAAGGGGAAGGCAGCCCGCCTTGACCAATTTCCACAGGTCAAACGGGTGCAAGCCAGACGCAGGCGAGCGGGGGCAATGTCACTCTAGCTGAAGTGGGCTGGCCATCCCAGCTGATCTCCTCGGCTTCGATCATGCCGAGGTTGCCGACGTTGGAGCCGCCGTACAACTCGGAGTCGCTGTTGAGCACCTCAGCCCAGCGTCCGGCCCGGGGAAGGCCGACGCGGCGGTTGTGACGCGGCACGGGCGAGAAGTTGCACAGGCAGACCAGCGGCTCGCGCCCGGTCGACCAGCGGATGAACGAGATCGCGTTGTTGTCCACGTCGTTGGCGTCGATCCAGGCGAAGCCCGCCGGGGAGCTGTCCAGCTCCCACAGGGCCGGGTGCTCGCGCTCCACCCGGTTGAGGTCGCCGACCAGGCGCTGGACCCCGGCGTGATCCTCGCCGGCGAGCGCCTCCCAGTCCAGCGAGCGCTGGTGCGACCACTCCGACTCCTGGGCCAGCTCGCAGCCCATGAACAGCAGCTGCTTGCCGGGGTGGGCCCACATGAAGGCGAGGTAGGCGCGCAGGTTGGCGAAGCGACGCCAGGCATCGCCAGGCATCTTGCTCAGCAGCGACCGCTTGCCGTGCACCACCTCGTCGTGGCTGATCGGCAGCACGAAGTTCTCGCTGAACGCGTACATCAGCGAGAAGGTGAGCTGGTGGTGGTGGAAGCGGCGGTACACGGGGTCCCTGGAGATGTACTCCAGGGTGTCGTGCATCCACCCCATGTTCCATTTGAAGCCGAAGCCGAGTCCGCCCAGGTGCACCGGGCGCGAGACGCCCGCCCAGGCGGTCGACTCCTCGGCCACGGTGATCGCGCTCGGGTGGTTGCGGTAGACGGCGCTGTTCAGGCCCTTGATGAAGTCGATCGCCTCCAGATCCTCGTTGCCGCCGAAGCGGTTGGGGACCCACTCCCCCGGCTTGCGCGAGTAGTCGAGGTAGAGCATGGAGGCGACCGCGTCGACCCGCAGCCCGTCGAGGTGGAACTCCTCGAGCCAGTACAGCGCGCTCGCGACCAGGAAGTTGCGCACCTCGTTGCGGCCGTAGTTGAAGATCAGCGAGCCCCAGTCCGGATGCTCGCCCCGGCGCGGGTCCTGGTGCTCGTACAGGGCGGTGCCGTCGAAGCGGGCCAGCGCCCAGGCGTCCCTTGGGAAGTGCGCCGGCACCCAGTCCATCAGCACGCCGATGCCCCGCTGGTGCAGCTTGTCCACCAGGTAGCGCAGGTCGTCGGGGCTGCCGTAGCGCGCGGTCGGGGCGAAATAGGAGGTCACCTGGTAGCCCCACGAGCCCTCGAAGGGATACTCGGAGATTGGCATCAGCTCGACGTGGGTGAAGCCGAGGTCGTCCACGTACGGGGGCAGCTCGGCGGCGAGCTGGCGGTAGTCCAGGCCCCTGCGCCACGAGCCGAGATGGACCTCGTAGACGGAGATCCGGGAGTCGGTCCGCTGGCGCTCGCCGCGGGCCGCCATCCACGCCTCGTCGCTCCAGCGGTAGCTCGAAGCGTGGATCACGCTGGCCGTGGCCGGCGGTACCTCGGTGGCGAAGGCGAGCGGGTCGGCCTTGAGGACCACGGCGCCGTCCTGGCTGAGCACCTCGTACTTGTACCTCTCGCCGGTGCCGGCGCCAGGCACGAACAGCTCCCAGATCCCGGACGAGCCGAGCATGCGCATCGGGTGGACGCGACCGTCCCAGCCGTTGAAGTCGCCGACCACCCGCACCGAGCGGGCGTTGGGAGCCCACACCGCGAAGGCGGTCCCGGCCACCCCGTCAAGCACCATCGGGTGCGCCCCCAGCCGCTCCCACAGCCGCTCGTGCCTGCCCTCGCCGAACAGGTACTGGTCCAGCTCGCCGACGGTGGGCAGGAAGCGGTAGGGGTCGTCCAGGGTGATCACGCGCCCGCCTTCGGCAACCTCGAGCCGATAGCGGGGCACGGCCTCGGCCGTCAGGGTTCCCTCGAACAGGCCGGCCGGGTGGACCTTGTCGAGGAGGGCACGCTGGCCGTCGACCAGCACCGCGACCTGGCGGGCGGCCGGCCGCAAGGCGCGCACCCGCACCCGCCCGCCCTCGGCGTGGGCGCCGAGCACGCGGTGTGGCTCGTGGTGCTCGCCGCGCACCAGGCGCTCGATCTCCTCCTGCAATGGCATGGGCGCTGCCTCTGCGTCTCGGTCTACCGGCGGTTGTGGGGGGATTCCAGGGTAGCCTCTCTGTTGCCGAGAAGCCGCTGCACGCCACCGAGCGGGATGGTCAGCCACGCCGGCCGGTGCCTGGCCTCGTACATCACCTCGTAGACCGCCTTGTCCAGCTCGTAGGCGCGCAGCAGCAGCTCGGGCTGGTCCGGGAGCCAGCCGCCCTGCGCCGCCAGCTCCAGGTAGGCGCCCAGGAAGGCGCGGCGGTTGGCCTCGATCCAGCTCTGCGCCAGCTGCCCGAGGCGGGCCAGCTCCGCCCTGCTCGGCCCTGGCGTGTCCGGGTCCTCGCCGAGCACCAGCGGCTGGTGCGCGGCGTAGTCGAATGAGCGCAGCATGCCGGCCACGTCCTGCAGCGGGCTCGCCAGGCGGCGGCGCTCCTCGAGACTGCGGGCCGGCTCGCCCTCGAAGTCGATCACCATCCAGCGCTGCCCCACCCGAAGCACCTGGCCCAGGTGGTAGTCGCCGTGGATCCGCTGGAGGTGCAGGGCCGGGCCGGCCGCGCGCAGCGCCATGGCGTAGACCTCCTCGATCTCGCGGCGGTGCGGCGCGAGCTCGGGCACCAGTGCGGCGACCTGGGTGAGCTGGCCGACCAGCCGGGCGCTCAGGCGGCCGAGGTCGGGCTGCCCCTCCTTCACCTTGGGAAGGGCCTCGCCCAGGGCCGCGTGCAGCGCCGCGGTGAGCCGGCCCAGCTCGCGCGCCTCGCCGGCGAAGTTGCCCGGGTCGTTGGACTCGAAGTGGTCGGCGATCCGCTCGGTGGCGAGCTTCCAGCCCTCGACACTGCCGGCGTAGAAAGGCTGCAGCACACCGAGGGTGGAGCCGAGCCCTTCGATCCAGCCGAGCGGCTCGGGGCAGGCGTCGAACCCCTTGGCCGTGAGGGCTCTGGTGAGCTCCAGCTCGGGGTTCTCGCCCGGCTGCAGGAGGCGGAACAGCTTGAGGATCAGGCGGTTGGAGAACACCAGCGAGGAGTTGGTCTGCTCGGCGTCGAGCAGCTTGCCCGGACCGCGCAGGCTCTCGGTCCAGTTGGGCGAGCGGTGGAAGCGGAGCTGCTCCAGCGACACCGCGCGCGCGAGCAGGTCGAGGAAGACGGCGCCCAGGCGCTCGTCGGCGGTCGCGTCGTAGAAGATCCCGTCGCGGGGTGGCTTCGTGGCCTCGAGGATCACCGCGTTCGGGTGGCGCTCCACCAGCGACCGCACCTCGAAGCCGCGGTCGTGGCCCATCGGCAGGTGATAGCGCTCGGTGCCGCCGTCGCTGTACGCCACCCCGGCGACGACCGCGTAGAGCGCGGGCCGGGCGCTGCGCAGCGGCACGTTGGCCTCGATGCGGACCTCAGCGATCCGCCGCGCCTTGCCGGCGAACCAGCGCTGGCGGGGCAGGAATGCGGCGAGAGCGGACTCGAGCTCGGTCATCGGCAAACCCTCTGGGGGCACTAGCGGGAGCGGAGGTGGAGGACGTGGGCTGACTCGACATCGGGGTCGAGGCGGACGAAGTTGGAGGGTCCGTGCCAGGTCCAGCTCTGACCGGTCAGCTCGTCGTGGACCTCGAAGGGCCCGACCTCCCAGTCGAGCCCGAGAGCGGGCAGCCAGAGGTGCACCAGGCTCTCGCGGACCTCGTGTGGCTCGAGGTTGCAGACCACCAGCACCACGTCGTCGCCGTGGCGCTTCGAGTAGGCGATGACGTCGGGCGAGTCCACCAGATGGAAGCGGAGGTTCCGCAGCCAGTGCAACGCCGGGTGGGCCCGGCGGATCAGGTTCAGGCGAGCGATGTACGGCGCCAGCGACGGCTGCGACCAGTCGCGCGGGCGGTACTGGAACTTCTCCGAGTCGAGGTACTCCTCGGCGCCCGGCTCCCGCGGCGTCCTCTCGCACAGCTCGAAGCCCGAGTACATGCCCCACGAGGGCGACATCGTGGCGGCCAGGGTGGCGCGCACCTTGAACGCCGCCGGGCCACCGTGCTGCAGGTAGGCGGTGAGGATGTCGGGGGTGTTGACGAAGAGGTTGGGCCGGAGGTAGTCGGCCGGCTCCCGCTGGGTCAGCTCGGTGAGGTACTCCTCCAGCTCGGCCTTGGTGTTCCTCCAGGTGAAGTAGGTGTAGGACTGGGTGAAGCCGACCTTGGCGAGCACCTTCATCATCGGCGGGCTGGTGAACGCCTCCGAGAGGAAGATCACCTCCGGGTGCTCGGTCTTGACCGCGTTGAGCAGCCACTCCCAGAAGCGCACCGGCTTGGTGTGCGGGTTGTCGACCCGGAAGATGCGCACGCCGTGGGCGATCCAGTGGTCGAGGATCCCCTTGCAGGCGGCGTGCAGCGCGGGGGCGTCGGGGCTGTCGAAGTTCAGCGGGACGATGTCCTCGTACACCTTGGGGGGGTTCTCGGCGTGCGCGATCGAGCCGTCGGGCCGGATCCGGAACCACTCCGGGTGCTCCTTGATCCAGGGGTGGTCGGGCGAGCACTGCAGCGCGTAGTCGAGCGCGATCTCGATGCCCAGGCTCCTGGCCCGCGCCACCAGCTCGTCGAAGTCCTCGATGGTCCCGAGGTCGGGGTGGACCGCCTCGTGGCCGCCGGCCTCGCTGCCGATCGCCCAGGGGCTGCCCGGATCGTAGCGCCCTGCCTCCAGTGCGTTGTTGCGCCCCTTGCGGTGGCTGTGCCCGGTCGGGTGGATCGGCGGCAGGTACGCCACGTCGAAGCCCATCTCCGCGATGGCCGGCAGGCGCTCGGCCGCGTGCTTGAGGGTGCCGCTGGAGGTCGCGGTCGCGCCCTCGGAGCGGGGGAAGAACTCGTACCAGGCGCTGTAGAGGGCCCGCGGGCGGTCGACCCAGACTCCCAGCCGCCCGGAGCGGGTGCGGTCGCCAGGAGGGTAGCTCTCGAGCAGCTCCGCCACCGCGGGGTCCGTGGCCGCGGCCAGCCGTTCGGCCTGGTCAGAGGTTGCCGCGGCGCCGCGCAGGCCGGCGGCCGCGTCGAGGAGCGGGCCGCGGCGCTGCGCCGGCAGCCGGGCGGACGCACGCTCCAGCAGCCGGGCGCCCTCCTCCAGCTCCAGCTCGACGTCGCGACCGGCGTCGAGCTTCTTGCGCGTCGCGCCCAACCACGTCGCCAGGTCGTCGGTCCACGCCTCGACCAGGAAGCTCCACAGGCCAGTTCGGGGCAGCGTGACCTCGGCCTCCCACTGGTGCAGGCCGTGGTTGACCTCGGTCATCCGTGCCCGTTGCGACTGCCGCTCGCCGGGGCCGAGCAGGCGCACCGCGGCGGCCACCACCACGGTGTGCCCGTCGCGGAAGATCGTCGCCCGTACCGGCACCGTCTCTCCCGCGACCGCGCGGGCCGGCCTTCGCCCGCAGTCGACCTGGGGCCGGATCCCTTCGATGACGATTCGCCCGATCACAACAGCAACCTACCACCTGATGCGGAACCCGCCGGGGACGACGGCCGGGAAATTGCGGCGCGCCGGGACTTGTATAGTCGGGGAATCATGAGACCGCTACATCGCTTCACGGTGCTGCCCACCGTGCCGGAGCCTCTCAGACCGCTCTCCGGACTGGCCCGAAACCTGCGCTGGACCTGGCATCCGCCGGTGCAGGAGCTGTTCGCGGCGATGGACCCCGACGGCTGGGAGGCGTCGGGCCACAACCCCCTGCGCATGCTCAACGAGGCCGATGCCGCCGTGCTCCAGCGGGCCGCGGCCGATCCCGCCTTCCTGGCGCGGCAGACCACCGCGGCCGAGGACCTGACGCGCTACCTGCGGGAGCCACGCTGGTACCAGACGCTGGCCAGCGCACCGCGCCGGATCGCCTACTTCTCCCCCGAGTTCGGGGTCAGCGAGGTGCTGCCGCAGTACTCCGGGGGGCTCGGTGTGCTCGCCGGCGACCATCTCAAGGCGGCGAGCGACCTCGGCGTGCCGCTGGTCGGGGTCAGCCTGTTCTACCGCTCCGGGTACTTCCGGCAGGCGCTGACCGCCGATGGCCGCCAGGTCGAGGCCTACCCCGCGTTCAACCCCCAGGAGCTGCCCCTCGAGCTGATCACCGACGCCGGCAGGCCGCTGCGGATCAGCATCCGCCTGCCCGACGGCGTGCTGCTGTGGGCACAGATCTGGCGCGCCGACGTCGGCCGCGTGCCGCTGTTCCTGCTCGACTCGGACGTCGAGGGCAACGCCCCCGCCGAGCGCACCGTCACCGACCGGCTCTACGGCGGCGGCGGCGAGCACCGCCTGCGGCAGGAGATCCTGCTCGGCATCGGCGGGGTGCGGGCGCTGGAGGCGCTGGACCTCAAGGCCGAGGTGTTCCACACCAACGAGGGCCACGCCGGCTTCCTCGGTCTGGAGCGCGTCCGTCGCCTGGTCCAGGATGAGCGGCTCGACCCGGCCACCGCGATCGAGGCGGTGCGGGCGGGCACGATCTTCACCACCCACACCCCGGTCGAGGCAGGCATCGACCGCTTCCCGCGCTCGTTCATCGAGCGCTACTTCGGGCCCAGCGGGGTCGAGACCGGACTCGACGTCGACCGCATCATGGAGCTCGGGGCGGAGCCGGAGGGCGATGGCTCGATGTTCAACATGGCGGTCATGGGCCTGCGCCTGGCCCAGCGCGCCAACGGCGTGAGCCGCCTGCACGGCCAGGTCTCGCGGGAGCTGTTCCGCGGCCTGTGGGCCGGGTTCAGCACCGCCGAGGTGCCGATCCTTCACGTCACCAACGGCGTGCACGCCGGCACCTGGATCGAGCGCGACTGGGCCGAGCTGTTCGAGCGCTTCCTCGGCCCCGATTTCCGCACCTCCGACCGGCCCTGGACGCCGCTGGTCAACGCCTCCGACCTCGAGGTCTGGAAGCTGCGCCAGCGCGCCCGCCAGCGCCTGGTCGCCGACGTGCGCAGGCGCATGGCCACCGCCTGGCGGGCGCGTGGCGCCAGCGAGGGCCAGCTCGGCTGGATCACCCGCGCCTTCGACCCCGAGGTGCTGACCATCGGGTTCGCCCGGCGGGTGCCCTCGTACAAGCGCCTGACACTGCTGCTCAAGGACCGCGAGCGGCTCAGCCGCCTGCTGCTCGACCCCGAGCGGCCGATCCAGCTCGTGATCGCGGGCAAGGCACACCCGGCCGACGAGGGCGGCAAGGAGATGATCGCCGAGTTCGCCCGCTTCGCCGCCGACCCCAAAGTGCGCCACCGCATCGCCTTCCTGCCCGACTACGACATGGCCATGGCCAGGACGCTGGTGGCCGGCGCCGACGTGTGGCTGAACAACCCGCTGCGCCCCTACGAAGCCTGCGGCACCAGCGGGATGAAGGCGGCGCTCAACGGCAGCCTCAACCTGTCGATCAGGGACGGCTGGTGGGACGAGTGCTACGACGGCGAGAACGGCTGGGCGATCCCCTCGGCCGACGACCCCAGCATCCCGCCGGAGCGGCGTGACGAGCTGGAGGCGTCCGCCATCTTCGACCTGCTCGAGCACGAGATCATGCCGCTGTTCTACGAGCGGCCCTCCGGCCTGCCCGCCGGCTGGGTGGCGAAGGTCAGGCACAGCCTGGTCACGCTGGGACCGGCGCTGCTGGCGTCCCGCATGGTCCGCGAGTACACCGACGACTACTACCTGCCGGCGGCGGAGGGGTCTTGGCGCCTGCAGGCTGGCGGCTTCGCCGCGGCACGCGACCTGGCCGCCTGGAAGGAGCGGGTGACGGCCGCCTGGCCAGGGGTGATGGTCCGCCGGGTCAGCGGCGGCCAGCACGAGGCGGCGCTCGGGTCGCGGCTCACCGTGCGCGCCGTGGTCGAGCTGGGCAACCTCGAGCCGGACGAGATCGAGGTACAGATCGCCTACGGGCGCGTGGACGATGCCGACGAGCTCCGCGAGGTGGACGTGCTGGCGTTGAAGCAGGATGGCCAGCGGGCTGAGGACGGCTGGGTCTTCGAGGGCCAGATCCCACTGGTGACCCCTGGGGCCTTCGGCTACACCGTCCGTGTGGTCCCGCGCCACGCGGGCCTGATCCACCCCGCCGAGCTCGGCCTGGTCGCCTGGGCATCCGGTTAGCGCTCGGCTGTCTCGCCGCCTCCTTGACCCCGGTCGAGCGGGCGGCGAGCATGGCGCCGACGCTTGACCCATGCATCGCTGATGAGCCTTGAGGAGGCGCCATGACCGGCACCGCCACCGAGCCCATCGTCGGGCGCACCGCTGTCGAGCTCGCCGCCGCGGTCCGCGATGGCACGGTGACCCCGCTGGACGTCGTCGAGGCCCACCTCGAGCGCATCGCGGCACTCGACTCGCGCATCCACGCCTTCCAGGTGGTCAGGCCGGACGCGGTACGCGAGGAGGCACGCGCGCTCGCCGCCCGCGCCGACCTGGCCGAGCTGCCGATGGCCGGCGTGCCCGTGGCGATCAAGGACAACGTCGACCTCGCCGGCTACCCCACCCGCGATGGCTCGCTGGCCTCCTCGGAGGAGCCCGTGGCCGACGACGACGAGCAGGTCCCCCGGCTGCGCCGCGCGGGGGCCGTGCCCATCGGCAAGACCACCCTGCCGGAGCTGGGTCTGTGGCCGTTCACCGAGACCGCCGCGTTCGGCGCCACCCGCAACCCATGGGGCCGCGACTACACCCCGGGCGGCTCCAGCGG
>WNFZ01013396.1_pt1 | contig 10537 bp, 10 predicted proteins | sample 5400081 | NCBI WGS metagenome assembly WNFZ01 (sample SAMN13153365, study PRJNA577476) | soil metagenome | isolation source: 80 cm soil or saprolite under grassland replicate 1 | place: USA:California | collected 2016-06-15
GGCATCAATGTCGTCATCAACAACAAGCAAACCAACGCCGGAGTCACTTACTTGCGCGAGACCAGAGCCAGGCCCGAGGCCGATATCTTTTGGGTGAGCGCTCCGGACGCGTTCCAGACTTTGAAAAACGACGGCCTGCTGGAGAAATACGCCCCGCCTAAAGAAATCATCTCGAAAATCCCGGGGAAGATCGGCACCTTTCCGGTCCATGACGCCGACGGCCATTACTTCGGCTTTGCCATCAGCGGCTACGGGCTGATGTGGAACAAAAATTATGTTCAAGCCCATAAGCTGCCGGCGCCGAAAGAGTGGACCGATCTCGCCAATCCGAGATACCACGGCCATCTCGTGATCAGCGCGCCCTCTCGAAGCGGCACGACGCATCTAACGGTTGAGGTGATTTTGCAGGCTTACGGGTGGGACAAGGGTTGGGCATTGCTGTTGAACTCAGGCGGCAACATGGGCGCGATTACGGAGCGAAGCTTTGGCGTCCCGGAGGCCGTCATCAGCGGCCAATACGGCATCGGCGTCGTGATCGACTTTTTTGGCCTATCGGCGATTGCCAGCGGCCAGCCGGTGGACTTCGTATATCCATCTCTTACCTCGGTGGTTCCGGCGAGCGTGGGTATCGTTAAAAGCGCGCCTAACATGGACAACGCGAAGGCGTTTGTGAACTATCTTCTAAGCGAACCCGGACAGATGATCCTCTTTTCTCCTGAAATTGGCAGGCTTCCGGTCGTTCCCGACCTCTACGCCAAAGGACCGAAGGACTACCCAAATCCGTTCAAGCAGAAACTCGGCGGCGTCGACTTCAATGATAGGCTCTCATCCGGACGCCGCGACGTGGTTAACTCTCTGTACGATCACATCATCACCTTCCGCCATAGAGAGCTGAGGGATGCCTGGGGAGCGATCTACCGCGCGGAGGAGTCCGTCGCCAAGTCGAAAAGCGCCGGCGTCGCTCAGGCTCGAAGCCTGCTTGCGGATGCCAGGAAAGCCGCATCTCAAGTCCCGATCGACGACAAGAAGGCTAACGACAAGGAAGTCGCCGGGGCGTTCAAGTCGAAGACCGGTCTGAAAGCTCAACTCGAGATCGAATGGGAAAACGCGGCTCGTGCCAACTATGCCAAGGCGACGGAGCTGGCGAACAAAGCGGCCGCGCTCTCGCGCTAAGGAGGACTTGAGCTCGCGATTGCGCCATGGCCAAGAGTGAGGCCACGCTGGTTTTCGCCTCTGGGATCCGTCTCGACTGGCGGCAGGCGGGCATCCTACTCACCCTGTTGGGTCTTCTTACGGTTTTCATCCTCGTGCCTATCGTTCGAGTGCTGTGGGTCTCTCTCTCGGACGGCGAGGGCGGACTCACTTTGGTTCACTTTGAGCGTCCGCTACGATTTCAAAGGAAAGATCCTTGTCAACACGCTGTCCACTTTGCCGTTGGTGATCCCTCCCTTCGTCGGAGCCGTCGCTTTGCAGCTCATTCTCGGGCGCAGCGGCACGGTCAACCTGCTGCTGATGCGCTGGTTCGATACGAGTATTCCTTTCATGGAAGGTCTCACCGGCGTCGTTCTCGTTCAGACCCTTCACTTCTTTCCGTTTATCATGCTCAACACCGCGGTTTCGCTCTCTAACATCGATCCGTCTCTGGAGGAGATGGCGCAGAACATGGGCTGCCACGGCCTGCGCCTGTTTCGCCGTGTCACTTTGCCTCTGATGCTGCCGGGCTTCATCGCCGGCTGCCTGCTCACGTTCATTCGCGCCGTTGACGATCTCGGCACCCCGCTCATGCTCAATTACAAGACTCTCCTCGCGCCGCAGGCCTATCTACGTATCACGACGATCGGCATCGACGATGTCGACGGCTATGTGATCTGCGTCATTCTCGTGGCTATTTCCCTCGGATCGCTTCTGGTTGCGCGAAAATACCTGAGCCTCTCCGAGTACGCCACGCTTCACCAGAGCGCCGCGGCGGTCGCGCGGCCCGTTGCGGGCATGAAGCGGCTGGGGATCCTGTTGTTTTGCGGGCTGGTCTTGAGCGTGAGCCTGCTGCCCCACATCGGCATCATCATTCTGTCTTTCGCCAAAGTGTGGAGCTTCTCGCTATTGCCGACGACGTACACGCTGGATAATTTCACGGAAATTCTGTTCCGTGCGCCGCATTTCGTGAAGAATACCTTGCTCTACACCGGCCTGGCCGCCGCGCTCGACGTCTTTCTCGGCGCGATCATCGCTTTCCTCTTGATAAGGAGCCGCGTCTGGGGCAGGAATCTGCTCGACGCCGTTGCCACTCTGCCGATCGCGATTCCCGGAGTCGTGCTCGCCGTCGGCTATCTCCGCGTTTTTCACGGCTGGGATTTTCCCGGCCTGGGCACTCCGCTGACATCCACCTGGATCATTCTCGTTGTCGCCTACACGGTTCGCCGGTTGCCCTATACCGTGCGCGCCAGCTACGCGGCGTTGCAGCAGGTCCACGTCAGCCTGGAGGAATCCGCGCAAAACCTCGGCGCCAACCGTTTGCGCACGTTCATCAGGGTTACACTGCCGCTGATTTCCGGTGGGCTCGTGGCCGGAGGCCTGATCGCGTTTATAACGAGTTGTGTCGAATTGTCGTCGACCATCATGCTTGTGCCGAGAATCGAGAGCGGCCCCATTTCCTACGGCATCTATATTTATATGCAAAGTCCCTTGGGACGGGCCGCGGGTGCGGCGCTGGGCGTCGTTGCCATCGTTCTGGTCTCCCTAGGAACTTATTTGACCTATCGCATTTTCGGCGGACGCACGGGCAGCGCGTTTCGGTTGTAGATCATGTCGGCAGGCCAGGTCAGGCTCGAAAATATCGGCAAGCGTTACGGCGACATCTGGGCCGTGCGCCACGTCGATCTGGAGATCGCCAAAGGCGAGTTCTACACGCTGCTCGGACCGAGCGGCTGCGGGAAAACCACTTTGCTCAGAACCATTGCCGGCTTTGTCTCGCCGGACGAAGGCGCCGTTTTCCTGGACGGCCATTCGGTAAACCACCTGCCGCCGTGGAAGCGCAACCTGGGAATGGTTTTTCAGAACTACGCGCTCTGGCCGCACATGACGGTTTTTGAGAACGTCGCGTTCGGACTGAAAGAACGAAAAATCCCGCGCCGCGAAATCGAACCGCGCGTTATGGAAGCGCTGGAGCAAGTCGGGCTCAAAGGAACCGAGCAACGCCGCCCTTCACAGCTTTCGGGCGGTCAGCAGCAGCGCGTCGCGCTTGCGCGCACGCTGGTGATCCAGCCGCGCGTCCTGCTCCTCGACGAGCCGCTCAGCAATCTCGACGCAAAGCTGCGCCAGGAAATGCGGATTGAGCTCTTGAAGCTGCAAAGAGACATCGGCTTGACCACCCTCTATGTAACCCACGACCAGGAGGAAGCTCTGACGCTCTCGACCCGGATCGCCGTGATGAACCTCGGCAAAGTCATCCAGGAGGGAAAGCCAAGGGAGATTTACGAGTCGCCGCGCGAGCGCTTCGTGGCAACCTTCGTGGGCAAGTCGAATTTTTTTTCCGGGACGATCGTCCGGTCGTCGGGCGGTCTCTTGGAGATTCAAACCGAAGAAGGTTTTAACATCAAAGCCTCGGCACCGCCTGACTACAAGGGCGCGGCGGATGGACACAAGGTCGTGCTTTACGTCCGGCCCGAGGCGATCGATCTCGTCGAGCCGGCGGATCAGCCGCCAAAGGTGAATCGGATCACAGGCCGCGTCGCCGCCTCCGCCTATCAGGGCTCGCTCGTTGAATATGAAATCGAATCCGCCGGACGCCTCATCCGAGTGAATGACACTAATCCAAGGAGCAAACCGCTGTTTCAACGCGGGGACGAAACGACTGTGACCTTTGCACCCGAGGACGTACGAATCGTCTCGGAATAGAAGATGCGCGAAGCCAAAGCCGGAGAGTTCGACTCGAACCGCAACATCCGAAAATGGTGATTTTACACGATCGCGTCATCGCGCGATGCAGCAGTAGTGCGAGAAGTTCGGCATCGAGCCTGCTCCGATGATCCGGCGCGCGCGACTTCGTGGATTTGTTGCATCCGCGGCAGACGAGAACTAAAGTGGCACCGATGAGTTTGAAAGAAGTTCCGAGCGACCACGATTTCTTCGATCCGGCCTATGTGAAGCAATGGACCGACAGCATTATCAGATACCGGCCGGAACGGCAGCAATTGTTCAAGGTCTTTGCCGCTGAAGCCGCGCGGATCAAGAAAGCCGCATTGTCGGTCTTCGAGCTGGGATGCGGACCGGGATTTCTGGCCGAAGCATTGCTGCAACACTGCCGGATAGCGCGCTACACGCTTATCGACTTCTCGCCTCAGATGCTGGAGCTTAGCCGGAGTCGCTTGGCAAGGTTCAAAGACCGGACGGTTTTCATTCAGTTGGATTTCAAAAAGAACGACTGGACCGCGGCGGTTCCCGCCGGCTTCGATCTAGTCGTCTCGCTGCAGGCCGTGCACGAGCTCCGCCACGCGAGCCGTATCCCAAAGCTTTATGCTCAGCTTTACAGCCTGCTGGTTCCCGGAGGAACTATTCTGATTTGCGATCATGTCAATTCTTCTTTGCCCTCCGGTCATCGGGCGGCCCATTTCATGACGGTCGAAGAACACCTATCGACGTTCAAGGAAGTTGGGTTTATCAGGGCGAGAGAGATCTGCCCCGCCGCCGACCTGAGCCTGATGGGAGCACAAAAGCCTTGAGACGAAGCTGCTGCGAAAGTTAAGCAACTAAGGCAAGTCTGACACTACGCAGCTACGCACATGATGATACAATCCCCAATAGACTTGGTGAGCAAATTTAAGAATCAAGAGTCCTGACCCCACTGACCTCCGGTAATCACCGTCCTTATGGAATACCTCGATCTGTGCGTTACCTCGATTGATGACGTGATAGCAGATGTCGCCTACCGAGGCTCGGGCTGTGCGTGGCATGCAGCCATCTACATCGGTCCATACTCATTAGGCAAGAGAAAAGAAGAATGTCCCCTTTTTTATTTAGCGCGTAGTTTATCAAGATCGACTTAGGGAGGAAGCGTAATGGAAAAACGCACGATCGATTTGAGCAAGGTCGATTTGGGTGGGCTGCACGATCCCGAAATAGAGGCGTTGAAAAAAGTTCAGCCGCCGGCCGACATGCCTTTCAAGATCGGCAAGATGGGACATGCCGTGCTGGTCGTGCGCGACATCGATGCCTCCGTGAGGTTCTACACGCAGGTGCTGGGGTTCAAGGTCTCGGACGTGTATCCCGACAGCATGGTCAAAGGCCGGATGGTTTTCATGCGTTTCAACGACGACCATCACGGCCTCGGTCTGGTGGGCCAGGGCGGAGAAATCTCCAGGCAGCGTGAATTGCATCATCTCGCGTTCGAAGTCCCGACCATCGACGACGTGTTTCGCGCCCGAGATTATCTCGAGAAAAACGGCGTGACGATCGATTTTCACGGCCGGCGACGCGCCGGCTCCCAGGTGTCGGTCGAGTTTCGCGATCCCGACGGCCATGCCCTCGAAATCTTCTGGGGGCTCGACAAAGTGGATTGGGATGGCGAAGCGCGCCCGCCCGAAGAATGGGCGCCGAAACACACCCTCGAAGAAGCTGTCGACCAAGCCCCGCCCGGCCAGGACACCACGCTCGCCGATCCGAGCCTGCTAAGGGACTAGGAGAGCCGGCGCCGCAAATGCGCTGCGGCTACTCGTTTGCGGAGGCGAGCGCGGGAAGGATATTCCGATAAAATTCGCGGCCGCCCTCGAAGGTGCCGTCCATGCGACAAATCTCGTCCACGGTGAGCCAGCGGGCGTCGCTCACTTCCGCAAGGTTGGGCGTCAGCTCACCGCTGACATACTCCGCCATCCACCAGTGCAGTTTAAAAGTGCCCCGCGTCGAGACGTTCTCCCAAACCTTCCGAATCGGCCGCACCGTCAAGCCCACTTCCTCCATCGCCTCGCGCGCCACCGCCGCTTCCTGGCTCTCACCGGCCTCCACTTCGCCGCTCACCGGCGCCCAATGCCCTCCGCCCCGAATGTTCGGCGCCCTTTGAATGAACAGAACCTTTTCCCCCATTCGTAATCACGGCGATGACAGCGTCGAGCATGAGTTTGACGGGTTCGTGTCGGCGTCAGGTTTACTGGAGTGACAGTTCAAAATTGCTGGTTGCGAGCGACACCATAGCAGCTTGTCGTGACCGACAGCAAGAAATTCGGAAATTCCTTACGTCTCTTGCCAAGATTTTGAGGTCGTCGTCAGGGTACGGTTTAAATTCAATGTCAAACTCTAAAAATCGAGGACGCAACCCCTAACTTCGGCCCGCTCACGCTTCTGGACACGGCGATCGCGATTTGTTGCAATACCGTAGCCCCACTTAGCGCAGAGAAGCTTCCCCGATGGCGATCATCGATTCCCAGGTCCACATCTACGAGGCCAACACGCCGAAACGGCCCTGGCACAGTGTGCCGAATTGGCCGGATCACGTGACGGGTGACGAGATGGTGGCGGCAATGGACAAGGTCGGCGTCGACGGCGCGATCTTCATCTCCGCTTTTACCATGTACCGCTACGACGCGAGCTACGCGATGGAAGTGCAACGGGCCCACCCCGGGCGGTTTGCGCTCGTGAAACCGATCGACCCGGACGATCCGGCAGCGGCTGACGTCATCGCCGATTGGAAGCAGACGCCGGGCGCGGTCGGGATCCGCATCATGATGACGAAAGAGGCAGGGCGTGATCCGACCGACCCCGGACTCGACCGTATTCTTCGCGCAGCCGTTTGGCACGATTTCCCAGTCAACGTGCTGTGCTGGGGCAATGTGGAAGCGGGCACGGCGCTGATCGATCATCATCCCGAGACGCGATTCATCATCGACCATCTGGCCATCCTGCAGCCGCGCACGCCCCCTGCGCCGCCGCAGCCCTGGGCTGACCTGCCGAAGGTGCTGGAGTTGGCAAGGCGCCCGAACGTGGTGATCAAGGTCAGCGGCGCCTGTACGCTGTCCAAGGAACCCTATCCCTTTCCAGACATCTGGGACCCGCTCGCCCACGTGTTCGACGCCTGGGGCTTCGACCGTTGTTTGTGGGGCACTGACTGGACCCGCGCATTCGCGGTCGTCAACTACGAACAGGCCGTCGAGCCCTTCCGTCTCACCGACCGCCTGAGCGAGAGTGAGCGTGCAATGCTAATGGGCGGTACCTGCGCCAACGTTTACGGCTGGTCGCCGAAGAAAGACTAGATTCATGATCGCGCTCGTATAGTAAACTTCCAGGGTCAAACTGACCCCAACGCCGGCTTTCAAGGGCATAAGACGAATCTTATGACCAGGTTGTTGGGTTTCTTATTGGATACGGGCCGGCGTTCGGCGCTAAAATCACCCCGCAACCTTAGCGGACATCGAATCACCAAATGGCACTCGGCACCAATACTTTGCCGGTGAGCCTGCGAGCAGGATTAACGAAAATTACGGTGGAACAACTTCAGTTGAAGTTTCTTTCGAGGCTCCGAATATAAAGTCCAAGACTCGACGCTAATACTTTGCAAGAAAGTCGAGACGTAAAAGTTTGATCCCGAGCTTCCCCCAAAAAGCTCACCGGCGAAGAGAAGGCTCGCAAGCAGCGGACCTCCAGGGCAGCCGTCAAATTGTGTCCAGTTTTTGTGACTAGAAATCTTACGCCGACTGTTCTATAGTCCAGGCATGAAGACTGTACCCGCCGCCAAATTCAAGGAACAATGTTTAGCGCTTCTTGATCGCGTGGATCCGGACGGCATTTTGATCACCAAACACGGGAAACCGGTGGCCAAGCTCGTGCCTGTTCATACCGACAATGCAAATTTGATCGGTAGCTTCAAAGGCAAGATCAAGATAAAGGGAAATATCCTGAGCACCGGGATCCAGTGGAATGCTGAATCTTGACACGCACGTTCTTATTTATGCGTTAGCCGACGATTTAACGACTCGCGAGCGTAGCTTGCTCTCCAATGATACCTGGAGCATTTCCGCAATCGTCCTTTGGGAGATCGCCAAACTCTCGGAATTGGGCCGGATCGAGGTCGATTTGGATCACCCTGAGCTGGCTCGAGCGTTGGCGCGCATTCAAACCTGGCCATTGACGCTCGATATCTGCCGTTCGATCAAAGCTTTGGATTTCGACAGCGACCCCGCCGACGAGATCATCGCAGCCACCAGCGTCGTGCATAGAGTACCTCTGGTGACCCGCGATAGAACAATCCGCCGCTCGAAGCTCGTGCCGATCGCTTCATAAGAAATTCCCTTGCTAAGGTCCTATCCGCTCCAAAAAACTTTTCGACCGGGGCCGGCTTCCAATGCCGTAACCGCAAGCGCTGCAGGCTTGTCTTTCCGATCGACAAGCCCGCACGAACCGAATACGCGACCATTCAAAACATCGCTGGATCTAACGAATACACGCGGGCGGGCATGAGTCCTCTGCCGGCGTATTCAAGGGTCCGGAAAAGGTACGTTAAGAACGAACCCGTGTACCGGTAGCGACGGATGCAAGCCGTGAGTTGCGATTGAAGCTCCGCTTCACGCCCAGACCACCGCGCGATCGTCTCGTGTTGCTCGATCCACGCATCGACGGTAAACCTAATAAGATCACATAGCTGTTGCCGTGCCAGCAGATTCCCCCTCTGCGCAAGTCGTACGAAACTGATTCCAATCACATCAGCGATTCGCTGGTCATTTTTGTCGCGCGGTGAGATGAACACATACAGTTTGCCCGGGTGTTTCTTCAGTATCGCTTCGATCTCACACGGATCTTCGTAAGATTTCCGCAGAGGCCGCGATCGGGCGGGCTTCCACAGTCGTTGGAACTTTCGCTCCAAGGCGACAGTCACACGATCCCAGTCGATGCCGCCATACTCTCGGCGAACATTTCTTTGGAAAAATCGGTAGCAGTGGGGCGCGTGTGTGCGAATCCAAGAGCTGTTGAATTCGGTGGGCTGCCGGCTCGTCAGTAAAGCGTTGAGAGTCGTGATTGCGGTCGCAAAGTCCATGATTGCGGATATCGTACGCACGCCAGCCGAAGCGTCGCATTCAAAACACTCACCGGTTAGGGCGAAAAGAGATACTACGATAAAGTTGGTATGCCCAGCTCAGTAAGATAACGGCATATACACGTACGCAAGAAGTCTCGCGCCCTATGGCACTACGCTAAATATCAAAAGTAAAGACTTGATCCCAAGCGCTCATAAGACGAATCCAGGTTGTTGGGTTTCTTATTGGATACGGGCCGGCGTTCGGCGCTAAAATCACCCCGCAACCTTAGCGGACATCGAATCACCAAATGGCACTCCGCACCAATACTTTGCCGGTGAGCCTGCGAGCAGGATTAACGAAAATTACGGTGGAACAACTTCAGTTGAAGTTTCTTTCGAGGCGAATATCAAAGTCCAAGACTCGACGCTAATACTTCGCAAGAAAGTCGAGACGTAAAAGTCTGACCCGCTAGTTACCCCTTTCATGGCTCACGGATCGGGCCGTTCGGCGGTCGCCGGCTGAGCGCCTTCTTCTCTCACTGTCTAATCATTGTGGCGGTTTTCAGGTGCGCGGTTCTCGGTTGGCCCGAGCAATGGGTGCGGTCGAGCTGCCGTCGTGCCGCCGCTGCCGTAGGGCCGCGTGATCGCTTCGAGAACATGACCGTTGGGATCTACGAAGTAGACTCCGCGGCCGCCATCCCACTCGTTGATCTGGTCCCGCTGGCTGCGACGGGGGTCGGCCCAATAGGGCAGGTGCCGTTCCCGAATGCGCGCGAAGATCTCGTCGAATTCGGCCTCGGTTACCAGAAAGGCGTAATGTTGAGAAACGATCTCGCCCTCGGCGCCTCGGTACTCTTTTACATTCATATAATCCAGCGATGTGTCACCTACCGATACGACCGCAAAATGCCCCAGCCGTATCGGAGGCGGCAGACCGAGTATCTCGGTTAGAAATTTGCTCGACGCTTCATGGTCATGCGCGGCGACAATTGTGTGATTCAGACGAACAGCCATGGTCACGCTCCTTTCTTGGCATGTGGTGTTCGCATTACTTTGCCCTATTTAAGTTTCATATTTTTCAACGCTGGTTAGAACAACCAGGATTTTCCGACTCATGGCATCACCTCACTATTTGGTTTCGTGTTGGTGATTAGCCAGTCGAATATCATCTGAGGGAACGCTTAGCACCGAGAAAAATCGAGTCAAGAAGGACTCAAAACGAGGTGAGCATGCATGCGGAAGGTTTTGAATTTTCCATTATCAATTATCCATTCTCCATTCCTGAAACCGAGCCGCGGCAGAAGGGATCGCCATCGACTCCAAAAATCCGCAATGTCAAAATACAAGACTTGCCCCTACCGCCGCTACCGTAAACAATAGGCGATAGATGTCGCAGCGCAAGACCTGATAATCATCTAGCAGGCTTCTCCGAGAGGCACTAAGGTTGGCAATGAGCCAACCCCAACAACTCAAGGAGGAGACGAAGATGAAACTGTATGGAGCGATCGATTTGCATTCGACCAACAGCGTGCTGGTTGT
>WNFZ01007608.1_pt1 | contig 10536 bp, 12 predicted proteins | sample 5400081 | NCBI WGS metagenome assembly WNFZ01 (sample SAMN13153365, study PRJNA577476) | soil metagenome | isolation source: 80 cm soil or saprolite under grassland replicate 1 | place: USA:California | collected 2016-06-15
TGCCTGGCGGAACAAAGGACGTCTATATTGCCAGGTTGCTGGCGGTCTATTGATGGTATTGGGAGTCTTGGGAGTCATTGCGCCGGGGCTGATGGTCACTCTGCTGGCTATCCCACCTGCTGATCTATTCACTGATAATCTACTGCATCTGGTTTCGGGGTTTGCATTGATTTACTTTGGCTTTCTACTGCGCTCGGCTTCTGTGGCCGGCGACAAACAAACCGGAAAGATGCCGCGTTGAGCATCGTCAACGTTCAACACTCGAAAGGACTTCCATGTCCCCCTTAACACTTGGTCAACGAATTTATCTGGGCGCAGTTGCCGCGTTAGCTTTGTGGGTCGGCTTTTGGTGCTACTTTGTTCCCACCCGGTCTGCAATTGCCATACCGTGGCAATTGCCGTCCTTGTGCGCAACCTTTCTTGGCGCCATGTATCTCTCTGGGGCAATCCTCAATGCGATGGGCATGTGCGCGCGGCGTTGGGTGGATGTCCGAGTCATCATGCCGATGATTGCCATGTGGACAGGTGGGCTGACCATCATCTCGCTATTCTATCTTCCATTCTTCGACTTTACCCGGCATCAAGTCTGGATTTGGTTCGGCGCGTATATCCTTTATCCGCTGATAGCGCTTGGGCTGATGTGGACCCATCGCCACCAGAGCAGCTTGTATCCCGTGGATGAACCGGCCCTGCCCCAATGGGTCAGGCGCTATCTGCGGACTCAAGGCAGCTTGATTGTAATCCTGGGGCTGGGCTTACTCCTCGCACCACAAACGCTTTTATTGCTCTGGCCTTGGCATACGGGCCAGTTGATGCTGCAACTCTATTCAGCGCCACTGCTCACGTATGGGATCAGCAGTTTCATCTTTGCGCGCCAACACACCTGGTCTGAGATTCGCCTGGGGCTGGTAGCCATCGGCGTTTTTACCGGTGCTGAATTGGGCGCCTCGATCTTTTACCGCTGATCGTAACCACGGTCATGTTGGCATTTTTATCATGGATAGCCTTTTCCCGGACAATGCCTGGGGCAGTCACTCACCTGCCAACGCAACATGAAATGAAAATGACGAGGACCTTATGAAGACAGGTTCCATAGGCCTGCGATCACCCTTTTGGTACACACTGGTTGTGGGGGGATTCCTTTTACTCCAGGGCACGAGCACACTGCTGTTTCGATTAGTCCCGGCCTTGGATAGGGCGTTTCCGTTGCTGCTTGGCACGACCCACATGATCCCAATTCATTCGCTACTGCACATCACAACTGGGGTGTTCGCTCTGGCTGTCATCCGTTGGGGCGAGGCGCGCGGGACTTGGTGGTATGCCCTCGGATTTGGAACCTTTTACACGCTCATGGGCTTGAGCGGTTTGATGATCGGGGATGTATTGGGACTGGGATTGCAGCCCTTTGATCATCCGTTCCATCTCGTTGCTGGAATACCGGGATTGTTAGCCGCTGCCCTTGCCTATTTTCCAAGCCATTTGAACAGAGAGTTTTCAAAATGAAATATCCAGGGACGCCCATTGCTTGGCCATTGCGTCTGTGGTTTGCGGTCGAGGTATTCTTTGGCGTCAGCGCGGTCTTATCCATCGCGTTGAGACCTGCGGACACCGGCACCAATTTTGCGTGGCACATACAATCCGTGGTCATGGCAGCCGTCTTGGGCGCCTACTACATCTCCTCCGCCCTGCTCTTTTTGCTGCCCCTCTTCGCCCGGCGTTGGGAAATGATTCGAGTGATGATCCTCCCGACCGCCCTCTTTAGTGTGGCGGAGCTGCTTGTGACATTCCTACACTGGTCCTCATTCTCGGTAGGGACAGTTCCATTCACGGCCTGGTTTTTGAGTTACTTGCTGCCGCCGCCCATTTTCTTTGGGTTCTATCTGTGGCAAGAACGCCGCGCCCGGCAGTTGGCCCCCCTTGTACCGACAGAGCCTTTACCTTCCGAAGTGCGGAGCGCTTTGCTACATTGGGGCGGCTTGTTGACCGCCCTGTCTCTTTTCATCTTCGTTGTGCCGCAAGCCCTGATTGTAAACGCGCCCTGGCCTATGACACCCCTGACCGCGCGCGCCTTTGATGCCTGGCTGTTAGCCGCGGGAACGCTGATGCTTTCGATGGCGCGCGAGAATGACCGGACGCGGGTGCTATTCGGCGTGCCCATGTTGATCTTGATGTTTCCGGCCGTTACACTTCAAATTGCGCGCTTTCCCGATCAGGTAAACTTTGCCAACTTCGCTCTCTTCTTGATCTATGGAATCATGCTGATCGCTTTTGTGCTGGGTGTTTACCTTTCCGGGGGCTACTGGCGCAAGGCGTTCCAATAATCTCAAGGCTTTGAACAAATACCTTCGCTACGGTTTCATTGAAAACCTGGATACGGTCCGGCATATTTCCTTTGGAAAATTCTGGGGCATTGAACTCTCAGTCACTCCCATCACTTGGCTTAGCCCGGTCGTGTTCTTCGGGTTGGGTGCGGTACTTGGCACATTTGAACCTCGAATGAACCTGATACAAACCCTATATCATATAGGGGCCTTCGTGATTGGCGTTGAAATCAGCACACTGATACACGCGCTCGGTCATATCCTGGGTGGAAAGCTCGTGCGCAGTCCGATGGATGAATTGCTCCTGACCGCGACGCGCGGCGTCAATATTTATCATGGCGATCAAGAGACCCTCCCAGGGTTCGTACACGTCGGGCGCGCGATGGGTGGGCCCATCCTAAACTTGCTTATCTATGGGGTGGCAATGCAACTGCTGCATGATAGCGGAGTTGGATTTAGGAGCGATGTGCTGGCAGCAATTGCCTCAACAAGTCTTTTTATGGGTGCAGGTGGGTTTTTGCCTCTGCCCTCAGTGGATGGACAGGTTATTTGGCGGGAAGTTTTTCATTGGCTTGTATTACGTTGGCCGGGGAAGACTCAGCGCGAATGACAGACAACGAAGTGGAGCCGAGCGAAGCCAATCCATTAGCCACTCATCAAGCCTTGATCGTTCTCCCAGAGATAAACACACCGTTTGCCAAAATCTTGAAATCCAAGCCGACGATAGACCCTAGCGCCGCGATCGGAGGCTTGCAGAATCCCGATTCGATATCCCATCCCGCGCGCAGCCAGTGCGGGGGCCAGCGTAATGGCCGCTCCAATCCCTTGACCGCGTGCTTCCGGAATACAGGTCACATTGTATATTCCTGCTACACCGGCGGATAGGAATAATTGTGATGTACCAACCGGCTCGCCGTTCAAGAGAGCAAGGTAAGTGCGAAACGGCAGATCAAAGACTGCCTCCACAAAAAAATCATGCCAAACCTTTTCATACTCCTCAGGAACTTCAAAACCGATACTTGCAACATGGATCCATTGCTGCAATGTTGCGCCATTTTCAACCGGCACGATCTCTAAGCCAGTTGGGAACGGTAGATCTTCCGTTAATACCATCAAGTCGGCAGCCATCTCTCTGGAAAGCGCCTCTCTGAAGGTCGATCCGTGAGCGAGAAGATGTTTTTTTATTTCAGCAGCCAGTACACCCTCCTCGGCTAACCACGTAAGTTTTCTGATATTCAATGACCGAAAATGAGATATTGTGCACTCAATGAGTTCATCGATCCCATCATCTGGTAAGTCCGTACATACAACCAGATTCATGAAATGATCTGGCATGTTCGTGACGAACCAAGTCAAATAGCGGCTGATGGACAATTCCACACAAGGCGCGCGTCCCAGGCAGTAATGATAATTTTCCCAGTTGGTTTTGATGGCTTTTTTCACTAGTTTCTCTGCAGAAAAATCAGTAAGGATATTTTGCATAGATTATTCCTCTTGTCAACTATCTGTCCTGACCTTCGGACATTCTCTTTTTTGCCACGGATTGCACGAATTTCCACTGACTTTTGAATTTTTTCTCTGTGAGAATCTGTGAAATCTCTGGCTAAGAACCCATTTGCATATTTTTCGTTATTCTTTATAAGAAAGTCGTCCACGGGTGAAGATGAGGATCAAAACTGCGAAGAAGAACAAAAATCCAAGCAGAAGCAAACTTGAGGTTGCCATCTGATTCGGTGTGGGCGCGGGCAAAAGATTCGGAATCAGGGCGAGGCTGACAGCGTTGCTCGACGCGTGAAGCAAGATGGCAGCGATGCCACTCCCTTTCGTATGATTCGCAACCCATGTCCAGATGATGCGAACGAAGATGCTGATCAAAATAAAGAAAATAAAGCTCATAGGGTTGAACGCGCCCATTTCACTTGGGACAAAGAATCCGGGCAGATGCCAGACCGCCCACACCGCCCCGAGGATGACAGCGGAGAGCCAGGGACTGTATCGTCTCTGTAGATGCGGGACGGCGAATCCTGTCCAACCGGTTTCTTCCCCGATGGGGTTCACAAGATAGGAGGTGAATAACGCGGGCAGGTAGAGCGTGAAGATCAGAGTCCATTTTTCAGTGATGGATTGCGCAAGCGGCGCGCCCGATAGACCAGCCACCAGCAAATAGAGGAGGACATAGCCGAAGATCGCGAGCAGATACCAGCCGAGTCTGAAGCGGAAGTTCGTCATTCGATCGAGAAGCGATTTCAATTCATCGCCCCCCAGCGCAGCAGAAACGATAACTGCCGCGAGAAGCGGTCCGAATGCACTTACGGTCTGGAACGGTTTGAATGGCATTCCAAAGAGAAGTGAGGGTAATGCAATCAGCCAACTAATAACAATTGCTAGTGTAAAGAAACTAAGCAATGGATAGCGTGCCAGTATGTTTTGCTTATAAGAGGGTGTGATAGAGGCAAGGGTATTCATTTCGATCTATCCTTTTGTCGCGCAAGATGCCACATTGTACTCGAAGGGTATCTTGCGCTATGCTATGTCACTTATCAACTGACTCACCTTCATACCCCATCTGTCCTTTTGTGAAGAAGATCAAAGCGAGGGCGATCATCCAGACCAATGCAACACTGAACTGAAAGGGCCGCGCCATGTGATCGTCTGATAGCAAGTTTGCCCAGGCATTCTGTGAAGCATGCATCAGCGTCACAATCAGCAGACTGCCTTTTGTTTTGTTGAATACGAAGATAAAAACAAATACCATCGCAACTGAGAACGCGGAGAACCAATAGATGCCTACCGTTTGAAAGAAAGGATTTGTCTTGTCGAAGAACAAAGGTATGTGAAGCGCCACTTCTGGAATGACGAGAAGCAAACCCGCCAGCAACACACCGTAACGAGCTTGCAGCCGCGGCAGGGCAAATCCGCGCCAGGCGATCTCTTCTGTGTTCAACAGAGCGCCCAGTACAATGAATACCACAAAAACGATCGCAGTATTCACGAACGATGAGCCTGCCGCAGGAATCGCCGGCATCGCGCCGCCGAAGAGAGCGTGCAATCCAATCCCTCCGAGAATGATCGCTGCGATCAAGAACAAAGCGAGGACGTACCATTGCAGGCCCACTCGCCAGATCAAGAAGCGACTCAACAAATCACGAACGCCAGCGCGCCCAGCCAGGATAGCAGTTATCAAAACTGCGGCGATCCCGGGTGCCCAGCCAGTTAAGATCTGGACGAACGCGGAAAGTGGCAACGACATGGGTAGTAAACCTTGAGAATTAAGCACTTGCACAATCAAACCTGACCATCCCAGCAGAAACAAAATGATATACATGGAAAGCAAGGGCTGGCGTTTAACGAAAGCTTTAAGCCCCGGCTCTTTCATTGAAGCGATTGAAGAAACTGTAGACATCGCGAAATCTCCTTTTACACAAAACGTCCCGCAGGTTCCCGCATTTCAGGTATTTTTTGCATAAACCTGCTGGACGGTGCGTTACATCAATCTTATGACTTTTGCTTCCCATCGAGATGAGGGCACGCTCACGAAATGAAAAGGAAATCGCGCTGGGAAACTTTCCCAACGCGATGTGAGTTTATTCCTGTAATGCGGGGAGGAAAACGCGGCTGTTACAAGATCAGGCTTGGAGCATAGTTACTCATTTGCCTGCCGCGAAAGATTCTTTGGACCGTATATGAGTATTACCCCGATAGCAAATATGACGATCAACACCAGAGAGTAGTAGAAAGGTCCCGTAGAATTATCTGTGAGCAAGTTAGACCAGGCATTCCCCGATGCGTGCAAGAGGGTCACGATTAGCAAACTCCCTTTCGTATTCAGAAACACCCAAGCAAAGATGACCGACAACACTACCGTGAAAATGGTAAACATAACGACGCCGGCCGATTTTCTAAAGTTCATCTCGCTGACAAAATAGTCTGGTGCGTGCAATAATACTTCGGGAATGGATACCAACAGGGCGGCTATTAAAGCGTTATTGTATTTTGCCTTCAAGTATGGTAATGCAACGCCGCGCCATGCAATCTCTTCAGTATTTGTCACGAGGCCGAATAAGAGAAACACCGCGAACTTTATAGGGATTTGCCAAAGCGGATCGCCCGCGACAGGAATTACGGATTTGGTGCCTCCAAACGCCGTATTCAAAGCGTTGCCACTAAGCATGTCAATCGCGTAAAAGGCGAAGATAAAAACGTACCACCATACGCTGACCCGCCCGATCAGAAAACGACCGAAGAGTTCGCGCGACCCTTTTCGTCCGCTGATGGCATAAGTCACAACAGCGGCGGCAACAGCGGGATGCAGAATGGACAGGATGAACGCCAATCCATCGGGCACCTTGAAGGATATCAGTCCCCTTGAATATAGTATGTGTTGCGCGGCATCAGTGAATTCCACGCCGAACATAATCAGATACATCGTGAGCAGCGGATGGCGGGCGATCCAGCCTCCTTGTCTTTCTGTCTTTTCAGCGCGGGGTGTTGCAATCTCAGTTGCCATTTCGAACCATCCTTTCTATGAATAAAGTTTTATGACAATAGCCAAAGTGAATAACATGAGATGTGGGGCAAGATACCCTTCGAGCACGATGTGCCTGCTTGCCCTACGTCACTGCGACAGATTGAGAGACAGGCCTGCTTCTCCAGGCACGGATCCCCAGCACGAGCATCGCGATCGCTGAGGCGATATTCAACAGCAAGACGAGGGACTGCACGAGATCAAATCCGCCTGGACGGAACTGTCGCAGAACAATTGGCTCCCCGATCTGTGCCAAAGCGTAAAACAAGGCAATAAAGGTCAATCCACCCACACCGACTTTGCCTAATCGACCGGGTCTCAGCACGAGCAAGATGATCACAAGTTGAATCAACATGAATGACAGTGGAGCAGAGAGGGCTGTGCCTTTGAGACCTAGAAAATCTCGTAATACATCCTGACCATTGAGAGAGCCGCCCCAATCCGCCGCCAGATTTTGTCCCAGCGAAATCACCGCTCCTAAGCTGTTGCCCAACAGGTTGACTAGGGAGGCTATTATTAACCATTTCAAAGAAGTATTCATGGGAACTGAGTCCGTTCTTGATTTGAATGCTGAGAATCTGCTTGCCTGTCAGTGGATGTCTTCTTTTTCCCTGAAAGACTGATAGCCAAGCTGGCCTCGGGTGAAGACAATAATGAGCAATGCCCACACGGCACCTACCTTAAAACCGAACCATGGGTCACTGGTGGTATCAACGATCAGGCGCGGAATCAAACCGCTTGCTGCATTGCTCACCCCATGTATGAACATTGCGAACAAGATGCTCTGACCAGCATGGTTAAAGAGCCAAGTCCAGATAAAAGTCATGGCGATGATCAAACACGTATTGGCTGCGAATGCGGTGAAATTGAAGGGACCATCGAGAATCGTCCCTGGAATGAAATAAACAGGCAAATGCCACAGCCCATGAAGCACACCAAGGATCAGGCTTCCTGATAATGGGCCGTATTGCAATTGCAGACGCGGCAGCGCAAAGCCGCGCCAGCCAGGTTCCTCACCGAGACCTGGAAAGATGACCCCAATGGCGGCTATCGGCAGATAGTAAGTGAAAATCAAGGGCCATTTCTGGATAAGCGCGATCCAGGGAGCGGCGCCCGAGTAAAAGGTCAAGCCTGCTAGGAAAATCAGTGGATAACCAGCAATGACCAACAGATACCAGCCGAGTCCCACTCGCCACTGGAACATCCGCCGCCAGAGTTGCTGCCGTCCGGATGAACCATCAATCACGGACGTTAGAATCAATGCAGCTGGCAAGGGCCCGGAAAACGTAGACACAAGGAATAGCACAAGTAATAAGGGGTCGGGCAAGCTGAAGATTCCCAGCCCTCTTTGCGAAAGCATGATGGGAACCATGAGAACCCAGGTGAGGGCATAAGCCAGGACGAAGTAGGCAACCAATGGGTGGCGCTTCATCCAGCCTGAGATGCCCGAAGGGCGTGTGACATTCGATGGCGCAGTGGTTTGAATCATGAACATAGCGGACCTCCTCTTGAAGAGAACGAGTTGTAGTTTTGTTGATCAATCATGATGCAACAAATGAGCCGACTTTACGTTCACTTCGATATCAAGATGGTTAAAGTGTAGGCTGGTCAATTCCCAATGAGATGAGGTGCTTATCCTGAATTCATTGGGAAATTTTCTCAAGCCGCTCTGTGAGATGACTCTGATCCTGACGTGACACCCACTGACCATTTTGGTAAGCTATTCGAAGCATGAGAATGCCTGCTATCAATACAATCACCAATGTAACGATAGATGCCTCGACGCCCAGCGCCCCTCCTGTCAACAATTTAGGTCCATTGAGATCAGCCTGGAGCAATCCGTGCAGCGACTGGCCTGACTGTCCTGCAACACCTACACCAAAAACGCCATCGTTGGCGAAATCCCAAGCCATATGCAAGCCGAGTGCCATCCAGAGACGGTGAGTCAACGCGTAGGCCGCGGCTAAAACAACTCCAGCCTGGAGCGCCACTGCCAGCGCGCTGAAGATCGTCGCGCCGGCGCTTGATAGATGGATCAGCCCGAATAGCAAGGCGGAGATCACTAATGCCCACCAGGTTCCCAACCATTCTTCAGTGATTCGATAGATCACAGCGCGGAAGATCAGCTCCTGCGCAAACGCGCTGACAAACGCACCAATCAGCGCGCCGATGAAGGACAATAGCGCAAAATCAATTCCGTTAACGCGGTAAAAACCCAATAGCCACAGGATCGCAATGATGAAACTGAACAGGCCAAAGCCTATCAATGAACCGAGTCCAATTTCTTGGAACGCGTTTGACCGGCCTAGCTCAGTCAAGTCGCGTCTTTCGATATAGCGGACGTAAATCCAGTAAGCAAAATAGGTCACGGGTGTGACCAGAACAAAAGCCAATAAGTTGGCAAGCCCTATATTTGTGATCGAGTATGCGGTGCGTAAAAGATTCAAAATGGTCTCCCCAACGGTAATGCCAATGCCAACGGACACAACGGCGATGATGATACGAATAAGGGGAAACTGTAGTATTTTTTTCATGGGGTCTCTCAATTCTGTTACATCTGAATCGACAAGCCTTGCGAAGGTTTTATTCCTGTGGATGCGATTGTCTCAATCGAACCTTCGCAAGGCTGATTCTAATTTTTGTTATGGAGTCTGAATCTGCACAGGCTTGCGGAGCAAATCAATGCCAAACCACAAGGCCCAAATGGGAGCGAGGATGAGGTAAACAGAAAGTCCCACGAGGGCAAGACCTTCAATGCCTAAGATATTTCCGAGTGAATCAATAAGGGCCGAGATACCCACAATTATGCTGACGATGCTGAAGACTCGTCGTTCACTTCGCAAGAGCAAGCCAACGCCAAGGAGCCAGATACCTACAAACAGTTCACCAAGGATATTCCACATCCCTGCGTAGACGATGTTCCAAATGGCTCCAAAGATGGTTTCCAGCACGACGCGCTGTTCCATAGAGGCTTGGGCATACGTATTGATCAATGGAGGCTGTACAACCGCTAAAGTCACTGCACCGGTTGCACCAATAAGAATGTACCCCAAACCGCAAATCGTATAGAAGCGAGTCCAGATGGGACTTTTCGTCTTGAACCAATGTTGAATGAAGAGGGCGATGGGCAATAGAGGAAGATAGTAGCCTAGCATGTCCAATATCAATCCCCAGCGAAGAAAATTTGCCCCGTTAATTCCGACCGAGAGGAACATGACTGGATTGATAGGGAATTCTGAATTGAAATTCACTGGAATGGCTTGAAGCACATTACTTGCCATGGCAGTAAAGAAGGAAACGATTGCTGTAATCGCCGCGAATCGCTGAAATGAATAGTTATCATTCACAGATTGACCCCTCTCATTTCCTGAGTCAGGCTTGGGCTAAGAGTGAGCCGTTTCATCCAACGCCCAAGCATGAATAGCCAAGGCGGGGAGAGCAGGATTACAAGCAGGAATCCTGGGAAGATCCGTTCTGGAACGAGGATTCCAAACGCCATGATCCGACCTAGCCAGCGGATGGAGCGCGGCAGCTTGGAAGATTGGGGAAGAAGTGAAACCAAGATCCAGCCAAACATCACGCCCAGCGAATCCATCCACTGCATTGCCATGCGTAAACCATCCAGTGCGCTTGCCATGGGGATCAGCGCCGAACGAAGCGCTGGATCCGCTGCGAGATATGCCAGGCCGA
>WNFZ01008816.1_pt1 | contig 10533 bp, 12 predicted proteins | sample 5400081 | NCBI WGS metagenome assembly WNFZ01 (sample SAMN13153365, study PRJNA577476) | soil metagenome | isolation source: 80 cm soil or saprolite under grassland replicate 1 | place: USA:California | collected 2016-06-15
GCCGGACAATGCGATCGATGCCTTCTACCACTCTTACGCCTACGCGGCGAGACGCGAGAACTCCTATCGCATGGACAGAGTCAAGGCGACGATGATCGATGGCTAACGGCGAATGCGTACAGGCGGTCCGCGGGCTCGTGGCAGAGCCCCAGACGTTGCACGAGCGCAACGCGGGCCGCGAGCGCACGATCCTCTGCTTCGGCGACTCCAACACCTGGGGTTACCCGCCGGGCGGAGGCGAGCGCCTTCCGCGCGACATCCGCTGGCCCGGCGCGCTTCAGCGCCTCCTAGGCAAGGGCTACCACGTGATCGAGGAGGGCCTCAACGGGCGCACGGCCACGGTCGAGCATCCCTGGGTCGAAGGGCGCAGCGGTCGCCCCTACCTTCTGCCGTGTTGTCGCTCGCACGCACCGCTCGACCTGGTGATCATCTATCTCGGGACGAACGACCTCGCTGACCGTTACCAGTTCTCCGCCGCCGACATCGCCCAGGCGTGCGCATCACTGGTGAGGGTCGTGCGGGCTGCGGACTGCGGCCGCGGATCCGCGACACCCCCGGTGCTATTCGTGTGCCCGCCTCCCCTCCGGGCAAGTGGACCCGACGCTACGGAATACGAGGCGGCCGCGGCGAAGTCGCGCACGCTCGGCGTCCGCTTTGCGGACGCCGCCGAAGCGGTCGGCGCAGAGCTTCTCGACCTCGACGGCGTCGTGCGGTACTCAGAAGAGGACCCGCTGCACCTCGACGCCGACGGGCACCGAGCACTCGCGGAGGCAGTCGAGCCGCTCGCACGCCGGCTAGCGCCGGAGCCTGCATTGACCGTCGCATAGGCGCGGTCTCCGGCTTTACGACTGCGACGGAACGAGTTCTCGGTGCTCTCGCGAGGCGATCTGACGAAGCCGCTCGATCGCCTCGGCTGCGGTCATCACCCGGGCGAACTCGCCGTCGAGGCTGGCGAGGGCTGTCTGATGCATCGTTTCGGCGTCGAAGTCACCGCGAGCATGGGTGGCGGTGGCATCAGCGACGAACCATGTCTCGAAGCCGAGGTTGCCGGCCATCCGTGCTGTCGTCGAACAGCAATGATCGGTTGTGAGCCCGGCGACAACGACCGTTTCGGCCCCGGCGGCGTGTAGACGCTCTTCCAGGTCGGTGCCTATGAAGGCGCTGTTTACACGCTTGTCGACGACCGGCTCGCCGGGAAGCGGTTCCGCCTCCGGCTTGAACTCGAACGCGGCTGTGTCGCGGCGGAAAAGCCCGTCTCGCGAGGCGCTCTCGTGGCGCACGTGGATGACGGGCGCGCTTGCGCCGCGCCAAGCGGCCAACAATCCGCGGACATGCTTCTCGGCATCTGGATTGTTGCGCTCTGCCCACGCTGGATCGTCGAAGGCGCGCTGTACGTCAATCACGAGCAGGGTCGGAAGGGGCATCCCTCAGCAGGATACCCACCGAGTCACTACAGCCCTTCTTTGTCTCAGCCCTTTCGGGCGGGCGGCTTGAACGCATCGCCTCCGCGAGGGTGTTTCGGCGCCGTCATCTGTGTACGTCTCCGATCGGAGCGGCAGACGCGCGGTCGCGCCGTGGCGGCCCACCTGCGTTTGCGCGCGAGCTAGCCGTCGGGCGTGGGCGGAGCTTCGATCGCAAAGATGGGTTATGCCACGGTGCGAATGACGCCGCTCGCAGCCCACGACGGCCATGCGCCCCCACGACCTTGCAGAAGCTTCGATGTGGTATCCGCCGGTTCTTCAACTCGGCACCATCCGCATTCGGACGGCTCATAGGCGACCGCAACTGCCGCGCAGGCCTGTGGCCGCCAAGCGACGCCCGCTCAAGCTCTACCACGGAGGCCTGCCCGGCCTCATGCCCGGCGAGAAGCTGCAGCCGCCTTCGTTGTCTGGGGTTCCTTCGTGCTCTCTCGTGGCGGCCAGTGGGGGTGCGCTCTGAGATCGACCTCCGCATTACTTGCTGAGACCGCTCACCGGTCGACATGGACGCGGCGCGCCTGTTCCTCGATCTTGTAGTCGTTGATGCTCGCGTCGCGCCGGGACATTAGGCCGTTGGCGTCGAATTCCCAGTGTTCGTTGCCGTGGCTTCGCCACCACTGGCCTTGGGCGTCGCGCGATTCGTACTCGAAGCGGACCGAGATGCGATTGTCGGTGAAGCACCAGAGCTCTTTCTTCAGCCGGTACTCGAGCTCGCAGTACCACTTGCTCTGGAGGAAGGCGATGATCTCATCGCGGCCGTTCAGGAACTCGTCGCGGTTACGCCATTCCGAGTCGACGGTGTAAGCAAGTGCGACGCGCCCGGGGTCTCTCGAGTTCCAGGCATCCTCGGCCGCCTGCACCTTCTGCCGCGCAGTCTCTTCTGTGAACGGTGGGACCGGGGACCGGATTTGTGAGTCGTTCATCGTGGGCTCCGAGGGCTACGCGGCGATCCGAATCGCGGTGTTGTGCGGGCAGCCGTTCGTGATCAGTCGCTCGAGCTCGTGGACGTCGATGCGTGAGCTCGCTAGACGCGCCGATTCGCGCATGCCGTAGCCAAGGCTTCGGAGCCGCTGCGACCGCCAGCAGAGGAGGCTGATTTCCTCGTCGAGCCGGCACCTTGCGTCAAGGATGGGGGTTTCGTCCACCGTTCGCGTCCTTTCGTTTCCGTTTGCTAGAGCGCATTGCCCGTGCGAAGACAATCCCTGCCGCCTCGGCGAGGCTGCCACCGCTGACTTCGAGCTCAACATCGGCGCGTCTGGCACGGATCGTCGGCGTCTCGCCGTTCCGGATCTGCAGCCGCCAGCCCGCGAAGTGAAGGAGCTCCAGCAGGAACGATCCTCCGCGGTCTTGTGGAAGTAGGCCCGTCGTCATGCCGCTCACGATCGCGCTCGCGTCTGTGTGGGATCTGTCTGTCGCCTGAGTTCGGCGGATACGGGTGCAGGTCTCGAGAGCGGATCGCGGCTGCTGATACGGCTTCGTCGAGTACGCGGCTCAGCTGACGCTGAGATCTCGCTGAGCCGCGGCACCTATTTGTGGGGCGTTGTCATCGATCAGCCGATGCCGCGGCACAGCCGCGCATCCGAGGAAAGGAGCGGCGATGCCGCGTTTGACCCCAGTCGAGCCCGCAACGGGCGAGGCGAAGGAGCTGCTGGACGCAGTCCAGGCGGCTCTTGGCGTGACCCCGAACATGACGCGCACCATGGCGCGCAACCCAGCCGTCCTCAAGGGTTGGATGGAGCTGAACGGCGCTCTCGGCAAGACGCTGACCCGGGCGCTGAACGAGCAGATCGCCCTCGCGGTCGCCGAGGAGAACGGCTGCGGCTACTGCCTCTCGGCGCACACCGCGATCGGCGGCATGATTGGCGTGAGCGAGAGCGAGCTTGCCTTTAGCCGCGAGGGCAGGTCCTCGGATCCCAAGGTCGCGGCCGCGCTGCAGTTCGCGCAGACGGTGAACGCCAAGCGCGGCAACGTCAGCGACTACGACATCGCTCAGGTGCGTGCGGCGGGCTACGACGACGCCGACATCGCCGCGATCGTCGCCCACGTCGCTCTGAACGTGTTCACCAACTACTTCAACCTCGTCGCCGAGACGGTCATCGACTTCCCCGAGGTCGCACCCGGAATGGCGAAGGCGGCGTAGACGACATCTGGCGGCCCTGCTCCCACGGGCGCGGGGCCGCCACCCGCGAAAGGAGATCCAATCGTGTATGTCGCTGAGCTCTGGCGCTATCCGGTCAAGTCACTAAAGGGCGAGCACCTCGATGCCGTCGAAGTCCGGGCCGACGGAGTCGCCGGCGACAGGCTCGTGCACGTCCGCAGCGCGAGCGGTCGTGTGATCACGTCGCGAACGAAGCCGCGCCTGCTCGCCCTCCGTGGTGAACTCGGCGCGGACGACACGCCGCTGATCGACGGCCGGCCCTGGTATGCCGATGAAGCCCGCGCGGCCATTCGGCTGGCCGCGGGTAGCGACGCCGAACTCGTCGCCGACGCGAGCCTCGAGCGCTTCGACGTCTTGCCGCTCTCGATTGCCACGGACGGGGCAATTGCAGCCGTTGGCGTCGACCGGCGCCGTTTCCGCCCGAACATCCTGATCGGCGGAGTGGACGGGCTCTCCGAACGAAGCTGGCCCGGCCTTCACCTGCGGATCGGATCGGCGCTGATCGCGGTCGCGCGCTTGCGGCCACGCTGCGTAATGACCACATACGACCCCGACACGCAGGAGCAAGACCATTCGGTGCTGCGACGGATCGTCACGGAGTTCGAGGGTGCACTCGCCCTAGACTGTGCCGTCGTCGAACCTGGCCGCATTGAGGTCGGTGACCGCGTCGAGCTGATCCGCGATGCCGGCTCAGCAGCCGAACAAAAGGAACTCAGCGGCCGTCCGTAGCGTCGGCCGCGACATGACGCACGCGAAACGACCGGACATGAAGCACCCCCTACCCATTGCTGTTCGAGAGGCGCGCCAGACGGCGCGGTGACACGGCGATCATCGTCGGCCGCATGGAGATGGCTAGCTGCTCAGCGGCGCCGCCTTCGCGAACGCGAGCGGCTACACACACGTCTTCGTCCGTGGCCGCTACGGTCGCTGACGCCTTGCGAACGCCCGGGGAGCGAAGGTCGTTGAAGGCTAGTACAGACAATCCGCCCACGGCGCGCCAAGCTTCGCCGGACGATCCGGCTGGGATAACCAGCCGGCGCTCAGGCCGGACTGAGACGCCACCGGTACAACAGCGGGGATATGACTGACCAGCTCAGCGATACGGCGGTCGGGCCGGTGCGGATCGCGATCGCCGTCTTCGAGGGAGCCGAAGAGCTCGACTTCGTCGGGCCCTGGGAGGTGCTGGGAGCCTGGCGGTTCCTGCACCCGGACGACGTCGACCTCTTTCTCGTCAGCGACCACGCGGCACCCGTCACGTGCGCGAAGGGCTTGCGCGTTCTCCCCGACACGAGCTGGGACGATGCGGGCGAGTTCGACGTGCTTGTCTACCCCGGCGGGCGTGGTACGCGGCCGCAGCTCGGCAACGAGGACATCCGCCAACGCCTCCAGAGATTGAAAGAGCGCGGGGCGCTGATGACGAGCGTCTGCACGGGCGCCCTCGTCTACGCCGACGCCGGACTGCTCGACGGGCAGCCGGCGACGACCTACTGGAGCGCGTTCGACGAGCTCCTGCCGCTCGGACAAGGAATCGTGCCGCGTCCGGACGCGCGCTTCGTCGACGTAGGCGGTGTGATCACCGCAGCCGGCGTCTCCGCCGGTATTGACATGGCGCTCCATCTCGTCGGCCGCCTCGGCTCGCCGGAGAAGGCGCGCGAGGTCCGGCGCTACATCCAGTACGATCCGGAGCCGCCGTACTGAGCCGCGCTAGGCGTCGAGCCATCGTCGTCGGCTGTTGCGGCATCGGGTCGACGCACATCGCGGCACTCGGCAAAAGCGCTTGCTTCTGACGACGCCGCTCAACCGGGCGCTCGTCCGCACCTCAGCGACAATCGCGCGCATGTGCTAATAGCTCGTGCTTGCGTCGGTCGCCAGTCCGAGTCGCTCGACCAGCCAGCCGGACTGCCACGCGCGCTCGGTCGCCAGCCTCTCGGATGCGCGCGCATCTTCGGCGTCGCCCGCGAGCGCATACGCTGCCATCTTGGCCGCGATCCCCGCGGCATGCGCGGCGGCGCTCGCATCGCGCGCATAGAAACAGATATCGCTCACGTGGCCGGAGAGCGTTCCAGCCGCGGAGGGCTGGCCGGCGACGGCGAGCGCTGCCGCCTCGAGCTCGATGAGATCCGCGGCCCGCTCCAGCTGTGTCGCCGAGCCGACGTGTCCCTCTCGGCGTAGTGCAGCTGCCGCTTCTCCGGCGACTCGTCGCGCGCACGCGGTGACGAATTCCCAAGCAACCGGCGCCGTCCAAACGTCCACGCGCCGGACGAGGCGTGCGCGCGCCGCGAGCAGAACGTGACCGCGCGCGACGAGCGTGCCTGCCAACTCGATGCTCCAGAGTTCTTCGTCCAGCCAGTACGGAAGATCGGAAGCGGGATAGCCGCGGAGCGCTTCGCTCGGTACGGCGGAGGACTCGACCCACGGACCGGGCTCGGCGTCAGTGGGCGCCGGCCACGGAAAGGCCGTGAGCGGCTCGAGTGCTCCTGCGGCCAGGAACGTGTAGGCGAGCACCTATCCCCGCTTCCAGCCGCGGAAGGCGGCGAGCAGCGCCTCTTCCGCCTCGCGCGTGACCGTCTCCTCGGGGATACATCCCAGCAGCCGGATCGTTTCGCGGATCTGCTCCAGGTGTGCTCGGCACGGAGGACAGCTCATGATGTGCTCCTCGAAGCGGCTGCGCCGCTGGAGTGACAGAGCGCCCTCGAAATACGCCGTCACGAGTTCGACGAGTTCCCGGCAGGTGAGGTAGTCGGAGCTAATCGGCCGATCCTAGATCAGCGATCGATCGGTTAGGTTCGCTGCAATGCCGCACGATGATCCAGCCGCCACCGTCGGATTCGCGCGCAATCCGAAGCCTCCCTCGGATAAAGAGGTCGTCGGAGCGATCTGTGCGGGCGACGAGGGCGCTTGGGCACAGCTGGTCCACAACCACAGCGCCGCTATGCTGCGGCTCGCTCGCATGTACGTCTCGAGCCGGCCGGTCGCTGAAGAGGTCGTGCAGGAGACCTGGCTCGCCGTGCTGACCGGCATCGAGCGGTTCGAAGGTCGCTCGTCCTTGAAGACCTGGCTCTTCCGGATTCTTACGAACCAGGCGCAGACCCGGGCGGTGAAGGAGGGCCGCAGCGTCCCCTTCTCCGCCCTGACCGCCGAGGATCTCGGGGCCGCCGAGCCCTCGGTCGAGCTCGATTCCTTCCGCACTGCAGGTGAGCGGTGGGCCGACCACTGGAGATCGTCTCCGGACCGCTGGACGGACCTTCCCGAGGCACGCTTGCTGGCGCGCGAAACCGTCGAGTTCGTCGAGCGGGCAGCCGCCTCGCTGCCGGCTGCGCAGCAGGCGGTCCTCACGCTCCGGGACATCCTTGGCTGGGACGCAGACGAGGTCTGCGAAGTGCTCGCGATCACCGCGGCGAATCAGCGGGTGCTGCTTCACCGCGCGCGCGCGAAAGTCCGGAAAGCACTCGAGACGCGGTTCACCGCAGACTAGACTCGCTGCGGCTAGATCGCTCAAACAGCTGCTCGAACAGTAGGCGGCATGCGACGCGCATCGGCGGCCAATCCGCGCGAGCGGGCAGATGCGAGGTCGTCCGGTCGCTCGAGCTGCTCGCGAACGAGGCGGGCGCGCGCAGGCGAAACGCTCGCGAGCAGTACTTCGCGCACGAGCGCGTATCGAAACCGGAAACCGTGGCCGTCCACCCGCAGGATCCGGCGTTCGCACAGACGCTCGAGTTCCTCGACAAGCTCGCTTTCGTCGAAGCGGAGAAGGCCCGCCAACGTGGCCGGGTCGAAAGGTGGCTCGAGCAGGGACGCCGCCAGAAGGAGACGATAGGACCAGGCTCCCTCGGCGCGGCACTGCGCGCGAACCGTCTCTACCAATGTGCCGGTCGGCACGGGGTCGCCTGTCGCGATCCTCTCGGCAATGAAGCGCGGATTGCCGCCCGTCGCGTCATGGAGCTCAGGTATCCCGAGCGGCGCGAGGTCGGCGACCGTCAACGGTGCGAGCCGGACACGCGTGTCGGGCCTGAGCCGCCGGAGCGGGTGGTCGGGCGGCACCTGCTCGCCACGGAGCGCCACCACGATCGCGACCGGCATACCCAGGCAGCGCCGATGCAGGTAGCTGAGCGCCGCGATCGTTGCGGCGTCCGCCCATTGCAAGTCATCGATGAGCAACACGAGCGGCGCGTGACTGCTGATCAGGTCGACGAGCGCCTCGAGCACCTCGATCTCCGCGAATTCTCTCGCCGGCCCGTCCGTCCCGAACTCGGGCAGCACCCCGCTTAGCGCTGGAATCCGGCTGTCGAACTCGGTCTCCCTGAGCGCGCTGCGGAGAGCGGCAGCGAGCGGCACGTAGCGCAGATGCTGTTCCAGCTCGGAGCAGCCTGCGCTTCCGACGCGTATGCCGGCGAGGCTGTTTGCGAGCTCGTCGAGCAGGCGCGACTTGCCGAGGCCCGCCTCGCCCTCCAACATGAGCAGCGCCTGCGCCCCATCGAGCGCCTGGCGTGCCGCTCGCTCGAGCGTGGCGAGCTCGTCGGTCCGGCCGAGCAGACTGAGCGACCCGGCGCAGATGTCCAGGCGCTCGTGCACGACCGGGCGCGGCAGGAGCGGGTGCACGTCGTCCTGGCGAAGGATCGCCGACTCGAGTGCGCGCGTCGCGGCTGTCGGTTGAAGGCCGAGCTCATCATCGAGGCGCGCGCGGAAGCGGCGATACGTGTCGAGCGCGTCGTGTTGACGGCCGAGGGAGTAGAGCGCGAGCATCTGCGCGCGGTGCGCACGCTCATCGAACCGATCGACCGCCGTGACCGCCTGCGCGTGCGCGAGAGCGGCGCCGTAGTCGAGTTCGGCTAGTGCGGCATCGGCCGCGTCGAGATGCGCGCTGAGAACGCGGCCTTGATAGGTCCTGCGAAGGTCCTCCGCCCAGACGGCGTACGGCTCGTCTTCCAGCACCTCGCCTCGCACGAGCGCCAGGGCCTGGTCGAGCGAGCGTCGGGCCAACCGAGTCGGCTCTCGTGCGGCGCGGTCGAGCAGCTCGTCGAAGCGGTCGAGGTCGAGTTCGACCAGATCGCTCCCGAAGCGGTACGCCTCGGCTTCGGTGATCACCAGCGCCCGCGCCCGCGCGCGATCGGGCGTCAGCTGGCGTCGCAGCACCGAGATGAACGTCTGCAGTGAGCCGGCCGCATTCTGCGGCGGGTCCTCTCCCCAGAGCAGGTCGGATAGACGGTCGTTCGGCACGCGATGCCCGCGCGCGGCGATGAGGATCTGCAGGACCTGTTTCGGGCGCGATCCACCGAGATCCCCCGCGCCGAGGAAATAAGCACCATCCTCGATCGCCAGCGGCCCGAACAGCCGGATCTTCAGGCGCTCGCGGCCGTCGAAAGCGTCGGCCGGATGAGGATCGGAGGTCGAGTCGAATGATCGTTGCATCAGGTGCCCCGGCTTCCCGGCAATCTTCCCATCGAATGTAGACAGAACGGTACGTTCTATACAGACTAGTCTGTAAGATGCGCACAGGCGTTACACCGACTTGGGGGTCTTCGTGGCGAAACCGGACAAGATCGACGTACGGCAGCGGATTCTCGATACCGCGGCGGAGCTCTTCTATCGCGAGGGCGTGCGCGGCGTTGGAGTCGACCGCATAGCCGCGGAATCGGGTGTCGCCAAGATGTCGCTCTACTACCACTTCGGGTCGAAGGACGAGCTCGTGGCGGCGTGGCTTGACCGACGCGACCAGGAATGGATGAGCTGGCTGAGGTCCGCGGTCGAGCGTCGGGGCGACGGCCTGCTCGACGTGTTCGACGCGCTCCGCGAATGGTTCGAGACGCCCGACTTCCGCGGTTGCGCGTTCATCAACGTGCATGCCGAGCTCGGGTGGAGCAACCCCGCTGCGGCAGAGATCGTCGCGATGCACAAGCGCGCGCTCGCCGAGTACCTCGCGGAGCTTGCCCGCCGAGAAGGCGTCGACGACCCGGAATCTCTCGCGCGCGAGCTCCTCCTGGTCGTCGAAGGGGCGATCGTCACCTCGTCGATCCAGCGCGACGCGCGTGTTGCCGACGATGGCCGCAGCGCGGGAGCGAAGCTGATCGCAACGTACGGGATCACATCCGAGACAAAGGCGACGCCGGTCGCGGTCACGCGCGCGTAGATGAGCGGGACGCCGGCCAACGTTCTTCGCTACGCCGCCTTCACTGACCCGAGAGAGGTAACCCAGCTGGGTCGTCCTCGGCGAAACAACGCTGAGCGACGAACAGCAACTGGCACTCGCCAAGGCCGTCGGGTACCCGGAGACGCCGTTACTGGTGCCGCGCGACGGCGCCGACGCGGAGTACGACGTCCGGTACTGGAGCCCCGAGGTCGGGGTGCCGTTCTGCGGGCACGGATGGGGACGTCAGGGGCCGGGAGGACAACAGGACGACATCCCCCGGACCTCGTACCTGTGCGTCCGAGCGCTGTGCGGGTGATTGGATCTGAGCGTGCCACCCAATAGACCGCAGATCCGCCGCCTCAACGAGTGGGAGATGGACGAAGGTCTGCGGCAACAGGCGGAGGCGCTCCTCCAAGCCTGCTTTACGGGCTATCCGGCGCGCTCATATTTCAAGCTCCCGCCGCACGAGCGTTATGTCGCCACTCTGGGCGATACGGTCGTGGCGCACGTAGGCATCGAACATCGCGTGATTCGCGTTGGCGAACTCATCGTCAAGGTGCTAGGGATCGTGGATCTCTGTGTGAGCGAAACCCACCGTTCATCCGGGATCGCCACATCTCTGCTCGGGGAGATCACGAGGCACGCACAACGCTGCGGTGTTGACTTCGTGATTCTCTTCGCCGACAAGTATGAGCTCTATCTGAGGGCCGGTTGGACGCTCGTCGACAACCGATGCTCGTGGGTGAAGATCGACGAGCACCACACCCTTG
>WNFZ01010691.1_pt1 | contig 10533 bp, 12 predicted proteins | sample 5400081 | NCBI WGS metagenome assembly WNFZ01 (sample SAMN13153365, study PRJNA577476) | soil metagenome | isolation source: 80 cm soil or saprolite under grassland replicate 1 | place: USA:California | collected 2016-06-15
CGTCTTGCGACCCCGTGAGCGGCAACCCAAGTGCATCCACGTACAACCTTCGGCTGACGCTCGGGTCAGGGGTGATCACTGCGACGCTCGCGATGAACTGCACATCCATGACGTCACCTTCCGGCATTGATTCGACTGGCCCGGCGATCGTCGCATCCTGCTCCGACACCGCGCCCGCTGTCGGGTCTCCTCGTCGGTCAACTCCAGGTAGCGGACCGGAGTGAGAAGGCTCCAGTGCTCACCGACCGGATAGCGCTGCAGACTGGCCACGCCGAGGCCAACGCCTTAGCGCTCCGCCACGTCAACGCCGTGGGAGCGCAGCACCCTCACGACTCGTTGTGGGTCGTCGGGGGTGATGACCGGCGTTACTCGTTTGCCCAGGTCGAGGACGAGTGCGAGCCGTTTGTGGGGGCGCCCCCAGTCGAGGTTGAACCAGCGGCGTGGGTCTGTCGTGCCCCAGATCCGCCACCGTCGGACCGCGCCGAGCCCGACCTGCGTGACCGACCGGATCCGGGCGTAAGGAATGCTCTTCGGACGCTGGAACAGGCCGTACCTGCGGATCACGAGTCCATCATCCGAGCACGCAATCAAGCCGTCGTCGTACTCCATGTCGACGGTTCGCCTCCAGTTCCGCGAATGTTTCCATATATGTGAACGTTAGCAGAATTGTGACTAAAGATCTAGACTGGGCTTGTGGCCAGCGCTGACCTGCTTCTCCATCCGGTCCGGCTGCGCATCGTGCAGGCCTTCCTCGGCGACCGAGCGCTCACCACGACCGCCCTTCAGAGCGAGCTACCCGACGTACCTGCCGGCAGCCTGTACCGGCACGTCGCCCGCCTCGTCGACGGCGGGGTGCTCGCCGTCGTCAGCGAGCGCCGCGTCCGCGGTGCGCTGGAGCGCACCTACGTGCTGCGAGCCTCGGCCGCGCACCTCAGCTTGGACGAAATCGCCAAGATGACCCCCGACGAGCACCGCCAAGCCTTCCTAGCATTCGTTGCCGGCCTGATCGGCGACGCCGACCGCTACCTCGCACGAGGAGACATCGACCCCCTCCGCGACGGAGCGAGCTACAACCTCGCGGCGATGTGGCTCGACGACGCCGAGTTCGCCGAGTTCGTTCGCGAACTCGTCACCGTCGTCCAGCCCCGCCTCGCCAACCCCCCGAAGCCCGGCCGCACGCGACGGATCTTCGCGACCGTCCTGCTACCCGGGGCCGACTCCGACGCCCCCGTAACACCGCGGAGGTAGATAGTGGTGGGTTGCCGCTTTGCCGTCGCCGTCCCGAACCTTGGGCCATTCGCAAACCCGGCAGCGATCATCTCGCTGGCCCAGCTCGCCGAGGACGCCGACTGGGACGGGTTCTTCCTATGGGATCACCTCTTGTGGACCTGGCCCGAGCCAACCGACGTGATCGAGCCGTGGCCGGTGCTAGGGGCCATCGCGCAAACAACGACGCGCCTCGTGATTGGAACAATGGTCACGCCAGTCGCTCGCAGGCGACCCTGGCAGCTCGCACGCGAGGTGATCACACTCGACCACCTTTCGCGGAGCAATTGTCAATACCTGTGGATGAAGTTGGTTGATCAGGCCGCCGCCGCCGCTGTGGTGGTGGTGGTGGTGTGGGTGGGGCGTTCGACGAGTTTGCCGCGTTCGAAGCGGGCGCCGGCGCGGACGAGGGCGACGAGGTGGGGTGCGTTGACGGCGCGCCATCGGGCTTGTGCGGCTTCGATGAGCTTGAACGCCATCGCCAGGCCGGCGGCCTTCGACCCGGGGCCCTTGGTGACCTTGGTCCGGTGCCGGACGGTGGCGAAGGTGGACTCGATCGGGTTCGTGGTACGCAGATGCACCCAGTGCTCGGCGGGGAAGTCGTAGAACGCGAGGAGTTCGTCGAGATCGTCGGTGATCTTCGCGACCGCTTTGCCGAACTTGGCGCCGTAGGCCAGTTTGAACGCCGCAACGGCGCGGCGGGCGTGGTCGCGGTCCTCGGCGTTCCAGATCTCGGCGAGCGCGCGTTTCGCGCCGGGGTGCGCAGACTTCGGCAGCGCAGCCAACACGTTGCCGATCTTGTGGAACCAGCAGCGCTGTTCGCGGGTGTCGGGGAAGACCTCGCGCAGCGCGGACCAGAACCCGAGCGCGCCGTCGCCGACGGCCAGCACCGGGGCGCGCATCCCGCGCCGCTTGCAGTCGCGCAGCAGGTCCGCCCACGACCCGGTCGACTCCCGGTAGCCCTCGGCCAGGGCGACGAGTTCCTTGGTGCCGTCGACCCGCACCCCGATCATGACGAGCAGGCACAGCTTCTCCTCGTCCAGGCGCACGCCCAGGTGCACGCCGTCCGCCCACAAATACACGTAGTCCGCAGTGGACAGATCGCGGTCGTGGAACGCGCGGGCCTCGTCCTGCCACTGCACGGTCAGCCGGGTGACCGTCGCGGCGGACAGACCCGAGCCGGTGCCCAGGAAGCCCTCCAACGCGGGGATGAAGTCCTTCGAGGACAACCCATGCAGGTACAGCAGCGGCAACACCTCGGTGATCTTCGGGGACTTGCGGCACCACGCCGGCAGGATCGCCGAGGCGAACCGCTTGCGTTCACCGGTGACCTCGTCGGTGCGCTTGTCGTTGACCCGCGGCGCGACCACCTGCACCGCGCCGGCCGAGGTGAGCACCTGCCGCGGCTGGGCGTGACCGTTACGCACCACCCGGCGCCGACCCTGCTCTCCAGCGCCGCGGCCAGCATCCGCCGGGCGCCCTCGCGCACGAGCTCGTCGATCAACGACCCGCCGACCACGGCCGGGACAGGCGCGGTACCCGGCGTAGCGGCTGGGGTGGTGGCTGGCGTGCCGTCATCGGGGTTGACTACGGTGAACACGGCGTACCTTCCCGACCCGCGTTGGCGCGCGGGCACACTCGATTCCCTGGACTACGGACTCGCCGGGAGGGTACGCCTCCCAGCGCTCATCCACAGGATTCGAGCATTGCTCCCTTTCGCGCGGTCGCGTGATGCTCGGCGTCGGACTCGGCTCACCGGACGAGGACTTCATACCCTTCTGGCCGCGTCCCACCAGTGTGCCCCCGCCAACACCCCGAGAACTCGAAGCGGCGGAGCTCCGAGACCGCTGGCGGCGCTTCCACGACGGCTTGCAGCTTCTCGACCAGCTTCTCCGCGGTGCCACCGTCGACCGCGACGACGCGCTGTTCACCGCCCGCAACGTCACCCTACGGCCTCGCCCCTACCGAAACCGGACGATCCCCATCCTCGTCGGCGGCCGCGCCTCGACTATGCGCGCGGTTCGCCTGGCCGCGGATCATGCCGGCTGCGTCCCAATCGCCTTCGACCACGACAACGAGGGCCAACCGTCACTCCAGCAGGTCCACACCTACGCGACAACCGTCCGTCAAGCAGCCGCCCCCCGCACGCCGCTCGTCGCGATCTGGGCGCACACCGACGGGCGACCGCGCGCAGAGGCAGATATCGAGCCCTACGCAGACGCCGGTGTCGACTGGTGGATCGAGACCGTTCCCGGAGGTGAAGAAACCGACGACCCGCGCAACACGATCGACTTCCTCAAACAGCGCATCACCGTCGGCCCGGTCATGAATTGACCAGGCGCCCACGCCGCGCACAGGTGAAGCGGGTGCGCTTGACGTAGCGATCGTGCAAGCGCGTCGAGACCGCGCGCTCACCACGACCCGGCTTCGGAGCGAGCGTCCCGACACGCCGAGCAGGTACAGGGTCGGGCCCCGCCCAGCCGCTGAACGTGCAACATAGATCCGAACACCGGACGGCCCGAACGTCCGGACTCACCCTTGCGATGGGCGTCGGTCTGATGGACGGACATGGCTGCCGCTCAGCGGCCGAGGCTGGTGAGGTAGTCGAGCACCGAGTGACTATCGTCGCCTGCCTGCGGTCAGGCCCGATGTGGTTGTCAGGTCGTATCAGGATCACGGCGTCGCCATCGATCGCGTACGGGTGTGCGGGCGTGTCCTTCATGGTCGGCGAGTGTGCCGGGGCCCCGTCGATCGGGTGGGTGGCCGTGGGATCCATCGTGGGACCGTCCGTATGTACTGCTCGTAGCTTTCGCTGAAGGTCCGCCGGAGTGTCCGTTCCTCGTAGCCGGTCACGAACAGGTGGAAGAAGATCGCCATGACGCCCGCGTACACCAGCAGCGGCACCGACAGAAACAGCCACGCCTCGCCCAGGACGGCGAGGAGGGCCGCGAGGTAGATGGGGTTGCGCACCCAGCGGTACGGGCCAACGGCGACCAGGCGCCGTGGTGCGTCCCACGGGCCCGGTGTGCCCCTGCCCACGACCGCAAAAGCCGAGACACACGCCAGGTACAGGACCGCGCCGGCCGCGATAACCACGACCGCGTACCAGGCCACAGGGGTGGGCGTGCCGCCGCCGCTGCTGTTGAGTATCCACCAGGGGACAAGGACGCCCCCGGCGCCGGGCACGACCACGCTGAAGAGAACGTTCCGCAGCGCAAGGCTCACGTCGGCTCGCTCACCCCTCTCATTTCTCGGCGCGAGTGATCGCGGTAGGTGCGGGCTGTCCACGGCAGCCGCAGCCGATCGGCCGTGTCGCCGACCTTGGTTGGCGACCACGCCACCAGACCGCGGCCCGCCGCGCGTACCGCCGACGCCGCCTCACGGCCAAACTCCGAATGTAGATCGCGAAGTGCCACTACCGTGCTAGAGCCGGCGTGTGGGTGGACGCAACGCCCAGGAAAGGATCGCCAACCCCGCGAACATGGCGGGAGCGATGAGGTTGGTGATCGATTGGTGCATGGCGACGTGTGAGGCGGCCGCACCGATCATGTTGATCAGGATGCCGGCGTAGGCCCATTCCTTCAGCCGTGGCAGCCCGGGTGCCAGCAGCACCACCGCGGCGAGGATCTTCGCGGTTCCTAGGATCGTGGCCAGGTAACTCGGATACCCCAGGTCGACCATGATCGGGTAGAACGGTGGCATCCGGAACAGGTCCATCGTGCCGCCGATTACGCTCTCACCGACCACGACCGCGGTGACCAGCCAGTAGGCACTGGTCCGGCGATGACGCCGGGGGTGGTGGTGGGCGCCGCGGTCATGACCGCCGCTCCCGCGCCGGGCCGGCCGGAGCGTCGCCGGACCGGTGAACGGCCGGCCCCGGCTTCGGGGTGGATAGGGCGCAGACCCGGCCCTGGCTGAACCCGGCGGCCTGGATGCCCAGGGCGAGGTTGAACCGCCCGCGCAGGTTCTCCAGTGCGACGAGGTGGGTCAGCTCGACGATCTGGGCGTCGTGGAAGTGTTCCCGCAGTCGCTCGACCAGGTCGGCGGGGACGTCCACCGGGGGTGCGGCTGATGCCCTCGGCATACCTGAGAACGAGCTTGTCCACCTCGCTGAACACCGGACTGGTCTGGTACCGCGCCAAGGCCAGCAGTTCCTCATCGGTCACCCCCCACCGGCGGGCCACCTCAGAACCCAGGTCGATGCAGTACGCGCACCGCGTCAGCGTGGCCGCCTTCAGTTCGGCGAGCGCCTGGTGGCGCCGATCGAGGCGGTGTGTGCCGGCGGTGGCCTGCTCAAGTTTGGCGTAGCCGCGCAGCACGCCAGGAAGGTGGGCGTAGACCCGAAGCGGCTCGAGCATCCGGTCCGGATGCGCGGGCCGTCCGGCGAGTCGACCCAGCGCGCGGCCGGTGAACCAGAACGCCATCCGTGCCCGCACTCCGGCTCCGCGCTCGGAGAGCGGTGTCACGCGTGCCATCGGACCACCTCTTATCGAAACGGGTCCGTTCTCTTTCTAAGAGTACGGTAGCGTCTCGATGGAGGTGAGGCAATGGCCCGCAGTCCCCAAGAAGGTGGCCGGCCCCCCGTGGTCTCGCCCGCCGCGGCACGCCCTCGCGCCGCCTCGACGGCCACCCGGCACGCCGCCGCCGACCAGCCGGCCGATCCCCGGGAGCCGATCTCACGCGGGGCCGGCGCGCGTCAGCGGGTGCTGCAGGCCGCTCTCCAGGTGCTTAACGACGACGGCCTGCCCGGCTTCACCATGGAGGCCGTCGCCCGGCGCGCCGGCGCGAGCAAGGCGACCCTGTACCGGCACTGGCCCACCGCCGGCGCGCTCATGATCGACGCCATGGACGCCACGTTCCAACCGTTCCCCACGCCCGACACCGGCCGACTGGACGCCGACGTCGCCCAGCTCCTCACCGCCCTGGTCACCCTGCTGGAGCACACCCCGTTCCCGCGCCTGCTCGCCGCCTTCATCGACGCCGCCGAACGCGATCCGGCACTGGCGGCCCTGCACGCGGACCTGACCCGGCGCCGCCGCGAGCCGCTGCTCGTCGTGCTGGCCCGCGCCCGCGAGCGCGGCCAACTGCCCGGTGACCTCGACCTCGACGTGGTCATCGACCTGCTCACCGGCCCGTTCTTCTACCGCCGCTTCATCGCCCACCGGCCCATCCCCCCAGACCTGGTCAACGACGTCATCGCGCAGGTACTCGCCATCCCGCCTCCACAGGTCACCGATGATCACGCGGCGGACGAGTCCGCTCCGGCAGGCGCGCCGGCCAGGCCAAACCGCCCATTCATCGCCGATCGTCTACGTAACGATTCCCGGCCGGAGTACCAGTGAGGCTTCGCCTCGGACCGTCTAGGTGGCTGGTGTCTTTCGCGGCGCGTCGGTCCCGCTGATGCCGGCTCTGCGGATCGAGAATCACATGGTTGTGGTTCTCGTTCCGGGGGTGCCGGGTGACGTTGGGGCATGCTGATCGTCAGGGTGATCTGCTCGATGATGTGACTCGCTTCTGCGACGACACGCTGTCAGAGATGTCGATCTATTCCGTGCTGCATCGGGAGCGGGACCGGTTGTTCCCGGATGAGATGTTCGCCGACCTGTATGAGGACACGGGCCGCCGGTCGGTGCCGCCGTCGGTGGTGGCGACGGTGATGGTGCTGCAGCGGCTGGCGGGTCTTTCGGACCGGGATGCGGTGGAGCGGTACACGTTCGATGCGCGGTGGCGGTATGCGGCCGGGGTGGGCGGCTATGACGGCACGGGTTGGGATCGGTTCGCGCACACGGTGCTGGTGGAGATGCGGTCCCGGTTGGCCAAGTCGCAGCGGCCGCGGCGGATCTTTGAGGTGACCCTGGACGCGGCGAGCAAGGCTGGGCTGGTCGGGGCCAAGCGGGTGCTGGACTCGACCCCGCTGTATGACGCGGTGTCCACGATGGACACGATCACGCTGATCCGCTCGGCGGTGCGGGGCCTGCTGCGCACGGCTGACGCAACGCTTCAGGCCGAGTTGCGTGCGGCGATGACCGGCGGGGACGACTACGCCAGCGCCGCCAAGCCGTCCATTGACTGGGATGACCCGGCCGAGCGGGAGCGTCTGATCGACTCGCGAGCCCGGGACGGCTACGCGTGCCTGGCGGTGCTGGACGGCCGTCAGGTCGACGAGCCGGTCAGCCAGGCCGCGCAGTTGCTGGCCAAGATCCTGGGCCAGGATCTGGAGACCACCGAGGACGGCACGTTCCGCATCGCCCACCGGGTCGCCAAGGACCGGATCATCTCCACCGTGGACCCGCAAGCCAGGCATGGGCACAAGACCGCCGCCCGCGGCTTCGACGGCTACAAAGGCCACGCCGCGATCGACCCCGGCAGCGAGATCATCACCGACACGGTGGTCACCCCGGGCAACGCCTCCGACGGCAGCGTCGCCGAGGACCTCATCGACGACCTGTTCACTACCGACGACGCCGCGCCGGCGGGCGACGACACGACGACCGACGAGACGGTGGAGGTCGAGGACGTCGGCGGTGAGCCGTCCGGCGATGACGCCGCCGAGACCGCTGACGCCGGCGACCGGCCGGTGGTGTACGGCGACAACGCCTACGGCACCGGCGAGTTCCAGGAGTTCCTGGAACGCAACGACATCGACTCGCGGTGCAAGACCCAGGACCCCGTCGCCGCGGACGGCATGTTCACCAAGTCGGACTTCGACATTGACCTCGACGACGATAAGGTCACCTGCCCGTACGGCGTCACCGTCACGATCCGCCGTAACCGCGACGGCGAGGGCACCGCCCAGTTCGGCGACGCCTGCGCCGACTGCCCACTGCGCGCCCAGTGCACCACGAACAAGAAGGGCCGCACCATCAGGATCGGCCGCCACGAGAAGCACCTCGCCCGGGCCCGCGCCCGGCAGAAAGACCCACAATGGAAGGCCGACTACCGGGCCACCCGACCGAAGGTGGAACGAAAACTCGCCCACCTGATGCGCCATCGCCACGGCGGACGCCGCGCCCGAATGCGCGGCACCGCCAAGATCGACGCCGACTTCAACCTCCTCGCTGCCGCGCACAACCTGGCCCGGCTCGCCGTCCGCGGGCTGCGCTCAACCATCGCTGGATGGGCGGTAGCCGCATGACCGCCCAGCACGAGGCACACAACGCCCCACACGGCCCCGCAGCCGCCCGACCCACCCGGCCCGACAGGACCCGGCAGACCGAAACGGCCCACGACTTCGCTGAACCGCCGCAACCCCCGCCCACGCGACCAGCCCCCGGACCGTGCCCCGGAAGTGCCACAAAGGCACCAGCCACCTAGCAGGTCGCGGGGCGAGACGCCGAGCCGGGAGAGCAGCAGCAGCGCCGCGTCCAGGTTGGCCTGGTCGGGCGACGTCATGGCGCCTCACCGCCCAACACGGCGGCGTGGAACTGCGCGACCATGGACTGAAGGGCGGCCGGTGGGTGCACCACGAGGAGCCCCCTGGCTGGGTCAGCCGCCAGCAGGACCCGGCTGCCGGGGGTGAGCCCGCACCAGTGCCGGAGGGCGGCTGGCAACCGTAACTGACCTGGCTGGGTCATGCGGAACACCGCATGCGGGTCAGCGGCGATGAGGACGAGACCACCGCGTTCGCGGATGTTGAGGCGGGTGCCCGGCGTCCAGCCCAGGGCGGTGATGACCGTGCCCTCGACGACCCGGCCGTTGCGGTCGATCGCGGCGGTACCGTACAGCATCGACGCGACACCGCTTGGCGCAAGCTGCGGCACCGGCAACGCCCACCGGGCTTTCCCGACCTGGACTGCCGACCGCTAGAGATCGTGGGCGGTATCACCGCAGAGACGATTGGGGCGGTCATCACGCCTGCCCCCGGCACACGGGTGCAGAAGTCGACCGGGCCACAAGAGCAGCGATCGGGTGGTCACGCGCGCTTAACCACCGGTACGTCAAATCAAGCAGATGTGCTGTGCATCTGTGTCCGAGGACCGAATTGCACCATGAGTACATGATCGTGCTGCGCGAAGAGCTACTCCTTTCGTAGGTGTGGCCCAGGCCGGACCCGCTTGGGTCCCGACCTTCGCTTCCGCCTACGGTCGCGTGCGTCGGGGGGAGAAGAAGACACCGGTGAGGCTCGCCGGGCGGTGACGCAGTTCGCTGAGGACGGCTCCACCAACCAGGCGCCAGAAACCGTCGCGCGGGACGTCGCGGAAGAGTGCGCGAAGCCATCGGCGATCCAGACCGAAGTTCACGATCCCGGCAGTGACATCGACGAGGTCTGCTTGCCGAACAAGCTCGACCTCCAGGCCCATGGCCATCCGAGACCGCGGCGCGTGGTGCTGCTCGCAACGAGCCGACGATGCCCTCCCGTCGGCCGCTGCCCGGCTTCCATCCGGCGATGACGACTTCGACGGTCTTGTTTAGGGGCGTCTTGATCCACCAGCGGGATCGAGCACCGGGCTGGTAGCGCGATTCGAGCCGCTTGGCGACGACCCCCTCCCGGCCGAGCTCGCCCGCGCTGCGCATCAGGTCCTTGCCGGCGTCGTTGGTCCAGAACGGCGGCGTCTTGGTGACGTCATCGTCGAGGCCGAGGTCGTCTAGCATCCAGCGTCGCCGGGTGTAGGCGAGTTCCAACGTGGACGAACCGCCCAGGTGCAGTACGTCGAACACGTACAGTTGGACCGGCACTCGGGTGAGCAGACCGGCCGTTGGGGTGCGTACATGCATGCGCTGCTGCAGCAGGCTGAAGCTGGGCCGTCCCTGTTGGTCGAGGGCCACGATCTCACCGTCGAGGATCAGCCGACGGCGCGGAAACCGGTCGAGGACGGTACGGAGCTCCGGCTAGCTGCCGATCACGTCGCGGTCGTTGCGCGACGCCGCCCGGATTCGTCCGCCGTCGAGATAGACGACCGTCCGCACGCCGTCCCATTTGAACTCGTATGCCCAGCCGGGTGGTGTTGGCAGCTCGCCGAGGGTGGCCAGCATCGGTCGGATCAACGGCAGCGATCCTGCGGGCATGATCAGAGAATGGCACGTCGGCGGCCGCCAAGATGATCAAGGTGGCCACCCGCTCTGCCTGCGGCGACGCGTCCGCGCCGTCGCGGCCGGCGGGTGGCCGAGGCGAAGTCGGGCCGGGGCACGCCGCGAGGAGGCCGCGCGTCGACGGGAGGATTGGAACCGTGACGACGATCGACACGGGACGCACGTGTTGTGCGGCCGTAATCGGCATCGACGGTGTCGCACTGTCCAGCGAGCATGTCGCAGCGGGCGAACGGCGTT